>JAEHJW020003102.1_pt1 | contig 13434 bp, 15 predicted proteins | sample 9271431 | NCBI WGS metagenome assembly JAEHJW02
TTTCCCTCTCCCTTTCCCCTTAGATAACCCTCCACCCGCTCACCCTTTCTCCTTCCCAACCTTCTCCTTCCGAGCCTTCTCCCTCCCATCCCCTCCCAACCCCTCTCCCTTGGCGCTCTCCTAATAGAAAAAGCCCCCGCCGGATTGAGGCCTCAGGGGGGCTTATCTAAGAGCGGTCCAGGTAGGTCCTGGCGTTTGCCTACCGGCGTGCGGGGTTAAGGCTACCCTTTGGCCGGCTTACCGTCGCGTTCGGGCGAATCACTCTACTTAATATAGCAACCGCTTTTAAAAACCCTCGCACCCACAACCTCCCTGGCGCCCTCCCTCTCCCTGGATAACCCTCCGCCGGCCAACCCTCCCAGGCTTCGCTGGCCCACCCTCCAGCCCTCTCCGCGCTCAGAAAGGAGGAGTGTAGGCTGGCAGAGTCTTGGGAGAGGGTGTGCCGGCGGAGTCTTGGGGAGAGTGTATGCAGGGGGAGCCTTGGAGGGTTAGCCGGCTAAGCGTTTCTCGCTCAAGGCTGCGTAGGTGGGATTCAGCTCGATGCCGATATATTGGCGGCCGAGCTGCTTAGCAACGAGCGCGGTAGTACCTGCGCCACTGAAAGGATCCAGCACCAGGTCGCCTGTACGGCTCCCTGCGCGTATACACGGTTCAATGAGGGTGGTAGGGAAGGTGGCGAAATGAGCGCCTTTATATGGCTTTAAAGGAAGGGCCCAGACGCTGCGCTTATTACGTAGCAGATATTCTCTCGGACTGCCTTTTTTATGTAGTCCCGTGTGTGGGGAGGCCCCAGGGACGTGTGAAGTGTCAATGCTGCCTGACTTTCGATGAGAGTGTTTACCGGCTGAAGCAGCCCCAGGTTCCTGAATAGCTTTGTAGTCGAAATAGTATCGAGCGCTTTTAGCAAGCAGAAAGATTGTCTCGTGTGCTTTAGTGCATCGGTCCTTAACGCTCTCTGGCATCGGATTGAGCTTGTGCCAGATGATCTCCTGGCGAAGGTACCAACCGTCGTCCTGCAAAGCGAAGGCTACGCGCCAAGGAATACCGATGAGGTCCTTCGGTTTGTAGCCCGGTGCGATGGTTTTTACAAAGCCATGAGTCTGTGTGCCAGCACTCGTTCGCTTCTTATTACCGCCGGTAGGTGTGCCATCAGCCATCGCTCCCTTACCGCTGCCTGCGTAGCTGTCCCCGAGGTTGAGCCAAAGAGTGCCGTCCGGTTTAAGTACACGCCGAACCTCACTGAACACCTCTACGAGTTTGGCTACGAAGTCCGCCGGAGAGGGCTCTTGTCCTAGCTGTCCGGCTATCCCGTAGTCTCTCAGTCCGTAATAAGGAGGACTGGTTACGCAAACCTGAATGGAGTTGTCAGGAATGGTTTTTAAGGTGGAGAGGGCATCTCCTATGATTATTCGGTTGGTTTCCATGCAGCACCTTTTTTAGTAGGTACTGCGTATAGGGAAACGATATTAAAAAAGTGGAGGGTTAGGACGCCAATGAGGGGTGGGGTGGATAAATGAGGTTTTTAATATCAGGTTGCTATACAAAGAAGCAGCACTAGAGCTGCTCAACAACAAAATGGAGAATTACTATGAAGCTGTTTAAGAGATTAATGGCGTTCTTTTCAAAAAAGAGTCCCGTGATGACGGATGAAATTCCACCCATCCTTTCTCCACGAAAAGAGCCAGAGGTTGGGGACTTAGTTCGGATACAAGAAGGCAACGGCAAGTGGTCCGAGCCATATTTATTTGCAAAAGTCATTGGAAAGACAGCGACAGGCTGGTGCGCGGTTGAAGCCAACAATGGGCGCAAATATATGATTGCTGGCTTCTTAGGGAATGAGTTTAAACTAGATAACCGCATCGAATATTATTACTTAGCCCGAGAGCTAGATAATGACCTTCTGAAATATTTCGGCTTATTCCCGATACCCACCAGCAAGGGTGCGGAGGAGCTTTTTAGTTCAGGGGAGGACACTTTTGAGTCTTCTAAGCCTCAGCCGCATAAAGCACACAGAGAGTTGGAGATTGGAGATATTGTTAGGATCAAAGATTCAGCACTTGTTTTAGACTTTTTCCCTTATAGTCGCGGCCAGATTGTTGAGAAACATTTGAAGGGCTATTATGCGGTTAAAGAAGAAAACGGGTGCACTTATTTGTATCCGGGCCATTGGCTAACGTTAGTACCGAGCGTGGAAAAGGCTGCGCCGGCACAGGCTACAGGGTCAGAAAAATGTGTTTCTGGGATTGCTTTGATGACGCCTGCTGTAGAAAAGCTGACGCGTCTTATTAGCGAGATTCAGGCTGTTTTGAATGAAAGAGCCCAGGAAAAGCCTCAGCACACTCCTGAGACAGTTAAGCTCCTACAGGAGATATATAATTTCGCTGATATTGCCACTAGATATGCAGATGGAACCGGTGTTCCGGTAAAGTATCGGATGCTGACGCTTCTTGATGACATCAAGAAAAACGTGGATGCGATTTTGGAAGGGAGAGCCCCTGATAGGCCCCCGGGCCCACAGCACCCTCCACGAGTACCAGGCCATAATCCAGTAGCCTAAACGCCCACACGAGAAGCCCTCCCCCCCGGAGGGCTTTTCTATCGAAGTCTCTCATAAATTACAGACCGTCCTCCCACCGAAATCTTTCTAGTAATGCGCCGGTCCGTTCTTACGACAAATGTGCCAGGGATCTGGGTGGTGGTACCGGCGATATATGCCTCAGCAGCCTTCCCTGGTGCTACAGACACACCCAGTTTGCGTAGTGCTTCGAGGGACAAAGTCTCTAGGCTTCCAGCCGGTATGAGTGCTCCCGTAATGGAGCTACGCCTTGTTTTGGCATACACCCCTGTCCCAATGCGCATGATGGCACCAGAGGTCTGGAGGGCTTTTAAAGCTCTTGTGATCTGTGAGGGACTTCCAAGCCCCGCCAGATCACGGCGCAGAATAACGGTACCAAAGTTTTTCAGATCTATTTTCATTCAGCTAATCCCTTCACCGGCGCACCCTTCTCGCCCGCCAAGAGAGTCCGGTGTAGACTGCAAGAGGGGGAGAGAGTTCACCGGCGGAGGGTTTATGAGTATCGAAAGGTTGCAGAAACGTCAAGCTCAAGCTTTAAAGGCGCTGGGAAAAGAGCCTGAGGTCAAGGCGTTTGCAGAGCGCTGGAGAAGCGCCAAGGAAGCTGTAGAAGACTATTTCGGTCTGATGATCTCAGTCTATCGTACCGATGAGCTGATCCAAGATGCATTAGCTCACGACACGACGGGTGAAGCGCGGCGAGTCCTCGATGAGATCCTAAGGGGTCCTCCTTCCGAAGCACGCTAATCTTTATTTGAGGGTACTTTGCTGATGTCGAAGTAGTACTGCTCACCGACGGCGAGCTGCGTGATAGCATTTGGATTGTCGATCTGAAATTCTACTTCACCCCAGGGCGTAGCACTCTGAAAGCCTAAGTCTTCCTCGCATACGGCCGGGTCATATTGAGCTGAGAACCGCACGGTTCCGGTGTTGTTGCCGTCAAGCTCAATGTGCGTGCACATCATCTTACATCTAATCATCGCCATACTCCTTTTAGGGTTTCCCTGTATAGCGAGTACAAAAGAAAGGCCCCTAGCTTTTTGAGGGCTAGGGGCTTTCCCAACTTAGAGTAAATTACATCACTATGAAGCAATACGTATAGCAAACGCTTTTTATTCACCTGATGTTTTTGAATTCCTTGATGATGGCCTGAAGCTGGAGATTATGATCCAGCGCTATGGTGAGGTCGTCGCGGAGGGCGGCCGTTTCGATCGAGCTGCGGGGAGCTCCTTTAGCTGTGCTTTGAGCAGAACTTCCTCGGCTTTGAGCTGAGAGAGCGTTGGAAGGTTCGATGGTAGGGCAAGCTGGCGCGGGCACGATGAAGCGGCGATGCGCACGGGCGTCGTGGTGCATCCTGCTAGCAAGATTAGAATTAGCGGAAGCAAGAGCGCCGCTGAGAGCTTTAGTTTGAACATCGGCTTGCGCCTCCAGTTTTGTATAATGTGCGTTAATCGCGTCAACTTTTTTCTGATTGGCGCGTTCTGCGGCTTTGACAACCGCGATTTCCTTCTGGGCTCCGATCACTCGCTCGTGGTGGATAAACCAAAGTCCACCTGTAATGAGCGCGATGATAATGCCGCCATAAATAAAGTCTTTTACTGAAAGGCCCGTCAGAAAGTTCATGACTGCGCTCGGGTCAGCTGCTTGCCTGCGATGAGGGCCCCAGCGCCGGCGAGGACTTCCATGAGCCCGTGGCCAAAGCTGGCAATGTCAAAGTGCCCGGCATGCAGGCTCACGCCTGCATAGCCAAGATAAGAGGCCACAGAGACACCACTTAAAATCTTGGCAATGCAGGGGGCCTCCCCTTTGTCATCGGAGATGAGCTTTGAGACCCAGGCTTTCAGTTTTCCAAACATTATTTTGAAGATCCAAAGTGCCCGATTAAGTAGATAGCGGTTCCTAGCAGGAGGACTCCAAACGCAGCTAGCGTCCATCTCCCTACCTTGGCGTATTGCTTATCCATCCATTCGGAGGCTGCTTCCTTGAAGGCTTCCTTGACGAGCTCTCTATCTTTAGAGAAGAGCTCATACTTGATATCCTCGGGCATGGCCATCTGTTACACGAAGTGGGCAATTAACAATGCAACAATCAAAAGCCCTGCACCAATTTCAATGGCGAGCTGATGACGTTTAAAAAAGCCCTGAGCTTCAGCTACGTCGGCCTTGGCGGTTGCAACATCAGTATTTACGGTTTTTTCAGCTGAATCTTCAGCTGAATCAACGGCAGCTTTTACATCCGTCACGGCGGTTTTAATTGGGTCAGTCATGGTTATTCACCTTTTTAAATTTGTGTTCTATGTATAGCTATCAGCGTGAGAGATTGAATATTTGAAGTCCGAAATAATCCGCGAGAGGATTAAAGGCCACAGCTGCATTGTTTTGCACCATAAACCCGGCCGCCAGTGTTGTTGCTGGAATATCGACATTTAAGGCCGTCTCAATTCCGTCGTCTAAGCTTACGTAGATAGTTCCGGAGCCGTCTCCTCGAACTCTGAATCTATGCCATTCAGAGTCTACTGGGGCAAGTGCAGTTTGAATAACGGTGTTTGTACCGTTCGAGGAAACAGGCATGAATCCAGTATCCCCCACGGCGGTATCGAAGCGAATGCCTACGAAGGTATCCGTAGCTGCGCTGGGAATTGTGTTAGAGGCGGCTGGATTGATCAGCCCAAAATAGAAGGCTGCATTTGTAGCAGGAGAGAGGTTGAAACACCCAATTAAATCAAAGCTCTCGGATGTGGGTGTAATGAGCGCCGCAGGGACACCACTCGTTCCGATGTAATATGAGCAACCGTGATTTACTGTAGCTTCTAAGTTACCAAGCTGCACCACTCCTTTATGGTTGCCGTCAGTAATTTGAACTGCCTCGAATAATCCGGTTGAATAGCCGATAGCAGCTGCCCCTAACGTGTGCTCGGCATAAATAGACTGGCCACCAGTATAAATATTGTTTACTGATGTAATGGCACTGAAATCCTCAAAGAAATGATATGTGGAGGGGTCATGATGATTAAGCTTCATCAATGCAAAACTTTGAGGAACTGCTATACCCCCTGTCCGGTTTTGCCTTGGAGCCGGGTTTGTATTCAAATAAGGGATAGAGCTCTGCCCAGTGTCGTTTATGACGGATCCAGGTGCGAGTCCTATACCAATTTTTCCGGCAACGACGCCCCCATTATTTGAAATACGGTAGAGATTCAGGCTTACAGCTCCCGCGGGAAGAGCAGGGAGTGTAATGACGTTATAGTTCGTCCCGGAAAGGGTTGAGTTTCCGGTTGTAATTGAGGTTGTGGTGCCTACTTCTGTTTCGGCCCCGTTGTTATCTACGGCTGAAACAGCATAAGAATACGATGAGGTGCCAGCGGCTCCAGCTGTAGCAACGGTAGGCGCACCTGGAGGCGCTACAACAGCCGTAGAGATCGCACCTGTTTGGTACGAGGTAAGGACCATGCCTCCAGAAGGAGCAAACTGCCCTCCGACACTGACCGCACCACTTAGATTGGCACCCTCTGCGGTAACCGTTCCGGTTAAGGTCGGACTATCGGAGAGAACAATATCTCCCGTACCGGTTTGAGCCGGAAGCCGTGTCAACGGGATAGTGCCAGAGATGATTGCACTCGCATCAACCTGAATATTATTGACAGTTGCCGCCGTCACCCTTCCTTTGGCATCCAGGGTCAAGGTGAGGGACTGACTCGCACTTCCAAAATAACCTATATTCGTGTTTACAGAAGCAAGCGTTAAAGCAGAACTTCCGGAGGTAGAGGTAGCATCCCCTGTGATGGTGATGTCGCCTGCAACAAGCGTGACCGCTCCGCTTTTGCCGGCAACAGAGATCACTTCCCCCGTGGCGCCATTGAGCTTGGCCCACGCACCGCCACTGCCTTGAACCCCTGCAAAGACAGCCCAGTCACCTACCTGCCAATCACTGATACCGTCAAGAGCGGTAGTACCTGCTGTGCTGACGCGATAGGCCTCACCGTTGCTTCCGGTTCCAGAGGCAAGGGCTGGATTGTTTGCATTAGCGTCCCATAGTCCTTTGAAGTTCCAGGCGCCCCCGAGGCCTGCGGGCATCTGGCTGAGGGGGACGGCCCCGGTGCTATCGAGTGAGGCATACCCATTAGCCACTCCCTTATTTGCAGTGGACTCGGCGCCAGAGACTTGTGCTACGGGTATTGAGATGGCGACTGAAGAAATACTGGTAATCCTTCCCGTCGCGTCCGCGGTTAAAACAACGGAATTTGTGGCGTTTCCGAACGTGCCGACATCAGCATTAATAGCCGCAAGAGAAAGTATCGCAGTTCCAGCGGTAGAGGATACATCTCCGCTGAACGCGGGGAGACGCGCCGCTGGAAGAGTTCCAGAGGTAAGATTGGTCGCGTCCGTGTTATTGCCGATAAGAACCCAACCAGTCCCGCCGGTGTCCGGATTTGTGGTATTTCCGTCGACCGTACACAGCCACATTCCAGTTCCGTTTGCTGCGTCAACGCGCGCCCCCAGACTGTAGCCTGTAGCTCCGATGGTTGAATCCCAGGGCGGATAGCGTCCGTTTTGAAACTCTGAGAGATACTGGGTCATCATATTGAGAAGACCGTTCAGATACTCTCCTTTTATGGCCTTACCACCCTGCGTTTGAGGGTCCATGAAGTTAAGAGGAACCCAGCCGTCGGTGAATGAGGGAACACCCGCCTGCCCGGAAATCGTTATCTGGGACGGAATCAATGGATAAACGATATAAGGGACTTGCGCTCCGCTAGCCCAGGGGTTGTAAATCTTATTGGTAATCTTCGCCGGCATGGATACTTCTCAAATATTCGTGTTCTTCTTGTATAGCGCTTTAGGCAATTCTCTTTGCCCAGACATAAAGCCGCGTGGCTCCGCCATCGCTGGCGACATAGCTGATAGTGGTGCCTCCATTTGAAACACCGGCAACCGCGTAGGATTCCGACGGCCGCATAGACTGGGGGTGAGTTCCGTTTATATTGACAACCAAGCCGTCCCATTCCCACACGCCCCCGGACGGGAGCGTCACGCTATCCGCACTTGATGACCCGGGTCCCGTGAGCGCAATTTTCTGGCCTACACCTGCAGCGGTTTGAGATAGTGGCTCTTTAGTAGCGCCTAACCCCTGAACGAAAGCGGTCGTAGCAATAGAAGTGCTATTATTTCCAGCAGAGGGGTTTGGGGCAGTTGGATTTCCACGGAAGCTAGGGCTATTTAAAATGGCAAGCCCCATCTGCTGAATAACGGCGGCAATCGTTGCTTTTCTTAAAAAGCCGTCGCTGTTCGCCTCTACGAATAATGAGGTAAAGTTTGGGTTCTCATTAGAAGGAGAGTTCTGGTTAAATCGCGTAGCAAATAGCTGTCCGACATTGTCACGAGCAGCCAAAGTGGACGGATCTGGATTGGTATCTCCTGTAATGAGAGCCGCGGGTTGAAATGTGATGATGGGCTGGCCGTTGTAGTTCACGACTCCCATCGACTGGGTAGGTCCTAACGGGGGCAGCGAAATGGTGGCTGCCCCGATCTGAATAGGAATGGCCGCCCCTGATGCGTTTGTATTGATAAGCGTCCAGGAGACCGCAGGCCAGTTTGGCAATACAAGCGTAGCGCCGGATCCCGTAGCAGTATTTGCACTAATGACAGGGCGAGCCGCTTCAAGAGGGGTGAGGGTTGTTGTGGCGGCAATAGAACCCAGTGCTGTAATCCCTGTAAAGCCTACGGGCAGCCACGCTGTGGGTCCTGTAGAGCTCTCTGGGTCGATAGCAGAGGAAGCATTGGCATATTTAAGCCAATACCCCGCACCGTCTGAAGAGATGACTTTGGTTCCTACTGGGTAAGGGCCATTAGCCCCTGTATCAAAAGAGGAACTATAAGGATAAGCCTGCCCATTCGAGATCCAATAGAGGTGCTGGCAGTATGCGTTTAAAATAGCATTCGTACCGGGCCCACTCACATTTGTCCCACCACTCAGGATGGGCTCCATGTTGCTGAGTGGATATCCTCCAAACCAGGAGATGGAACCATCGCCTGGGTCTTGGTCGGGGATAGTTGTGATAGCAGCAGGATCCGTTCCGCTGGCAAAAACGTCGGGGATCGTAATGGGCTTAGTCAGGGACATTTATTCAACTTCCAATGGGCGTATCGAAGGTTCCGAACTCAAATGGCTCGAATCCGTTAGTAGAAGAACTGGCTACCGGGGCAAACCCAAATAGATTTGTTCTAGCATTAACCTGTGTAGATACATTCACGCCGCATGGAGAGGGCAGCACCCCTGTTTGGAATAAAATCGCGGACTGCTGCACCGTAGGCTGAAAATTAAACACAAATGTAAGGTTCTGGTTATTATCTGTAAGCGCGTAGGCCTCCCCCTGGTCCTGAAATAAAAACTTCAAGATAGTGTTTAAAGCGGGAAGGGTGGTACCGGCAATATTCGACATTGCCTTTGCCAGAATTAACATTCTAAAAGTATTATCCGGGAGCAAGACGGAGTTACCCTCTGGAGTATTCGGAGGTGCAAAAGGTGCTTGGTTGAAACCCACTTTATCCGCAGGATTTGCACCGTCTCCAAATCCGAAGACCTGTGCCGGGTTCGGAAGCTCCAGCAGGCGTTTGACGCCTACAATACGGCCCCAGATATCTAGGCCAAAACCCCTCGCTGTGGCGACATTCCAGACATTTGTAAACCAGTTCTGGAGATCTCTCGGGGTATTCAAGGCCTGTGCAAAGTTAGAGGCAAGCTGCACTATGCGCGGGGAATTGCGATACTGCATAAGAATGGCTTGTTGCCAGTTGATCCCAGGCTGGGAGACCTGAGGCCCTGTAGAGACGGTGTAAGACACAAGCGTTCCTGGAACCGCCTTCACACTCGGGGAAGGACTTTGAACCATCACCGTCCCCGCAGGCACTACCGCAGAGGGAGCGTTTAGGATAGAGCCCACTTCAAAGCCGGCGTTTTGAATAGTCTGAGCGGCTTGCGCTGTACTAAGTCCGATGAGATTAGGAATGAACGAGGGCATCTGCCCCATTGAGAGGGTATAGCTCACAGACGAGCCGGCAGGCACCCAGGTTTCTGCACTCGGGCTCTCTGAAAAAATGGAGTAAGGCGCGCTTGAGCTGTACTCCCAGTTCGTGGTGCCAAGCGTCAGACCAACAGATGAGAGCAGCTTGTTTGCCTGCTCTTGAGAGAGTCCGATCAGGTTTGGCACTGCAACAGGGTTAGGTCCTAGTGAAATAACCAGATATGCTGAAAACGGCGCAGTAACCGAAGTAGAGAACGTATAGGGAGCGGGTATCTGCCCGACGATGGTACCAGGCGCTTCTGAAGAGACCTGGGTCTCGATGCCTGCGATAGTTCCAAAGCTACTGGTAACATCGAGAGTGCCTTGAGATTGAGTCTCTCCGAGGACATCTGGCATTGTCGGCCACCCAGGAAAGGGCTCATTCGAGGGGGTGAAGTTCTGCGTGTATCGAGCAGTCCCTACTGTTACGCGTAGCTCCTGCATATTGGCAGTCCCTACCGTAACCCCAGGGATCAGGAGCGATAGAGCGTTTCCACAGTTTCCGAACTGGCCCCCGTTGAAAACGCCGTAGGCGCCCCAGCCGATATTAGTAAAGTTCAGAGAGCCTAAAGCGACTCCGTCGAAATACCAGGTGATAGTGCCCGCTTGTCCTACTACGGCATAATGGTGCCAGTTTCCATCAAAGCCAGGGGCGCTCTGTAAATCAAGGCCCGACGCCGGCATCGCGGAGTTAATTGAAGGAGAACACCCTATTCCTACTTGACCATTGGCACAGTCGATAACGAGCGCCAAATATGTATTTACGTCAGTGTAGTCAGGGAAGGAGAAAGGACACGCATAATAGGACGCCTGTCCTGCATTCTCACATTGATACCAGCATTCAACAGTAAAATCAGCATTATTCCCGGTCATTAAATCAAGCATGAGATCGCCGGAAAAAGAGCCTTGAACAAAGCTATTATTAAATGTTATTGCATTGGTTCCTGGGACCGCTAAAGAAGCGTTGGTTATGGAAACAGGACCTTCACAAATATAAACGTGCGGACTCGCACTTTCATCCGCAATATTGAAAACAGAGCCAGAAGAGACATTTTCGATGGTACGAAATAGTCTTGCGACCTGGTTAAAATACGGATCATATGGAAAGGCTGCCATGGTCTACCTCACACCAGGTTCACCTGAACATTCAAGGGCTGGAAGACAGGCATACAGTCGATACCTATCTGAGAGCTCTCTGCGAACGCAGTTTGCGAAGTAATGGCCAATGGCGTTGCACTGGATCCGAAACCAGTCGTGGAGGAAACCTGAACCGTTCCTACGCCGTTCGAGAATGATCCCACCCCGGTAACAGTGAGCCCTCCTGAAATACCTGGAACGTTAAGGGTATCTCCGGTTACGATCAGGCCCCATGTTGTTGTGGTGATGTTTACAGTATTGCTTCCCGCGACCTGGTAAGCGCTTCCGGCAAAGTCCTGGTTGCTGATCTCAATAGACAGAACGGGTATCTTTATGCCTGAAACCACGCCTATGGCGCTCGACATATCAAAAGCGATAATGTTGTCCCCAATCCCGTAAGGCGTAGCACCATTGGCACCTGTTGCCTGGTTGACCACGAGAGTAGGCACCAGGGTCTGGATATTCTGCGGAATGGTGAGGCTGTTCTTGATATTGATTGAATAATAAACAGCTGCGTTATTAGCAAGCTGATAGCTGTAGGGGCTCGTTTGTCCAGAGACCGGGTCGACTACGTTGACTGTCTGGTTTCCGTTCATCCCGCAGCCGGCGTTCAGTTTTAGATTCAAAGCTGCCCCAATATCGGCAGGATTAAAGGAGCCGGCGACACATACATAAATAGAATGCGGGTTAATAGAGACCTGTGTAGGGCCTACGATAATTGGCGCGTCCCCTCTATTTTGAGTGACGTAAACGGACTGAACTCCTGCTTTGGTCCAGATCTCCGAAAATACGGCTGCCGAGGACCCCTGGCCGTTTGCGGCAATCGTATTCAAGCGCCTGATCTCAAAAGCCTCGCGGCTTTCCACGAGCGTGCCTTGGATTCCTGCTGCGGCATTCGTGATAGTGCTTATACCCTGCCATCCCGGGTAGAAATTTGATAAAGCATTAGCCGGACAGGCAATGGGGCCCGGTACCGTGCATTGAAATGTGCCAATCGCGTTTCCGGAAGCGCCTGTGGTTACTTCCTGCGTCAGCTCATAAAGGTCTCCCGTTGAGCTGTTTCTGGCTTGATACCCCACAGGAACCGTAATATTAGGCAGCCCCTTTAACGTTGCCTCAACGCTGGTATAGGTTGCCGGCAATCGTGTAAGTCCAAATATCTGCGCCAATGCGTCCTGCATAAACCCTTCAGCCTGCGCGGGGTCTACCTGGTTGTAGATATAAGCCACCAGGGCATAGCAGGCGCTGATCTGAAGGGCCTGAAGTGTCATGAGCTGCCCTTGTGGAGTTGACGGGGCGAGATTAAGGCGAGGACCAAAGCAGGCTATCCAGTCGGCTTGTACGCCTGCGAGTACCTGTGCCTGGCTAGGCACAGTGATCCCGGTAGGGGCGAACTGAATCAGCGGGACAGAAGTGGTTTGAAGGGTAATCATACGGACACCGATCCAGTCTGGCCCGTGCTAAGCGTAAAAGACACGGTTCCGGCCAGTCGTCCGTCTGCGGTAATGGAGAGCGAAGGCGACACGCTGATCACGCCTGGGACCTGTAGCGCGCACGCAGTCACCATGGAATTAATTGCACCTATAGTCGGTTTCTTACCTAAGATGGCTTGTTCAAGAGGAAGCCCTTGAGTCTTATCGTAGAAGCACTCCCCTAGCCAGGTTTGCAACTGACTAGCAACGTCTTGCTCAGAGGCGTAAGGGGTATCTGCCAAAGCAAGATTTCCTTCGGCATCAAGCGTCAAGTCCCACGTAGCCGGGTCGAGCAGTAGGGTAGTTGTCGGAATATTGTCTGTCGTTGCTGTCATTTTTAAGTCATCGTCGGGGTACCGGATTCACCGGTTCCAGGCTGAACGTCAATATGTTTGTGCTGCGTTAGGCTTATTCCATTTGCTATAACATCTCCAGGGGTATTTATATTTCCCTGAGGATCGATAACCGCTTTGTTAATCGTCACGGGAAACGGAGTTTCAATCGTTATCCCGCCCGTCTGACTCACTGTTATGGTCTGGGTAGCAGGCCCGTTTAAAGACCAGCCAACCCATACACCGTTATCCAGTGCGTTATATATGGGTGTAGCGACAGGGGCGATATCTTGAGCTGCAATGACCGCGGAGCTGTCCTGGTCCGTAAAAAGACAAAGCCCTTTATCACCCACCTGGGGCTCGGCGACGATTGCAAAATTACCCGCTTGAATGCGTAGATACGGGATCTTGTAGATCGTTGCGTTTGAGCCTTCGAGAATATTGCCCGCAGGGTCTCTCTGTAAGAGCAGTTCCTGCACGTCCACGGTGCCGGCATACCCCGCATTAGCCGAAGGCGTGACATTTACAACCTTCCCGAAAATCACCTTGGCGCCGCTTTGCATGAACTGAAGCATCTGAAATACAAGCGCGTTGTACTCAGAGGCGCTGTCGGTAGGCTGTTGACGGGTATAGATTGGCGCGCTCATGGACTTGCCTTATTGTCTAGGCAGATAAAGCGCGACTCCCATTTGGGACTATCCGCATGGGTGGAAAGAGTGTGATCTACTCGGTAAGGTGTCCAGAGCCCGTTTGCGTACTTCAAAACAGAGCTGACGTTGATCTGCTTGAATAAAGAAAAGCGATTGGGGTCAAACAGGGCTTTTACGATCAGGCCATAACAGTGAGTCAGACGGGCGGGAT
>JAEHJW020003848.1_pt1 | contig 13418 bp, 18 predicted proteins | sample 9271431 | NCBI WGS metagenome assembly JAEHJW02
ATCTGCCCTTTTTCCGCATTGGCGGTGTTGAAAAGGGTGCGTGCTTGCCAATGAAAACCATTGGGAAGCACGCCGATGCTCTGGCGTGCGTCGCGTTGACTGCGATTAGCGATGGCTGAGAATGTCGGCGATGACCCGCTGTGTTTTCTCATGATCGGCATTGATTGTTTCACGACCGATCTCGACGCTGGGAGTGAAATCGCCCAGGCCATTTAGCCTCGGCATCTTCCACGTCGGATGAACGGCCCACAAGTTCACGGGTCCGAATCTGAGCGCACCCATGCGACTTTCATGATGGCCTGGTCTCGCTCAGACCTCAACCGCGGTACGCATGGACCACGCACCGCTTGGCGACAGCACGATGGTGTGGATCGTTTGATTCCCGTCCAGGTAGATCCCCAATTCGATTTCATACGCGTCGATCTTGTCGATGACGATCGTGACAGGCAGGCCCTGCCCGTTGATCGCCGACAAAAGTTTGCGCCCATCTTCTGCAAATCATGCCGCTAGCGTGTCGCGGAACACGTACCCGTCTCCAGCGATGGCAAGCATCGTGTCCAGCGTTGCCGGGCTGATGCGTTGCCCATTTCGCAGGGCTTGTTTGACAGCATCGGCCCATTGGGCGTCGGTCTGCGCTTTTGACACGAACTGCGCAGCCTCTTGGGCCGGGAGCCCGGTGTCGATCTGCACCCTGGTCACGACCACTGCGCGGTGTTGCTCCGGCGTCAGGCGCCAGATGGCTTCTTGTTCCATGGTTCTCCTTTTTCCGCTCGATGGCGGCGTTGAGTAACCGTGTTGCATGGCTTTTCAGTGAATTCGAGTTTCCACTGAAAAGCCGCCAAGAGCGCGGCGAAGGGTGTTGGATTGCGGTGCGCTTTCGGCGCACCGTCGCACATCAGGCAACCGCTTCGTGCAGGCCCAGGTGGCTGCGCGCGATGGCGATCATGGCTTTGGCTCTGGCGAGCGATTCCTGGAACTGGCGATGCTCGTCCGTGCGAATCGCCCACCCGCCGTGCCGGCCGCGATTTGCCCCGCCAGCGAGGTAGTGCAGCGAGCGCTGTGTGACGCTGTTGCTCCGCAGATCGCGGTAGAACCGCTTGAGCGTCGGGTAGTAAGCGTCCCGCGCCATGCGGCACCGCCAGTTCACCGGTTGGTGACGGACCTGATCGCCAACCATAAAGCTCACGTCGATGGATTCCTCGCCGCGGGCGTTGTTGTAAACCAAATGCGCCCCGTTGGGGCACACGGTCTCGATTCTGGTGCAGGTCATTGTGACCATGGTGACTCCTTGTCCCGCTTGAGCGGTGTTGAACAAGGGTCGAGAGCGCGTCTCGATCAAACCGGCGGCTTGATGGAGATGGCTTGGTCTTGTGGTTTGTGTTTTTCGTGCGATACTGATTTCATGAACAACCTGAAGAACACCATGCATTCCGTCAACACGAATCAATCCGACGCATCTGCTAAGGAGGCGGAACTCACCGCTAGGCTGGACGCCCTGTACCCCATCGAAGACGGTATCGGATTGGATGAAGCCGCGTATCGGATCGAGCAAAGGTGTCGCGCTCGGTTGCAAAGCGGGCAAGCCAAGGACCCTCTGGACAGCCGGTGGCTTCTCGCCGAGGTCAGTGGAAATTTCGCTGAGGCGAATCGTCTGGCGGCGCTGATCGACCGGCGCAGTCGTACCGGAATTCGCGTCGTTTGACCCGGGCGGGCAGCGGATCTCCTCGCACCCGCCCGGCAAACGGCATCTCATCACTGTGGCGGCATCTGCCGAGCAACCATTGATTCCTCGATCAGCCTGACGAATCGGCGGCACTCGGCAGCGGTGCCTTCGTCGGTCAGATTTGGCAGAACCGCGACCAGACGATCTCGGCGTTCGCACAATTCGATTTCACCGGCTTCGTCGAGCCAGCGGTAAAACGCTTTCATGTCGGCAAGAATCGCCACGGTGCTGCTCCTTTGTTGTCCCGCTTGAGCGGTATTTAGAAGGAGCGAGAGCGCATCTCGGCTAAGCCGCGCGGCTTGGCCGATGACGGTGTCATCGAGAGGCGCATGCGCGCCGCGTGATCGAAAATCTTCCGCAGAAGCGGCTTGGGTCATCCACTGGACCGCGCATTTTGGCACGATCCAGTGGTTCCATTGTGGCGTGTCGCTGGTTGCAACGTCGCGTCGAACGGTTGCGATCAGCGCCGCTTTTCGTCTTTCATCCAGCGCATCGGCCGGTCGTTTGGCGTCTGTCCGACATAACGCTTGTATGCGCCGATCCAATTGCCGGCGAAGTCCTGTTGCGCCTGTTCCAGAGAAATCTGCCCGCGGCAAAGCATGTCATGCACGCGAAGCTCCAGTCGATCCTTCGCGTAGCTTCCCCATCCGCCCGCGACATGGTGAGGTTCTGGCCACAGATTGCGAGGGTCCGACGTCGCTCCGCCGACCGACAGCGGGACAAGGTGGTCAAGCTCATAGTCATACATGCGGTGATCGCTGTAGCCATATTCTTCGATCAGGCGCCGCTTGAGCGGCTCGGTGTAGGACTCCGGCGGACGTACCGACTTGGTATAGCCGCCTGGGCGGCACACCGTTTCGCGCAGATTGGACTGTGTGACCCGTGGATCGATCGCACCTGGGGTCAGGCGCGAATTGGGCAGCGCCGCAGACTCTGGCGCGAGCGCAGCGTAACGACCGTCGGACGGAGCGCCGCCCGCATTGCTGCGGGTGTAGCGTCCATCGATGGCGCGCTCGGCCTCATGTGCGACGACCGCTCCTGCCGCGTAGGCGGCGATGTGGCCAAACAGCCCATAGGCCATGGCTGGTGCTGCAGCGCTCATGGCAACCGCTATGGTAAAGAGGATGCGTGGCATGCGCATATGAATGCTCCTGGTTGTGCCGCGATGGCGGCGTTGGACAAGTTGAGCGACTCGGCCAGGTAAAAGCCTGGCTGAAGCGCTGTGCGCTCCCGCACCGCCGGCTGTCCGACGGATGCTTTCAGACGCGACCTAAGCCGACTGCAGGCATGGCTGTGGCCGATGTGTCGCGGCGTAGGCGATCAACTCGCCCAATCGATCCGGATCCGCGTCGTTGACGATGACGAGATCGGCGATCCCCGAGTGATCCTGTTCGGTCGCGTGTCCATTGCTGGTGACGCCGAGCCTGGCGACCCAGATATGCAAGCCACCCATGCGCCGCAGCCATGCAACCTCGTTGGGCAGGCGAACATCGGTGACGATGACACGGATTCCCAGGCTGAGATACGCCCTCACCTGCACATCCACGCGCTCGACCCAATAATCCGGGTTTTGCGCGCGGCGCTCCTGCGCATGCTCGATCAGCAAGTCGCGATAGCTGCGCAACCCGTAGGCAGGCAGCGGCTTGTCCTTGTCGTCGTCCCCTAGGCGGATGCCAAAGCGGTCGAAGACCTCGTCGCGCAGCGCGTCGGCAAACGCAACCCTGGTGTAGCCCTGGCGGGACGACAACTCACGTGCCGCTGTGTCCTTACCGGACCGCTTGAAGCCCGAGAGTCCAATGAGTGGATGCGCCCCGTTCATGTCGCGACCTTCGCGACGAGTCCGAGTTCTATTTTTGCGTGGTCGTCCCATTGCGCAAGCTTCCCATCTTTGTCGCTTTCGACGCGATAGGCATATTCCATGGCTGCGCGGCCTTGCTCAAGTCCGCCGCTTCCATCCACGCGCACCGCCACTTCGCGGTAAAAACCGAATTCGTGCGGATTGCCCATGATGCGAAGACTTGCACCTTCCGGCGGCTCGCCGTACGCGCGCATGATTTGCGCCTTGAAAGCGCGGCACTCCTTGATGTTCTTGTGGGAGAAATCTTCGTCGCCGATTTGCGCGACGTCCTCCTCGTGCGGCCCTGGGCCAATATCGATCACTTCCATGCTCGCTCCTTGTCCGCCTCGCTGGCGGTGTTGACGAAACGGTGAGGTCTCGGGCAAGCCGGATGGGGCTTGACCAAAACAACCGCGAGGCAACGACGGTGCGTTGTGCGTTGCCCGGCTTCAAGGTGCCGCTAGGCGGCGCGAGCATCCGGCGTGAAAAGATCGGCCGTGCCTTGTCGTGAGGTTGTGCTGACGGCTGGCGCATCGAATTTCAGCGTGCCCTGGGCGTGGTGATCCTTGATCCACCTCCTGGGTAGCTTGTAGCGATTCCCCGGCGCTTCTTGGCTGGTGCAGATCACGTTGGCGCGATCGGTTCTGTCGATCACAAGATCGCTGACCGCTCCGGAACTGAACTGGACCGGTGTGCTGAAGCGAACCCGGACGCCCGGCTTGAGAGATGGCATCGCCCTGTCCAGTGCGATGCGATCACGACAGCGCTGGCGCCAGCCGTTGGCGTACTCGCTGTCGGTGGGCGAGAGCAGATCGAGGATGCGTGCGGGGCATCGGTCTTCGCAAGGGCCCTCGCTCTCGCCCATGTCTTTCCAGCAAAAGTTATGCCCGTCAGCGCCTTTGCGAAACGACTTGGTCAGGATCACCGTGGCGAACACCACGCGCTGGCCCGTTGCCTTGGCGGTCTTCTCGATTGCCGCGTAGTGGACGAAACGCACCATCGCGGAATCGAGCACTTTGTAGGCGTAGGGCGACTCGCCAGACCAGCGCAGCACGCCCCGTTCGACGAACCACTGCGTCATACTGACGCCTGGCTCTTTGTATGTGCATGTCCACCCCATGATGGATCTCCTTATTCGGCTTCAAGCCGTGTTGAACAAGGAGCGCTTGATCGCGCGGTCAGAACCCGATGGACTCTGACCGCGGGACCTGTGTCTCGCGGAATGGGCGTTGTTGTTCACTCCAGATGGAGTTGTCGATTGTCACCCAGGTAAACATGGGATTCGCCGATGGCGTGAGCGGCATGCGTCAGTCTGCTGCCGAGTCCATCCGCCTTCAGTTCGGGGCGATCCCAGAATCCGGATCCATGCCGGTTTCTGGTCAGCCACAGGTCATGCCCGACACTGGCCCATCCATCGCGATAACGGCTCACCGCCGCAATGATGTCGTCGAGATTCGCGCGCAAGAACGCTTCGCAGGATTCACGGGACGCCTTTTCCGCGTCTTCCGAAAACTCGGCATCCTCGATGTCCGGGTGGTCTGGCCCGCCGTCAGTGAACTTGGCGGCTTCCAGATACGCCGGCACGACGATCTCGTCGAGAGGGATCGAGACCAGGAAACCGTAATCGTAGACAACTGTTCTCAAACCTTCGAACCATCCGTGGGTATCGCTGGCAGAAACGCAGACCGGTTCTCCGAGTCCTTGTTCGCGTTCCCACTCGAAGACGTGCTTTCGTTCATGCTCGTCCAGTCCCGAGGCGTCCCGGTTGATGAGCGCGTTGGCCCACGCGGATGGTGCCGTCCTTGTCGTCGTCATCATCATGACGTGGACTCCGCAATCGGCATGGCTGCCGTGAACCCGAGCGGAAACTCCACGACACCTGCGTGGAGCAGCACGTCGACCGGGCTACGGACTGCGTAATCCGGATACCACCAGACGCGGTCGCCGGGCTGGATGCGATGTTCGCCGTCATCGCCTTGCACTAAGGCGTGCTCGGTGATGCATGGGGCTTCTGTCAAGCCAACAAACGGATCGGCTTGTCCCGCGTCGAACGGCTCAAAGCCGTTGTTCGTCCAGTGTTGCTCGAAAAGATCGCGCAGGATGGTCGCGTCTCTGCCGTCGGTCGCAACGCGGTCGGCGAGGTTTTCCGCCAGGCTGAGGAAGGCGAACTTGCGCTCCGGTGCCCAACCATCCTCCGCGTCCAGCGCGATGCGCAAAGCAGAGGTCGGATTGATGGTGATGTTCATCATGTGCTCCTGTGTTGAAAAGTGAGCACACTCCCAATGGGTTGTGTGCCCCATGGGTTGAAAAAGCCATTCCGCTTTAGCGGCTGCTTGTGTTTTTGATCTTAGATGGCGCCTGCACGGCGCTCGCACGCGAATCATGCTGGTTTCGCGCCACTTTTAGCGCCCTGTCGTGAAGGCGGTGCATGCGTCGCGTCGATTTGACTTGCGACGCGTTGGCTTTGTGATGTCATCGAAGCCAAAAGGAGTGTCCGATGGTCATCAAGATTCGCGCTAGCGGGGTGAGCGTCTCGCATGACATCCCGCCGTCTCAGGTCGAGGTCGGCGGCGAGCGCGTCCCTTACCGCGCCAACGACCTTGCCCAAGCCGCATCGCGGCTTGGGATGGACGCTGTACGCCGCGTGATCGAGGCGCAGGAGATTTGCCACACCGAGGCGCGCATCGGACATGCTGCGGCTGGCTTTGCCGAGACTGTGCTGGGTCCGCTGGGCGCTTCCGATTTGCGGATCACGCGCATCCACCGTAACCGGGTATGCTGGGAAATTTCCGGCGCGGCGACGATGCAATTTCACACGAATCTTGACGGAGGCGATGCGCGTGTTGGCGTGCCCCGCGATGCGTCCGAGATCGCTGTGGATCCGCGCCAGCGCGGTCTTTTCGGCTAAGGTGTGCTACGGCCTGCTCCAGGTTCTGAGCCTGCACCAGCATCTCCTGCGCATTGCTTTGACTCCTGCTGATCCTGCACTTTTGACTTGCTCCTGCAGGTCCTGCATGTCCTGCAGCGTTGATCTCAACCCGCAATGAACAAGTTGGTTCAGGCCGAGCTTTCTGGAGTGTTTAGGCGTCGTGCGGCAAGACTCGCATGCCATACCGCTGGGTCAAGCGCCTTGACGATCCAACTGAGACGCCACCGGTTGGTGATCACGTTTGGTGCGAAAATCAGTGTTGAGTGCATCAAACTGGAAGTGTATTCCCCGTCTGCGCGGGGATTGAAGGCTCGGCGGTGCACTGTTCGACCCTGTTGACTAGCCTTCCCCGCGTGTGCGGGGATTGAAGTGCCCATGCCTGGAGGAAGCCGCTGCATGACCGGTCTTCCCCGCGTACGCGGGGATTGAAGTTGATGGCCTAATGCTGTCGCCAGCCGCCCAAGGTCTTCCCCGCCTGCGCGGGGATTGAAGGAAAATCGCTGCCAGAAAACGATGCGGATCTGGTCCCCTTCCCCGTTTGCGCGGGGATTGAATGAATCCACCTGAAGAACCATCCAGGAGTCTTCCGCTGTATTTGTCGATTTTTTCGGGCCAAAAAACGAATACAACATGCAAGCTATTGATTTATATGATTCTTGCACCCTCCCATGGCCAACGCGTTTCCATCTGCGTTGGCCATGGCGCGACTCAACTTGCGGTCTAGTTCTTCGAATCAGCGTAGCGTTGCGCTCGCCGGATGACCGCTGGAACGTAGTGTTCGGTCTGCTGGTACGGCGGTATGCCGCCGTACCTCGCCACAGCGGCCGGTCCGGCGTTGTAGGCCGCGAGCGCAAGCGCGATGTTGCCGCTGTAGCCTCGCACCAGATTGGACAGATACCAAGCGCCGCCCCAGAGGTTCTGGGCTGGATCGCTCGGGTCAATCCCAAGTGCCGCTGCCGTTGACGGCATGATCTGCATGAGACCGATGGCGCGCTCACCAGAACGTGTCATCGGCCCGATGGCGTCCGCATGAAACCGGCTCTCTTGCTGGATCACCGCGTTGAGGAGTGACGGGCTGATCCGCGCTTTGTTGGCAACCCAGCGCACGGTGAACTGCCATGGTCTGGCGCGTGCCGGAAGCTTGTTGTCGTCTGTAGCCCATTGCGCTTCGAGACGCTTTATGCGGTCTGTTGCCGCGAGAATCCAGACCCCGGCGACGATGTTTTCGCAGGGATCGCTGCGCAACTTGTTCGGGTCGAAGCCATAAACCTTGAGGTACGGCACCCAGGGTTGCGGAATGCCCATCACGCCGAAACGTGATGGTGACGGCGACGCTTGCGCGGCACGGATCACCGCGTCGATGCGGCTGGGCGCAACGGCGTAGTGGCTGGCGGCAAGCGCGACGCACGTGGCGATGGATGCGAGCATGGACATGCGGCGCCGCATCAGCGCGTGCGAGCCTGGCGATGTGTCGGGTTGGTCCTGGTCGTGGTGTACGGCATCCCGTGACGGCTCCATCTTTGGGGGCACTGAAACGATACGGGAGGAGTCTGGCCACTCCAGGCGGAAAGTTGACGTTGATTGCGCTCATTTCGTGGCGCATGGCGCTGACTTTCAGAGGTTGCGCAGACCAAAACCAGGCGCACGATAGGCCGCATGAACTTCCTATCAAGCCACTTCGTGACGCGCAAGCGTCTGCTTCTGCTGGGCTGGGCTGTCGGCGGATCGCTCGCAGCATGCGCCCTGCTCGCGACAATTTTTTGGGCTCCGCCCCAGGGGCCCGCTCCGCCGCGCCGATTAGACCCGGCGGTTGCCGAGCCCGTGCTGGCCGCGTTACGCGTGAGCCCTTCCATTTTCACGTGGGGTTCAAACCCCGTAGCGCCAACCGCCTACGTGTTCGAGGACGCGAACTGCTCGTTCTGTGCCGATTTCGACCGCGTCGCATCCCCATTGGTCGCCGGCGGGCGCCTGCGTCTCAAGATCGTGCTCGTGTCTTTTCTGAAGCCGAGTTCGGCCGGTCGAGCTGCTGCGATCTGGCGCGACCCGTCGCCGGAGCTTGCGCTCGAGCGCAACGCGAGCGGCTTCCATGCGCTCACGGAGGACGGGGCGATCACCCCGGTTGCCGTCACGCCTGCCGATCAGCGTGCGTTGGCGCTGCACATGGCCTTGTTGCGCCGCATCGGCCCGGTGGAGACGCCAACGCTGCTGTTTCGCCAGGGGGGCGGCTGGGTCGTCTCTTCCGGGTTCCAGCCGGGTATTTTTCAACGCATCGCCGCGCCTGGTCGCACCCCTCAGGCGCAACTTTCGACGATGACGCTTCGCCTGGGCGCGTCCTCTGTTGTCGCTGAGGTCGCCAGCACCCGCGAACAAATGGAGGTTGGGCTGATGGGGCGTCAATCGCTTGCGCCCAATCACGGCATGCTGTTTGAGTTCAAGCCTAGCCAGCGTGCATGCATGTGGATGAAAGACACCCATCTCGCGCTCTCGGTCGCCTTTCTTGATGGGTCAGGCTCGGTCATCAACAGCGCCGAGATGGATCCGATGACCCTGGATTCGCACTGCGCCTCAAGACCGGCGCGGTACGCCCTCGAGATGCCGGCAGGTTGGTTTTCCAGCCACCGCGTGATGCCTGGCTTTCAGGTTGAGGGGCTGACGCGCGCAAGTGGAGTTGCGCCATGACGAACGGCGGACACAAGCTCTCTGGGCTGGCGGTCGGGTTGGCCGCGGCCGCTCTGCTGTATTCGCGCATCGGCGCGGCAGCGTTCCTGGTGGTTCCTGGCGCCCTTGTCGGCGGCACAGCGCCAGATCGGATGGAGTGGGCCGGGCGTGGCCGGTGGTGCGAGCACCGCACCCTGACGCACTGGTGGCCGTGGTGGGCCGCTCTCACCGCTTGGTCATGGTTGCACGTCGCGCAGGTGTGGCCGGTCGCCCTATTGGGCCTTGGGCTAGGCGCGATCAGTCATCTGCTGCTGGACTGGCCCAACCCGACGGGGATCCCCTTGCTCCACCCTTGGGCGCGTCACAGCCTGCGCTGGTGGCGATCGGGCGAACATGAGGTTTTCATTCTGCTGGCGCTGTTCGTCTTGGCATTCGTCGCCTGGACACCGATGTTGCCCCTCTTGCCAGATCTTCGGCACTGATCGCCCAGTGAGGCGCCGAACGCCTCGCACGGACGCATCGGGGTTCCGTGGCCCGGTCACAGGCTGCGCCCGCCTCCACCGCACCGATTTCCATCGTCAGCCCGGTACGCCGCCGCGGTCATGACGCGCATCTTGGCGCGCCACAGGCTGCTTGCTGTCATGTCCGTATGGTCCTTGCCCGGTTTTTACCCGACTTGCGTCGCATTTTTTTGGTCTCACGATGAAAGGATGTGTTTTTTTTAACTCTTTTGAAGGCAACAACCCGCCATCCCCAATGAATCATGTGTCATCCATTTCACGCTTACTTAAAAAAACACTCGTACTCGAATGAACGCCACTGACCACGCTGTTTTGAGTTGCGACCCTGTGCTCTTCGCTTTTGAGCGCTTTGGGCGCTTCACCGCCCCCGAATCTCCGACCGCATGGCTCAGTCGGAAAGGATCCCTGCTCAAGGACTCGAAGAAGCGAAAAGCCGGCGAGCGCAGCAGCGGCATGGCCGGGACCTCGATCTACATCTCGGACAGTCGCGTGCTCGTCTTCGGCCCGGACTACCCGGAATGCGGCTTTCGCGCTTCCGGCGCGTCATCGGATGCCATGCCGCATTTCTGGCGCAGCCTCATGTCCGCGCCTGCTGAGCGCTGGATGATGATCGTTTTCGGAAACGCCGCAACCCCGCTGTCTGCGCTGCATTTGAACCTTCCCGGCGACGCCATCACGCGGGCCTACAGCGCCAAGTCCGGCCTGGTGTCCGTGCGCCATCGTGTGCTCGCCGAGGCTGCGGCTTGTCTGCAAGCCGGTGGAATCAAGTCGGTCGCGCTGCTGCACTTGGCGCAAGACGTCCTGAGCGAAAACGACATCAGCGCAGCGGATCGCAAAAAATTCGACAAGGCTGTGGCGCAATACCCCGCGCTTCCATCGGTGGCCCTGCGGCTGGCTCGGGCAGACGTCCCTCCGTCCATGGTGGCCCGGTATATCGGCACCATTCTCAAGGAGTCATCCGATGTTTGAAACGATTGCACGCATGGATTTGTCCGGCGAAGACTTGTATGCACGCCATCAGCACGTTGCGGCATTCTTCTCGCGAAGTCGAAGCAGCGCGCGCGATTACCAGTTCGCCGTGGACGGCGACATGGTGTATCTGCGAGCGCCGACTCCACGCGCGGACATCGACGGATGGATGGGCGCCGCTGAGTGGAGCGAGATGCCTGCGCTGCGTGTCGGCTCTGGGCACCGGATTGCTGGAGTTGCGTGCATCGATGCGACCCGTCTGCCCGCCCGTATGCGCGACAACTGGCGTGCGCCGCCGGTCCTCCGCCAGATCATCTCCACATGGTTCGCCGCATCGGGCGATCTGACCGACTTGTCCGCATGGGCTGAGCCAGGGCTGCCGATGCTCAAGCCTGGACTGCCCGAGCAGATTTTCTCGCCGATCCGCTTCGGCGGCGTACTGGGCATCCGCAACGATGCCGAACGCGACGCCGCATCGGCCATTCTTCGCAACGGCGTGGGCCGAGCCCGCGGCTTCGGCTTCGGCTGCGTGCATTTCAAGGAGATCCGCTGATGAATTCGATCCCATTTTGCGTCACGGCTGACCTTCAGACCCCGGTCATCCTGACCGCGAACGGCTACCTGACCCTGGACTCCATGCTTGGCGCGGCCATTTTTAAGCGCACCGGCGATGTGAATGCTGCCGTGCGAGATGTGCCGCTGGCGCAGTCTGGCGGCATCTGGCACGGCAGCGCCGCCTTTCTCGACCGGGTGACGGCGCTCTCCGAGCCCGGCTTCAAGCGCGGCATCCAGCCGCGCGAGGAAATGTGGGCGCCGGCCTACCAGACCGGACGCAGCACGGACAAAAAAACGGGCCTGCGCACCCCGAATGGCAAGAGGCTCGTCAATCGCGTGGATACGGTGCGAGATGAATACAAAAGCGACCTTGATGTTTACCGGGCGATAGACGCGACGCGGATGACTTGGTTCGGCTGCGGAGACCCGGGCGCCGTCGAAGACTTGCTCACCGAGATTGCTTTCGTCGGCAAAAAGTATTGCCATGGATACGGGAAGATCGTTCGTTTCACCGTCGAGCCCGTCGAGACGGACCGGTCCTTCGTGCGGTTGCGGCGCGGGAAGCTCAGCCCGATGCGCCCCATACCTGCAGACTTGTGGCAGAGCATGGGTCTGGATCTTTCCCCAGACCTGCTGACGCGCTTCTGCGCGGCCACCCTTCCCTATTTTTCCGCCCCAAGTGTGCGCTGTGTGGTTCCGGCCTCGCGCGATTTGTCGGCATCTTGATTCCCGCACCACCCCCCCCACCGCCCCACTGACTCAACCATCAAGGAGTTTTTCATGCAAACCCAAACCCAAGACCGCATCCCCCTCGTCGTGTTCGACGGACAGATCAAGTGCGAATCGCCTGTCAGCTTCGTGCTCCACAATGGGCTGAAAAAGAAGCACCTGCAACTCCAGCCGACCATGCGCACGGCTGACGGCACGCGCTTGTACCTGAACGCACCAGCCATACGCAGCGCGCTGCGCCATGCGGCCACGGAACACGTCATCGAACTGATGGGCCGCGACGTGCACATGGACGACTATTTCCTGATGGCGCTTGGCGGCATCAAAGACGCCAAGGACGCCAAGGGCGGCGATGGTGGAGAGAACGAAGAAGGCGAGCAGGAAGAGGACAAGACCGAGAGCAAGAAAGCCGCCAAGCAGGCGGCGGAAAGCAAAGGCTCCGTGCTCAAGTGGGCCTTCGCCAGGGAGAAAAACCCGCTGCTCATGCTGTTCGGCAGCATGGACGTCCCTGGCAGTCTGGAATGCGGCCACGCCATTGCCACCAAGGATGTCCTGGCGGAAACGTTCGGCGGGGTGCGCGCCAACGACTTCAAGCGCGACCCGTCTTTGATCGAAAAACTCGAGCCTGGCGCTCTCGATGCGTTCGTCGAGCGCCAGATGCAGGCCTCTCAGCGCAGCGCGGCGAAAAAAGATGCCAAGGACATTGACGCGAAGATCCTCGCCGCCCGCAAGGCTGGCAACGATGCTCTTGCCGCACAACTTGCCGAGCAGAAGAAAGCGTTGGACGACACCAAGAGCGCGGTGGTGCAGATCCAGCAACTGCTGGAATATCAAGCCATCCCGGCAGGCACGGCGCTGGCGCACGACATGCGTGTGCGGCGCGTCTCGTCGCTGGAATTGGCGCTGTTCGTGCAGGCAATTGCGCGCTGGGCGCTCGAGCCCGTCTTCCCCGCATGCGCGGGGATTGAAGGGGATGCCACGCCTGCTGCATGAGCGCGGGGAGGTCTTCCCCGCATGCGCGGGGATTGAAGGTTGGTGCACTGCACCTGCGGTGTTGGCCTGGTGGTCTTCCCCGCATGCGCGGGGATTGAAGGTGTTTTCTGTGTTGAGTCAGCAGCCTTCAGTTGTCTTCCCCGCATGCGCGGGGATTGAAGGATGGTGATGCGGATTATTGGCTGTGAGGAGGAGTCTTCCCCGCATGCGCGGGGATTGAAGGCAGGCTGGTGTTGCCGAGCGAATACTTGAATTGTCTTCCCCGCATGCGCGGGGATTGAAGGAGTCCGATTCGCCAGAAATTTGACGCCCTCGAGTCTTCCCCGCTTGCGCGGGGATTGAAGGCCCTGAATCGATGCGCCACCGGCCTCACTGGCGTCTTCCCCGCATGCGCGGGGATTGAAAGCATAACGAAACCAACAGATTGCAGCCGTGCTTTCGGCGCCGCCCACGCCTGCTTCGGTTCGATGATGCGATCAACCTACTTGGATCGCGCCGATGCTC
>JAEHJW020001414.1_pt1 | contig 13417 bp, 13 predicted proteins | sample 9271431 | NCBI WGS metagenome assembly JAEHJW02
GTGTACCGCTTCAACATCTGCAATGTCTTGTGGCCCATGACGGATAGACCTTACTCCGTATTCAAGGGAGGCGGCGTCGGAATACAGGATACAAAAAAACCCTCAAAAGTGAGGGGTGAACTTCCCTATTCGAGATTACCAATGATACTTGATCGCTGCAACAAGCTCGGTGCTGCTGGCACCTCCGGCGAAGATTTGGCGGTCGCTGATGTTTGCCGACAAACCCTTGCTGTAGCGGAGTAAGCGGTAACTGAGCGGCGTTGTATCCCGGATTTTTCAGATGTGCAGAATGGTCTCCCAGGATAGGACTGCGGACATCATGGGTGATGGCATCATAGACACAGAGGAAGTACCAGCGGCGCAGTGCCGCTGAGTGGCGGGCGTTATTAGTATTTTTTTCAAGTCATTCACTTCAATTCAATTCAGGCAAAAATAATTCTGAACACGGCAATTTACAACCATCTCCACCATATAAAAACATAATATTCGATTATATATTGCTACAAATCTATTGTCTTACCACTATTAATTAGTCTACCCAAAGACTCCATATCCTTGAATGGGCTGGTTGAAACGAGATCACTCACAGCGCGAAGTCCACCAAGAACTATTTCTGTATCGTTTTTCTCCATACCTTTTTCTATCACATTAAATATTCTCTCAATATTTGATCTACGCTCACCAAAAATCTCAGCCATTGAATTATTATAAAAATCATATCTATGGTCAATTTCTGATTTAATAACCTCTAGTTGCGCTTTTATCCTTGCTATCTCTTCTTTCGACCTGTTGTGCTCAGACAAGAAACCTACCAATTTAGGAATATGGGTAACCAAACCCACATAACTACCAGCAGATGATGACACCACAGAAGGCAACCGATTCTTAAATATCTCCATAGCTTTGCTCATAACCTCTCCTTTGCTATTCCTTTTTAGATTCAATTATTAGCAATATCGACTGTACTGCACTCACAAGACCATAAACCGTTTTTAGCTTTTTCTCCGAAAGATTGGAATTTTTTGACTTAAAAATTCTTGATAATATAGGGATCGGGTATATTTCTTTATAAGCTTTTATATACATCTTTCTATATACTAACATAGCTTTCTTTAGCGCTTCATGTATTTCATCGCACCTTTTAATTATAAAATTATATTCTAGTAGGTTTTTATTTATTTTTGCTGTTTCATGCAATATAATGTATTCTTGCTCTTGAATATCATTAATTTTTTTGCTTGCTGAAATATGACTAAACGCACCGATTGCAATCAGGGCAGGTATAGCAATAACACTTGCCGCAAGTCCTGCAGATGCGGCTGCTGCATCCCCCAGAAGAAAGTATGATGATGTAGCGGCTATTGCTCCCTTTGTCGCACCATTTAAATATTCCGAGGCGGTAAATGATTCAGAAGACTCCACCAGCATCGATAATTCTTTTGAATTTATTATTGGGCTTTCATCAAAATACAGAGAAAGCACTTCACGATCTTTTACTGAAAGACTGTTGTTCAACTTTTTAATTTTTTTTAGTTCCATCATGCTTTCTTTTTTTAATTTTGTAAGATCGTCTGATTTTTTGCAGGCAGCCTTATGTGCCGTCGACATCGCAGAAAATTTTTCATCTCTTTCCTTCAATGCCGCTTTGAATGATCTCATAGCCTTGTCTATTCGGCCTTGAGCACCAAATGTGACTATGTTTTTCAGAATATTGGTCATCCTAACGCCTCGACATAACGTGTTTTTGATTCTGCTCAGAAACGAAATTAAATATCATGGTTGCCTAATAATTGGGATTCCATACTCTGTGGCTCACTGAGTGCGGGATAAAATAAAAACATAAAAAAGCGTGGCTCATACTTACCGATACTGCCGCAAACCTTCTCAGTGTATCTAAACGTGCGAACTCATGGTGTAGACTGCCGGTTAGATCACTCGTCATGACAGTTCCAATTGTACCTTATGTATCAATATGTCAGGTTGGCTTCTTCGATGCTTCTGATAACCGTTTGATACCAAACACTCCAACTTTCACTACCCGACACTCATTATCAGGCATTACGGTTTTGCACATAAACCCAGGGCTCCGCCAAAGTCTTCCGTAACCCATTGATTATGTAAGCATCATGTACCCAGAAATCATCACAACCTTCTGAATATTTAGCACAATTGTAGCCAAGTGTTGCGCAGAGCGTTAAAAAGCGACTATATACCTTTGTAATCATCATGATAGCTATATACATGACTCATTCCTGACATAAACCCGCTCTTGACAGCATGGCTATGGGGACTTCAAATTTATGCTTCTGTAATGCACCATGCAAAACAGGCAAAAGATAACGCTGCCCTTTGATCCAACTTTATCCCTGAGAACCCATCTCTCAGGGATAACAGCATCACCCCACTCGTCTCGTTTCCATAGCAGTCAGCTTATTAGTGACGCCATCCGAAACTTGCGCATCCTCTGTTACCGGAAAGAACTCCTCTACCACATCAATACCTTCATCTTCCGTTTCTTCAAAGGCGCCATTATTCAGCCCAACCTTTGCAGTCGCTTCCAAGGCGTCCACACATTCCCCAGACTGCTCAGCAAACATCTTGGCCTGCATTAGCGCTTCCTTTGACTCTACCCCATCCCTTATTACAATGTCCACGTAATACACAGGTGTCCGATGTGACTGGGTGGTACTCTTTGCCCGCAGCTTTAATGACAGTGGCAGATACCGGGCTCTGCCACCACTAACGGCATTTAAATACTGCAGTCGTGCCGCCAGCGTCCGGATGCTGTTGTATCCCGTTGTCCGGAACATAAAGCTTCCCAGATCGTCCTCCTGTCCCTCGATCTGTACATTGAGGCGCCCATAGGGCTTGCAGCCCAGCTCTGTACCTAAGGCACATTGCTGCGGGCCGGGGCAGGTAATGCTCTTGAAACCGTCCTGGGTGCTTCGCCTGGCCACCTCACCGTTACCGACACAGACGGGTCTGCCAGTGGTACGGTCAAAGAGGCTGTACTCCGCCCTCAAGTTCAAATCCGGATCGTTAAACAGCAAGGTGACCGGAATGCTCCTCAGCTTTCCGCCGTCCTGTTGTGCAATTAGGCTATTATGCAGAGGGTGCAAGATCCACTCGCCCCGTTGCTGCACCTGCGTGGTGATGGTAAAGGCATCGTCCTTCTCGGGTAACCGCTTGCCGTTTTTCTCCACCACCTTGCCTATGGCTATTCGACCTATTACCGGGGGTGTAATCGCTAGTCCCTTAATCATTTCAATCTCCTTCCATAACAGTGAACCGTCGGCTACCGGGCTTTTCGCCCCAATAGGGTGCGGTCAGCTCGGGGTTTTCCTCGGTGAGTTTCTTTGTGTCCAGACTCCGGCTGGGCTTGCTCAGCTTCCACATCGCCTTGCCTTGGCTGAATAGGGCACCCTCAGCAAAACCAATGGCCTCCTTCACCCGCTGCTCCAGAAGGGCTTCGTTGCTCTCTGCGGCCTTGGTACGCTGTCGGGCTTCAAGCAGGGTCTTGAAAAGGATGTTCATTTCCTTCCGTTCGGTATAGTCCACCATGACGGGGGCAGTGCGTGGATACAGTAATGCCAGGGCTTTATTACAGGACTCCGACCCATCTACTTCCGGCGCTGTTTCATGCTCTACGTGGTCCCAGAAGGTTTTCTCCATGGCCACTAACTGGGCAATACGCTCCTCATCGCGATCAATCCGATAAATACGGAACTCCTGCCCACCAATGAGCACAGCCACGTCCGCCCACGCCTTGCCGGTCACCGCCAACTGATGCAGCACCTGAACCTGGTAGGCCAGCGGTACGCCTTCTTCCCACTGTCCCTGACTGCGTAACCCAGCGGTTTTGATTTCCAACACGCCGCCGCCTTCCACGATCCTGTCCAGATTCGCCAGCATGAAGGGATGCTCCGGGTGCTGCAGTACCGAATTCACTCGGCGCACCTTTTTGCCCGTCCTTTCCGCGTAAACGTTGGCCACGATAGGTTCCAGGGTGGTGCCCCAGAATACGGCGTCCTTATTGGAGATATCTTCTGCCAGCTTCCGGCCTGTCTTCTCCATCCACAATTCAAGCGGTGACTTATAACGGGACATGCCCACGGCCACCGGCGCGTCACTGGAGCCAATGCCTCGATTCCGCCACTGCAGCCACTCCTCCCTGCCCATCTCTTTCGTAGATACCAATTTCACTGCACTCATGATGACCTCCAGATGTGAAAAAGCCTCTTCCGGATATTCCGGAAAAGGCTTAGTGGGTTGGACATACCGCGTGTATTCGTTAATAACCGGGCAACCATCAGGCCACCAGCTTGAGTGCCTCCATCCAGGCTTTTTCCTTGATGCCAGCACCCTGGCCAAACCAGGCGGAATCCAGTCGATAATCCTGGCTCCGTGCCCGGCGGTGATGGTCCACATATTCCGTGACCGCATTGACCAATCCCCAGGCCGTACCCTCAGAGGAAGCCAGATTGCTGCCCTTACCTTGACCGGCAAACAGATCAACCACGGTTTTTAGCCCTTTTTCGTTGGGCTGCTCGGCAATAGGCGCGTTACGATCTCCCAGCACGTCGATGATGTACTTGGTCACGTCCATGCGGTTTACCTTGCGGCCAGCCAATACCTGCGCCTTCTCCTCAAACGCTTCCCAGGCAGCGGCACCGACACCCAGAGCCTGCTTGACGGCCATGGGATCAAACGTGGTGGAATGCGGAACCTTGATGGCCCCGACCCGATCATCGGTCGCGATCTGCAGGGTGTTATTGCAGACCACACGGACGGAGGTGAACTGTGCGGTGGTGGCCAGGGTGCCATCACAGCTGGTAGCCAGTAGCAGATAGCCCTTCACTCGGTCACCGCCTTTGAGAACCGTCTCTTCTCCGGTCTTGGCCAGTGCCCACAGTTTCTTGCCTTCCTTCAATACCCCCGCCGTTTCCAGCTCAAAGCCCCCGATGCTGACCAAATCCCGATAGAATTCAAGAATCTCCTTGGGTTGAACCACCTTATAACGGGGAGAAACTACGGACAGGGGGGCCAAGGTGTCCGACCGATACAGCACCTTGGCTTCCGGGTTGGGATGGACGTTGAAATTACTGCCGCTACCGACACGGAAGAGGACATCGGTCGTCTTGATCTCCCAGTCCATGCCCGCCGCTTCCAGCCAGACTTCCAGGGGCTGCTTATCCGGTAACCGGTTTCCCAAGCCATGCCAGGGGGTTTGCCGTACAAATGCCATTGATTCGACTAAATGTGCCATAACACAATTCTCCATAATGAAAGATGAAATCATAAAGAAATCCCCGGAGGCACCAGGCCACCGGGGATTCATGAGGGTTTATCGAAAAACGGCGTGTTACTTGCAGAGAGGCAGTCGGAAGGTTCGCCCACAGTCTGTGCAACCATAGGGGTCTAGTACCCTCTCATCCAGAATTGCACCGGCATCTTCACCAGCACGACCGCCCAACACAGCCCCAAGCAGGCCACCCAGTATCATACCGGAGAGGCCTCCACCTAACGTTCCTATCGGACCCGCCAGAACCGTACCGAGAGCTGCTCCGGCCTCACCACCAGAAAGTGCTGCTGAACCGCCTGCGACGGCTCCGGCAGCGGATCCTAGTGCACCACCCAAGCGGCGACCTACGCGCCGTTCCTCTACAGCATCACTTCCACAAAAAGGGCATTCCATAGCTACCTCCACGATGAGCAAGCCATCCAAAGGGGATGGGCCATCGTAATAATATATTGCTGAAAAAATTTAGAAGTAATCCAGATACTGCTTTTCTGGCATATATCTTTTCTAAAACCATGCGATTCGATGCGAATTCGCATCGAATCGCCCCCTCACAGTGCAAGAACCACGGAATAAGGCATGGTGTGGGAGCCGTGCAGTGTACGAGAACCAATCGCGACACCAATCAATAAATAATGAATTTTATCCATATAAAGAATTGATGAACAGATTGGCATTCCATGAACCTTTATGAGAATAACCATTGAAAACATAGCATTGACTAAGGCAATGCTGGCTCCCACAATGACGTGGAATTGAATCTACGGAGATTTTTGGAATGTACTCGCAACATGAATATATCGACAACATGCGTTTCGGCTCTAACTCTGACAGTGAGGACCAGACTCCCCAAGCGGTCAACTATGAGAAAAGCTCGGGGGATCCGGGAGTCGATACGACGCATTTACCCCCAAATTTATTAGCCATCACCGAAACACTTCAACAACAGCTCAAGGCACCGCTTCCTACCGTATTTGGTGCAGTGATGGCCACGATCGGTTCACTTTTCTCGCAGCGGTACGTTGTGGAGGGCCTGCGATGCGGGAGTATTCCTTTAAATACTTATGTACTCATTGCCAGCGATACAGGGGAAGGCAAGTCTTCTGTACTCGCACGCGTACTAGCTCCTCTTCGAGAGTTTGAGGAAGCATTCGTTGTTAGAAATAAAGAACAAGATGCAGCTACGCAGGCGGATGTCATATTAAAGCGAGCCAAATTGACATCGCTCAATAAGAAATTACGTAATGCGATCAACGAGGACGACGATAAAAAGGCGGAGCAGATCGCAGCGCAAATTGCACTGCTTAGTCACGGCAGCGACGACAAAAACGTAGCTGTCCGCATGTTGTTGTCGGATTGCACATTACCTGGCCTGAAGAGAGTCCTTTCAAACAATCCATTTTCAGTACTCATAGCAAATGCCGAGGCATCGAAGTTTCTTAATGAACACCTCATATCCCACGCGGATACCTATTGTGCGGCATGGTCTGGGGAACCCTTTAAGATTTATCAAGGGAAAGTTACCATCGAGGAAACAAATCCCAAACTTTCCATGCTCCTGATGACGCAAACTGCTTTTATTGAAGGGCTCCTAGAAGAGGACAATAAATTTCGAGTCTCAGGATTGGCTGCCAGATTCCTCCTTTTTCAGCCGCTTTCAATGCGGGGCAGGAAACATCTTTTGCAGCAAGAATTGCCGGACACGCAGGAAATACTAGCACAGTGGCGAAATTTTCTTCTGGAACAATGTGAGCGAAACCGTCTTGCCATGATATCCAATGTGCCTAGGACGACTATCCAGTTAAGTGACGATGCTAAAAAGTTTCTCCTCAATGTCGAAAAAGAGATTGAGTATCTCACGTCTCCAGGCCAGAAATATCATAAAATCAATGATATTGCTTTTAGAATGGTCGAACATATTTGTAGATTCGCTGCGATTTTTCAGCTCCACAAATATCCAGATACAGATGTATTGTCTATTGATTTTGTTCAGAAGGCTTATGGCTTTTTAAGTTCCTATCTCAACTATTGTGTCTGTATGGTGGCCGGAAATACGCCAGGAAGCAAAGTTTACAGCGATGCAAATAAAATTCTGCAATTCCTTATGCATTCCACAAAAGTGATGACTACTCCTCTTCAGTCATATACTTATAGCGTGAAAGTCATTAAAGTTTCTGATTTCCAGAGGAATGCTCCGGTGCGCCAAAAACGCAATACAGATAGCCCGCTAGAACTCCTTGTAAGAGAGGGACGTATTGAGTTTATAAAAGATTATTATTGGGATGGTTACCGATGGCAGAGTGCAAACTTTATTCTCATCAAGAATTTAATGCTTCTTGAGAAGCCATCATGGCAAAAACAAGTTAGGTAGGATTGCTCGTTGTTAACAGAATTAGGCTATACGGTCATTGGATAACCGTTACAAGCCTGTCACCACACTTTTACCTAGTCTGGATATACCCATTTCGTCCGGCAATATTCGCTGAGGTCTATAGTGGTCCCCTTATTTGAGACAGTGGTTTAAGATTGTTGTCTGGCGAGTAGAAGACGATACGCGCGGCGAAAAGAACTAATACTCACCCTGATTATATAGGCGGGTAATAGTAAAGAAAAGCTCAATTATTAAGGCAGTCTGGGCAACCAAGAATATAAATTCGAGCTGCTGTGAAAACAAAGGCCCAGGTTACCTGGGCTCTCGTTAACACCAGTAATCTGCCTACAAAATGCTCGCCACATCCAACTATACACAACCCCATTACCCGTGAGGCACTATTCAAATTTTTCTTTGCGGTTCTTGTAAACAAGATCGGTCAGGTACCGAATTATACTGGAATGAAGGTCATCTGTGTTTTTTTGATTATCTAAGGCGCATCGGGCATCCATTTGAAACACATCATTTTCAAATGCCTCTGCGGCTTTATCGATCCATTCCTCCTCATAATTATCATTGTTTTCTTTACCTTTTTTCCTCAGTTTGACAAAAATCTCCTTGGCTGCCGCTACAAGTATCTTATTCGCATTCGCCTCATACTTTTGTGCCACTATGGATCGCACGTTTAGGGGTCTTTTGTTAGTTTTTTTTTCTGCTGGATTATTGTGGTCATGAACGACTTCGAGCTGATCCTCAGAAAAAAATATGTTTTCACGAGAAATTCGCACGTTTGCCTGTTGACGTAGCGCCGGAATCCATTTGTCCATGTAACACGAAAGGTCTAATAGCTTCATGAATAGTTCGTAATCATTATTAGGGCGGCGGTCTTCTTTCGAACGGAAGATGTCAATTATATCCCATACACCTTTATTTGCCGTTGTCCACGTGGAGGTACCTTCATATCCTTGTAGACTCTCACCTTTCTCTATGAAATCTTCCATTTTTGACATGGCTATAGAGTTAGTTTGCGATAGGCGATCGGCTGTTATTATGGTAGTTTCCCAGTCGTCATAAATAGGAATTCGGGGTTGAGTACTTTCTTCATAAGGAGTTTTAAGAAGATTGATATATGGATAATACCCATTAGAGGGTGCAAAGTTAGAAAAGAATTTATCGAATAATTCCTTGTATCTTATATCATCCACTCTAGCTAACGTTGGAATTGTCAAGTTGTTAATAATTGAATCCCCACAAGTCATGATGTTCTTTATCTGCTCCTTTCCGATAAATAAGCCCGAAAGAGAGGTAATAGCGAAGTGAAAATCGCCTACCCACAAATCCTTTCTTTCGATTGGTTTCCATTTTTCTGGTTTATCAGGTATGTTGTTCCAGCGTGAGTTAATGATCTTACTATATGTGTTGTCATCAAATTCGTTCGGAATATTGACCGAATATAATTTGTCGCACGGATTCTTTGCTTCGTTGTATAATAAGATCGTTAGATTGCAGGGGATGCGCCTTAGCCATATGGCCTCCGGTAATTTGACTTGTGGCCAGATTTTGTGATTTTCAATGAGCGCCCATAAGCCATTCTCGGAGATGCGTCCCATATCCAAAAACTCTTCGACAGAAAGGAGTCTCGGGGATCTACCGTGAGCGCCAAATGCCCCATATTCATCATATTTCTCAAGCAAGCCATGGAAGCGACTATTGGTTGACCGGTCTTGCTTTCCTTCGGCGTTAGCTGGCATTGGTGTCGGATCGCACTAGGGTTTGCATCTTTTGGTCTCCTATGTTTAACAGTACCTGCTCAGACTTTACACCGATAGAATCACGAAAGCCACACCTATCAGTGTTTGATGGGTGAAAACATGTCAGGCAGTATCATAACTCCAATCAACTGGAGGTGCCCAATGCAGTATCAAACAGCGAATGAAGTTTGCGGCAGTATCAGGGTCAGCATGTCGACCCTCAACCGGTGGATAGACCCAATGTCGCGCTACCACGACCCATCCTTCCCAAAGCCCATTAAGTTTGGGGCACGCAAACGGCGATGGGAGTCCGGTGAGTTGGAAAGGTGGATCAATGGCAAAAAAAACAGCAGGAAGACTAACGATGCAGCCGTCAAAACCATACCCCTAAATAACCTGGATTCAGATGCTACAGAGGAGGAAGAATCGTAAACCAATTGATTTACAATGATGTTTTAGCACTCAACCCGGCTCCGCCGGGTTTTTTATTTTTATTTTTCCTACGAAAGGTCTTGACACGGTGATGGGGCCGTGCGGCCGACCCTTGTGAAAAAGGGTCGGCTAATGAGAAGCATTTTAGGCTTCTCAGGATCACCACCATGCTCTTTCATCGTCTCGTTTCCCTCCGCCTGTCGGAGTGGATTCCCTACTTTCTGACGGTCGTGCCGCCCCGCTCGCGGCGCAGCTTCCTCGAATTGCTCTGTGGCTCCCTGATCTCACCCGAAGGCTGGGTTACCCGCGCCCTCTGTAGTATCTCACTCCGCTGCCACTGGACCACCTATTACAAACTCCTGGAGCGTGAGTCCCTACGCACACAGGCGTTGGCCCAAGCTCCTGATCGTCGAACTGGCCGTCGACGATACCCTAGTCCTGCTGCACTTTACCAAAGGCAGCCTCTTCCAACATGAAATGAGTCTGAGTACCTGAGTTTTAGTCGGTCATCATGGAGGCATGATGACCGACATGAATGAAGCAAATCTGCAAACATTCGACGCACCTACCGTCGATTCTAGCAGGAACACACGATAACGCACTCAGAGTACCCAGGTCAGAGCAATCTGACGCGATGAACTTGCGTGATCTAAACCCTTGCCTGATCACTGCTAGGCGCCTCCCCTTCAGTGAAGGAGAGCTTTATGTGAATCAGTTGCACTTGCGACTGCTCGACGTCAACTATCTTGGCCTGCCGGCGACAATTATCTTGGCCGGTGGATGAAGGCATTTTTGATACAAACGTTACCCAGTAGTGCCCACGTATAAAGTGATTGCGTAACGTGTCACGCAAAATGTTTATTCAGTCCCCCCCCTCACTCTGCATCTCCTCTTCAGCGAGGCCTTTACGGGCCGCAGCGCGCGCATACTTGCGTCGATAGCTTTCTGCATTGAGTTCCAAGATGGTGGAGCGGTGCACCAGACGATCCACCGCTGCCACGGTCATGGCGACTTCCGGGAAAACCTGCTCCCAGGCCGAGAACGGTTGATTGGCGGTGATTGCCAGACTTTTACGTTCATAGCGTTCGGAGATCAGCTCGAAGAGTACAGAGGTCTCCGCCTGATCCCTGCGGACATAGCTAAAATCGTCCAGGATCAGGAGATCGAAGCGATCCAGCTTGGTGAGTGCCGCCGGTAGGCGCAGTTCCTTGCGGGCCGCCTGCAGTTGCTGGACGAGGTCACTGGTGCGGGTGAAATACACCCGGTAGCCACGATCCACCAGGGCGTGTCCGATGGCCGTCGCGAGATGGCTCTTGCCGACGCCTGGCGGACCGAAGAGCAGGAGATTGGCGCCTTCCCGGACCCAGCCATCGGCTTCGGCCAAGGCCTGCACGTGGGCTTTGGAGAGGGTGGGTACGACACTGAAATCATAGCTGCCCAGGCGTTTGTCCGGGGATAGATTGGACTCCTGCCGCCGCCGCTCCAGGCGGCGCTCCTCCCGCCCCAGAATCTCTTGTTCCAAGAGGGATGCCAGGAAACGTTCGGCGGGCCAGCCTTCCTGATTGGATCGCTCGGCCAGCTCCTGCCAGACCCGTTTCATCGTGGGTAGCCGTAGGTCGGTGAACATCAGTGGTAAGCGTGCGGTAGCGTTCGGGTTCATATGGCCACCTCCAGGAGTTGATCGTAGTCGGCCAGGGCGTGGACAGCGATCAGGATGTCTTCCGGCAGGGGCTTGGGCGGGCGCAGGGTGGCTCGCAAGTCTTCCAGATCAGGAAGGTCGCCAGCATCCAGTATCTCCTGCAGATGCAGAGCCAGCTCCGCCTCGCAGGCATCCGCCGCCAGTTCCAGCAGACCGACCATGATCCGGCAGGCCTGCCGTTCACTACAGCGCACCCGTAACCGCTCCCAGGTGTCTCGATAGGCCTGACGAGGGAACAGGGCATCCCGGTATACCCAGCGCATTAGAGCACTCGGCTTGCGGGACAGTATCGGCAGGATATGGCGGTAATCAATCATCGGGGCATCCGGGGTCCCCCGCTCGGTGCGCAAAACGCAGGTGCTGCCGAAGTAGGCTTCGATGTGCTGCGTATAAATGCGCACCTGCAGAGGATGTCCCACCAGCCGGGAGGGCGCGCTATACACGCTATGGAGGACATTGAATACGCCGTTGCAGCTCACCCGCACGGTCTTCTCCACATAGTCGCTGCTGCGCCGTTCTGGTAGTGGCCGCAAGAGAGGACGTTCCTCGGCGAAGCGCTGCTGCACCCGCCGGTTCATCTGGGTGACTACCTGCTCAATGAAGACCTGATAGGCGGCCATGTCCGCAAAGTCGCGATAACCGCGCAGCATGAGGGCCTGATCCAAGGCGCGCTTGAGGGTGCCCTGGCGTGATTCGATGGATCCGTTCTCCTGGGATTCACCCAGGTTGTTGGTGCTGGCCCGCAACCCGTAATCTTTGCACAACGCATCGTAGCGCCGAGTCAGTTCCTCATGTTCCCGCTGGTTGTTGTAGGCAGCGGTCAGGTGATCGGTGCGGTGTTCCTCGGGAACCCCGCCCATGCGCCACAAGGCGTTCTGCAGGCCGGTGGAGAGGGAAACAAAGCTCTCGCCACCCAACACCACCTCCACATGACGCCACCCCGAATAGGCCAGCACAAACTGGTACAGCCGATGCACCAATAATGCTCCGGCGATGGTGACACCCAGTGCTGAGGCGTCGGTATAATCCGACAGTCCCTGCCGTCCTGGGGTATGCTCCTGAGGGAAATAAATCTCCCGCTCCGGTCCTTCCAAAGCCCGCCAGTCCCTGAATCGTCGCTGCAAAGTGCGCAGGTATCCGGGCTCGACCTGATCTGGATGCAGGCGTTGCATCTCCTCCAGTACCGTCGTGGCCATCAAACCCGGCGATTGCCGCAATAGGGGTAGAATCTCTGTGTTCCAAAATGCTTCAAAGGGGTCTTTGCGTGTTCGCCAGGTACGGGCGTCTCGTTGCGAGGGAAGCTCGTCACGTTTCTCCAGGCGTCGTGCCGTGCGCACACTGATACCCATCTTGTTAGCTGCGGTCTCCTGACTATGCTGCTTACGTAGCTCCTTGTACTTCTTCACCTGAACTTCTCCCAACCGCTTGCCGGGCATCACGTCCTCCTTGATTCAAGGTCAAGGACGCTACTTTACCCCCTCATCCAAACGCCCGCCCGGCGTCGGGTCCTACCGGCCATCGTAATTGTCGTCGACCGGACAAGATAATTGTCGCTGAGCATGCGACTGCCTGTCGTGATCCCGCCAATGGGCATGTGTAGGCTGGGATTGCTGCTCGTCGGTTTCTACATCTTTGATGTCACTGTGTGCCAAGAAATAGCATTCAAGATCATGCTAAACTTGACCCAGAACTTGACCCAATTCGAAAAAACAAGATAATGATCAATAGTAACTATTTGTTTTATATGGTGCTGGCGAGAGGAATCGAACCCCCGACCCACTGATTACAAATCAGTAGCTCTACCGACTGAGCTACGCCAGCAAGACGCGCAGTTTAACGCGAGGCGGGCGGTGTTTTCAAATCTG
>JAEHJW020005139.1_pt2 | contig 13415 bp, 28 predicted proteins | sample 9271431 | NCBI WGS metagenome assembly JAEHJW02
GCCGCCGGTCAAGGTGGCCCTGTCGCCGCCGGTCAAGGTGGCCCCGTAGCCGCCGGTCAAGGTGGCCCTGTAGCCGCCGGTCAAGAACGCACCAACCACCTTGGCGGGGTCTGCCCCACACTTGATGATGTAATCCGTCGCGCCCTTGCGGTCGCCGCAGAAAACCACCTTGCACTTGGGGAATTTAACCTTACCCGACAGGTCAACGATGTCCTTGGTGGCAACCTTGCAGACGAGCCACGCGGCATCTTCGCTCCAGTTCAGCAGACTCGGATCTCCGTTGCCCCACAGTTGTCCGTGCAACCCGTTGCCGCACTCCGGTTTCTTGTCCCAATCGGGGGCCTTAACGTCACCCTTCTTGGGCCACTTGAATCCGTTGTGTGAGGTCATATCGGCCTTGCAGGTGCGTAGGACATACACGTTGGTCATATCGTCTCCCCCCTTGAGAAGAACACCTTATCTCGCACCCATTTCACCTTCGCCCACCCCTGCGGCGCGATGTCGCGCAATGTGGCGGGTACCCTCTCGCCCCAAGTGCGCTTGAAAATCGCGTCCGCATCGTCCATGTTGCGCACCGCGCCGATGGACTCGGGCGGCAGGTCGGGAACCTTCAAACGGCGGCGTGTCATGCGGCCCTCCCTTCCAGCGCACAGTATTCCATCTGCCGACCGATCTTCTTGCGCTTGATAATCATCCCCGCATCGTGCAACTCATCAAGCCGCTTACTCGGTGTTGTCGTGAGGCAATCGCGGACGATCTCCGCGGAGGTGACGAATCCCCCGCGCAACCTCATGTATTCGTAGATGGCTAGGGCTTGAGGTTTCACTACAGCACCCCCATTTCGCGCAACAACGACGGCTCCTTGCCATCCCAAATGTCGCCGTTCTCGTCCCACATGGCGACCGCACCGTGAACCGTTGATGCGTGGGTAAGCGCGTCGGGTAACGATTCCGGTTCGAATCGGCACAACCGGCACTCCCAACCATCGGGCATCTTCACGACGATCGGCTTCACGGTATCCCCCATCGGTTAAGTTTGCCTTGCCCAGGATCGTTCAATGGTGCGGTTGGCTTCTGGCCCCACCGGAAGCACGGTGGCCTGTGGCCGCAGGCGGTATCAACCGCACCGTTCAAAGATCCTTGGGGCCGGTGTACTCACGGCCCCGACTCTCCCCGGCCTTTCGCTTGCCGCCTGATCCGGGTACCTCACCGCGATCCGCAGCCCGTAGGTGCGAGGGGTTGGTGCTCCCGCTATTTTCGGGGTACTCTGTATCCTGAGTACACAATGACATAAACTCATCCCCCTTGTCAACAGGAAAATGAGTTTAAGTCAAATTATTTTTGGGGGATGAAGGCGCACCGATCCCCCGAAGGGGACCGGCGTTATCGTAGGGGGCTTAGTTGCGCGGGGTGGTTTTCTTGTGAGAGAGTCGGTCTTCCGTGCGGCCAAGCAGCCAATCCAAACTCACGTCAAACACGTCTTATGCTCCCCGGTGTCAAATTATTTCGATTGCCTATTGACAAGTGATATAAACTCATCCATAATCCCTACCCGATATGACATTAAATCACCCCTGCCTCGGTAAATCTTCCTGTTTACACGAACGATCCCGCGCCATGCGGTTGCCGCACTACGAGGCTTGGTGTAGTCCATGCTCCAACTGCATGGAGGGTACGGCCCGCCAAATGGACGGATTTGTACCGGAGCCGGGATTCGGATCGAGTTGTATCCAATGCGGCGGCGACCTGCCCAAGAACGAGTATGGATACAAGGGGGACACCCAAACCGGGTTGTGTAGGGAATGCACCTGTAGGGGTAAGACGAACAAGGGCAGCAAGCGTCAGCACATAGCGTATTGGGGCTACAACGAGAAGGCACATAGGATTGTCGAGCACAACAAGGCGAAAAGAGACGCGGCGTGACTCCCTGTCCCTGTTGCGGTAAACCCCGCCCGACCCGGCGCACGATAGACCCGAAGAAACCGTGCTACAAGTGCCGGGATTGGTGCGAGGAGACACGTAGGACGTATTTGGAATACCAACGGGAGTACCGTAACCGGCGTAAGGCGGCGGCATGACCTGTCCCCACGACCACAAGCGCATTGACGGTCAATACATCCATAAGGGAACCGTTATCGGCATCGCGTGGAGTTGCCTCAATCCCGCGTGTCTAACATCCGGCGCAAGTATGCCACACCTGATGACGCCGGAACAGCGCAAGGAAGCGGAGAGGATATACCGGACGGGGAAGAGGGAAAAATGATCCTAATTACCAATTGGGCATCCTTCCAATCCTATAAAGACCGCAAACCACCGTGGATACGGTTGCATAAATCACTGCTGGATAATTACGAATTTCATAGCATGAGCGCAAACGCAAGGGCGTTGTTGCCGATGCTTTGGTTACTCGCAAGCGAGGACGAAGACCCGTCATCGGGTGCAATCCGATACGGGGCCGACAAAATATCCTTCCGGTTGCGCCTGTCCGTCAAAAATGTGACGGATGGATTAGCCGAGGCGCAACGATGCAAATTTATCGAACAAAATCATTCATGTAACGAAACCGTAACGACATCGTTACGAAACGGTCACGAATCCGTAACCCCAGAGACAGAGACAGAGACAGAGACAGAGACAGAGACAGAGACAGAAAAGAGACAGAGACAGAGACAGAGGGTATTCACCCCGCCTTCGTTTGATGAAGTCGTTGAGTATTGCAAACAACGAAACACCACCGTTGACCCCGTTGCGTTTCATAGCCACTACGTTGCAAACGGATGGCGCGTCGGTAAAGGTGGTTTGCCGATGCGGGACTGGAAAGCCGCCATCGTAACATGGGAACGGAGGGCATGATGGACTACCCCATCAAGACGCAACCGCCCCCGCCTCAGCGTCACCCGACCGCGTTCGACAAATGGCGGGATGACCGCCTCGCGTGGGTTAACTCCGACTGTAAAAACAAACTCTGCATCGACGGCGGGGTGTCGATAGACGATGGCCAGTACAGCACCCATTACCGTTGCCCGATATGTTCCCGATCTCAGGTGGCCGCGCCGGAGTGGACGGGGGAGATCGAATACTGGACGGATGAGGAACTGTCGATGCGGCTAAAGGACCGGAAGGATGTGTATTTCGATAAGAATTACCGTTATAAGCGCGGGTTAGAGGTGGTGGCATTATTGAAATCCATCGCGGGCGGGCCAGCAAGACAGCCGCCGAAGGAGGAAGACTCATGGGAATCGGGGAGCGATCCGTTTTGACCAATACCGTAGTCGGCAACATTGTTGACCTGGACTCCTACCGCAAGCGGGATATCTCGTACCGCATCAGCCCGAAGCCGTATGACTGCCCGCGCTGTCCCGTGTACCGGAAGGCCATCCGCGAGTATCTGGACGACTACATTACGCGGAACGTAAATCAGGAGTCAATCGCGTTAGCCAAGTTGCGGGCGGTGTTGGATGCATAACGGTTGCGGCAGGTGTATTGATCCGATAACTAACAAACGAGTTGGGAGGTGTGTCTTTGTCCACAATACCCCGTCGTCCGCGTATAAAGATCAAGGAAAAGGACGTACTAAGCCAAGTGCTTCAATACCTGCGTCTAAAGAAATGCCTGTGCTACCGGATGAACACGGGCGCGGGAGTGTTCCAGAACAAGGACGGCCCGCGAAGATTCGTAAGGTTCGGAGAAAAAGGCATGGCTGACATACTCGCGTTTACGAAAGATAGCGTCATCTGGTGCGAGTGTAAGTCATCCATAGGGCGGCAGAGTGCAGCACAGGCGTTGTTCCAATCGGAAGTTGAATCATTTGGTCATATCTACATACTCGCGCACTCCGTTGACGATGTGGTAAACCTGTTCGAGAGGAGGAGTAAATGACCCTGCGTAAGGGTATCTATAAAATCATATGGAAGAATGTAAATGATGATTGGTATTACTTCCGCGTGTTGAAAGAGTTGGATTGTGGGTGCATTAAATTGCGCGGGGAGTACGATCCCGAGTTAGACGCGAAGCACGACGGGGATGAGTTCTACGTAAGGCCCGAAGAAATAAAGGAAATGTTTTGGAGGGGAAAATGATTCGAAAATTTATTTGTTGGCTTCGCGGTCACGGTAGTTTATTCGTCCTATCAATAGACACCAGTGAGGGCCGCACGACGTACCTGTGCCGGGACTGCAACGCAACGTGGAACGAGTACGAGGGGTGGCGATGAAGGCCGTATCCTGCATAGCGTGTCGGTATTGGGATTCCAAGACTAACGAGTCAAGCTGGTGTACTTATGGCGATCAGCCAGGCCGCTGTGTTGACGGGAGATTGATACGCGGGCTGTATCCGGTGACGTTCGCGTTAGACGGCTGCGTATACGGAGCCAGGAAGGAGGTAGCGCATGGCGAAGAAGCCGCCAGTTAAGAAAACGGGCAAGAAGTAAGCAGGCGGGACGGGGATCCAGAAAACCGGGTTCCCGTCCCTTGCGTTTATGCGCGAATTTCGCACGAGGTTGCCTTGTACGGGGTTATCTCCCGGCGATCGACCGATGACACGGGGTGGCGCGGGCCATCGGTTATTTGATAGTATTGCTTCCTCGCGTCATCCATCCACGCATTGCCTATTAGAATCAGGGCGTTAAGGTCGTCATTCTCATACGTCCGGTGTATCTGGTGGTAATGGCCGGGATTTCTCACCGTGAACAGGGATAAAATCATCGGGATTCCCCCTTCTCTGTCCTGAATGCGCGATTCTTGCAGGCGGGACACATGCGCGGATTCTCCACCCGTGGTATCCACAGATACCCGCATCGCTTGCACTCCATCTCACCGGGCCGGATGCGGAGTGATTCGCAGACATAGCAAACCCCGTCAGGCGTGGGCCGGGTGCAACGTGGGCAGGTTAGCATGATGTTTTCTCCGTCGCGTGATAGATACCGTCCAGGATCAGGTCCGATATTTTCCCTATGGCAACAAAATCCCGTGAAAGCGTTACTTCTTTGCCCGCGCTGTGGGCCGTAAGGATTTCAAGTGCGCGGGCATCACATAACCCCTGCAAATCGTACGTTGTTACCTCGTGATACGCAGGAGTCAGGTCCACGATTGCGGCGCGGATGTCAGAATCCATTACTCCCTCCCCTCGGCTTTCAGGATGGCGGCGCGGGCCTGTTCGATATGAGCCTTGTAGATTGCCATAGACGGTTCCGCTTCCGCGCCCGCAAGCATAAACTTCAAGGAAGCCAGCAGTTCCGGCGCGGCGGCGATCAGGCGGGCGTTTGCGACTTGATGTTCATACTCCGTACCCTCGTCGTCTATCTCACAAGTGGTCCCGATCAGGTCATAAGCGCCCCCATTATTGGCAATAATGCGGCAGGGATGGCGATTGCCAACTTGCCACGGTCCCGGCGTGTGCTTCATGGCGTTTCCTCCGTTGCCTGGTGTTATATGCAAAACGCTAAAATCACGGTGAGCCAAAACAGCCCGGCGCATGAGACACAGCAGAATAGGTCGCGGGGAAGGGACATTTACGCCACCGCCCTTTCCTCAACATCGGCGGCGACCGGCGTGATATGCGTTCCGAAATCCGCGATGTAGAAGGTTACATCCTCGCTCTTGTAATGGGCCTTGATACCGTACAGGCCCAAATCATTCCCCGCACCGTCACGGATACCGCCGAATACCGCGATGTCCGAAACCTTGGGGACGCGGAACTGTTTGATAAACTCCTGTATCGCCATGCCCTGCATCATGGGGATATTCTTCGACGGTACGCCGATCCATTCCGTGACCGTTGCGATTCCCTTGTCTACGGTTTCGCGTGAGAAACCTTCGCTCTCTCCGATTTTCGTGTAGTCGCGCCGCATTTACGCCACCGCCTTTCGGATAAGTTCACGGCAGGACTTGATACCGCCGATGCGGAGAGAATCGCGCATATATCTTGCGACTCCCTCCGCGTCTCCCCTCCAGTCCTCAAGCCATTTACGAATTAATGCCTTGGATGATTCCATCATATACTGTGCTTCGGTGTACGTTTTCATCTTCTTTCCTCCCCTCCCTGTTGTTTACTTCTGACTATTATAATAAGCATACACCGTGCCCGATACGATAACTCGTTATCCCGTAATGATTTAGTGTTATTGGTCCGCTTTACTACTCCCTAAAACCGTCAAATATCTGACGGAGTTACGCATAACTCCATATAATTTTGCATAATTATCGTATATCCCCAAACGCATATAATTATATGCTAACGACGATAATATACGTCAATCAATACGGTATGATATGATGATATTACAAATAACGTGGTTTCTCAAAACGCGGAAATTGGCCATTGAAAACATTGATGTTTTTACGTACTCCGTCAAAATAATGTCAAAGCGTCAATAATCGGACGATTTTTCTTGGCAAACCTCCGCTTACGGAGTATAATGGTGACAATGGCTAGAAAAAATGATAAACTGAAAGATTTTTATTCATGGGCTATCGAGTGTTATAACGTCGCCGCCGATCCTCCGGCCATTAATTATTCCAAGCGCGTGGACCCGTCGTTCCGCGACGATGTAAACGCATATTCGCGGGCCTATCTGTTACGCCTATCTATCGACGCAAGGATGGCCCTGGACGAGACGCTCCGCCGCATACCCAAGGCAAGGGCCAAGGTTTTAATAGGATGGCTCACAAGCGCCGAAGAGCATTACTGGCACAACCTTACCCGCAATCAACAGTTTTTCCTCAAAATAGACCGGCAAATATTATCCAAAAGGATAAGAGGCTAAAAATAATGCACCTCCATTGGTCACAATGAGGGGTAGATCTTAAAGGATAAAGACCATGAGAAAACAATTCTGCAAACAATGCTACGCAAGACCCGCTTGCACCGAACCGTGCAAGATCGTCGCGGCAGAATTGCGGCAGAAAGGCGTGTACGACCAAGACCCCAAGACGGGAGCGCTAACCCATAAAGGAAAGGAAATTGCGCTGATATTCATGTACGACCCGTACACCGATGAGATGCAAGGGCTGATAGATAACGAGGATGGGCCAGAGATAATATGGGAGTGATCGAACACAACACCATATACGGGGCCGAGAAAGGTGTACGAGAGTGAGTGAGGCGCAAGCGCAACCAGCCAAGCGAAGAGGTAGGCCGAAGGGGACGGAGCGGCACCAGTTAGCCCAAACAATACATAAAGCAATCGTTAACAATCCGGGTATATCAGCGCCGCAGTTAGCCGAATCCGTAGGAGTAGCGCGGACGACAGCAACCGCATACCTCGCTAAGTGGGGGAAAAATCAAGCGGATATAGATGTGTTCGTGCAGAACAGAAACGCGATAGTGAAAAGTAAGCAGGAAGAAATACTGCGAGCACTCACACCAGACAAGATGGAAAAGGCATCCGCGAAAGACCTGGCGGTATCGTATGGAATCCTGTTAGACAAGGACCGCCTCGAATCTGGCGAATCCGGCAACACTGTCAATAACTGGTTGATGATCGTCCAGCAATCGCAGATACCCGTAACTAATCGGGAACAACACGTCAACTCTGATCCGATAACGGTAGACATAACAAACACATAGTACCAACACACTACTGATTGCATATCAGCGGGGCAGGTGGATGGCAGGTAGATGGGCAGGTGGGGCTTGGGTGGATGAGTGATTGATCGGTCAATAGGGTAGGCGGACCGGGGGTGGCCCCCCCCAGTCAGTCGTGAGTATATGCATACCACCCCTGTCTCACAGATTTCGTATAAAGGGGTCTTCCAAAATATATATTTTCGTATAAAGGGGCCTCCTTGACCAAGCCCGTGTATATCGCCGGTATTAAGTACACGTATTCGACCCCCCGGCGGGTTGATAGCGCGAACAGTTTAGGTGAAGCCCACTATCGGCGGAAGTCGCTGAAGGTAAGGAGTGGCGCGGGCCCGATTGGTTTGAACACGTTTATCCACGAGGTTATTCACATATCGGGCCGCGAGAACACCTGCCATAAGAAACTGGGGGATCTGGACGAGCGGGATGTGGATGTTCTGGCGAACGATTTAGCGGGCGCGTTGCGTCAGGCGGGGTGGATTAAGCGATGAGCAAGGTTGCCCCTCATAAGGCTCACCTGGCGTTGGCGCAGGAGTTTTACTCCCGGTACCGGGCGCGGATAGTGAAGGGGCTGGCGACGTATGGCGAGTTTGTGGCCGCTACGGACTCCAGGTGCCTGTCTCACGAGGCGATGGAGGAGTGCTTGGATATCGGGTCATACATGGAGATGTTGGAGGAGAAGCACCCTTCGCTGCGGGGTCGCGTGCAGAAGATCCGTGCGAAGGCGATACTGCTGTACGGCGAACTGCTGAAGTTGGAGCGGGAGGAGATAGCGTTGGGGGAGGGGTACAGGTAAATTTAGGTGCCCTTGTAGGGGCCAAAATCCACCGGCTTAATAATAAGGCGTTAGCCGGTCGCCTTGGAGGTTAAGGGATGATGTACTGCGAGAAGATGGTTTTGGCGGTAAAGGTTGGTGGAAGGGTTCTCCGTGAAGTTGCGGGTGAAGTCTACCTGCCGTTTGGGTCCGAATACAGCGTCATGCTCAAGAATATGAGCGGGAAACGCGCTGTCGTCCATGTCGAAATCGACGGGAAATCGGCAACAGATGGTGGGGTTATTCTGGACGTAGGTAAGTCTGTCGATTTGGAGCGGTTCATCGGCGGGAATCTGCATGGGGGCAGACGGTTCCGGTTCATCGAAAAGACGGACGCCATCAGCGAGAATCGCGGCGACCGGGTTGACGACGGTTTTATTAGGGTGACGTACCAGTTCGAAAAGCCGTTGCCTGTAACTGTGCCGGTTCATTACGAGCATTATCATTGGTATCGGCCCTATTATTGGAACCCCACTCCGTACTGGTTTGGACCTTCAGTGTTATACACACAAAATATTGGTTCTGTTGTTGGGTCTAGTGGTAATTGCCTGCGATCTGCCTCTGTGTCGTGTTCCGCATCGGTCGGAGAACCCAAGTCCGCATCGGTAAACAACGCCGGTATTACCGTCGAAGGAAGCCATTCCGGGCAACAGTTTACCACGGGGAATGTCGGAGCGCTTGAGGGGGAAGTGCATTCCATGGTGCTTCGGCTTCTTGGCAAGGACGACGGGAGGCCCGTGGCGGCCCCAGTTACCGTTAAGACCAAGAAGAAGTGTTCCTCCTGTGGCAAGGAGTGGGAATACGCGATTGAGTATTGCGGCGGGTGTGGGACATTCCTGCGCCAGTAATTGAACACTTAGCGAGAGAGGGTGATTTCTGAGAGTATTGCCGGTTTACCTGCCGTATGCCACGGGGACCAAGTACAAGGTGGTCTTGGCGGGCGACTTCCACTTCGGGTCTACTCAATGCGATGTGGGACTGATACGGAAGTTCGTCGGTAAGTACGCGGGGCAGGACGGCGTGAAGGTCATCCTCATGGGCGACGAGATTGACGCGGTGTGCCGTTCGGATAAGCGGTTCGACCCCCGGAACGTGGCGGAGAAATACCGTGGTGAGCGCAATTTTATCGACCTTATTACTGACGACTTTATTGACCTTCTATCGCCTCTGAAGGGCCAGATAGTCGCCGGGGTGGATGGCAACCACGGGTCAACGTACCTTAAAGCGGCGGATAGCGACCCTAACCACCGCATTAGCCGTGAATTGGGCTACGAGAGGCTTGGGTATGCCGGTTGGGTGTCGTTCGTTTTCCGGTGGCATAAGGCGAAGGGCACGTCGGCGACCCGTGGCCGGACGGTCAACTACTTCGTGTCGCACGGTAAGCCATCGAACGCTCAAACTCCGGGCGGCTCGCTTAATACGATTGCTTCTTCGGCTCAATGGTTCATCTCGGATATTGCGGCGCACGGGCACACTCATCGCCTGTCGGCGGGGAACAGCCGGATTATGTTGGCACCGGACCCCCGTCACGGAACGTACCGCAAGACTAAGCAACACCTGATCCAGACGGGGTCGTTCTTGAAATCGTACAGCATGGATTCTTTCTCTCCGTACAGCGAACGCGCCCTGTACCCGCCGATTGACCTTGGTTGGGCGTGTACGCAAGTGTCGTTCGAGGAGAACACGGAGCCGAAGATAAAATGCTGGACGAACGAGAGCAACTGAAATGTTAAGTTGACGCAAGTTGACATTAGATTGATATTTGCAACGGTTCGATATTATCGAACTGTTGCCGTAAAGTATCGCAACGGCAGTATTTACCCCCATTTCAGCACGTAATGCACAGTAAGTACCGTTATCGTGTACTTATAATGCGCGATATGCGTACTTTTGGTACTCGTTATCATGCGTTTTGTCAAACGAACGACATCGGATTATCAAACTGTCGTCATATATTGTCAAATGACGACGTAATGTAACATATATGTTACGTTTTGGGCGCGATTGGTAACATATATGTTGCGTTGTCAGTCGGTGACAAAACGTCACCAGTTGGTTACAGCACGTAACCGTCCGGTATTTTCGGACAGTTGGCAACACTGTCAAGTGGCGGGGTTTAGTCATACTCTTGCATCATACCGCCTTATGCGGAGGGGCGTTTGGCAAAGAAATTAGGGATAGAAACACCATTACGTTTCAAAAGTTATACGTTAATTGAACGCGCCGTTGAGGAAGGATTGCCGGGTGGGTATTACAAGGCCCATAAGCATACTGACAAACCGACCGAGGCGCAGATATTTGAACAGCAGTTGCATTATGTGATGCTCAACCTTGAGGATATTTTGCAATTCGGGAATGACGAATAGTGGCTAAGAAGGACAACCTTGAGGGGTTAGTCGCCCTCAATAAATCGTGGCAGTTCAACCCGCGCAAGTTCGCTATCGACGGGTTGGGGTACAAACTCTCCAATCAGCAGATGGAGTTCCTGGACCTCGTAGGTGACGTGTTCCGCGCCAAGTGGAAACGCGCCAATGGGGTGGCGATGAACCCCGTCGAGCAGATCAACGCAGACAAGTGGGGCGTGTCCGTCGCGTCCGGCCACGGTATCGGCAAGGACTTTACGCTCGCCATAATCTTACTGTGGCTTTTGGTGGTGTGGAGCGCACCGGATAACCCCGCCACCGCACTCGTTACCGGCCCGAACTTCTCAACCCTGAAGTCGGTTTTGTGGAAGGAGTTTCGCAGGCATATCCGTCAAGGTAGTTTGTTGGGCGGTCAACCTGGTTGGCTGTCGCAGTTGTTCGAGATCCAGTCGGACAAGATCATCCACAAACTACTGAAGGGCGAATCGTTCATCGAAGCGCGTACCGCGTCCGTCACGGGTAGCGCGGAGGAGCAGGGCGAGGCGTTAGCCGGTCGGCATGAGAAGTACATGATCCTGGCGATCGACGAAGCGTCGGGCGTACCCGATGGTGTGTTCCGCCCGATTGAGGGCGCGATGACTGGTGCTGTAAACTTCGGCATCCTCATCGGGAACATGACGCGGAACAGTGGATATTTCTACGAGACGCAGAATAAGTATAAGAAGTTTTGGGCCTGTCAGCGGTTTTCCACCGAGGATAGCAACCTAGACGCCATTACGGGCGACCGTGGGTGCGAATCGCTCGTTAAGAAGTACGAGGATAAGTACGGGCGGGACAGCAACGCCTTCCGGGTGCGTATACAGGGGTTAGCGCCCACGGCGGAAGACGACGTACTGATTCCCCGCGAGTGGGTTATGAATTGCGTGAACCGCGAGATAATCCCCGGCCCGATGGATGGTCTGCTGTACGGCGTGGACGTGGCGTGGGCGGGCAAAGACAGGTCGGTGCTGTGCAAGCGCAAGGGCGGCAGAGTTCTTGACTTCAAGGAGATACGTGACCTTGATCCGACGCAGGTGGCGTTGTGGGTCAAGGGTGAGTACGACATAGACGCGCAGGGCGGCGACCGTCCGTATGCCGTGTATGTTGATACCATCGGCATCGGTGCCGGAACGTATTCTTCCCTGTTGCACTTCGGCATCGGAAACGTGTACCGGGCGAACGTATCCGAAACCGCTACCGACAAGGAATCGTTCGGCAGGAAGCGCAACGAACTGTGGCATACGTTACGGGAGCAGTTCAGGACGGGGTGTATTTCGATACCCGACCACGAAGACCTGATCGAGCAACTGTCATCCGTCAAGGTGCATCCCCCCGACGCATCGGGGGTACAGCACGTCTACTCGAAGGCCGAGATCCGCAAGGGCGGCAAGGAATCCCCAGACCACGCAGACGCACTGTGCATGACGTACTGGCACGGCGGGTTGGAAACCAAGAGTGGAGAGATCGACTACTACGGCGATATCCATACGCCCGAGTGTTCCATGCTGGTGAATTAGCGTTCCCTTTACCTGCGGGTATTGGGATCTACGGGGCTACCCTGCGGGGCGGCCCCTTTCATTTTGGGCGTGAAGGGACGGCAATGAAAGATAAGAAGCGCACGATCAGCGAAGACGACCTGCTGAAGTTGATCGACGGGGATATCTCGTCCGCACGGTCGCACTCCGATCAGATGTCGCAATGGCGGCAGAAGATGTTCGATGAGTACCGTGCGCTTCCCTACGGCAACGAGAAGGAAGGTCGGTCAAAGATCGTTGCTACGGACATTCAGGACGCTATCGAATGGATCATGCCGTCGCTCATGCGTATCTTCGCCGGTTCTCAGTCGTCCGTCGCCATCAGCGGTGTAGGGCCGGAGGACGAACCGAAGGCCCGCGCTGTGTCGGCGCTGGTGTACTACCAGTTGCAGAAGAAGAATCCGTACTTTGAGGTTATCTACTGTTGGTTCAAGAACGCCCTTCGGTTCAAGACATCACTCGTAAAAGCGACATGGAAATATGATTACGAGACGGAGGAAACGACATATAAGGACGTGACTGCGGAAGAGTTTATGCTGTTGCAGTCCGATCCGTGGGTGGAGATAGTTGACGCGAAACCGGCGGCGGCCCCCTCCACCGCTCCGGCCGGGGGGGGTATGCCGACCGGTATGCCCCCTTCTTCTTTTGAATCCATAAGAATCCGCGAGAAAAACGTACTATTCGACGGTCCTTTGATTGAAAACGTGCGTCCAGAGACGTTTTATATCGACCCGGAGGCCACAAGCGTTCGGGATGCGGCGTTCTGTGGGCAGATTTTGCAGATGACCGCCTCGGAAATGCGAGTTCGCGCTAAAAATGGGATGTTTGACGCCAAAAACGTTAGGGAAGCCATCGAAAAAGGACCGGGAGCGAACGAATTAGGCGATAGCACGGAAGAAACGTATCGCCTCAACGCATCCGACCTATCGAAAGAAGGAAACGACTTCGAGGACAAAGACCCCCGCGCCAAATATGAGGTGTTTGAACATTACTGCAAGATCGACGTGAATAACGACGGAATCACGGAAGACTGGATCGTATACAAATGCAATGGGTTGGTGTTGGACGACCGTGAGAACGTGTA
>JAEHJW020000228.1_pt1 | contig 13412 bp, 18 predicted proteins | sample 9271431 | NCBI WGS metagenome assembly JAEHJW02
CGCTTGATTACATCCGCGAGCACGATCCCGAGTCCGACGGCTCCGATGACCGGAAAGGCGCTCAAAAGGATGCTGCTTGCCGTCTCTGACGATGCAATCAGACGCTCGACAGCCCTGGTGGGCATGTGACCTTCGAGCAGTCTTGCCGCGCCCTGCGTTGCATAGAAGGCGTTTGTCAGATGGCCGGAAGACGCCGCCGCTCCTTCCTGCGCGGCCTGCATCTCCCGAAAGGCGGCGACCGCCTGCTCCATCGCAGGCACGACGGCGACGCCAGCCTCGCCGAGCTGCTGCATCTGCTTATTGAGGAACTCGGCAGCCTTCGCGCCTTCCTTCGCCGCCGCCTGGAAAGCCTGCACGGCGGCCCCGCTGCGCGTCTGGAAGTTTTCGAGCGCCGCTGCGCCCTGCTGCGATTGCGCCTTCAGCTCGGAGAAGTCAGCCTTGACGCCTACCGAGATTGTGTAATTGTCGGCCATGTTGCCTCCAATAGAAAAGCCGCCCGGAGGCGGCTTCTCTGTTCAAACAAACGGTGAGCGTCAGTCCACGCCGAAACAGAACATGTCTTGACCGTAGGAGCGGCTCAGCGCGTACTCTCCCGGCGGAAGGGAGGACGCCGTAACCTGGTAGGAAGACTCCCCGACGCGCGCGAATGAGACTGCGATTTGTCCGGCGTTGAAATCGGTCTGAGATGAACTTCCTACGGGCGAAAAGTGGCCCGTCATAAAGACGATTTCCCGGTCCTTCTTCTTTGAATCCAACCGACGAAGCATGTACTGCGTGGACGGGTCAATCGAGAGCTGCGCGAGCGCACTCCGAATGAGGAAGACCACGGGCGCGCCTGAGTGGAACCGCACCGGCGACTTCGCGCCGGGAATCTCGTACACGGCCCGGCTCTTGGCAACAATGAAACCGCCCCCGCTGGCATGAATCGCCGCCGTCTCGCGCTCAAGCGGCACGAGGCGGTTATCGCTGAGGCCAAAGAAGGCCTCTGGGAGTTGTGGTTCGGGAACAGCCGACTGCGAGAGGACCGGAAGGGCCGCCGCGCAAAGGACAGCGGAAAGAATCAAGCGCCGCATGGTTCACCTCTGGCCCGCAAGTCTACCACTCATCCTCTTTATATTCAAGGAACCGGGAGATCATCAGGCGAAGAGGCGGGTGGCTGGCCCAGGCGTTGACGAGGGTAACCACGTCCGGAAAGGGCATGTTCCATGCCTCGCTGGGCTGGATTCCGCCTTCGGTCACAAGGCGAGCAAACAGGGTGTCGCAGTCTATTTGCCCGCTGCCGCTTCCCCCGCCTTTAACCCGCTGACCTCCATCACCTTAGCGAAAATCTCGTTCGCTTCGGGAAGGGTGTAATTGTCCTCAAACCACACGGGCGCGACAGGCGCACCGCTCGCGTCTGCGTTGCGCATGGCGTCGGCGCAAGCCTGCACCGTCGCATCCATCGTCTTGCCCGCGTGTACGGCTTCCGTCATGCGCCGGATCTGCCCCAGGGTGAGCGCCGCGATCTGGACCGTCCTGCCGGTCGAAAGAGTCACTTCCATAACTGCCTCCGTGTTTCAGGTGAAAAGCGGCACAGGCGGCTGGTCGCTTCCGCCCGTGCCCAGTCATGCCCCGGTAGGTTGGCCGGGGCCTAGCCTCACGCGTTCGAGGCTTAGCTCGCTACGGCTGTGCGTAGTATTCGCTGTAGAGGATTCCGGTGCCCGGATCGAGCACGCTGAAGTCGAACTCCGGAATGGTGATGTCTCCCTGCTTGAAGTCCATGTTCAGCTTCGAGCTGGAGCACTTGTAGAGGCGCTTGCCGTAGCCGCCGTCGGTAGGGTTGGCGAGGAAAATCTCGAAGTACGGAGACTCCTGCTGCAGACTCGTCGGGACGGCCACGGTGAGGCCCGTGACGGACGTGTAGGTGTAGTTGATGATGACCGACGCGCTGGCATCGGCGGCTGCGAAGGTGTAGACGCCGGCGGCGACCGAATACTCACCCGCTGCCGGGGCGCTGGCCACCAGCTTGAACGGTGCGCCGGTGGCTCCGTACTGCACGCCGTAGTCCTCGACGAACGTTGCGCTGTTGGTCACCGTGACCGTGTAGGTCGTCACCGCCGGAACCGTGTGCACCTCGCCGAAGGAGGGAAGCACCGCGCCAGTGCTGGCAACGGTTCCGTGGAACAGTTCGGCGAAAATGTTGCCGTCGATGGTGGCGTTCTTGGCCTTGCCTTCGACCTTGCGCTGGCCGCGGAAGGCGCGCAGCGGGGCGGAGCCGGGACCGTAGAGCTTCTTTTCGTCGAACGTGTCCTGCAGCGACACATCCTGGAGCTGGCCGAAGACTCTCGGCGTGGGGTTGGGGTTGGCGACCGTGGCAGCGAGCCGGCCGGCGAGATAACCTGCACCAAAAGTATTCATCGAAAGCTCCTTAGATCGTGAGAATTGTGAAGGGAACGACCGCGATAGAGAGTTGCGTACCCGCGCCGGGCAAACCGCTTACGCGCTCCACGCGGCCCTTGGCGAAGACCGAATCCACCAGACCGCCAAGTGTCTGTTTTGTGCCGGGAGTGGCCGGTGCGACGGCCTTCAGGAGCGCCGTGATGGCCAGGTTGAGCGTCGCGGTGGGAACCTGTGTTTCCTGCCCCACCGGCTGCTTCGCGCCTGCCGCCGAGATGACGATGGCCATGTCCACGCGCAGCTCATACTTGGTGCGCGCCTGAACCGTCGGAACCGTCGGGGTAAGGTCAAAAGCCAATTCCTCCTGAAAGAGCGCCGGAAGCTGCCCCTGCGTGAGCTGCGCCCAGTCGCGCGGCACGCGGGACTGTACGGCGAAGCTGACGCGGCCCGCCGTCGCCGGGTCGATCCATGACGGCGCATTCGAGCCTGATACCAGCGCGAACAGCGCAGCGTAGATGGGTTCGAGGTCAATGACGCCGTTGTTCACTTGGTCGCCTCCACCATCGCTTCTGCGAGATGCGCTTTGATCTGCGCCGCCTGCTCTTCAAGAGCTGAGGTCAGGTAAGGCCGCGCCGGAATGTTCGAGCCGGGGTGGTTCACTCTGCGGCGGAAGATCATCGTGCCGCCGACGGAGAATGCAAGCGTGCGGGCGTTCTTTGCCTCAATCACATGGGCGCGCGTCGTCCCGCCTTCGTGCAGAATCTTGGCGTAGGCCCGCGCCGTCGAAGCCGACGGAATGCCCACGATCCCGGTGACGCTGCTGCCTTCCTCTATGACTTCGCTGGTCGTCGAGCGGGCAAGATTGCCGCTGCGTTGCTGCAGTGTCGTCGCCCCCGTTGGACCGTGCAGATGGTCTTCAACGACATGGTTGCGCAGCCCGATCATCTCGACGCCCATTGCCTTGTAGGCTGCAATCTGCATCCGCGCCGCACCGCCCCTGACGCCTTCGGCTGCCTCGGGCACGCCAACAACCTCAAGCGCCAGCCTCACAGGCCCACCACCGCCTGGTCCTTGTAGGAATCGATGACGGCTTTCACCCCCGGTGCCAGTTCAGCCTGCGAGAATGCGACGGTTGTAATGCCGTTCATGCTTTGCGACGTGCTGCCAAGGTTCGGCTGACGGCGCAGCGTGAACGCCACCTGGTCAATCACGGCCTGCTCAATGTCGAGCGGAACGGTCGGATACCCGGCGCTGTAGACGATCTGCACATTGCCGCGCCCGCGGCAGAAGCGGTAGCCCTTGAGCCAGATAGTGAAGGAATCGTTGACGTAGCCCGGAATGATGCCATCGGAGGCCGGAATGGCGTTGCCGTCCACGGTCACCGAGGTAATCGACTGGATGGGCCAGTAGATCGTCGTAATCGAGTCGCCGCCCTGCCCGTTGCGCTGCTCGGTGTAGGAAGTCTGCAGCAGCGACCCGCGATTCACCTTGCTCAGGAACCACTGCGAGAAGGCAGAGATCAGCCGCGTCAGCACCGTGTCGGAGCTGGTGTCGGTGATCTGCATGTAATCCTTCACGTTTGAAAGCGTCGTCAGGTCGGGCATGGCAGCCTCAAATCAGGTTGAGAAATATGTAGTGGGCTCATCGGGCGGAGGCAATCCGCAATGAGCCCACCGTGCTGGGGCCGTCCCGGCGCAGGAGCAGCCCCAACGTCAGGCGGCCTTAGTTCTGGCCGACGTTCTGGAGCAGGCCGAACGCAAACGGCGCATAGACGACCATCGCCGCGGTCAGGTATTGGCCGTGAGCGCGGGCGCGGGTCGTCGGCACCCACTCGTATTCGCGCCAGTCGGCAATGCGCGGCTGGAGGCGATACGGGACGGGGACGTTCGGCGTGTTGTAGGGCAGCGTGCGGGAGTTGATGAAGACGGTGCCCTGCGTAAACCACGGATGCACCTTCATCTTGATAAGGCGCTTGGTGATCGGGTTGATGTAGCTCCCGATGGTGCCGCCGCCGACCACATCCACCGCGCCCGTCTTGGCATCGAGGTTGAAGCGGTAGAGCGGAGCGCCGCCACCGGCGATGACCTTCTTGTTGGCCGAGGTCATCGTGCCAGAATCGAGATACATCTCCTCGGGGTCGAGCTTGTAGGTGCTGTACATCGAGATCAGGGCCGCGTCGATTTCGTTGATGCCCGCGGCGCCGTTCGACGTGAGGTTCGCGCCGTCGAGCGACTTCACGTAGGAGCCAGAGCTGGCCTGCTGGACCTGCGTGATGAGCCCGTCGAACACGTACCCGTCAATCGAGTTGTCCGCGGTGACGGCAGTCGCCGCCTGCGTGCCCGCCGGAGGCGCAGTCAGCACCATCGTGTTCACCGGCGTGACGGCGGCGAGAAATGCCGCTGCCTGCGACGTGCCGATGTACCAGGCATATCCGAAAGCGCCCGGAACCGCCGTGCAGGTCGCAGCAAGCGAACCCGGAGCGGCGAGCGTGACCGAGTTCGACTGCGCGCTCACGTTCGAGCTGCCGCCGTTGGTGACGGTGGTCGAGTTGTCCATGTTGGTGCGCGTGGTCTGGAGCAGCACGCCGCCAGCTACCGAGGCGTTGCGCAGGCCTTGATAGGTCAGCGCCACCACCCAGGCGTAGTAGGTCGCAGCGGCCACCGTGCCCACGCCGCCGCCGTTGTTGGTCAGCACGGGCGCGGTGGGGGTGCCGAGAGCCGTCTGTGCGCTGGCACCGGCGATCATAATGTTGCCGCCGTTGCCGAACAGTACGGCACGCTCTTCCTCCATCAGGTTCGAGTTCAGCAGCGACGTGGTGCGCACGGCGCGTGCATCGTCGAAGCCCTCTGCGGCGTCCTCGGCCTCGAACGTCAGGTCGGCTTCCTGCCCGATGGTGCGGTAGGCAGCCGAGAAGTCCTGCTCGCTGACGCCGATGCGTCCACCGCGCAGACCCTCGGCGATACCGATGCCGCCGGTTGCGGGCGTCACCGAGAGCAGGCGCTTGGCGTTCAGCGCGGAGCCGCCCATCGTCGAAACCTTGCGGGGAAGTGCTTCGTTGCGGAACGGCGCCAGCACAGGGTATACCTGCTTGAGCAGCGGTTCCAGGTCATAGGCGAGAATGCCGGTCGAAGTGCTGATCGTCGCCTTCGAGGCGAACTGGCCGCTCGCTTTGGCGATCAGTTCCTCGATGCGGGTCATGTCTTGTCCAAACATGTGCGTGTCCTCGATCCTCGAAGCGGCGAAGCGCTACGGGTGGGATAAAAGATCGTTGTGGTTGCGCGCCGAGGACCAATGCGAAGGGCCGCGCCGGAGCGCAGCCCCTGAGACTTAAGGCTGAGGTTACCGGCCGATACGCAGAGCGGAAATCTCGTTGGCCGAGACAGGACGGGGGTTCGAGAGAATCGACTTCGCCACCGCCTCGGGTGAGTCAGCCACCGTCTCCGTCTTGCCAGCAGCCTCGGAAGCCTTGCTGACCGCTGCGACGGCTGCCGGGCCGACGCTCTTGGCTGGGACCGCTTCGCCCGCGATCAGCGAGGTCAGCTTGCCCAGCGCGTCTGCCACCTGCTGCAGGCCGGTTGCGTTGGCTTTTGAGATTTCCAGAGCCTCGGCGGAGTTTTTCTCGGCCGTGGCGAGTTGGGCCTTCATTGCTTCATCCATTTCGTCATCTCCGTTTTCCGGGCTCGCGCCCTGTGATTGCGGCGCTGCCTCTGCCGCTTTTTTCGAGGACTCGTCGTCCTGCGAATCTTTGCCGTCACCCGCGCCGTCCGCGTCTGCGTCATCATCCGGATCAGCCCACAGGCTCATGGCCTTGGTGGCCTTCTTGTGCGCCGCGCCGATGGCTTTGGCGCACTCTTCGATGCCGCCGTGGTCGCACTTGCCGGTCACGCAATCGCCCATGTCGTTCAGGGCCTTCATGCACTTCGAGATGGCGTCGAGGCTGTCGGTCTTGGCTTTGGCGACCATCTTCTTCGCGCCCGCCGTCTTCATGGCCGTCACCAGCTCGGAGGTTTCCTCGCGGGCCAAATCCACCAGCACCGCGCAGAGGTCCGCGACAATGCTCTTGAGCTTGTCGGGGACGGGTGAGTCGTCGCCTTCGGCTTCGCGCTCGTAGACCAGGCCGTCCTGCGTCCACTTCAGGGAGTTGATGACGCTGGCGAGATCGCCAATGTCGTATATCGACTTGTTCACGTCCTGGGCCACATTGCCCTCCTTGGCCGCTGGAGCGGCGAATTTGAAATTGCGTTGCTCGGTAATGCCGCCCGCCTTGACCGCCGTGAAAACCGCGTCGGGATTGCAGGGCAGGTCTACGAGCGAGAACTCGATGGGCGCGCAGACGTACCGCTTGACGCCCGGCGTGCCCGCGTCGGACCATTTGTCTCCGACGACCGGGCCGCTGATGGAGAAGCCGGTATAGGTGCCGTCAAGGCATTTCTGCCAGGCGTCGTCATCGCTCACATAGCTGGTGAGAATGACGAGCTTCTGGTCGTCGTCGAAGATGATGGGCTCGGAGAGCTTGCCCGCCGCCGAGAGCTGGTGCATCTCGCGGATGTTGCCGTAGCTCTTACCCTGCGAGCGGCGCTGCGCGGAGTCTGACCACGCTTCGACGTAGGGCTTCGAGCCCGCATAGTCGAAGACTTCCCCGTCCGCATCGACAGCCTCGGACGCCCCGATGCCTGTAACGGTGCGCTTCTCCTCGTCCACCTTGGAGATGCGGCAGAAGAGGCTCTTCATGGCTTGCTGGGTCATAGGTCGTCAACTCCTGGTCCCTTTGGCGGTGCGGGCCACGGCGGAATGGTTCCCGCCGCGCGGCCTTCTTTCGCCACGTTTGAGCTTCCCCAACTCGTCAGCGCGTTCGCCTGGTGCCGCCCCTCATGCCCGGCGGGGCGCTGGCATCTGAGCCCGCGAAATACCTGCATTCCCAGCTTCATTTCGGCGCCGCATTTCGGTCCGTCCTGTGTGATGCCCTTCCAGATTCGGCTAAACATCCTTGGACTCCTTCCTCGGCACATGCACCATCTCGACGCACCGGCAACGCGGGTGCAGCGGAACGTGCATCGCACCGTCCGGGTACGGCTTGTCGATCGGAACCTCGCCGGCCTCCTGCGCCGCGTCGCACTCATCATCGATGTCGTGCAGGTTCGACATTTGAATCGACTTGGTTTCCGCGCCGAAGTTCTTGCCCGTCTGGACCGTCGCCGCCGTCTGCGCGAAGGCCGTCTCGGTCTGCGCAATCATCTCCGCACGCCCCGGCGAGAAGCTGAAGGCTGCGTCGATGCGTTCGGCTAGTTCCGCCGGCGTCCAGCGCTCATCGAAGGCATCAGCAATCAGCGCCCGCAGTTCCGTGCGCGTGGTCTCGGTGATGGCCCACCGCGCATCGGGATTGTCTACGAGCTGCCCGCCAACCCACTTCTTGCCCACCAGTTCAGCGGCCCGCGTCTGCGCATAGTCAGCCGCCTGCCGGTCGGACAACTCGAACAGGTCTGAGCCTTCCGTGCTCATGTCGAGCGTGGCGAAAACGCGCGCCACCGTTTCCGCGCCCGTCGCCTCAAGCGCCGCCTGTGCATCGCTCACCAGCGTGTCCCACGCGGCGAAGTCAATCGCGGCCAGGACTGCGTCCACTTCGGGCCTCGACTGGTCACCAGCGGCCTTTTGCGCCCCCGGAAGGTGCTTCTCAATCGTCCGGCTCACCGCAAGGCGCTGCCCGTGAAAGAACGCCTTCAGCGTGGCTTCGAGCTTGTCTGTCGCTTTGCGCCGCGCTGGCCCGTAGAAATCTGGGTCAATCAGTAGCGGTGTAGAGTTTTTTTTTGAGCGTCGGCGGCTTTCGAGGCCTGCTTGCCCGGCTTCGGTGGCGGCTTCGGGCCGTTGGGTTCGTCGTCATTTTCGCCGTCGCCTTCGACTTCGTCCTCCTGGGGCCCAGGCTGCTTGCCCGGCGCGGGCGTGAGCGGAAACTCGTCGCCGCCCTGAAGCGGGCTCAGGCCGTCGCGCTGGCGCAGCTCGTTCGGCGTGCGCGTGCGGATGGAAACATTGATCTGGTCAACCTGGGCCTGCTTGAGCGCGTCGGTTTCGGCTTCCTCATCCCACATGAACTCGATGTCGGTGCCGTTGAAGAGGTCCGGGCGCTGCACAATCGAGTCAATCTCATTCTTCACCCAGCGCATGAGCGGCTTTTCGCCGGACTCTTCGCGGGTGTCGTCTGACTGCTGCGCCGTGGCGCGGTTGTTCTGCTGGACAAAGGGCGTGGCCGTCTCACCCAGCACAAAGGTAAAGACGCGGGCGCACCACTCTTCAAACTTCGCCTGGTACTCTTCCTTTTTGAGCAGCTCAAGCTTCGAGCCATACGGGACCGGATAGACCTTTGAACGCTGCCCGAGATTGCCGTCTAGCGTCGCTTCCATCTCGCGGATGAGCCTCAGCATCTCGCCGGTGCTCATGTTCTCCGGCATGGGCATGTAGGCGAGCGGGATGTTCGACTCGTCGTAGAAGTTCTGCAGGAACACCGTCTTATAGATCAGCGTCAGAATCAACGCCAGCGTCTGCTCGACCGGCGAGTAGCCATAGAGCTTGTGGCTCCGGACGTTGCCGGGCATGTAGATCAGGTCGCTGGTGGTGAAGTCGGTCGCTGGCAGACCTTTGACGATCTGCCGGTACGCGGGCAGCGGATACTGCGGACGTCGGCCTGTCGTGTCGATGAGGACGTTGATGGTTGCGCCGTCCACCGGAAGCAGGTTCAGGATGCGCCCGTCCCGTGTGCGCTGCACCTCAATCGTCGCCGCGTCGATCACCAGCCGGTCTTCGAGCAACATGCGCAGCCACTGCGGGAAGCTGTGAATCGTGTCCGGGCGCTCGAAGAATGTCGTGATTGCCTGGACGCGCGGATCTGCGTTCGAGCGCTCTTTCGTCTGGCCCTGATACTCGCCGGCTTTCGGCTTGAGGCGGAAGTGGTAGTCCTTGCACGCCAGCCGGTCCTTCATCTTCTCGATGATGACGCGGATCAGGTAGCAGCCGTCGGCCATCATGCGCAGCCGCTCGAAGCCGATTTTCTCCCCAGCCCTTGGCATCCACTGCTGATTGAGCACCAGCGGATAGTCGAACTGGCGCGGCGGCGTTCCGGCAGGCGCTACCGGCGGAATCGGCTTGGACGGGTCGTACCATCCCTGCCACGCCGAACGGAGGCGGTCTACGAGGGTCGGACGGTCCGGCGCGATCTGAATTTCATTGGCCATGCTCACTCCGCTGGTTCAAATGAAAGGGCGCCCCGAAAGGCGCCCCGCTCTGGCAATACTCCGCGGCCTACTTTCTCTCAGGCCGCCGTGCGCCTGAGATCAGGCTTCCTGTGCGCCTGTGGCGTCTGCGGCCTTCTGCTCTTCGGCCACCGCGTCAAGGTCTGCCGCGCTTGGCGCAGCCGTCTCGACGGCACCCGCAATCTGCTCCGCCTTCTGCTCCGCTTCGCCCGCAACCGCAACCGCGCCGCCGAACAGCCGCTCGATGCGCACGCGCCCGTCGAAGGCCGCGCCGTCGATTTCATCGAGCATCTGGCCCAGCCGCTGAACCTGCCCTTCGTTCAGGTTCCCGACGCCGGAATCCACATGCGCAATCGCTTCGTCGATCTTGCCGCGCAGCGTCAGCAGCTCATTCTTCACATCCTGCACAATCGTCGCCATCATCTGCCTCCTTCGGCTTGTTTCAGGACCGCCCGCGCAACTTCGGCCTGGTCGTGCTGGCCGAGTTCCTCGCACACGGCGATCCACTCGTTCACTTCGTCCACCGGAATCTCGCCCGGCGGCAATATGCCCATGCGCACGATGCGCACGGCCTCGGACCATTCGCGGGGCTTGGCTGGCGCTGCCGGCCTGGGCGGATTCTTGGCCGCTTCCACCTCAGCCGCCCGCTCCCGGTAGTACTCGCCAATGTTGCCCATAGCCGACCTCGTGTAATTGATGGCCTGCCCGCTGGCGTCCACCGTGTCGTCATTGGCCCCGTTCGGGAAGATGGCCCACTCTTCGATGAGCGTGTCCACCCAGGCGCGGTTTTGCGGAAAAACCTCGGGGTCGGGCAGGTAGCAGTTTCCGGCCTCAATGTCTCCCGTCGCCGCTACGGCCCGCGCGAACTTGCTGCCTGTCGGCTCGACCGGGATCAGCCCCGGAACGCTTGCCCGCAATGCGTCGATTACTGCGGGGCCATTGGCTTTGTCCTCGATGAGCACTCGGCTTGGCAATGGAGGACGGCCCCGCAACCGTTTCACGGCGTCTTTCGAGGCCGTGAATCCCATGCGTCCGTGAATCGCCTCAAGGAAATACCGCTTCGAACCTTTGAGCCCGAGCTTGAAACCCGCGACGAAGTCCGAATCCTTCGCGTCCTTGAAGCTCAGATCCCAGGAATCGAGCACCTGGTCGAACTCATCCGGGACCGCCCGGTAGAACTGCCACCATTCCCGCTTGCAGATGTCGCCGCCGTCCGGACTGGGCCGCTGCTCATCCTGCGTCTCATACGTGCGCCGGTGCACCATCCGCGCCGCAATCACTTCCGGCGTGTGCCTTTCCGGCTGCAGCACGTCGCCGCTCAGCCGCTCCATCACATGACCGCTGGCCGGGAAAACAACCTGCACTGCCTCTTTCTGGTCCTGCACCAGCGGAATGGTGACCTGCGTCCACTGGCCCGGCTCGTTGCGCAGGAGCCAGCCGGTCACGTCGTCATGGTGCGTCCGCTGCTCAATCACCACGATTGCGCCCGTTGACGGGTCATTGAGACGCGTGCGAAAGGTGTCCCTGAACCAGTCGTGCGCTGTCTTGCGCTCAGACTCGCTCACCGCCTGGTCGGCACTCAGGCCGTCGTCCAGGATCAGAATGTCTCCGCCGCGGCCCGTTCCCGTCGCGCCCACTGACGTGGCGATCATTTCGCCCAGCAGCGCGTTGCGGTATTGATCGCGCCGGTTCGTGTCGGATGAAAACTCGACCGGCCAAAGGTTCTGAAACCACACCGACTCGATCAGGGCCCGGCGCTTTGAGCTGTGCTCCGCCGAGAGGTCTTTCGAGTAGCTCGCCGTCAGGAAGCGCATCCGCTGGTCGAGCGCCCAGCCCCATGCCGGAAAGCAGATCGTGCCCTCGGTTGACTTCGCCGTGCGCGGCGGCACATTGATGATGAGGCGCTTGATTTCCCGGCGCCACACCAGCTTGAGGTATTCGCCGATCAGCTCGTAATGCCAGGACCAGATCAGCGGCCTTCCCGGCTCCAGCACATCCCATGCAGCGCGAAAGAACTCTGCAGGCGAAGATTCGAGGCGCGCTTTGTATTCGAGCCGCTTCTGCTCTTCCTCGGAAAGTTGCTCAAATTCGCGCCGGCGCTCAAGCAGCACGGCCAGCTCGGCCAGCTCTTCCACGCTGTAGCGGCTCAGGTTCATGGCCGCCTCCGGCTACGCTTCTTCGCGGCCCTCAAGCCGGGCGAGCCGCTCGGTGTGGTCGTTGACCCGCGTCTCCAGGCTATTCATGCGGCCTTCGACCCTCTCCACGCTCTTGTCGGTGCGCTCGGCGCGTCCGAGCAGCTCCCGGACGCCGCCTTTGATTTCCCCCATGTCGCGTCCTACTCTGAGCACGCCGCCGGTGAAGACAGCAGCAAACATTCCGAGGGCAATCCAGGCCTGAACATTCATCGATTCTTGCTCCGGGCAGGTTTGGGTTGTGGTACGTTCAGCAGCTCCGCAATGCGCCGTTCGAGCGCGTCGCGCGTCTCGGGAATGTCAAACTGAATCGGGGCGCCGTCAGGGCCGCTCTGCTCGACGCGCTGGGGTACTTTGCCTTCTGCACGGTCGGCAATCAGGTGCATGGCCTCGATGTTGCCCGCCAGTGCCAGATCGATCAGCTTGCGCGCGATCGACCGGCTGACCATGACATTGTGCTTGCCGCGCTTTTCAAGCTCTTCGCGGAGCACGTCCGTGATCGGCAGCTTCTTGGGACGGCCGCCTGGATTGCCAGAGACGCCCTTTGGCCACGGCCTGAGCCCGGATGTATTCGGTGGCTTGCATTTTGCGCCCATCATTTCCTCGTCACGCTACTGGAGGGTTGGCTTGGGTGCGCCCGGAGCACCTGGCGCAGAAGTGTCAAGCTGAAAGGTCGGGGAGGGCGGTCCCTCCACTCCGACCGCCGAGACCGCCGTTACATACGTGCATGTCATCGTTGCCGGGAGCGGCGTCTGCACGAAGCTCGTCAGCGTGTCGCCGTCGGCGATCATCACCGCGCCCGTGGGAAGTCCGGTAGACGGGCAGGCGCTTGGTGCCTGGTACAGGTTGTAGCCCGCTGGCGCTGCGCCCGTCGTTGGCGGCGTCCAGGTCCACTGGACGCTCGTGTAGGCTGTCACCATGCCTTTGGGCCGCACAGTGCGAGGCATGAGCCGCTGCGCGAACGCCGGGACCGCCAGCAGCAAGAGCGCGAAAGCGAGTGTCTTCATGGCGTCACTCCTTTGTTTGTATTTTTCGGCGCATCCCACGCGCACATCTCTGCCTGCATACCCTCCGCCGTTTTGGGCTGCGAAGTACATGTCACCGGGGGCGTATCTGACGAAAATAGAATCAGCATCTCGCACTTATTCCCTACACGAGACGCCTCCCAGTATGCGCAGTCCACAGGACTACCCGTAAAGAGCCACGCGGGCTCAATCGCGTGCAGACGAGTGGCATGAGGATGAAACGGGGTGGCAATGAAAGCACCGAGCAACGCGAGTTTATGCAGAAACAACTTCATAAGCCTCCTAGTAGGCCACGCATGGTCCCCAGATAATCACGTCGCCTGAGGCCGTGGTTCCTGAGAGGGTTGCTGTTGTGGTGGTGGTTGCTGTCTGCTGCCATGTGTTCGTGTCGGCTACGGTGGTCAGGTCATTTGGTCGTCCGCACGACCAGCCGTTCGGAGCAGTCGTTCCCGGCGTGATGGTCACGGTGCATGTTCCGGCGGTTCCGCTTGCGAACTGCCCAGCCCATGTACCGCCAACCGGACTAGTCAGGGCGCATCCTGCTACGTTCGTTGTTCCGATAGCCTGCAACGCTCCTG
>JAEHJW020008131.1_pt1 | contig 13412 bp, 13 predicted proteins | sample 9271431 | NCBI WGS metagenome assembly JAEHJW02
GCACCACGGCCAGCGTGTCGGCCGGGATGTTCCACGCGCCGCCGGCGAAGTGCGGGAGGGAGCTGATGATGGCGCCGACGCCCGGGATCTGCGAGAGCACGCTCCCGACGGCGCCCGGGATGGCGCCGATGGCGCCGATGAACCCGGACACGGCCCGGCGCGCGAGGTCCGCGAACCCCGACACGAACCCGGCGAGGCGCCCGGGGATGCCCATGACGAACCCGACGACCTGCGAGGCGAGATCCGCGACGATCTGGAGCCCGCGGGCCTCCGTCTCGAGGAAGTGCCCGACCACGCCGCCGACGAACGAGGCGATGCGCCCCGGGATCGACAGGATGCCGGACACCACGCCGCCGACGAGGGACGCGACATGGCCGAGCACCTGCTGCCCCAGCGCGACAGCCTGCCCGACGATGCCCGCGACCCACGACGCGATGCGCATCGGGATGCGGACGTACAGCGTCACCCACGCGTCGATGCCGCGCCCGATGAGGTCGCCCACGGCCGAGATGGCGCCCGAGATGGCAGACCAGATCGCCGAGAACGCGCCCGACACGGCCGAGACGAGCCCGGAGAGGAACCCGCCGATGGCGCCGGCGACCACGCCGATCCCCGCCTTGACCTGGTCGAAGTGCGTGACGAGCAGCACGACCGCCGCGATGACGGCGCCGATCGCGAGCACGGGCGCCGCGAACACGGCGCCGAGGACGGCTCCGACCGCCGTGACGACGGGCGTCAGGACCGCGATCGCCGCCACCAGCGCGCCGATCCCGCCGACGACGGCGAGGATGGCCGCGGCGAGCTGCGGATTCTGCTGCACCCAGCCGGACACCGCCTGCACCACGGGCAGGATGGCGGACAGGACCGACTCGAGCGCTGGCATGAGCGCCCCGCCGAGCGCCGCCGACGTGGCGCCGAGCGAGGCGTTGAGCTCGGCCTGCTTCTGGTCCGCGTCCGCCTGCGTGGCGGCCCACGCGGCGCCGAACCCGGACGCGCCCGCGGTGACGGCGGCCTGCGCCGTCTTGAGCTTGTCCATGCCGCCCACGAGGGTGATGATGCCCGTCGCCTGCTTGCCGCCGAACGCCGCGGTGAGCAGCGCCGCCTGCCGGGTGGCGGACAGCCCGGCCGCGTCCATGTGGGCCTTGAGGTCCTGGACCGCCTGGAGGATGCCGCCGCGCCGGAGGTCCGTGGCGAGGGCGGTTGAGGACAGCCCGACGGTCTTGAGCTCCTTGGCCGCGGCCTTGGTCGGCGCGGCCATCAGGCGCATCGCGGAGCTGATCCGGGTCGCCGCGTCCACGGCGGGGATGCCCTGGTTCGCCATCGCGGCGATGGCGCCGCCGACGGACTGGATCGAGACGCCGAAGTTCTTGGCGGTCGAGAGCACGCCCGTCCCCATCGCGGCCGTGAGGTCGCCCATGGTCATGTTGCCCGCGCCGACGACGGCGTTGAGCGTGCCCATGGCCTGCCCGGCGTCGGACACGCCGCGCACGCCGCTGTTCATCGCGGCGGCGAGCGCGTTGGTGACGCTGGTCAGGTCGGCATGCCCGACGGCCGCCCCCTCGGCGGCCGCGCGCAGCACCGTCTCGGCCTGCGCGCCGCGGAAGCCGGCCGACTCGACGTGGTAGAGGGCCTGCGCCAGCACCTCGGGCCCCTGCCCGACCTGCCCGGCCATGGAGAGCACGACGCCCTTCATGCGCTCCACCTCGTCGGCGGAGGCGCCGGCCTGCGTCTGGATCAGGATCATGGAGTCGTCGAACTGCTTGGCGGACTCCACGGCGCTGGCCCCGAGGGCGACCACGCCGGCCGCGGCGACGCCGCCCGCGACCGCGCCCATCATCCCCATGCCGCCCCCGGCCGCCTCCGCGGTCGTGCCCAGCTTGTCCACCCGCGCGATGCCCTGCTCGACCGGGGCGAGCCCGGCGAGGTTGGCGACGCCGGCCAGGGCCTTCTTGAGGTTCGTGTGGTGGACCGCGGCGGCGGCCGCCTTGGCGCCGCCCTTCTCGACCGCGCCCGCCTGCCGGAGCGCGGCCGCCTCGTTCTTGGCCATGCTGCCGGTCAGGCCGCCGAGGCCGCCGGAGCCGAGCTTCCTGGCCTCGGCCTCCGCGACGGCCATGCCGGCGGTCATGCCCCGGGTGTCGAGCCCGAGGCGGATCAGCAGCTCGCCGATGACGGACATCTAGGCCCTCCCGGCCACGGCGAGCGCGCGCACCTTGGCGTCCATCTCCGCCGCGGTCGGGCCGCGGTCCGGGTCCTGCGCCTCGGCCTCGAGGACGTAGAACGCGGCCCACTCCGCGAACTCGCGGCTGGACACCTCGCGCTGCGCGCGCCGGACGCTCATGCCGAGGTCGCGGGCGAGGCGGAACCAGAGCCGCCGCTGGGGGCTTCCCCCAGCTGCTCCTTCAGCTCCTCCACGTCGCGGTCGGTGAGCCCGGACAGCCGCTGCGCGACCGCGGACACGCGCTCGAGGGCGGCCGCGCTCTTGTGCCCGAGCACCAGCACGTCCGCCTCGCTGAACAGGTTGCGGCCGTCCTCGTCGATGGCCGTCATGGACACGAGGCGGGCCCGGGCGTTGTCCGTGGACAGGCCGACCGCGCCGAGGGTGCCCCGCGAGGTCGTGCCGATGCGCACGAACGAGGACTCGTACCGGTCGCGCTCCATCCCCTCGAGCGAGCGGACCCGGACGGTCCCGCCCCACTCGGGGACGGGCACGTCCTCGGTGATCGCGTCGTCGGCGGCGAGGATCGCCTCGCGGGTGAGCAGTGCGGTCATGCTGACCTCCGGGCGTCGAGGGCGGCGAGCCAGTGGATCGCCTCCTCGCAGTGGGTGACCGCGAGCGAGAGCTCGCGGGCCTTGGTGGCGTCGCTGGCGTTCTCGGCCCGCAGGCGGGCGACGACGGCGCCGAGGACCTCCCCGGGCGTGTCGCCGGGCCCGTCGGGGGCCGAGCGCCAGACGATGTGCGAGTGGCGGGGCGGGTAGGCCATGCTGGCCGCCATCCGCGGCTAGTTGGTCGTGACCGGGCCGGTGATGCGCAGCGTGACCGCGATATCCGCGTGCTTCGCCACGGGGAGGGAGGGATCCCACTTCGTGACGAAGGCCGAGAACTGCAGGGTGTTCGCCGCGTAGGGGCCGGGCGGGGTGATCTGCCAGTCCTGGATGCCGCGTCCCTTGAGCCACGACAGGAGGCCCGTCAGGCCGTTCTGGGTCGCGTCGCCCGGGATGTAGTTGCAGTTGAAGGTGACCTCGCCGCCGTCCAGGACGGTGGGGATGAACTCCCTGAAGAAGTTGGGGCTGGACTGGTTGGTCACCTCGTCCACGTCGGCCGCCTGCGAGGGCCCCTTGATGTCCTGCACCTCGGCGAGGGTCGTGTAGACCCCGGCGCCGTGGGCGCTGTGCGCCAGGAGCCAGCCGGGGCCTGAGACTGCGTTGCTCAACTCGTGTTCTCCCGCGAGCAGGGCTCGCCCTGTCCCGTCCTCGCTCGCACTCGGACGGGGGGCTCAGACTGGGTCAGGGGACCGACGGGAGCCGGACCACTGCGAGCTTGACGGCGGCGTTCGACGCCGTGACGTGGACGGTGCCGTCGGACTGCTGCCAGCCCGGCTGGCTGAACGGGCCGAGCATGGATGTCAGGCCGGCGCCGACGCTGTACGCCGCGATGTCGCCGGTCCGCTTGAGGCCGTCGGCGACGGAGGAGACGGTGACGGTGTAGGGGGTGGCGCCGCTGTTCTGGACGAGCAGCAGCTCGCGGCCGGTGGACGCGAAGCTGTTGCCGTTGACGGCGTCGGCGGCCGTGAACACGAAGTCCGCGCCGGTCGGGGCGATCGGCAGGGCCGGGTACGACCCGAGCGGGATGACGATGGGGAGGGGTGTCGCGGCCAAGGTCTACTCCTTCGGCTTGCGCGCGGGCGGGCGTGGCGCGTCGGCTGCGGCCCGCGCGGCCAGCAGCTCGTCGAGGGTCGGCCGGGGCTCGTGGTCGGCCATGTGGGCGGCCACGTAGCCGCGGTCGTTCGCGCTGTACGGGCACTCGGGGCACAGCCAGTACGGCCGCCCGAGCCGCTCGGCCTCGATGGGATCGCTCATCTGCTGACCACCTCCGTCGTCGTCACCACGCGACGAACTCCTGCACCGAGAGGTCCATCGCGAGCCACGCCCACGCGTCGTCGGCCTCGACGGACATGGACTTGATGTGGGAGAGCGAGCACAGGCCGGCGAGCGTCCTGTCACGGGCGAACGCGGCGAGGTACGCGTCGTAGAAGGGGACGAGGGCGCGGCGGACGTCGATCAGGCGAGACCGGGCGACGTACAGGCGCATGGGCACGCTCCAGACCAGCTCGAACGTCCCCGTCTGCGTCATCGGCGCGATCTCGGGCGCGTCCGGCACGTCGCTCGTGTGCGTGCCCGGCATGGCGACCTTCTCGGGCACGGGCTGAAGCCCCTGACCGGGCCGCAGCGGGTCGTCGTAGAAGCCGCCGCCGAGGCCGAAGACGGCGGTCACTCCCGGCACGCGCGACGCGACCACGGCGCTGTAGTCCACGATCTGCGCGATGTCGCTGCTCACGGCCCGGTGACCCCCGGCAGCAGCCTCGCGGCGGCAGCCTCGACGGCGGCGAAGGCGCGCGCCTGCGCGTCGCTCGCGGCGCGCTCGACGAACGGGTTCGGCTGCGTCATGACGCCGGTGCGCACGAGGCCGGGCCTGTGCCCGACCATCTCGTGGCCGTCGATGACGAGGTGCCGGTGCGCCGACCCGCGTCCGTAGGGGCCGACCATGTAGGCGAGACTCCGCTCGGCCGTCGCCTTGCGCGACGGCTTCGACGTCACGGACGCGGCGAGGTTGCCGGAGGTCGCGGCCGCCGCCGCCTGCCGCTTCGTCCTCCACGCGACCGCCCGCCGGATGGCGCCCCCTCCCTCGGCCGGCGGGGCGGCGGCCGCGATCGAGGCGCGGAGGATGTCGGCACCGGGCTTGAGCGCCCTGAGCATGACCCTGCGCACGCCGGAGTGCTCCACCTCGCCGAGCCGCGCGAGCAGCCGGTCCACGCCCTCGACCCGGAGGTACGCCGCGGTGGGCATCAGCCGTCCCCCCGCAGGAGCGCCGATCCCAGCCGGTACCGGCGGACCATGCGCCATGTGCTCGCGAGCAGGGCCTTGGCGACCGTCTGCTCGCCGAACGGCGCGGTGCCGAGGCGGTCGTCCTCGCCCGCCTGCCCGGCGCGGACGAGGCGGATCGTCTCGGCGATGGCCGCGCTCACGACGTCGCCCGCGACCGCGGCGGCCGAGGGGAAGTAGCCCGGCGTGATCCCGACCTGGACGCCGCCGTAGGACTGCGGCCACCACTCCCCGCCGACCCGGCGCAGGCCGGTGATGGGGAGGCTGTTGATCGGCGAGGGGAGGTAGTCGGTCCCCGCGACGAGGGTCTGGGAGGCGTTGCCCGCCGCGTCGAGCAGGACCACGGACGTGACGGCCACCGCGTCGTCGATGGGCAGGAGGTCGGACCCACCGGCCGCGCCCGTGTAGCGGCGCGTCGTCGGCGAGCCCGGGACGAACGACCAGCCCTCGGGCTGGGATCGCACCAGGCGGACCTCCTCCTCGATGGTCGCCGAGGCGTCCACGATCGCGTCGGCGATCGTGGCGTCCCAGTCCGTGCCCATGTTCGGCACGTCGCCGGACATGCGCTGCTTGACCTGGAGCACCGTGCAGAGGGATGTCATCGCGGGCTACCGGCTCCGTCCGCTCATCTCGCTCGCCTGCCTTGCTGGGGTGCGCCCCCGGCCCGGGAGTGCCGGGCCGGGGGCCACGGGTGGGGCCTGCCTAGGCGCCGATGCCCTGGATGACCGCCGTGGAGGTGGGCATGTAGCCCTTCAGGACCTCCTCGACGTACACGCCGACCGGCCACACGCGGCCCGAGCCGGTGCTCACGGCGTACTCGACGCTGTAGAACTCGCGGCGCGGCTTGACGGACCACGTGGTGCCGATGTTCGCGTTGGGGAACCACGGGGGCAGCTTCTCGGTGATGGCGACCGCCGTGCCCTGCGGCATGTACGGGTGCGCCATGACCTCGATCGGCATGCCGGGGAAGAACGGGTTGGTGTACTCCATGAAGATGGAGCCGCCCTTGATGGCGCCGCCGTCGGCGACGTCCTGGTTGAATCGCATCGTCGACACGGACGTGCCGGCCGAGAGGATGAGGTTGCGCATCGTCGTGGCCTCGTGGCCCGAGACGAGCAGCAGGCCGGGGGCGAGGCGCCGCCGGAACAGCGTCTCGAGGGCGGCGTCGATCTCGTTGACGGAGCCCACGCCCGCGGTGAGCGAGGCGCCCGCGAGGTCGGACAGGACCGCGCCCGAGGCCAGCGACGCCTGCGTGACGATCCCGTCGAACTGGTACGCGCTGGCGGTCTGGTTGGCCGTGTTCGGGACCTGCGTCCCGACGCCCGCGATGCTCGTGACGGTGGCGGTGTTGACCGTCACCTGCGCGAGGAAGTGGACGGTGGCCGTGGTGCCCGCGTACACGTTGTAGGCGAGCGCGCCGGGGACGGCGGCCCACTTGATGACCGTTGCCGTCGAGCCGTTGCCCGATGCGGTCGTGGCATGGCTGCCGGTCACCGCGTCGGTCTCGTTGGCCGAGTCGGACGTGGCGTGGCCGCGCGCGCCCGTGCCGTTGACCCAGTCCGTGCCCATCAGGGTCACGGCCGAGACGGCGTAGTAGTACGTCGTCCCGGCGGTCAGGCTGCCGGAGGCGGCCGGGACGGTGTCGCCGAACGACAGGGCGCCCGGCTTGGCGATGCCCGTGGTGCAGCCGCCGATGAGGGACAGCTCCTCCGACACCTGGAGGTTCTGGAGGCCGCCGAGGGTGCCCTTGGACTTCGCGTCGTCGAAGGTCTCGGACGCGCTCTGGGCCTCGAAGGTCACGTTGACCAGCCGGCCGAGCGTCTTGTACGCGGCCGTGTGGTCGCTCTCGGTGAAGCTCACCTGCGAGCCCGCGGCGCCCTCGGCGATCCCGGCGTCGTAGCCGCCGCTGTAGATGTCGTCGATGGCGCGCCACGTCACGGACAGGCCGCCGCCGCCCGCCGCTTCGCGGGCGATGCGCTGGCGCATCCGGGTGTAGACGCTGTAGAGGGACTTGGCCGGGGCCTCGAGCGGGATGCTGACGAGCCCGGTGCCGGTCGTGATGCCGGCTGTGGTCGTGTTGCCGGCCTTGGCGATGGAATCGACCTGGGCGCGGATCGCCGCGATCTCGTTGAGCGCCCTCGCCTCGCTGTCGGGCGAGAAGCCGTTGATCTGGTCCAACTCAATGCTCCCGCGAGCACGGGATGCCCCGTCCCGGCCCCCGCTCGCTCTCGGGCCGGTGGGGTTGTTCGTCTGCGGGCGCTACCCGCTGCGGCCCTGCCGGATCATCTCCAGCGCAGCCGCCTCGCTGACCTGCGTTCGGAGGCGCGGGTCGTCGATGGCCTCAGCCGCCTTCGCCAGCAGCCCGCCCCGGTCGGCTGGGTCCTGGCCCTGGCCCCTGAGGACGGCCGCGTAGGGCGTGAGCGGCCCGCCGCCGGTCGGCTGCCTCGCGATCTTGGCCAGCTGCTCGCCCTGCGCGCGGGACCTCTCGTCCAGCGCGGCGAGTCGCGCCGCCATCGCGTCCAGCGTCTCGGTCGGGAGGCGCCCCTCCAGCGCCTCGCGCATCGTGGTGGGGGCGCCGGCCTTGGCGACCGGGCCCTCGCTGTGGGTCGTGGGGGCGGACGGCGCGAGCCCGGGCGCCGGGGCGTCCGACTTCGCGACGCACTTGTCGAAGCCGAGCGCGGTCGTGAGGTCGTGGATCTTCGCGATCCGCTCGGCGTCCCTCGCGCTGTTGCGGGCGCCCGCCTTGGCGAGCGTCCGGGCGATCCCGGAGATGCCGGACCGCTTCTGGAGGCGCCTGCGCGCCTTCGCGAGCTTCCGATTCTCCTTGCGGAGCCGCTTGACCCGCTTCGCGAGCCGCTGGGCCTTGGTGAGCTTCTTCTTGGCGGCCTTCGGCTCCGCCGGCTCGGCACCGTCGCCCGCAGCGGGCTCGTCTCCGTCCGGATCGTCGTGCGCGCTCGGCTCCACGACCACGACGGAGTGCTTGCGCGCGCGCTTCTTCTCGGCGCCCTTGGCGCCGAACGGCGCGGCCGCGCCGGGGAACGGCGCGCCGCCCTTCTCGATGGCGCCGTCCTCGGCGACGGGGTCGGCGACCGGCTCGACGGGCTCGCTCATCTTCTTCATCTCCTTGCGCCATGCCTTGGGCAGCCGGGCCGCGAAGGCCGGGCCCTTCCGCCGTGCGATCGCTGTGATCCGCGCCCGGAGCTCGGCCGGGCTGTAGTTGTCGGGCCCGGCTCGGCCGATCGACGCGGCGGCGGCGGCCACGTCGTCCGGCTCCCCGATGGGGAAGCTCCGGTCCCTGCCGGCGAAGTCCTCGTCCGGCATGGCGTCGCGCTCCCGCGTCGCCACGTCGCGCTTGGCGAGCGCGGCCACGACGGCGTCGTAGGCCGCCTGCTCCGGGGTCCGCTGGGCGCCGTCGGACATCTCGTCCTCCGTCGCCCGCTTGGCGACCACGTGCTGCTTAGAAATGAGCGCGTTGGGGTTCGCGCCGCGGTTGACGAGGCTGATCTCGTCCCAGACGAGGCGGGTGATCTTGCGGAACGTCCGCCCGCCCGACTCCACGAGCCGCGTCGCGAGCTTGGTGCCGCCGATGGAAACCCCCTTGTACGTGCGCGACACGACCTTCCTAATGGCGACCGGGTCGACGACGTGCAGGTCCGCGCTGACCTGCCGCCGGTCGTCGTCGAAGTGGAGGCGCAGGATCGTGCCCGCGTCCATCCGGCCCGGGTCGTGCATCTCGCCGAGCGTGGCCCACTCCATGAGACCCGGCGCGGCGGCCTTGGCCGCGTCGTAGTCCACGATCTCGCCCTGGCTGTCGGGCGTCTCGTCAGTGGCGACCGTGTGGACCAGCAGCGTGCCGTCGTCGAGCTTGGTGATGTGCTCGATGGGGAGCGTGACCCGGAACGGGGCGTCCGGGGCGTCTATGGTCTGCGTCACAGCGAGCCTCCGATGACCGAGAACACGACGCGGACCTCGGCGGGGGTGCCAGCGTGGGCGAGCGCCGCGTCGAGCGCGGCCCTGGCCTCCGGCCCGATCGCGTCGGACTCGAATGGGACGGCGGCCGGGCGCCCGCGCCTGACGGCGCCGACGCTCTTGCGCATCCAGCGGGCCAGCTCGGCCTTCCTGACGCTCGCCGAGTCGTCCTGCATCCGGCCGCGCACCAGGTCCCGGTACTCCTCGGGCGCGTGGCGGCCGACGAACGCGGGCACGGCGTCCTCGCCCGCGTGCTCGGCGCCGAGGGTGCGGTGGTAGCCGTCCGCGATGTCGAGCTCCGGGTCGCCGAAGTCCACGAGGACCACGGGATCCATGCTGGCGCCGGACTCGACGCGCCCCGCGATGGCCGCCACCTTGTCGGGGTTCCGCCCGCCGGGCCGCCGCGCCATGTCGATCGAGTCGAGGGGGACGGACTTGTCGTACTCCCAGTCGATCGCGGGATCGAGGACCCACTCGACGTCCTTGGCCGGGTAGCTCCGCAGGAGGTAGCGGTGGACGCGCTCGGCGAGGTCTCCGGTGTACTCGACGTGCCCGCCCCCGAGGGCCTTGGCCACGGCGGCCGCCGTGTCGGTGGCCCGGCCGGGGACGGCGGAGGGGACGGGCGGGTTGGCCCCCCCGGGCGTCGGCTCCGGCGACTCCTGCGAGAGCGCGCTGACGGCCTGGACGGGCGGGTTGGTGCCGAGGAAGATGAGGTTCGACGGCCTGCCGGCCGGGCCGATCGGGTCCATGTCCCGGTCGAGGCGCGCCTCGTCGATGCCGAGCGAGCCGTTCCTGATCCTGATGTCCTCGGCCTTGGCCCGCGTCTCGGCGTCCTCGACGTCCTCGAGCTCCGGGAACACGATCTCGAGCTCGGGCGAGAAGTGCAGCCCGGTGATGCGGTCCACGATCCCCTTGAGGTGGTACGCCGCGGCGCGCACGCCCTTGTTGGCCGACCGGCCCTGCTCCTGCGCGACCGACTTGCCGCCGAGGCCGGCGCCGCCCGCCGACCGGATGAAGCCCATCTCCATCGGCGAGCGGTTGTAGGCCGCGCAGCCGACGTGCAGCAGGAACTCCTCGCCCTCCGTCTTGGGCTCGAGGAAGCCGTGCTCGATGCCCGTGTTCGGGCCGCCCGGCATGAACCGCAGGCGGGCGCGCTGCGTCGCGCCCGCCTGGAGCGTGTCCCACGCAGACTGGAGCGAGGCGATCTGGCCCTCGGACCAGTCGGGCGGCATCTTCCAGAAGTCGAAGTTCGTGGTGCCGTCGTTGTAGAGCCGGTAGTCGAGCACCTGGCGCGCGAGCGCGCGCTGGACGGTCAGGAAGATCCACTCCATCGGCGGGTGGCCGTAGGGGCTGTCGTTGCGGCCCCAGAAGGGCTCGTAGACCATGTGCGAGCGGTCGAACCAGAGGTTTCGGCTGGCGGGGTCCTGCTCGAGGTCCTGCATGTACATCGTCCACGGCAGGCCGCGGATGATCTGGCGGAACGCGGGCTCGGGCGGCTGCGGGAGGCGCCCGCGCTCGTCCACCAGCGGGGCGATGGTGGTCCCGTCCACGAGCTGCACCGCGTGGAGCGAGCCGTCGCGGGCCGTCTCGAGGTAGAGGGCCGCGGCGTCCACCTCGTAGAGGTCGGTGAAGAACGCGTGGACCCATGCCGACCAGCTGTGCTGCTGGTCCGGGGTCATCCAGAAGCCCTCCACCTCGGCCCGGGTCCGCTCGAGGCGCGCCTTGCGGGCCTTGACCTGGTCCCGGTCCATTCCGGGGACCGCCTTGGGCCTGATCTCCCATCGGAGCTGGCGCAGGTCGTCGATGTTGCGCTGGATGCAGAGCCCGGCGACGTCCCAGCCGCGGGCCATCTGCCGGAGTGTCGAGAAGGTCAGGTCCTCGAACGTCCGCGGCGTGATCGCGATGTTGTAGCCGGGGGCGTAGTCGAAGAGGCGCGGCTCGGACTTCTCCGGGTGCGCGGGCGGCATCGGCACGCCCGGGCCGAGGTCCTCGGCGGCGAGGCGCGCGGAGAGCGCCGACAGGTCGGTGGTGCGCACGGCGGGCAGCGACTGCCACGGCGGCGCGGCGGGCGCCCCGGTCTGCGGCGACTGGCGGCCGAGCGTGACCGTGACGGGCCCGATCCTCATGCGATGGCCTCCCGCGCGAGCCCGAGGTAGTAGGCTAGGATGCCGGGCTCGGCCGCCGGCGCGTCGTGCGGCGCGGTGAGCCGCGACAGCGCCGTGACGGCGGCGGACATGCCGTCGATCCGCTCGGTGGACCGCGCCTTGGACGGCTTGACGTTGCCCGCGGGGTCCTGCTCGGCGACGAGGTTCGCCGCCATCCACCGGAGGACGGGGTGGCCGCCGTGCCGGACCCGGCCCGACGCGATCCGCCCGAGCCACTCCTTCATCGGCGCGGACAGGCTGGCGTAGCCCTGCCCGACCGGCACCATGCGGGCGCCGTCCGACTGGAGCTGCGTGACGAGCTGCGTCGCGTTCCAGCGGTCGTAGCCGAGCTCGCGGAGGTCGTAGGCCCCGGCCAGCTCGCGGATGTCCTCGCGGACGCGGTCGTAGTCCACGACGTTCCCCGGGGTCGGGGTGATCCAGCCCTCCCGCGCCCACACGTCGTAGGGGACGCGGTCGCGGCGGCTGCGCAGGGCGATCCCCTCCTCGGGGCACCAGAACCGGGCCAGCACGTCGATCGCCCCGTCGTCACCCTCGTGGAGCAGCACCAGCGCCGACAGGTCGGTGGTCGCGGACATGTCGAGGCCGCCCCACACCTCGTCGCCCGGCTCGGTCCGGGGCGGCCCGGCGCAGGCGTCCCAGCGCGCCATCTCGATGGCGCCGACGCTGGCCTCGGTCCACTCGCAGAAGTTGAGCCGCCTGACCAGCGACTGCTTGGCGGGCATGTCCTGCGCCTCCTGGACCTGCTCGCGCAGGTAGCGGCGCGTGACGGTCACGCCGAGCAGGGGGTTGGCCTTGGGCCACACCGCCTCGTCGGCCCAGTCGTCGCCCTCGTCGAGCCCGGCGACGTAGGCGAACCACGAGTCGTTCGCCACCGTGCCGGCGAGGACCTGGCGGCTGTACTCGTGGTGCTGCCAGCAGACTGAGTGGCGGTCGTACCCGCTGTTGGTGATCTCGAACACCAGCGCCGAGTCGTCGCCCTTGGTGCCGGCCCGCATCTTCTCGACGACCAGCGGGGTCCGGTGCTCGTGGATCTCGTCGATGAGCGCCATGTGGACGCGCTTGCCGTCGAGGCCGTGGTGCTCGGAGGACACCGGGCGCATGAACGACGACGTGGCGGCGATGCTCAGGCTGTGCGCGTTGACGTCGATCCTCGAGAGCAGCGCGGGCGACGCCTCGACCATGCCGGACGCGTCGCGGAACAGGTAGCCCGCCTGGTCGGCGGTGACGCCCGCCGTGTAGACCTCGGAGGCGCCCCGCTCGAGCAGGCCGATGATCCCGATCCCCGCGGCCATCGGCGTCTTGCCGTTGCCCTTGCCCATCTCGACGTAGCCCGTGCGGAACCGCCGGCCGCCGTCGGCCACGTGCCAGCCGAACAGGGAGCCGACGATGAACTGCTGGCTCGGGTGCAGCGCGAACGGCTGGCCGGACGGGAGCCGGAGGAAGCCGAACACGCCGAGGGCGAAGTCGGCCCTGTCCTGACGCCAGACGAGCCCGCGCTCGTGCCCTCGCTCGAGGTCGTCGAGGTGTCGCCGGCACGCCTGCCGCACGAGCAGCCCCGCGACGACCCTGCCCGCGACGACGGCCTCGGCGTAGGCGCGGACGGGGTCGGCCGAGACCGGCCCCGTGCCGCCCCTTCGGGGGCGAGTGCCCCTCCCCGCCGGCCGCCCACTCGCACTCGCGGACGGCGGGGTCGTCGTCACGGTCATCCCGTGCCAGCCTTCCGCAGCAGGGCGTCGAGCGGGTCCTCGGCCGCGTCGTCGGCGACCCTGACCCGCGCCCGGTCCGAGGGGTTGCCGCCGAACTTGGCGAGGGTGGCGAGGTAGACCCTCCGCGCTGCGTCGGCGCGGCGCCACCCGTCGGCGTCGAGGCGGTGCTCGGACCACTCCTCGAGCGCCATGCAGCCTACGGCCAGCGTCTCGCCGTCCGCCTCGGTCATCACCCGCAGGGCGACGAAGCGGGCCGCGAGCCGGTCGAACTCCGACCGGGCGAGGCCGTCGGCCGGGAGCCACGGGGGCGCGACGGCCAAGACGGCCGGCTGTGGCTCGGCGTCGTTGCGCCGCTCGGGGTGGTGGGCGGCGGAGCCGTTGAGCACCTTGAGCGCGGTCGGCCGCGGGGCGGGTCCGGGGCTCATCGCCGGGGCCCCCCCGTGATTCCAACCTGGGGACGCGCGCGCTTGTC
>JAEHJW020003085.1_pt2 | contig 13406 bp, 18 predicted proteins | sample 9271431 | NCBI WGS metagenome assembly JAEHJW02
AATTACCCCCCATCCGGTGAGAACCGAGCCGAGTCCATCACAGACTATTCGCGGTGGTTTGCAATTAACTCACGAAGATTTTCGACGCCGAAGTCGGTGAAGGCCAGGCGGCTCGTCGGTGATGTCGCAACCGTAACCCCGGATCACGCCGTATTCGGGTTCTATGTCTTCGGCAATCTCCGCGAGCCACGCATCATCCCTTACCAAAACCAGGATTGTTTTTTATTTAAACCCATGGAGATGATGGTGCCAAAGTCTAAATGCATAAATCGTCCAGACGGAGCCAAAGAATGGCGATTAAATAAAATTCTTCATCGCGAGGACGCACCAGCGATTGTGGGGGTTGATGGTAGTAAGTTTTGGTATCGCAACGGAGTTCTTCATCGCGAGGATGGCCCGGCGATCATGCTGGCCAATGGCGACCAGGAATGGTATCGTGACGGCAAGCTTCATCGCGAGGATGGCCCGGCGATTGTGCGGGCTGATGGGAGTCAGGAATGGTGCCGAGATGGCAAGTTTCATCGCGATGATGGCCCAGCGATCATGCTGGCCAATGGCGAACAGGAATGGCATCGTGACGGCAAGCTTCACAGAGTTGGCGGTCCAGCGGTGGAGAAGGCTGACGGCGGTCAATTTTGGTATCACCACAGCAAAATTCATCGCGAGGATGGCCCAGCGATTATTCTAGCAAATGGTGATCAGCTTTGGTACCGCGACGGAAGACCTCATCGCGATGACGGACCGGCGATTATTCGAGTAAATGGTGATCAGCTTTGGTACCGCGACGGAAGGCCCCATCGCGATGACGGACCGGCGATTGCCATGGCTGATGGTAGCCAATTTTGGTATCGCCACGGCCAGCTTCATCGCGAGGATGGCCCAACGATTGTGCGGGCTGACGGGAGTCAGGAATGGCGCAGGAATAGCCAGCTTCATCGCGAGGATGGCCCGGCGATTGTGCGGGCGGATGGGTCAGAGGAATATTGGGAACATGGTTGTCGGGCAATAAAGAACGCTCTTATTGCGAACTCTGTTGATAAGGCCCCAAGCCGGCGGCTCCCATGATCCAAGCTTCTTGGCTGGCGGTAGCGGAGCCGCCGGTCGGCTCAGCGCAATCCACCGGCGGCTCATTCGCCTCCATCAGTATCAGTTCCCACAGCGCTCGGCTGCGTTGCCGCGTGTCGAGTTGCCCGATCTCACCCAGCCAACGGTCGAACCCTCCTGCATCCATGTACCGCCCACCAACTCGCCCCAGGCGCAGCCTCACTCAAACCAACAGAGTCCGCAATAAGAGCGGCCTCCGTTGATCGCCCTGGTTTACGACGCATCTTCCATGGAGTTCGCCAGATCGGCTTGCGCGCCGTTCCCCTCTCCATTGTAAAAAATCGGGTATCCGGATTTGAGTGTGTATTCATGTGATCGGTCTGCGCCTGTCATGCGCACGATAGATCGGATCAAGCTGTTGACACGGGCGCGGCATCATCTTATGATAAAATTGAATTGTGTTGTGGGGCTTGAGCCATGAGACCATCTGCCGCCCTGGAGTCGAACCTCGCGGCGATCCGTCGGATCGTCGAGGCGCACCGCGCCCGCAACCCACGTGTGTTCGGCTCGGTCCTGCACGGCGATGACGCCGAGGGCAGCGACCTTGATCTCTTGATCGACCCGACCCCAGAAACGTCGCTGTTCGACATCGGCGCGATCCGCCTCGAACTGGGCAATCTGCTCGGCGTGCCGGTCGATGTGTTGACGCCCAACGGCTTGCCGGACAAGTTCCGGGCCACCGTCATCGCAGAAGCGAGGCCAGTGTGAAACACGACGATCTGCGGCTGCCGGACTACCTCGGCCACATCCTCGAAGCCATCGAGCGGATCGATCGCTACACCGAGGGCATGGACGATGTGGCGTTCGCTCAGAACACGCTGGTCCAGGACGCGGTGATCCGCAACTTCGAGATCATCGGCGAAGCCAGCAACAACATCAGCAAGCGTTACTCCGACTTCACGAAAGGCCACCCAGACCTGCCGCTGGCCGTCGCCTACGAAATGCGCAATGCCGTGGCACACGGCTACTTCAAAGTGGATCTCGGGATTGTCTGGAAGACCATCCGCGACGACCTTCAAGCCATGAAGCGCCGTGTCGAATCGGCGGTCGCCGAGGCGGACACGCCTCAGCCTGGGCCGGGTTATCGGCCATGATCCGTGAGTTGAAAACAAAGAATGGTACGGAATGAACGGCAACCGCGGCATGCTCTCGATGGCCGATGAGTATCTGCGCGAGTGGCTCTTATAGCGTTGGCTGTTGATATCGGCTACGAGGGCACGGTCTGACGTGAGGAGACGTGCATGGACGTGGCGGATTTTGAACCCTGGCTTGGCTGGATTGCGTCGCTGACTTTCCCCCAGCGGCGACGGACATGGCAGGCTCTGGCTCTTTCGGAGGCGTCGGACAGCCCTGTTGATGAAGCTGACGTATTGCTGATTTGATGATGGCAAGCATCGACCTGACGACCCCCGGCGAACGGACGATCGCAATGGCGTCGCCAGCCGCGCTGGCATCGAACCCAATTGCAACGGAAGGCGTGGCTGAACTTGGGCAGCGGCGCGTGGATAGCGTCGGCTGCCCCCATTGTGATGGCCGCGATGTTGTGCGTTGGGGTCAGTCTGCGGATTTGCCACGCTATCGCTGCAAGACCTGCCGGCGCACGTTCAACGCCCTGACGAAAACGCCTCTGGCTCATCTGCGGCACAAGGGAAAATGGGCTACACAAACCGGGGCCATGATCGATGGTGTCAGCACGGCGAAGGCGGCAAAACGGTGCGGCGTGCATTACACCACGGCCTTTAGGTGGCGACACAGGTTTCTTGAAGCTCTGGCCACAGACAAACCCCACGCCTTGTCGGGGATCGTCGAAGGCGACGAGACGTTCATCCTGGAATCATTCAAGGGCAAGCGATCCGCGATGCCGCGTGCGGCCCGCAAGAGAGGCGGCAAGCCAGCCAAGTGTGGATCTCCGCTGAACAGATTCCCGTGCTTGTCGCGCGTGGCCGGCATGGCGCCACCACCGATGCCGTGCTGCCGAAACTGAACCGCTTGTCCATCACAGCGGCACTGGAAGGTATCGTAACTCCCGCCAACGAATTCTGTTGCGACGGTGACCCCGCGATTATTGCCTTCGCGCGCAAGGCAGGCATTCCGACGCACATCCTGCCAATGCCAGGTAAGCCAAAACCAAACGCGCCAGATTTTCACATCAACAACGTCAACGCCTATCATGGCCGGCTGAAAGAATAGCTCCTGCGCCTCCACGGTGTCGCCACCAAGAACCTCCCCAATTATCTCGGTTGGCGCAGAACGCTGGAAGCGCTGGGACAGAACGCCACACCCGAAGCCTTGATCCTCGGCGCCATCGGACTCGGACCCTATCAACAGGCAACGCTATAAGAGCCATAAAGAATGACCACGCCGGCCCTTCCGCGCGAAGATAGATTATGGGCGTTGTTCTATCGCCACCTCGCCCTAAAAACACAAACAATGCAGATTTTATATATTTAGCTTGATATTTGTTGATTTCTCTGATATAAGATGCTTATCGCAAAATCAATGGAGGCGATAATGTCCGAGTCGCAATGTGTAATGCTTCCTGATGGAACTCAGGAATGGCGAGTGAACGGCGAGCTTCATCGCGAGGATGGGCCGGCGGTGGTGGCGCCTGATGGAAGCCAACTTTGGTATATCAATGACAGGCTCCATCGCGATGGCGGCCCGGCAATAATTTTGGCCAATGGAACCCAGAAATGGTTCCGCAATGGATTGCTTCACCGCGAGGATGGTCCGGCGGTGATTTGGGCTGATGGCTCCCAGGAATGGGTTCGTAACGGCAGACATCATCGCGAGGATGGTCCGGCGATTATGTTGGCCAATGGTGGTCAAACTTGGCATCGCAATGGATTGCTTCACCGCGAGGATGGTCCGGCGGTGATTTGGGATAACGGCACTCAGGAATGGTTTTGCGACAGCAACCGTCATCGCGAGGATGGCCCGGCGATTGTGCGGGCGGATGGGTCAGAGGAATATTGGGAACATGGCCGCAAGATAATCAAGAATGACCACGCCGGCCCTTCCGCGCGAAGATAGATTATGGGCGTTGTTCTATCGCCACCCAGCCCTAAAAGACCAACAATGCAGATTTTATATATTTAGCTTGATATTTGTTGATTTATCTGCTATACAACACTTATCGCTAAAACAATGGAGGCGGAAATGTCGGAGCCGCACTGTGTGACGCTTCCTGATGGAACTCAGGAGTGGCGAGTGAACGGTGAGCTTCATCGCGAGGACGGTCCGGCGGTGGTGTGGGCAAACGGGACTCAATTTTGGTATCACCACGGCAAGCTTCATCGCGACGGCGGCCCCGCTGTGATGCGAGCCAATGGCGACCAGATCTGGTATCGTGACGGCAAGCGTCACCGCGAGGATGGTCCGGCCATGGTTCTAGATGGCAACAATTACTTTTGGTATCGCGACGACCATCTTCACCGCGAGGATGGTCCGGCAATGATCTGGGGCATTGGCGATAAACTTTGGTATCGTAACGGCAAGCTTCATCGTGAAGACGGTCCGGCCATTATATGGGAGGATGGCTCAGAGGAATATTGGGAGAATAACTATCAAATAGATCGACACGACCAAGCCAAGCATTATCCTAAGATGTAGACGAGATAGGGGGTGGTGTTTAATTTTTCGCGCCCAAGGGGAAAGGAGACCGAGGGTGATCCATCCATATCCGCCCCTGGGTGACACCAATTGTTACACGACGCCGAAGACTGGACACTATTTTTGAAAGGCGTTGATTTTATGATTGGCACAAAGACACGAACAGCAGCCGGCATCCTCACCCTCACCGCTATGCGCGGTATCGGCCCGGCCACGGCTGAACGGCTTGCTGAGCGATTTTTGCTCCTGGACGCGATCATCGATGCGGAGCCTGATAAGCTTCGATCCGTGGTTTCGTCCGCGATCGCCGAGAGCCTCCACGAGCCCACCGCCATCCTCAACGCGGGCGAGAAGGCCCAGCGAGTGCTTGATGAGGCGGATCGCCGCGGCGTGCGCGTTCTCTCCATCTTCGATAACGATTATCCGGAGGCACTTCGTTCGCTCTCAGATCGTCCACCAATCCTCTTCGTCAAGGGGAAGCTGCCGCCCCGCCGGAGCGTCGCCTGCATCGGCACCCGCGAGCCGTCCGAGTTCGGCAAAATCGTCAGCGACAGGATCGTAGAAACCCTGGTCGACGCGAATTGGGCGATCGTGAGTGGTCTGGCGATTGGCATCGATACCATGAGCCATCAAGCGGCGCTGCGCCACGGCGGGCAGACCATCGCCGTGATGGCGGGCGGCCTCGATGGGATTTACCCCAGGCAGAACGCCAAGCTCGCCGACGAGATTATAGAAAAGGATGGCGCGCTGGTCAGCGAGCAGACTTTCGGTGTGCCGCCATCGCCGCGCAATCTCGTCCAGCGTGATCGCCTGCAAAGCGGGCTTTCGATCGCGACCTTCGTCATGCAAACAGACATCAAGGGCGGCTCGATGCACACCGTCCGCTTCACGATCATGCAGAACCGATTGCTGTTCGCGCCGATGCCGCAGGGCCGCCACGCCGCAGAACCAAAGAGCCAGGGTATTCTCGCGATGACACAGTTTTCGGCGCCAAGCTTCGCCGATGCCGCGCGCGCTGAAGGCGATTACCGACGAATTCTGTTTGAGCGATATCACAACCGCCCAGTGGCTGTGCCGCTCGCCAGCAAGAAGGATTACACTTCCATTCTTGAGCTTCTCGAAACCCGCTTGACCTGTGGCCCAGACCATACAGAGCCTGTTCGCCCATCGTTGCCAACGCAGATGTCGATGCTCTGACCATGTCGAACAGCTTTCTTTTCGACATCGACATGACGCTCATCGACATGACGCTCATCGACAGATCGGCGCTAAATCTGATCCGCCCAATAACCGTCCAAAACTTCTCGTATTTACTAAAAATGTCAAGAAAGAAACAAGGCGTTACCAGACTTGGTTGGCAGTTTCATAATCAGCCTAGCGCAAAGCCTGACAAAAACCAACAAGCCGAATGACCACAGCAAAATTGCCAGACTTCCTGGTTCGGGGACGCTTGAGGCTTCGGCAACATTGTTGGAGACATAGGTTCCGCTATATTGGACGATCGTCGTTATGAAATAACCGCTATTATCTGGGTAATATGAATCCAGATATCCGAGATATAAATCCGTTGCGCCAGCGGGGACGACAAAGCCCTGCATAACCCCGCCAGGCTGGGTGGTTCCTGCGGCCATTAAAAACATTTGATCCAAAACAGGAGACAGGGTTGAGAAACTGTCTCCTGTTAAACTAATCGGGGCTGGCGCGGATCCTGACGGTATTCCATTCGTGAAAACACCCCCCATGGCCAAAGAGATTGTGGAGCTATAGGACGATATGGAGGCGCTTCCCGGAGAAACCAAAGAATTAACTACTCCATAAATAGGAGTTAGCCCAGAAGGCGAGGAATACCCATTTGAGGCAACACAGCCGAATGATGACGCACAAACATCCCCGCCGCCACCAATATATCCATCGGGGTATGACCCGTAAATATTTTGTACAGCGACCAGCGTGGCGCCGGGAGATAACGCCATCCTGGTTGGCAGGACCGTTCCGATGGAGGGGGCTGTCAAACCGGCATCGGCGGGGGAGGCGGCGGCATAAACCGCCACGGTCGCTGACGATAGGACAGAAGCGTTGGCGAAATAATCAGGAAAAGATACAAAGGCCGCGGCGGACAAGGCCGCTGTTGCGAGAAAATTCCTGATACGCATAAAGGATTCCTCCATGATGAGTGGTCGTATTTATTAATAACCCATGAACAGGAGACAGGCAAGCGCGATTTTATAGCCACCGTATATACAAAAAAACGAATCAATAATCTATTTTTGCCCCATGAAGCTTCTTCTTGGGGAAGATGGTTGACTTGAATCTTTGCCACATGGTTGGCTTTTGAGGATGAATAAAGCTTGCCACCTTGGTAGGTTTGCGTTTCTTTTTTACGGGGGACAATACATTTGACGTGTTCCCACCATTATTAGGGGTAAGCAACCACGCGATATGAGCCTGCCCATTATCAAGAAAGGAAACCATATTCTTGTGATGCGACCTTGTCGGCGAGTCGGCACCATAACAAGTTCCCTGAATATCGGAAAGCAACCTGTCATTACCAACATGGTGGCCGACCATGTCATCATGGGCGCCATTTTCTTGAGAGCCGCGAACGTCATAGACGTAATAAATGACACTAAGAAGGTCACCAGAGATGCGAGATGACGGACCCGAATAGGGGAGGGGGCTGATAGTGTAATCACCAGGTTCCGTGCTGGCCCAGACCTCCTGGGAGGTGGCGACCGCAGCGGCGGCGACAAAAAAACTCAAGACAGGGACAAATATTTTCATCAAACGTTCCTAAAAAACAAGATTTCCGAAATAGAAATCTTTCACAAAAGAAATCCAAACATCATGTCGGGAACCAAAAATTTTATTATCAACATTATATAATAAGCTGACTTAGAAATCAATGGTCACCCTTAAGTAAGGGTTAGTTCCCCTTCCGTTTATAGCGCACCGCCATGCCAAGGCCGACAAGGGCGGCCATCATGATGGCAAGGGAACTCGGCTCAGGAACAGAAGTTGGAGATGTGCCGGTTTGGGATGTGGGCGGGGCGACATAGTTGAACAATACCTCGCCGTTTTCTGAATAAGTGGATCCAGAATAAAGTTGCGAGCTTGTATTTGTCGCCGAGGAAATGACATAGGAACCGCCGCCACCACCAAAATAGGCGCCACCATTTATATATGCACCACCGCCACCACCACTATATCCTCCGCCGCCACCACCAGTCCATATCGCGTATCCGTTGCCGTTTACTATTCCGGTATTTTCCGGCCCACCACCACCACCAAAAGATCCAGAAGGTGAACCAGTAGGATTAGATAATACAGCGATATAGCCATACCCTTGATCGCCAACAGAATATCCTGAGATAACGGTGCCTGAACCATTTCCGCCATTGGTTCCTCCTGGGTTTGTCCCAGAGGCATCGGACATCCCATTCGGATTAAGAGATGCGTTTGATAATTGTAGATTCCCCAAATAACTATTACCGTACTCAGTTCCACCTCCTCCACCGCCAACGACAAGTGGAATCGCGCCGGTTCCTGTCCCCTGGAAAACGAAACTACCCCCACCCCCGGTCACTCCGGAGGATGAGGCGATCTGATTACCCACTTTCCCAACGATGATGGTTAAAGCCTCGCCTGAAGCCAATGTAATGTCGCCACTGATTTCCGCTCCATAACCAGACCCACTCGCATCAGCCCCAATGGCGGTGATGGCGTAAGTGCCCGCCTGGGTCACATCGCAGGTTTCAACGGCGCCGGTATAGCCGAAGCTCGTTGTCCCGGAAATTGAACAGGCCGCCGCGTTCGCGCCTGACGTCAGACCCGTGCTGGCCATAAGGGATAAAATGCCAGCCGCGAAAATTTTTCTCATGGATTTATTTTTTATGGAAATCTTTCTCATGTCAGCCTCACGTTAAGAACGCATTAACCAATATATAGGCCATTGCACGAGAATGCAAATATTTTTTAAATAAACCAAGAAAGATTACCGCAACAAATTAATGTTGACATATTTTTGAATTTAAGATAAAACCTCCCAAAGAATGCCACCAGCAAAAAGCCAACACACAAACAGGCCAACACACAAACAAGTAAGATGCCTCATACCCGCCTTGAGCTTATCAGACAAACCATGGGAATCTATTTTTTATGCCAGAGAAAAACCTGGAATTAATAAAAACATATCAGCCGGAAAATTTCCAGGACAGGGGAGTGGCTGTGGCATTCACTTCGCCAATGCTGAGCGGGGCGAGGGTGCGCAAGGCCGACCATGACAAGAAAAATAAAATGGAGATCATTGTCCCCAACCCATCCGGAGGACGAGGTGTCTATATTATGCCATGGTCAGCCATTGAAGACGCATTCAACCCGAGTTTACATGATCACATACTCGCACGAGAAATAAGCTCTTTGGAGGATTTTTCTCCAACAAACATACGAAAGATATGCGCCAGAGTTACCACGAAAGGGTCAGCGGGAAGATTGGCGCAAGAAAGCGCGCTTATGGCTTTGAATATCGAGAAGGAACAAATCGTCAAGACGAATTCTTATCTTATTTCGGGAATCATTCGGGCCACAGATAACACCACAAACGCTCAACCCAATGACAGGGAGAGCAAAGAAGACAAAGAAAAGAAAATTAAATCCGCCATTCAAACGACAGCCAAACATTTAGGCGCGTCACCAGAGACGATAATGCGGTATATAGAAAAGATAGCCGCCCTTCTTGTCCCGGTCGGGGTTGGATTGGAAAAAAATGAAGCTTATTTATCATGCGCGCTTATTGAATTAATAAAATTTTGCAAGGAAGTTGAGGCATGGTCTCGCACGAGCAATGGGCAGCTTAGCCAGGGGAAACTGCTGGCCAAGCACGCCGCCGCCACTGCGACAGCGACATATAACGCCATCACAGAAGCCATCAATTACGCGACGAGCCCGCTTACGCTGCTGCGGGATTGGCACACACGCCGAGACACCATGATTACAAAAATAAATCGCGCCGACTGGCTTCTCGACGGATGGCCACAGATTATCATCTTGTGGAAAATAGCGACAGAAACAGGAGACAGAATCAAGGCAATGGACGAGATTATTCGCATATTGCCATTTTTGCCAACAAAAATTACAACAGAAATATCATATAAAAATGAGTTTATGCCGACACAACCACAAGACGATGATCGATATTACTTAAGCACAAGAGAAGATTCAAAAAATTACATAGCAAGGAACGAGTTGATTCAAGACTTGTTATTTAGAAAGTTAAAAACGTGAGCACATCAATAAAAATCGATTCGGCGCATATTAAAGCTTTGCGCCACATGTTGATTGATGCACGGCAAGATCAGATTGCCAGCGTCGTTGCCATTATCGACGCGCTTCCTGATCGAGGAGAAGCCGACACTCTAATTATGCCATTTAGAGCAAAGATTGCTGAAATCGCGCCACCGCGTCCGCTGAAATTTTCACGACTATTGTTTATCCCGGCGGATCCCGTGATCATAAACGGCGCACAATGGCGACGAGGAATGCTGAGCATTCCAAGAACCGCCATCCAGATTTTGACCGAGCATGTTCAGCGAAGCATGCCAGAAGAGACAAAGATTATAGAGAACATTATCGCTGGGCAAAAAATCAACAACAAAGCGGTCATTGCAACAGCGGGGGACAGGTTGTGGCCTGCGGCCTCTCGCATTTTAACCAGCGCGTCAATGCCGGCAGACTGGAAATCCGCGACAGGATTAAGCGATGGCGATTACGCGACGATTTCAAGCAGCCTCGCCTGTATTTTAAAACACGCCACCATTGTACAGGGCATCATCGACAACCGTCCCAGCAAAGACAATCTTGACGGAACATTGAGGATGATTCTGAATGCCGCGGCGGAACGCGGGCCAGACGAACTTGCCACCATAATCGTCATTTTGATACAACGCATGCCGGACTGCGATCGCGTCATGGAAATAGCCAAAGAAATTGGGTCAACAAACAATAAGGTTGGACAAAAGGCGTCAGAACGCGCCGCCGAATATACGCTCGAAAGCCTGACCAACGATAATGCCATAACCTTAGCGGCGACAGGCATTGGGGACATCTCAACAGCGGCGAAAACAATATCAAATACGATGAATGTTTTGTCGTCGATTTCAAATCAATCACAAATGCAGCCGGCGAAACAAATACAAGCTGACGAATTGCGCCGGTCAATCGACAAATCCGGCAAGAATTCACTAAAAGTACTATTGGAAAAACATATTTTCCCAACCATAAAAAAAATAGGCAACACACCGACAAATGAGGAAATGCTGAATCTGGAAGACATGGCGAGAGACATTGGATCTTTCGGACAGGCTTGCCGGAAAGCAGGAAGTGGAAATTTTTATGATGAAATTCTGAAAGATGCGGCGACAAGAATAATGAGCACCAGCATTCCCATCATGGATCGCCTTCGACTCATTGAAATAATGGGATATTCCAAGGTAGCCATAAAAATATTTGAAGAACATTTATCAAATTGTAGCTAGATCGCATTTGCCAAAGCGCGCAATCTTGTTATAGTGCCAGTTATGTGGGCGGCAGCGAAGGCGCCACTCTGGAAACCGCACCGTGTTACAATGCCGGCGAGCAAACATTGTCGCCATCATCAGACCATGCGGGGCGACTAGGCCGCTCGTCTGCTCGATGCGCCACCAACGCCATGCTCGCGGTCTTACCTTTCACTTGAGGCGTCGAAAATACTGCCTGCGCAAGCATGAGCGCCGATGATTGCGGGCGCCAACACTTATACAGCGGCATTAAGGCCGTGTTTGGCGACGAGGGACAGCAGCTTGAGCGATACGCCTTGCGGATGATGTTTCTCGCCGCGTTCCCATTGACTGAGGATGCCTATGGTGATGTGAGATACCTAGCGAACACGACCCGACTTACCCATCTCGCTCCCGCAATCTCCTGATTTCGTCCAGGGGGAGCGGGCGCGCGGGCGTGAGGCAGACTTCGTCAAACTTGCGCAGCGTCTGCTTGTCCATCACACCGTCCGCGCACAGCCCTTCGGACGTCTCATGGATCGAGGCCATCACCGCGCTGCGATACGGATACGGCTTAGTCATTGCACATCACCTCTGTCATGGTGCCATTCTCTATCGCCCTTGCCAGAGCATAATCGTCGTAGACCACAACAACCCAGAAAGGGGAATGCGCTAGCGAACGATCACCCCTTAAGCGGGGGAAGAGGTTTTGCTCTTTTCCCGCTTCTCCAGTATTCAACCTTGCCGTCAGGATAAATGACAGCCGGTCCGTGACGTCGGTGCCTTTTACCATTCAACCACCATTCCAGGGTTCCGTCTGCCCTGATAACGGCCGGGCCGTCGTTTCTGTGCCTGACCCCGCCCACATACCACGCGCAGTAACCATTCTCGGCATCGACCACCGCCGGACCGTCAATCCGGTGAAAAACGCCATTTTGTTGCCATGACAGATATCCATCGAAATCCACCATCGATGGGCCATCATCACGATGGAAAACTCCATTTTTATACCACCAGCAGGATCCATCATATTCCATCACGGCAGGAGCACCGTCTCGATGGAGGCGACCATTCGTCCGCCATTCCTTAATGGCCCCACTTGCCAAGGTTGTTAATTGCGGTATCGAAGGGGCCTCAAGAGTATTCTTTTTTTCAACAAACTCATCCATGGCAACCACCTCATAATAAAATCTGTTAATAATAAATTTTAAAAATCAGATTTATCGCGAATCCAGAATCCACTAAGGATACAAGTCTTATTAAACCATTCCCGACACCATGTCAACGGGATGGATTTTACAGATGCCAATATTGACACGCCATCCAATAAGATTTATAATTTGGTTTATCCACCCATGTGGGCGAACCCTCATGGCAGAAAATTAGCAACACAAAAGAGAGCGTGATGATTTCATCAAATTGCGCGGGAAACCCCGGCATTCCTGCCGGGGAGGGATAGCGCGGCGGCATGAGCCGCCCCTGTTCCCACTTCTCCTTTGTTTAATGCTATCTTGGTTGTGGAATATCCATATCCATCCGCCCGCTGAATCATAGAGCAGAAGCGGTGAGATATGCCTTGTATCAGACCTGTCGCGGTCTGAAGGTTGAAACCGCCGCTGGCACGCCACCGCTCCAGCATTATCCGTGCCCGTTTCTCAGAGCGCGGCATCAGCGGCTTCTTTCTCCTGTCAAGCACGAATACAGCCATTGGCCAATCCATTCATCCTTAAAAGCCTCAAGTCCTTACGGACTCCGGTAACGCGGACCTCTCGGTCCATCTCCCCTCGGGGCTGTTTGTAACCGGCTCCATGTTTTCACACATGTGACCGGAACCTTCGGCGCTTTACCTTTCGCCATCATGATCCCGGTCTTGCAGAGCGGCAAACTGAGGAAGCATTCGCCGGTGCGTCTTGCCAACCTGTTACAAACGTCTGCACATTAATCTTTCACTCACGTCACTCCTTGTGCCCCCTGGTCAACCCAGCTTGCTTACATCTCACAAGCTCCGCCCACTTCAGGGCGGGGTAGTTGACGCAAAATTCGCGACATACCCTGATTATTATAATCCAAGAACGTCTTGGACCGCCACAAAGAAAAGTTGGTGGACCTTACTTATACCGACATCGATGCGACCGCGCCGGCGGCGGCGCCGAGTAGACG
>JAEHJW020002742.1_pt1 | contig 13396 bp, 14 predicted proteins | sample 9271431 | NCBI WGS metagenome assembly JAEHJW02
TTTTTAAAAAAAATAACTTTTTAATCTTATTTTCCTGTTTAATTTTTCTGTTTTTTTCTTAAGGAAAACAGGCAAAAACCTTTAGATATAACTATTTGTAGATTATATCTTTTAACCTCTCATAAAATAATTAACCAGTAAAACCCGTCTATATCAGACCTTATCTCGTCAATTCTTTTAACCTCTCATAAAATAATTAACCAGTAAAACCTACTTTTTACTATTTTATACCCAAACCAGTCTTTTAACCTCTCATAAAATAATTAACCAGTAAAACGTTAATCTCTTTTTTGAGTTCGTCAAGCCTGCTTTTAACCTCTCATAAAATAATTAACCAGTAAAACTTGTAGCGTAAGTTCAAGCGTATCATATTCCTTTTAACCTCTCATAAAATAATTAACCAGTAAAACTAAAACTTCTGTTTGAAATAATGCTTATGATGTTTTAACCCCTCATAAAATAATTAGCCTGTCAAACAAATTGCTTCAACAATAAAATTCAAAGTTGATGTTTTAACCCCTCATAAAATAATTAACCTGTCAAACACAGCGACCGCCGATATTCAATATTTACAGCGTTTTAACCCCTCATAAAATAATTAACCTGTCAAACTAAATCGGAAATAAACATTATGAATACGAAACGTTTTAACCCCTCATAAAATAATTAACCTGTCAAACTCGGTCGCTGTTTTTGGCGTTTTTCCTCGTTGGTTTTAACCCCTCATAAAATAATTAACCTGTCAAACTTACAACGCAAGCACTATTCACTCGCTTTTGTTTTAACCCCTCATAAAATAATTAACCTGTCAAACAAAGAACAGTTTATCGATAGTGTATTTTACAAGTTTTAACCCCTCATAAAATAATTAACCTGTCAAACCTATAGTCCGCAAAAGCAGATAAAATAAAGAAATAATGCGATTTTATTAATAAAAAAATGACTATTGACCGTTATTATTTCTCAGTTTTTTTGTTTTTTTTCTTATCGTTGTCTTCTGTTATAACCGCCCTATTGAGTAAAACCCTGATACTTCTATCATATTTTTTATAAAAATTATTTAATAATTCTTTATTTTTCGGAGTGTTGAATTTAAAAGGCAGTTCAAAGACCTGTTTGTCTATAACCTCTTGATTAATCCAGAACATCTTTGAAATACCGGTATCTTGTATTAGTTTTTTAAGTTCTTCTATCGCCCTGTTAAAAAGCTCCACGTCGATTATATAGGTATCGTTACCGTATTGAAACGGTATAAGTGCATTTGATATAGAAACTGTTGATTTAAAAACCACGTGTTGCTGATTCTTGGTAGATTTAATACCGATATAAAACGGCGGAGTAAGTTTGTCTAAATTTGAAAATAATTGCGTCCTAATTTCTTGCCTTTTCTTATCACTTTCGCCGTCCATGTTCTTCCCTTGAATATGCTTATGTCCGTCTTTTGTTATCAATAAATACCCTAAATAATTCTGCGGTTCTCTTTCGACCGACCAGTCGCAATATTCGCATACGAAATCGCTCTTGGATAAAAATCCGTAATCGTTATTACCTGCCGGTTTAAAGGCATCTTCTGTTTTTGTTCCTCTGTCGTGGACTTTACCGCATGCGGCGCAAGTTTTAGCCTCTTTCATTTGCGGATACTCAGATTTCGGCAAAATTTCCTTAACGGAATTATATGCAAACTCGGTAGGATAAATATAATCCTGCTCTTTTAAGTAAGTATAATTTCCGCTATTCTCAACAGGCTCGTATTCGGTTAAAGAAGTCGGCGGCATATAGCATGGTATTTTATCCGTTTTATCATAATACGGCGGATAAGCCCTGTAAAACATAACCCTGTCGCTTTCTAAATTCCAAAGCTTGCAAGGTAAAGGCCTTGAAGCTTGACCATTTATAATAAAGCTTTTATCGTCGGTAATTTCTTTAATTTCGATATTATCGACCAAGCCGAATCCTGCGGCATTTTTCTTGCCTACACCACGCACATTTTTTAATAAATCCGCTATAACTTCTTTATCGCCGTTAATATAAAAATAAATCTCTTTGATGTCTAATGCTTCAATTCCGAAACGATAAACCTTGTATTCTCCAGAACCGTCGTTGTCTTGAATTTTATTAGTATATTTTAGCATATGTTCCCTGTCTTTGGTTTTAACGAATATAGCGTTATGAGGCGACACTTTTTCATTTTCGGAAACATACCAAATCGAACCGGAAAGCGTTTGATTTTTTACTTCTATAAATTTTGAAATTTCAGGAATAAAATCCTCCGTTTTAACAAAATCGTTCCCTAATTTACCGAGCTTTCTAAGTTTGCTAAAATAAAAATTTATAAGTATAGAATCGATAGTAGTGTATCTCGACAGTATCACCGGAGACGACAAAGAAAATATGATTTTTAAGTTTTTCAATTTAATTTACCCCCTTTAATAAGTTTTTTTCTATTATTTCGCCCCAGCCGAGACCTATCTTATAGCCAATAAAGCGAGGCAGTCTGTAATTACAAACAAAATCCATAGTTATAGCCGGAAATTTAATGCCGTCTTTGTAATCTAAAAATAACTGTTTGATATTGGATATAGAGGTTATAGCAAATTCGTTTATTTTTAAATCTAATCCAAACCATTCTTTTATCTGAAATTCGGCGTCGGATTCAATTCTATGCGTCAGATAGCGTTTTAAATCGTCCATTTCGTTATTTTTTTTGCAGGCAAGAGTTATTCCTATTTCCTTGCTGTTTAAAGCAATTATTATCGGAGTCCTCGTAGAATAGCAAGTCAAACCCCTCTGCGGAAATAAAAATTGCTCATTTTTAAGAAAGACTTTTTCGATTTTCTTGCCGTAAAAATCCCTGTTTTTTTCTATCTTCTCGGCAATATGACTTATAAGCGTAATATCGTTTTTAGGCGAAATTATTTCAAAAGAATTTTTAAAGGGCTTGACATAAATTAATTCCGGCGTAGCATGCTTATGCCACATCGCCAAATCTTTAAATTTTTCGTCAACGATAGAACCCACATAATTCCTAACGTCTCTGGGCTTAAAACTGCCGCAGTCTCTTACCAAAGCTACAATTTTCATAATAAATCTCCTTTTTTTTAAATTAATTTAACCTCTCATAAAATAATTGCCCTTTGCTCGTTTACAAAAAAAATCTTGTATCTTTTAACCTTTCATAAAATTATTACCCTGTTAAACTTACGTTCTGAAAACGGTCGATAGAGTCCCAGTTTTAACCCCTCATAAAATAATTAACCAGTAAAACCAATAAAAAGAGGTAAAAATGAAATACGTGTTTTAACCCCTCATAAAATAATTAACCAGTAAAACTAAAACTTCTGTTTGAAATAATGCTTATGATGTTTTAACCCCTCATAAAATAATTAGCCTGTCAAACAATCGTGTCAGACCTAACTAATCACGCCTTGTTTTAACCCCTCATAAAATAATTAGCCTGTCAAACTTATATCTTTTTTCGATGTTTGGTTTGTCTGTTTTAACCCCTCATAAAATAATTAGCCTGTCAAACTATAATCCGCAAAAGCAGATAAAACAAGAGTTTAATGCATAAATCAAAGAAAAAAAATGACTATTCTTGACTTTCCTCCTCCTCTTTTTTTGAATTTTTTTCTTTAGCTTTTTTCGTTTTGTCGGCTTTTTTCTCGGAAGTGCTTTTCATTAATTTTGCAACGTTTATATTGTCTTCGGTTATGCCTTGCAGCCATCTATCGAATGCGGCAATACAATTTTGTTCGTATTCTCTTTCCGTTAACGATATTTTCCTCGAAAGCAGATTATCGCTATCAACCAAAGAGGTGATAATTTCCTCTCCGTTTCTGTTTTTGTCTGTTATTTTATCGTTATCATAAATGCTGTAATTCATTATTCCAAATCCGTTAGACGAACCCGCTCCGAGATATTCTTCCGTTAGATTTGCAATTCCTTTAAGCAAAAGACCATATTCTATTTCGGTTAAATCTTCTTTTGTTGCGATATAGCCTGTAAATTTAGTACCTGGCACAATATACTCGGCGTTTAAAATAGACTGGACGGTCAACCTGTCGGATTCTTTTTCCTTGTCTTTAATTTTTTCTTCTTCCATAGTTTCTTCCCATTGCTTGATGTCTTCCGATGATAAAAATCTTCCGAATTTGGTTTGCGCAAGTATGTCGTCTTTTTTAGTGAAAGTCCTTTCTTTAATTAATGCACATCTTTTTATCGGAACGGAAGTATTATTTTCGATATCGACAAATTCATTTTGGTTATCGTCTGTTTCAGTTTCTTCGATTTTTTTCTTGCCGACGTATAGATAATCTTTGTAATCGGGAATTAAATCGGTAACTATTAACTTGCCGGGAACGGCAAGACTCGTCCCTAAAATAGAAATAATAGGATTAAGTTCTTTGACTTTCTGGACTACCGAAAAATCCTGCTTCTGATAATTCGCTCCGCCGCCGGCTACCATTAGAAAATAATTCGTGGTATCGATTTTAATTCCTTTTCTGTTTGCCTCTTCAAGTATTAATTCGCTCATTTTTCTCCTTAGCAAACCCCTAAAACCGTTTCCGGTATAAACTGGGATTTTAACGATATCGTTACCATCAATAATAATGCGTGTCTTTACCGTAATTACTTTTTTTTCGTGTCCGCTCTTTGCGTTCATCCTTGTTTCCGACGACTCAATTTGAACTAACGGCGTTACAGCTGATGTTCTTACTTTTAATTTCATTTTTGCTCTCCTTTTTAATTAAAAATTAATTTGTTTTATTTTTTAAAGATTCCATACTGCTCTAATGTTTTTTTCACACTCAGAAAATATTTGTCGTCCCACATGCGTGAATCTAAAATATAGATATCACCCTTATCCTCGAAAGTTCTTATAAGCCTCCCTAACCATTGCTTTAAATTTAAAATCATTTCTCTTTTCCCGATAAAAAAAGCTTGATTATTGCTTTTTTCCCTGATATCAAGAAAACGTCTTGAATTCATTACAGGAAAAGGCAGCTTGGTAATATAAAGTTTAGTTAGTTGTTTACCGGGCAAATCAAGCCCAGTGCCGTAGTTGCGTGTTCCTATTAAAATACCGCCTTTTTCTTTGAATTCTTTGACTTTTGAATACGCCGATTTGCCTCTTTCGGCTATTATTAAATTTTTAACGCCTCTTTCTTCTAAGTGTTTTGCAATTAAGTCCACTTCGTCAAAACTCCCAGTTAAAACAAGCGCATTTTCTCCGTTATTCGTATTAATTATCGTTGAAGCGCAGGACTCTGCCCATTTAGGATTAATTACGCTTTCTTTTTTATTTTTATTTATTGTCGGCGCAGGATAATTTTTTTTAACGACGTATATATTCGCCTGCTCCGCATTAAAAATACGAGGCATAATATATACTGCGTCTTTTTTGTTTTCTACGCTTGCATTGGCCTTATCGTCTTCTGTTTTTACGTTAAATCCAAGCCGTGAATAAATATAATTTCGTCCGGCGTCATCGTCGCCAGCAGTAAGAGTTGCCGACAAACCCAAGCATCCATCAAGTTTATTCCAAAAACGAAAAAAAAGTTGGCTCGCTATGTTCCTCTTTAAAAAATGCAGCGTAGGATAACCTCTATGCGGCGAGCAGTATATTCTTACGTCTGACTGTTTGGATTTTAAAGCATTTAGTTCACTTACCTCTGAAATAAATAAATTAGATACCGGCAAATTCAAAGTTTTTACGAATTTTTCCGCTCTTCTAAGTTCCGGACGTAATAATAAGTCGCTAAGTTCCCGTATAATGGACGCCGCTATTACGCTGTCTTTGGCGTAATATTCGCCTACGCATGCGTCGTTACTATACTGACTCAGCATTTTGTTGCAGAATTTTTTTACGTAAAATAAATTTTTTATTCCGGCAGGAAAGCCCTTTCCTTTTTTATCGATAATATGTTTTATAATCATATCTATTAAGATTTTTAACCTGTAAACCGAAAAAGACGAAGTAAAAGCAGATTCAGCAGATTCTAAAATCGCATGCGCTTCGTCAAATATGACTGCGTAATCGTTGAAATTTTCGTTAAAACTTTTAAAGAGCAAATAAGAATGATTAGTTACGGATATATCGCACTCACCGATATCAGTCATGTATGGTTTCCGTTTTTCATCCTCTTGTACTAAGCTTTTTATTATTTTTTTATTATCTTCTTCAATTTCTACATGTTCAAACATAGTGTCAAATAAATACCAATATCCTGATTTGTCTTTAATTGAATTTAAATATTCGTCAATTTGTTTTTTGTCGATAAATAACGCTTTAATTTCGTCGTTAATTTTATCTATGTTGAAGTAGTTGTTTTTGCCAATGCTTAGGGACGAGGTAACCGAAGTATCGAATATAATTTTAGGATTTTTATTTGCGAGTAAATCCGCTATCTCTTTGGCTAAGTGGTTAGTAGTTGTGCTGATAATTACTTTTTTTCCTTGTTTCGCATAAGTTTCCGCGATATCAGCGGAAATAACCGATTTACCAGCTCCGGTTGGAATTTCAGCAAAAAAGCACTTGTTTTGCATTTTTTTCATTGCGATTTTTTTAAAATCTTCTTGATAATCGTAGAGTCTCATTTTTATCTCCTTTTGCTTTTTTTAATATTTTTATTACTTTTTTTAATAAATCCTTATTTTTCTATATTTATTTTTTAAGACAAAAAAAATCTTGTATAAATAAAAAATATCACTTTAATAAATTCTCGTCAATACTTAAATTAATAAAAAGGTTATAAAACATACAAACCCTTTCATTGCATATATAGCGAAGTTTTACTGTCAAAATCGAAATTATCGAAAGAACTTGAAAACGTTTTTAATCCGTAGTCCTTTATCTCTTCTTTTATCTTTCTATTCCTTTCTTCAAAACTTTCTATATTCGCTTCCGTCGTATATATCCAAACGTCTATGCCGAAATATTTTGAAACCTTTAGAAACTTTTCCTTGTATATTTTCGCAAAACAATTTAAATCATATCCGGCAAGCGTTTTTTGCCTTAACGTATCGGAATTGATAACGTTTTTAACAAATTTAGTATTGACTTTTTTTAAATCAAAAAAATAAATAAAATCGTATTTCTTAAGCAAGCTTTTTGCATATAATTCTTTTGCTAAAAGCATTAATTCTTTACCTTGATTCTCATCGTTAATCAAGGCGAAAACAATGTTATCTATAATCGTTCTGTCGAAAATTTCAAGCATGTTATTGAAATTTAACGATTCTATGTTAACTTGATAATCGAATATTGTCCTTTCAAATTTCTTCAAATCTGACAAATATGCGGGATATAACGTATATACTTTTCTTGCCGCTTCGCCGTAAGAAATAATAAACGGATAGTCCAGATTTTTAATAAATGTTGATTTGCCGGTTACCGGCAAGCCGGATATACCTATTTTCATGATAAGTTCCTCTCCCCTTTTTATTTCCTTTTAAAGAAAGTAAAGAATTATAGAAAAAATAAAAGTAACAATAACATAAATAATAATGCCATACTCACTAAAACTAAATTGCATAAACCCAATGGATGTTGGAGCAAACAACTCAGCACCACTAATAACTATTCCTATCAATGCCCATATGACAATTACAAGTATGCCCGTAATTACAAACGTGAATAAAAATTTTAATAGTTTATAATCAAATTCTTGAATTTTCTCCGTTTTTTTTAAACATTTTACCATTCCTTTTCGTGATTTAATTGGTTTTCTAATTCAGAAAGTTTTTTTTCTCCCTAAAATTCTTATTAAGTCAAGCTCTCTTCTATTTTACCTATCGACAGTATTTCATCAACAACACCGTCATAACCGCAAACCCCGTCAAGCTTTTTCTTTATTTTAGTTACTTCTTCCCTGCTTAATAATTGCAAGCTAAAACTTATAAACCATCCATCCGAAAACCTATGCGACCAATAAGTCTTGCCGTCAGATATTTTAAGAAATTTTTCATAGTCTTTATCCGAAAGCTTTCTTATTGCTCCGAATTCTTTATCATAACCAGACCATTTTGAGCTGTTGTTGCCGGTTACTGCCGACGTTCTTAATCTGAATAATAAGTATTTCATATAAACTCCGAATTTTAATTCTATTTTTCTTAATCCTTATTTAAAACTACGCCGCATTTTTCTTATTTTTTTGATAAAAATCAAGTCCTTTATTTGTCAAATCATGAATTAGCGTTTCCAAACTTATTTCTATGCCTGTTTCCTTTTTGTAAAATCTCTGGATTTTTTTAATTTTCTTGATGTCGGATTCCGTCAATTCAATTTTTTCTTTTTCCACTTTTTTGCCTCCTGTAATATATAGCGAAGTTATTTTATGCCTTGCTGATTTGCAAAACCGTCTTTTTCTCTTTACAACCAAGCCTTATTTGCACGGAACACGAATTTACATATCTGTCGTCGTCGTCCACTATCAGAAACCCCTTTAAAGCGTCTATCAGCGGTTTCGGAAAATAATTATCGACGTCCCTGTGCTTTTTGTCCGCAAAGCAAACGGTAACAAAAATATCGACTTTGCTTTTGCCGAAAGGAAAGCATTTCTGCTTAAAGCCTTTCGACAGCAAAAACCATTGAACGTCGTTTTTTAAACGCTTAACGAGGGAACTTCTGAAATACGGGTTAGCATTAGCGTAAAACTCGTTTAAGGACGGCGCAATAAAAGGTATATCGATTGTGATTTGATTTTGACTATCCATAAATTTGACCCCCTGCTATTTGTTTTTTTGGTTTTTCTACAAGTTTTAGATTCGACTTATATCCGTCTATTATTTTTATAATTTCCGCCGGCTTCACAAACTGCTTTAATTCCGCAACATAAATCTTAGTTTTCCCCTTAAAATCTTCCCATCCATTATTATTCATCTCGATTATTCCTGAGAAATAATTTGGAGCATCGTAGTTGAAATTGCCTTCCGCAAAAACCTTATAGCTTTCTATAAAATCTTTTTTTTTCCAATGCATTTCATTTCTTTCGCACATGCAAAGCTCTATATCGTAATCAATAAGCGAAATCGCTTTCCTGATAGCTTTATCCTTAAAAGTAAAGCTTTCGTATATGCCGCATACGTCTATTACGTCTAAGACGTAACTCCAAGCCAATTCGGAGCGTATCGACAAATCCCCCTTATCAGTTAATTCTTTTATTATGACGGCAGGAACCGGAAACGTTTCCCTGTTTATAATGCATCTTTCTATCGCCTTTTTAATTGCGTCAAAGGGATAATCTTTTAAGACGGAAAGATAAATTTTTATTACGTCTTTAGTCAATTCTCTGCCATAGACGCTTGCGGTAGCGTAAAGATACTCCGCAAAAATATGCGCTTCTTCCTTTTTCATAAAAAATCTCCTCTTTCAATTTCGTTTATTACTTCGTCAACCGCCGCCCTCGTATTTTCGTTTTTCATTTGAGTAAATGTTTTAAATTTGCCATTTACGCCATTTCTTATTTTATTTCCGCCTCTTTGTTGCGTTTTTGAAAGCCAATTAACAATAAATCTTTCGTAATTGACTTTCTTGTGTTCCGGATTAGCCGATAACCACGCTGCCATGGCGACTAATTCTAAATTAATATCGCATGCGGGATATGCTTTTTCCCATAGCGAAGTTTTTTGCTCGGAAATGCCCTCCCATGTCAATGTTTCGAAATTAAAATTTATTGAATATCTATTTTTTTTATTTTTAAAGGAATCTGCCTTTTCATAACACTCATCATTATCATCCTCAAAATCAAACAGAAGCGGCTCGTCTTTCGTTTCTTTTTCATTTTTAGACGTAATATACTTGTTTAATTTTTCCTGCTCTTTTAAAGGCAATTCTGTTCGTTTTTTTGATATATCTTCGTTAATAACTGTATTTATTGCAGTTTCTTTTATTTCTCCTTTAACGTCTTTTTCCTGCGCTTCGTTAATTACGTTTTCTACGTCTATTACCTTATATGAAACCGGTTCCTGAAAATCGGTTTTTAAATTATTATCGCCTTCTTTTTCTATGGCGACGGTAAACTCGGTCTGCTTTTGCGGCAATATCGTTCCGTCGCTAAGCTTAATAGAGCCGCTTCTTAATTTTCTTCCTATGCCGTCTGGATAATGAAGCCTCTTATTTACGGTAAACTGAATGCTTTTAAACTGCTTATTTTCCGAACTTTTAAGAAGAGCGTAGCGGACGAAAAAATCGACCTTTTTATTTTTATTAATCTCTTCGATAGCCGGATTCAAAACGCAAGATTTTATCCTTTCGATTCTGTCGTATTCGTAATCGAGAAGCCTTCCTAATTTCTCGATTGATATTTCCGGAAATTTAGGAGAGTTTTCGTAGTCTTTGCATAATTCGTAAAGCTTTATCGAGTATTTGCTCTTAAATTCTTTTATCAAGGACATATCGATTTTGGCATATAGACCTTCGACGAGAACTTCTATGACCTGATGAGGAAAAGAATAAATAACAGTTCCAGGCTTTGTTTTTATATCTATGCCGGCTACTAATGCAAATATGCCGTTCTGCTCCATTTTGCCTTCTTTGCCAAGGATATTGTAAGTACAGCTAAGATCCATTAGTTTCGTCAAATATTTCTTGGTTATTTTATTCTGCGTGCTATTATCTCCCGCCATTTTTTTAAGCGTCGATAATTTAATTTTAAACTTATCGGTTTTTCCAGTTTTAGCAATCATCTCTTTGGCGTTATAAAGCAAAATATCATAATACTTATACTGCATAGTGCTTAAAGGTTCTTTGACTGGAGATAAACTAATAAAAGCAGACGGTTTATTTAACATTTTATCTTTTACATCATCTTCATCATATTTTTTTCTTCCAAAGTCATTTTTTTTATCCTCCTCCGCTGTAGTAATGTTTAATATGTTTAATTATTGTTTTAATATGTTTAATATGTTTAATATGTTTAGAAAACAGCAAACTCAAGTCCAGAGCCTATTTAAGCCATGCTATTAGCATAAATTTAGACCCCAAAAAGCATAAATTTAGACCCCTATTAGCATAAATTTAGACCCCAAAAAGCATAAATTTAGACCCCTATTAGCATAAATTTAGACCCCTATTAGCATAAATTTAGACCCCTATTAGCATAAATTTAGACCCCAAAAAGCATAAATTTAGACCCCAAAAAGCATAATTTTAGACCCCTATTAGCATAAATTTAGACCCCAATCATATATCAAACCCTTATTTTTTGCGGTTTTCATTAAAAAAACATTAGCATAAAACTGCATACCTATCACTTTTTACCGAAAATCCCCGTGAAAAATACCGCAAATTTAGACTTTCTTCTTAAATCCTCACGGAATTCTCTTGCTTTGCCGTTATCGTTTAAAAAAAAATCTTTATTTTTTCCGTAATCCATTACTTTTATTTTGGGATTATATTTTTCTAACATCCAGCCGCCGGAGTCGTCCCTCGATACCGTTTGAGAAACTATGTCTATATCAACAGATATTTTTTTCTCTCTTATAATCTTTTTTATATCGTTAAATATGTTATGCAATTCATTATCTATGCGATAATCGGTTACCGTTACGCCGTGGAGCGTAGTTTCGCCCGTAAGATAAAAAAAGGCCTTACATATAGCCGTTCGATGATTACCGTCTCCGCCTATATATAATTCTCCGCCGTCGATACTCTGATAATACATTGACGGAATTTTCTTATCTGTCTGCCGATAATAATCGGGATTAGTTTTAAAAAGACTTAAATTAAGCGGCATTCTTTTGCCTTTTTCCAAAAATTCTATCCAGCTCAAACCGGCATAATCCGGATGCTGAGTTCCCTTAACTCTGAATATATTAACCGAAGCGCTGTCCTGCCAGTATGTTTCTTTCACAAAACGCATATCCGGCGCCGTCTACTTGTCTATGGGGCGGTTTAGTATTTCCGGATTTATTTTTTTAATTTCTTCAAATAAATTATTAATCTGCACGATTATCCCCCATACTTCGTTTCTAATGCGTTTTTAACAAAGCCTTCCTTGATATAATCTTCTGTGAAAGTGAACGATTGTTCCCTATATCGATTATCCCATTCCTCAAGACGTTTCACTATTTCTATTTCCGCATAGTTACTGTTTCTTTCTGATATCAAAGCATCTATAATTTCCTGATTGAATTTAATACTGCACAAAAACAATTTTTCTATCAGCGCAGTTAAAACATACGGGGATTTAATTTCAAGCCATTTAACGCCATACCAAACCGTCGGATAATCCTCGTCTTTATCTAACTGCAAAAAATACGTTTCAAGGGGTTTATCGTAGCCAAGCCAGCCGTATTTTTGCCAATCCGACAATGTATTTCCGAAAATATCTTTTTCTATTTCAAGTTCGCTGACAAATTCTGCAAATTTATATCTGCTCATAATTTTCGCTCCTATTTGTATTTTTGTATTTGCTCTATTATTTTTTCCTTTGAATATCTTTTCAGAACCGCTCTTGCTCTACTGATCGCTCCCTGTTTAGTTTGTCCGCTTCCTATCAGCATACCAGTAGTTTCTTCCGCAACCCGCCAGCTGTTGCCTAAAACGCAAGTTTTTCCGCAAATGGAAATGAACGGAAGTCGATATATGAAGAGTTTTATAAAACTTTTACTTTCAATGACAAGCGGTTCTCCCGAAACTTCTACGGTTACTTTCGGAAAACCCGCCAAGACTATTTTAGCTTTGTATTTTTTTGTGTTTTTTATAGTATCCATCTGATTTTCTCCTTTTTATAAACATCCTGCGAACATCTTTTTCTTTTTAAACTCCCCTTTAAAATAAATTTAACTGTTCTTCTTTATTTTTTAATCTTTTTTTAACCGTTTTTTCTTTTTTCTTATTTTTCTTAAAATTAACGCCGCTTGCGCTTCTAAAGGCTCCGCCTACGCCGGCGGTTAAAGAGAGAGACTTCTTAAGCGCATCCGCAACGCCAAACCCGCCGTCTTCTAAAATTCTGCAAAATTCGTCCATAATTGGAATTCCGTCTGGAGTAACCATATTTACAATGTTTGGAACGTTTTCCATAACCAAAGATTTAGGTTTCATTTCGGATATAAACCTTGCGTATTCAAAAACTAAACTGTTGCGGGGATCCATTACGTCGCGCTTTCCGAGCCTTGAAAATCCTTGACACGGAGGACCGCCAACTATTAAATCCAGTTCGCCGGGTTTAATTCCTAATTCTCGCATAATCCTATCGGACGACAATTTTCTTACGTCGCCGACGAATATATATTTAACGCCTTCAAACCACGCAGGGCATACTTTATGGCGGTTATTGCCGGAAACTTCCATATGAACGATGCCGTCTTTCTTAATCAGTAATTTTTGAAAATACTTTTCAGCGCGTTCCCTGTCGGATTCTTCGACGAATATCATTTTCAGCGGATAAGCTCC
>JAEHJW020001926.1_pt1 | contig 13395 bp, 10 predicted proteins | sample 9271431 | NCBI WGS metagenome assembly JAEHJW02
TCTACGTCATCACCAGCCTCATCCAATACTTCTTCGGAGCCTTCGACGTCATCCTCAGAGTCGCGAACTTCGCCAGGTACTTCAATAGCGTCGCTATCAGCACCAGTCTCTTCGCCGTCGTTCTCCAAACCCTCAACTGCAGTCATTAAACTCATACTACGTGCCATAAAACACCTCATGATTGATGTTAGTCCAGTACTGGACTCTTAGAGTCCACATTATTGTGTGATTTTCAATCTGTTACTTCTTATAAAATGCTAGTGATTTATCCATATAAGACATTAGTTTATAACTTCCGTCAATAATGGCTTTTTGAGGCATATAGGAAATATTTCCCTGTAATCGAATATAAACACGAATTATTGATAGATATTGCCGACTCACTGAAGAAGAGGCCGTCTTTTTCTTATTCTCAAGAGTGCCCTTATTTTCCAGGTTTTTCTCAACTTTATCTCCTGGATTTTCATTGGCATTTTGATTAGGCTTTTCTTTCTTCTGTTCGGATTCTTCGGCATCCGCTTCCATTGAAAAAGAATAGGATTCACCAGAAGTATTTCCGGCCCTAACACTACGCTTCTCTTCCGTAAAAGCTTTTTGTGCCGTATTTAATAAAGCCTTAAGTTTGTTCATTAAGGCAGAATTTTCATTTTTAAATCCGTCAATAGCGTTTGCGAGTTTCTCTAGGGTATTCAAATATTCTGTAATTTGAGCCAGAGACATGACTGGTAAATCCGGATCAATATCGCCGCTCTTGATTTTTTCCAAACTTAAAGTAATGTCTCCACTTTTACTTTCCGTATCTACATAGATATACAGAGCTACATTACCCAGCAGAATATAAGCACTATTTGTTGTAATGACTTCAGGCTTTTCATCTTTTTTGACTTTATCGGCGACATGAAAATTGGTGTTTTCTAAAAGAGATTTGAAGTTTTGACTAGAGATTTGCGCTATGACTTGATCGCTTGGTGTCTCTTCTTCTAATCCTCTTTCGATATGCTCATAAATCTTTGCTAGCTCCCCAGAAAACTTATGCATTCCACCAATACTGGAAAAAGTATTCTTAAGCTGATCATTGATGACTATATCTTTACCGTTTTTTAATGCGCTAGCTAAGCTGCCATCTTTAAATGTCGCAGTAACATCATTCATTTCAATCTTTTCAACTAACTTACGTGTTTTCTGAATGCGTTTCTTTAAAGAACTAGTGGCGACTGTGTATTCTTTCCAAAGCCCTTTAACGATTTCGTGCATTTTGGCAAACATCGCCACAATCGCTTTTAGCGCAGCGCCGATAGCATCTTTAACGCCTTCGCTAGAGAGGTATGCGCTTTGCGACAATCCAATAGCATGACTCTCTGTAGATATCTGAATAACATGATCTAAGCCTAGTTTCTGCAAAGCTGATTCAGCTCCGATACAATAGAGCTTATATGTCGTTGGTGATAGATCCTCAAAGGAAAGAGCACGCGTCAATGAATCCAACACCAACAAACTCTCTAATGAGGCGACTAAACATTTTGTTTCCTCATTAAAGGACTTTTGTATTGGTGAGTAGAACACTTTACGAAGTTCATCCTCTATAAAATCATCCTGACTGAACAATGTCATTTTTTTCATATTTTGATCTCAAAAGAAGAAGACTCTAGGACATCGAGAGTCCTAGAGTCTGTCTGCACGTATTACCCGCGACTCCGACGACTTTCGTTGGACATCCGCATGCCATTCGTACCATTTTTCTGGTTGAACTTGCCGAACATTTCGTTGATATCCACCTTTTCAGACGGATAGGTTTGAAACATTTCAGGGCCAGCATTGTTCAGAACGTCGCCAGCGCGCTTTGCATAGTCTGTGGCGGAGTTGTCTAAAACAGTATTTTTTTCAGCCATAACACAATCCTCATGTAGTCAACAAAATGGATTATCTTTTCAAGATATCTCTCAAATAATGAGTGAGATATTTTAACGCATTAAAGTAGTAGTTCTTGACATTAATAAATGGATCTACATAGATGTGATCCATAAATGTCGATGAAACTTTTAAATATTGAGAAATTTCTTTTCGAGTATTTTTATCGGTGGATAAAAAATACTCCGTTGTGCTGATAATGTCAAAGTGTTTATAGGCACTTAACAATAGCTTTTTAATGCCAATGATCTTGTTAAATTCACTCTTGGTATTTCGTAAATGTCGGGTCAACTCAATAGCCAAATCAACGATACCCAACAATTCATGTTTATTAGGCACTTTAAGTCCGCTAGGAACGTTGGCGTTTAATTTATAGACCGATACTTTCGAGAGTCTCATGGCCTCAATATAGTCTTCGATTGTAGTGATCGAACTTGATGGCAGCATAGAGAGTAACACACGATTCCCCATGAGGACATTTTTGCTTTGATATATTTCAACCAAATGACTATTGGGACCATCCACACTCTCGATGCTAGCACGCTCCGAAATACCGGTAATGAGTCGTTTAGAGGTCAGGTTTTTCAATGTAATCTGCGTCAGTTCTTTACTAGTAGCAGATTCCAAAATGTCTTCCATAATGTCCGCTTGGTTCTTCAAAGACGATATGACAATTTGACTGAAAACAGTATAAAATTGAATTTGATGCGTTAATAGATCTCGAAGATTGGTATCTTTTTCAGTAACGATATTTCGAATGACTTTTTCATTCGTATAGGGTTTACGATTATCGATATCTTTCATGAGATAAATATTTTTTCTTAACTCCCCTAGTTGCTTTTCTAAACTAGCGAAATTGGCCTCATGCCGTTCATAAAACTTATCTAGAGCGACAATACTAGTTTTGATACTAGCGTATCCGGTAGCTATCAAACCAGCCGCTGTGCGGCCTCCGATGTTGGCGGCCTTACCTACTAAATTTGCACCACCCCTAACAGCAGTTCCAGCATATGGCGTGACCGTTTTAGCGACACCTACTACACCGGACCCAACATTCTTTGCTGTATCTTTTATATTATTCAGCATATAGTCGTTGGCATCGTTACTATACCGAACTTCCATAGCTAAACAATTGCGAAAATGCTCAATGGACATATCGGTCGATTCGAATCGCGTATACTGCTCGTCATCATAATCGTTAGGCTTGCTGACGGACTCATCTTCTAAAAGATCGTTTCCATCTTTTTCCGAGTCATCCTTTAAGAGTTGACTGGCTTGAATCTCTAAAGCAACTGGTTGATTCCCTTCTTCATCGCTTTCACTCTCTTCGTCCTCTTGTCTTTTTTCGCTCAATTTTTTCAATACAGAATATTCTTCCGTATTGGTTTTATTGTTAATCTCTAATTCTTTTAATCGATAGACGAGATCTACGTTCAGTGGACCTGGGTCGAAGTTTTTATCTTCTTCTTCCATATCGTCTTCTGTATTACTTAAATTGACATCCTCCATGTCTCCACCAGCATCTGAAGAATTGCCATTTTCACCTGGATTTTCAGACGGAGTCTCATCAGGATTTTCATCGGTTGGTTTGTCGGTATTGTTGTTCTCATCTATAGGTATCTCAGCTTCATGGGAGTAAAATAATGTTCTTTTTCTCATACGGCCTCCGTTATTGATAGCGGCCAAATGGTGTATTACCCCAAATGAGTCGATTAAACCATACGAGATCAGACATAGAGGCAGATGCAGTGAGCCATATTGAGATCAAATAATCCACCGGAACTCTGATAATGGGATATTTGTCTTCGCTTAAAAGAACTTTAATATCGCGATGCGCTTTAACAAAGTCACCACTGTAATGGTATAAAAGAGCAGACCAAGATTCGTTAGATACTTCACGACGCTCGATATTACCACTTAAATAATCCAACGTTTCCTGAAGATACGCCACATGAGTTGTCGTCAGAAAATTGTTATGTAACTGAGCCTCAATCAGTAATCGCAGATTAGGATGACCGAGATTCCTTTTGAAATTAATAAAGACTTCTTCACGAAAATCAAAGTTTCGAATGACTGCGTAATCGGCGTCATACATCTTAAAAAGCATAGTAGCTTTCTTAGAATATGAAAGACCGTATGTGATACGAGCTTCTGGCTTTGATAACGTCAGTGCTTTGGCCTGGTCTGATTCTGAGTCATTCGGCTCTACCTCTAAAAAATCATTATTATGAAACGCCGAAAAACCACTCGCCAGATCAATGACTTTGTCAGTATTTTCAGCAGTCATAACGACTGGAGATGAACCGCTTGTAATATCGTCGTTAAACAACCCCATTTTGGTTTGATATTCCATCATGGTAGACATTAGTCTAAGCCTCCGACGCTTTTCTCGGCCTTAGCGATTGTATACTGCAATTTCTCAATACGCCGGGCTATATACTCCATTTCGATTTCAACTTTTGGATCCGGATTTCCTTTATCCAACATCTTCAAATGCATCAACTTCATTTCCAGATACCGTTTGGTTTCTTGATTGAGTTTATAGCGATTTGCTTGCCACTCAGCGATCATGAGACCAAAGTGAAAGATTGGATTAGCATCAAATCCCACAGGATCCAACTCACTGAGTTCGAGAATCGGTTCATCCTGCATGTAACGTAAAGCATCGATATCTTTTTGATCAATGGCCACATCTTTCAAAGCCATTAACTTTGAATAGAATTGATCGCTACCAGTACCCAGTACTTTAAGTACCTGGGTATAGGTCGTTAAATTATCTAGGATAGAATCACGAACGGGCTTTGGTATTTCCAAATCCTCAAATTGACTTTCACCGATCTCTTTACTTTCTTCGTTATATGCATATGTCAGCAAACGAAAAGAATAATTCGACGCAAATGTCGCAAGATCAACGTCTTTGATTAAGACCGCTTGACGCAAACTCGCGGAACCCGTAATGAGTTTAGTCTCTAAAGATTTTTCAACAGCATCCGCCAGTATATCGAGATTGGCCAACATCTTTGGAAGCGCGGCACTGACCGCGCTGAACATATTTTTGTGGGCTTCTTTTTTGCCATATGTGCGCATAAAAGAAACATTGAAGGATTTCAATTGATCCGACTGAATGCCTGCAGAAGAAAAATACTTCGCAGCGTCTGTATAAAGCGGAATCAATTTATCGCTAATTTCTTTCTTGGTAATACGTATATCTTCCATGATATCGTCTTTACCAATGGTGCGAATTAATTTATGTACGTAGTTGATTATGGACATGATAAGACCCTTTTAAAAAGACGGTGTAGAGCCAAGATTATACGATTTCAAGATATTAAGAAGTTCAGAGTTATTGCCGCTTTTTGCAGCACGTTTCTTAACATCCTTTACACTGACTTGGGTGGGATGGTCAATGCCGCGGCTATAGTACGATATCATTTCCCATTCACGATCCACCACCGCAATGATCATGGCATAGGAATTATCGAATATCTTCCGCATGGCAAGCTTACTACCAAACTTACCGCCCAGTTCACTTCCGACAAATTCAGCTTCTTCAGAAGTAATAACGTATAAGTTACTCGCCGTCGCCAGCGAAGGATTGTCGGATAAAAGACCGTACTTCTTATTTTTGTTGACTCGATTGATAATATTCAGAAAAACATCTTCTTTATCAGACATCATCAGTTTCTTCTTTTCGTTAATAAGATCCTGACAAAGAATCAAATCTCGAATAAAGTCAATGCGGCCGGCTCTCCATGCATGAAATCGTTCAATGAACGTGGTATCATCTTTATGATAAGTAAAGATTTCCCGGATAATAGTAAATGGTACGATCTTGGACGCCAATCGAAAACTGACCGGAATGGTAATCTTCTTCTCATTCCCATCTTCGTCAAAATTGACCAATGATACATTAATGAGTTTGCCGACTGAAAGATCGGCTGTTTCCGACAATAGCTTGGAAGTGTCTTTACCCGGCTCATAGGTGCCGCGATAATTCATGGTTGCATCAGTATCGCCTTCTTCAGGAATATTAACGGTTACATCCATAACCGAACGTTCCATCGCATACCTAAGGGTGGCTTGAAACATCTCTCGATCCTGCTGCGCCATGGGAAGTTTAAATTTGTAGTTTTCTTCTACCATCGAGAATTTATTGGAGATGGATTCAAACAACATTACATCTGTCAAATCACGATCTGGGTTGAGTTTATCCAGTATTCGAGCGACAGTGACATCATCAATAGTCGAAAGCAAAGAAACAGCCTGTAAATAATATCCTATAAATAAATCCAATAGACCTTGATTGATGTCCGGTAAATATTCTAAGGATAAGCAATTTTGTGATACCAGGGTAATGGGCTCTACTCGCGCCGAACGCGTGGCTTCTACTAGTGAAGTAGTTTGTATATTGCTATACACTCGCCATAGTCCAGTCCCAAACGAGCCTAAGGTGCTCAGCAATCCTTTAAAAACATCAGGCATACGTACGGATTTCATAAAAATTTCCCTCTAAAGGTCAAACACATGTCCAGTTCTTTATTCCCAGTTACTCTAGATGATTTATTTAAAGTGGGCTATATTGGTTCTATACAACAGGCAATTGGTGACAGTTTTTTTGGAGTCAATCATCGACAGATACCAACTGCCTTACAGGCCAATAGAGAAAGATACGGTTACACTTTCTTTACACGCCCACAACTCAATATGACGACGCCTAACATTCAAGGACAGCGATTATTTTTTCCGTTATTGACAGGGGATGTCAATACTGTACAAAACTATGTTCGAAGTATTTTGGACCCGCGCATGGCGCTATTACTTAATCCGTCTCTGTGTGACCCGTACAACCCATTCATTCCGGTTCTTACAAATAACTTAAAAGCCATTAGTGGGTGGGATGACTATATTGCACCCACATATACATCGAATGAAGGAAACTACAAAGAGTCCATTTCATTTGTCGATGGTAACATATTGAACTATCAAACATATGACATAGATTGTACGTTTCGAAACACTCGTGGTGATCCTATTATCTACATGATCTATATTTGGCTACTCTATCAGTCGTTTGTATTTGAAGGAACAATGAGTCCGTATCCGGACATGATCATCGAAAATGAGATTGATTATAATACCAGAATTTACAGGCTGGTCATGGATAAAAGTAATACTTTCGTCAGAAAGATCCTAGCAACTGGGGCAAGCTTCCCTATAACATTACCTCTAGGGAATTTTTTTGACTACACCTCAGACAGCCCAACAAATAGTGAAATTTATGATTTTACAATTCGTTTTAGATGCATGGGAATTACATATCAGGACGATATTTTAATTCATGAATTTAATAAAATTGTCGAAATTTTCAATCCCAGTATGCGACCTAATAACATTGCGACGGACATGATTAAAGTACCAAAATCACTCTTAGTGATCTTTAATAACCGCGGATATCCCAGAATTAATCCGGCTACCTATGAGCTTGAGTGGTATGTTAGTAAGCAAATCTATACGTCACGAACAAATATTCTTGCTGTCGCTGGCTCAACGGATAATTCGTCTCAGCTAATGATGCAGGCTGTGGAAGCAGCAGCAGCTCGAGTCGGACCGAGTCCAACATTAACGCCATTGGACGTCAGCAGAGCCGCCGGCTATACACAAAGCCTCATTAATAGTCAACCAAAACCTGTCTCTGCTACACAATCTACCACTACTTTGGCATAAAAGGTAGGAATGCATGTCTAATATAACGAATTACACAACAGTCACCACGAATACTTTATTGGCGAATGCGATTAACTTCAAAAGTAATCCGTCATTGATTCAACAATACATATTAAACTATTTACAAGGAATTACCAACGGCCAGGTAGATGTGTTAGATCCAACTATACCGTTTGTTTTTTTAATGGAAGCTAGTGTTGTCAACGCCGGTGCCGCGATATTAGAAAACAACATTGCTCTTGAAAAACAATATATTTCTCTAGCTAGATCTGCAAGGGATATTTATCGCCATATGTCGAACAGCGAATACATCGACATATTTAGTACACCGGCGGCCGGTGAATTTACATTCCTAATTAATAAAGATGATATTATTAAGAACGCTGTTCAAGTTCCGGGACAGCCGTATAGTAAAGTTACGATTGCTGCTAACAGTTTTGTCACCGTTTCGAATTATACATTTACGCTTCTTTATCCTATTGACATTTTGTACTATAATAATGGTACATTCTTAGTTCAGTTGGATACTATTAGACCCAACCCCATACAGCCCATTAGTTCATTCATTATTCTGCACACCACCATTACTGATCCAAGCGGTACCGAATGGCTGCAATTTAATTTCAACATTAATCAATTTGTTATCAGTAGTGAGCAATATACATTAACGGAGAGTGAATATTTCAAAGAAAATATTCCGTTTAGTAATCTCTTTTATTATGCACGGGTATTTTATTTAGATGAAATATCGCTGGACTGGGTGGAAATGAATACCACCTATACAGACCAGGTATTTAGTCCGACTACACCCACTGCGCTTATTCAGATATTAAACGGCAGTGTCAATGTAGAGATTCCTTCCGTTTATTATACGAACAATTTGATACAGTCTAACATTCGAATTGATATCTATACGACAAATGGTGTAATGGATGCCAATATGGCGGCGTTTAGCGTCGGTGAATATAGCAGCCAGTTTACAGCTGTAAATCAATATCGAATCAACAATAATCCTTATGTGTCAGCAATGTCAGCCGTATCCTTCTTATGGTATTCGACCGATATAATCAGTGGTGGCCTAAACGGTATTTCATTTTCTCAACTTCAGCAGATAAAAGTTAATAACGCCACAAATGGTCGTCTTTTGCCGATCACTAACGCTCAGGCACAACGGTATTTAAGTTATCAAGGATTTACTCTTATTCCCAACATTGACGTGGTGACTAATCGTCAGTTTAAGGCTGTGGCACCCCCTCCTAAGTCCTCTAATGAAACGTTGGTGCCAACCTTAAATACGACTGTTTTATCAACACTTATTAATTTATCTAACATTACAAACGATAATCGAGTTATCACCTATAGTAATGTCATTATCATTACGCCAGAGACCGTATTTATCAATAATAATGGGCAAGTAACATTCATTACAACGAGCCAAAGAAGTCAACTTAACTCACTGTCGAATAATAGTCTCGTTGACAACTTCAATACGGTAGAGTATTTGTATACACCATTTTACTATATGATCAACAATACTACCAACGAGTTGATTACAAGAGCCTATTGGATGAATAGTCCGTCTATGGCTAATTTAAACTTTATTTCCAACAATCTTACGTCTGGACATAAAGTCAGTACTGAAAGCTTTACAATTACGAAAATGCCTTCTACGACATTCTCAGGTTATTTAGTTACATTAACTTGTACTGCAGATAGCGCTTACATGAAGCTTAATCCTAACCAAGTATTTTGTCAGTTGGCTTTCATACCGGACGGACAAACGTCCTATTCGTATATGACGGTTAATGCTGAACCTACATTGTCTACTACGGGTGGTTTTGTATTTAATTTCTACATTCAGACCAACTTTTACTTTGATATCAATAACACGATTGATTTGGAAAGTTTCCAGTTAGCTAAATTTCCATCTATTATCTCCAGATCTAGCCTATCTCAGACATTTGATATTTTATATGGCATGAGTACAACACCGTCTGGGTATGTTCCGAACAACAGCGACATTAATATCTTTAATAAAAAGTATGTTTCGCCGACGGCTTGCGTGGTGACTCATGAAAATATCAACATTGTCTTTGGGACGTATTTGGAGAATCTTTGGATTAAGTCCACACTGGTTCAAGGACAACCTAGTTATTTGACATATCCGGAAGATGTTCCTTTACTCTATGAAGAGGACGTCTATGAAGTGGATCCAGTCACCGGACTCAATTTCACTATTCAAAATGGTCAAGTCATTTATAACCAGATTCATCAGGCCGGCAGTCAAGTTTATGATGCCAACGGAGAACCAGTTTATCAAGCATATGCTGGAAATCCAGTTCTCAATAATGAGATGCAGCCGTTCGTAGTTTCCAATGGCGTAATTAACTATATTATCGATATGGTATTTTATGACGGTGCCTATCGAATTGCAACAGACCCGAACGTCACCAATTATGTTCAATTAGCGACAGATACGATTGCCGAATGGGCGTCCGTGACGATGGCAGAGCTCGATAATAATTTCTTTGAACAAACCGAGATTAAATATAGCCCACCGGTATCGGTCGGTAGTATTAGCTGTAACGTTAACGGCACATCAAACCTTGCGATCGATGCCAGTCTTTCTCCGGTTGTGAATGTTTATCTATCGGTAGTCGATTATTTAAATCAAAACTATCAAGACCAAATTACCCTGACCGTTATAAGTGTCATTCGTTCTTATTTACAGAACATGATACTGGCTAAAAGTCAATTAATCAGTTTGCTAGAGACGGCCCTGCCGAATGCGTTGGCTGTAACGATTAGTGGATTCTTTGATAACTACGGTGTTGTTACCATAACAGACCCTAGTTATCGGTTTACATTAGAACGCATCAACTACCTAGAGTCGAATAATGTCATTGGTGTCAAAGAAAATGTCAGTATTATTTTCTACTCAGTCGGTAATTAAATAAGAGACTATACCTGGGTGATCACCCAGGTATAGTCGTTACAGAACGTGAAGACTTTTGAAGAGTGCTTTGGAAAATCGTAAGAAGTCTATCATTCCATTAATAAAGTCCTGCATAAACTCCAGTGCCTTTTTGATATCGATGACTTCACTTTCAACACTGAATGCAAAATTGGCAATAGCATTGGGCTTGTCTATTACGGACTGATAATCGCCGCGCTTAAAGGAGACTAAATTTACTACGTAGTCTAGTAAGCTTTGGGCGTTGTTAATGTAAAACTGTCCTTTACTGGACATATAAAAATGAAAGAGATCCATTAAGGCAATATCATTGTCTATCAAAGTCGATTGATAAATCTCATCCATAGAGATGGGTACTTTCGTGTTTGAGATTACTATCAGTGTCTTAAGTATGACTTTGTTTTTCTCTATTAAACCTAAGAGATCTTTAATGGCCTCGTAAAAGGTTTCGAAATGAATATCGGTCGTGTCGTCCGGAATATCCGATAAAGACCCAGATATTTGTTGTATTTCTTTTAATGACATAGGAGAAACATTGACAAATGCTTTTGCTTCATCATTATAAAACAATATAGAGTTTAGATCAATCTTTTCAAGACTATCGGAGATACCTAAATAGATTTCATTAAAGGTTTCTTCAAGTCGCGGCCGAATAACGTTGACATATTCGTCGTAGAGTGTTTCGCACTGATCTACACCCTTTTCAAAAACATCTTTCAGTATGGTAATCGCGCTATCTTTTTCTCGATTGATATCGGCGTCCATAAAGATCACCGATTCCCTATAGTTGACTTTGCTATCGCCGTCAGTATAAGCTTCAACTGAGAACTTATTGGTCGCTGAATAGATCAGAACCATTTCTTTGGCCAGTTTTTTATTAATGTAAGACTTGTTCTGGATATAGTTTAATAAGTCAGTTTTATTTTTGATGGATTCAATAGCACTAAATAACTTATCGACGCTTTTATAAAGGTCTGATTTGAGCCATGCATTTTCGTCTGTAGATTCTATTGTCGATAAGTTGTCGACAACATCCTCATCCTCATCCGTAATAAGTTCGTTGAGATTCATGACTTATACCTTAGCGTCCTGAATTCGATTCAGTTTGACGACGCCGGCTTTTTCCAGATCATCCATGAACAGACCAAAAAGATGCGCAATTTGACTAACGGTGCCGCCCTTTTCCATGAGAATTTTGATAAACTCTTTGGCAATGTTTTCTTCCTGATCCAGTCGCGCGCGATAGCTCAGAAAATTGTTTTCAATATAAAAATCCAAGCGATAACTGGAGTTGATAAAGACATTTATGTCAAAGGCTTGTAGATAACGAAGCGCATATAAGTCGGATGCGGTTTCGATGGTAAGTTTGAAGTCAAATGGAATAATCTCTAAGAACTTATCCAATACCTCATGCATGTACATACCAAATTCGCGCTCAAAATGCCGTTTGAGAATAATAGAGCGACTTACGCCGTATTCGTCGCCAGTACTGATTTTATTCAAAGGCGCACGTATGGCCAGCGCCGTGCCAAGTCCCAGCACTCCTTCGGGTCGCGTGCCAAGTCGCTGATTTTGAAACATTCCAACGAGCGCCTTACTATCCTCACTTAAATCCTGATAACGCATACCTTATACTCCCTATATACCGTGTTTTAAACGAGAAGAATGAACAAACAATTCATTACTGCCGAGCTCTTCTATCATCTGCTGACGTTCCATGTCTTTGGCAATGCCTCTGGAACTCGGACTTATGAGCCGCATAATTCTTTCTTTGATGGTCATAAAATCCTTCGTCTCGTTGATGATGTCATTAATTTCATCGAGTCCGTCGATGATGTCCATTACTTGCGTTTTGTCGAGATCTTCGTTCTTTAAGGCACTTACGAGCGCGAGACGAATACGATTATACCGCTGTTTCAGATCATCGTAGGTCATATCTTTAAAAGAAAGATCTGATAAAATAAAGGTAGCAATATACAATAGCGCGTAAAAAGTACCTAACGCCGGAACGTTTATCAGGGCTGCAGTAATCAGTGCGGGATAAATCATAAATGTAAAGACAAATTCTGTCGCCAATACCGTAGCATACACAAAATCATTCTTATAATGCGAGTATGAGTAAAACTTATCCAAGCCAGTAATCAATGGCTTTGCAAATCCTTGACGTACGGCAAAGTTATCAGCTAACGATTCGGAACTTGTCTCGTCATATTTGACGTTCTTTCTCAATGATTTAATTTCTTTTATATAAAGTTTGAAGATATTGGAACCCAGAATCAAATTATCGGAATTATTATAGAGTTCACTGACTTCTTTATCTGACAATTTCAGATAACGTCCAATTTCTTTAAACGTATATGTTTTCTTTTCATCATTGATGTCGCCGTTATGCATGTCATTTGACAGTTGCGCTAAAAGCTGATTAGTACTCGCAAGACGATTGCTGTATTCATAATAGGTAAACGCATGACCAATCTCATGCATGACTATAGCGCTGACTTCTTCGGCGGTTAAACGATAAGTTTTGAACAGTAGCTTCAGGTCCAAGTATAAAGTATGAACATAGGTCTCAAAAATACCACTGACTGAACCTTTTTCCAAATCCACAGATCCTTTTGCACCAATCGATTCTAAAAGGATCTTCTTTTCATTCCGAAGATAATAACTATCTCGGACGCGTTCCTTTAGGAGGACGTTGTTTCTGTTAAATGGAAACACCATAATGGCCCCAGGAATTCCACTATAGAGATTCACATGGATGGATAAGTTGGTTCGTTCTTTAATCAGGT
>JAEHJW020007984.1_pt1 | contig 13395 bp, 24 predicted proteins | sample 9271431 | NCBI WGS metagenome assembly JAEHJW02
CCGTTTCGCGCCGTGGGGCGCTAGGGCTGGGGAAGGACCCGCAGGCATGGTTAGATGCTTTGGATTTGTCATGCCCATCCTTTTGCGATGGCCGCTGCCATTGCGCGTCCAATTTCAATGGGCAGATCGCGATTGATCTTTGCGATCACGTTGGCGTTGATGCGGCGTGTGTTGAACATCTGCGGCACATCAATGGTTTCAACTGGCTTGATTGGCAATCGTGATTTGCCTTCGCGAACAAACACTGTTCGACCTTGATTGCCAATGAATGCATGTCGAATGAGTTTCCGTCCACCTGATTTCTTGATTCGCACGGTGACGCCTTGCTTGGTTTTCTTGGCACCGAATGCCATCACGTTGCGGCTGCGTTTTCCACGATTTCTGGGGAACGCCTCGATTTCTGCCCACAGTTGTCCGCCCTTTGCGCTGGCCTTCTTGATGCGTACCTGCGAGCGCACATCGCCTGCCTTGATGGCGAACTCTGCCGTGATCTGCCGACGCGTTTCAGTTCTTGCCTTTTCGGCAACCTTGTTCAACGCGGCGGCGACAACACGCTCTTTCGCGCTGGACGCCAGCGCATCCAGGCTGCGCTCGATGGCGCGCATCTGCGTGCGGATGTCAATGTTGATCATGGTCGTGCGCGATTATCCTGCGCGGCGCAACGGCATAAAACGCGCCGTCATGCCGACTTCTCGTCTTTTGCGCGCTGCAGCGCATCGCGGATCGCGGTGCCGGAGGGCCTTTGACGCTGCAGGGCAAACCGCTTCGCCAGCTCCACATGCGCCTCTTCCACCAGCTGATAGGCACGACGTGCGCCGATGCCACCCATGCGCTGCCCCAGTTCCACGCCGCTGATGTCGTGCAGGTAGTGAAAAATCACCACCGCATGCAGCGAACCTTTCACGAACCGCAGCGCCTGCACAGCGCGCTCGGTCTGCGCGGCCTCGATACCGTCCACCGGAATGCTGTTGCGGTTCTCCGCGTGGCGCGGCGCGGCTGCGGCCCGGGCAAAAGCCGAACACCTGGGATAGCCCAGTCCGCGCGAGGCCCGTTCCGCGCTCCATCGCGCCCAGTTGTCCAGTTTGCGCTCCACCCACTCAATGCGTGCCATGTTCTTCCCCATCCTTTGACTTGAGCATCAACAACGGCGCGGTGCTGAATTCCTCCCACACCCGCAGATCGCGCAACAGGTCCTGCACCTCGCCGTCGAAAAACGGCGTCCCTACGCAGATCGCGCCTTCACGGGCAAAGAACCAGCCCGGCTCGCCCAGCAGCACGCCGCGCTTCCAGCACCGGTTCACATGCGCGTCGCCCTGCTCTTTCCGGCTCAGTGCCACCAGTTCCGCCACCTTGGGCATGGCCTGTCGCATCCAGCTCCAATCCTGTTTCCGTTCTTTCTTGTCCATGTGTCCGTGAGAATCTCTATAGATCGTGAGGGGTGTTCGCTCTCGCCCGCGCGGCCGCGCGCACCCGCACGCCCGCCCGCCTGCGCATCTGCAGGGACACCCTCAAGACCACCGGCGCGCATGCCCCCCGTGCTGCATGGTTTTTGGCATTGCAGACAATGCTGTTTTCCCACGCCTCACTGATTTCTCACGGACAGACGGACAGATGGCCCGGGGCGCCGGGACGCCAAGGCACTACATGGCGCGCACCCGGGCTGCGCTGACCTTTTCCGCGTCGCCACGCGTTCGCTGGTCAGTCCGGCAGCCGTGCCGGGTCCTCATGGATGCATGCCCTGGCGTGGGCGTTGAAAAACGGGCGGTCATAGCGGACAAACCCCCGTCGCATCATCTGGCTGCGCAGTGCTTTCCTGTGGGCGCCGGTACACGCGCGGGCGGCCGGGGGTGCTGCTGCGCGCCTCGGTCCAGCCCAGCTTTCGCAGAGCGGCACCAGCCTGCTTTTCGTGAAAGCGGCCTGGCCCGAGCTTTTCCACGCCGATGCCCAGCTTGCCCAGCAGCTCGACCAGCGAAATCTCGTTGACCAGCTGGCCCTCGGCGTTGTCGTACAGCCAGCGGCCGGCGGCAACCTCAATGGCGTTCTCCACCTGGCGCGCCTGCTGTTGGGGCGCAAACAGGTCGCGCTCCTCCTGGGGTGTCGGGTGCATGCGCTTGCCTTCCCGCCAGCGCTGCATGGCTTCGGCGAAGAGCTGATCGCGCACACTGCGCACCCACTCGATGTCCACCATGCGGCTGATGCGCACAGGCCACATGCGCCGGTTGCCTGTCGGGTCGGTCAGGTAGTGGTGCTCGTTGGTCGTGCCGCCGAACACGCACTGGCGCGGATAGTCGCTCGAGCGGCGGTCAAAGCTGGCGCGAAAGCGGTCCACCGCGCTGGCCACAAAGCTCTTGACCTTGGTCACCTCCGCTTTGCCCAGGCTGTCGAGCTCGGCGAATTCGTAGATCCACTTGCCCTGCAAATTCTGGTAACTGTCCTTGTCGCCGAGCGTCAGGCCCGTGTCGGCGAAGAATGTGCCGCCCAGTGTGGCAAACAGGCTGCTCTTGCGCATGCCCTGCTCGCCCTCGAGGATGAGCAGATAGTCGAACTTGATGCCCGGCTGCATGATGCGCGCGCACATGGCCTGCAGGAACCAAGTACCGACTCGCGCCAGATAGGCATAGAGCGGATCGTGCAGATCCCACTCGTCTTCTGTCAGGCAGGCGCGCATCAGCCAGGTGTTCAGGCGCGGCGTGCCGTCCCATTGCAGTGAGGTGAGGTAGTCGCGCACCGGGTGATACACATGGTTGTGCGCCACGATGCGCACCGCCTCTTCCAGCGTCTGCCGTGAGCAGCTCGGCAAGAAATGCTGGCGCACCAGGTATTCGCCCAGCTTCAGATCGTCCACCTCGCTCCAAGCCCCTGCGGCAGAGCCCCAGGGCGCATCGCGCAACTTCACCACATCGTTGGTGAACGCGTTGTACGCAATGACGCCCTGCAGATCAGGAGCGCCGGGAATGCTCTGCGCGGGCAACCCTTCGAGGGCGAGAACAATGTTCTCGCGCACCGGCTTGACCTCGCCCTTGGCGTTGGTCAGCAGGTGCACGCGCCAGGCCCGGTCTGGCATGCCGCCCGCGCCAGCCTCCGCAGGGGTCGGGGCGCGTGGCGTCGCTTTGCCTACCGCGCCGCTGAGGGCGCCATCCGGCGGCACGTACGGCTGCGCCGTGGCGATGTGCGCCCGCAGTTGCTCGGCAGACCAGCCCTGGGCAATGGCATCGGCCACGTCCCAGCCATCGGGCTCCGTCTGCGTGGCGGGATCGTGCAATGGGCACAGCGACACCGCGCAGGCATGACGCCCCTGCAGCTCGGTGAGAATGGCCGCCATGGCCTGATAGCCGGGCTGTTTGTCCAAGGGCAACACGGGCTGCGCAGACGCCTCTGCCCCCGCCTCGACCTCGGCAGGCCGCAAGGGCTTGCGCTTCACATCCGCGTCGGCCCAGGCAATCACCGTGGCACCGGCCAGACAGGCCCAATCCGCCTTGGCCCACGCCTTGCCGCCACCCGGCCAGGTCACGCAATCGAATTCGGGCAGCATTCTTGCAGCGGCCTCGGCGCATTTCTCGCCTTCCACCAGCAACACCGGCTTGTCGGTCTGCCGCGCCCCCGACGCAAAAAACAGCGGCCGCGGCGCATCCCATTGCTTCCAGTTCCACTTGCAAGTGCCGCGATCGTCGCTTTCGTCCACGCACCAGGTCAGGGGCAAAAGCTCTTTGCGGCCATCTGGCTTGTCGAAACGCACCACATAGCCCATGCGGTGTGCGCCGTCGGCAGAGCGATAAGCCCAATGCGCGCTGGGCGTGCCGTGATGCCAATGCGCAAAGGTGGGCTCTGGCGCGGTTTCCGGCACGGGCACCACCGCACGCCAGACGCTTTGCCGCCTGGTTGCGGGCGCATCCACAGCAGTCCGGGGCGTAGGCGCCGGAGCAACAGGGGCGGTCGGCTGTGTCGGCACGGTCATGCCCACCTCGGCGGCCAGCTGCTCCACCGCATCCCGAAAGCCCAGCCCCAGATGCGCGGTGAGAAACTCGACCGCATCGCCATGCGCGCCGCACCCAAAACAGTGATAAAAGCCCTCGCTAGGCTTGACCGTGAACGACGGCGACTTCTCGGTGTGAAACGGGCACAGACCCTTGTATTCGGCACCGGCCTTGTGCAGGTCCACATGGCGGCCTACCAGATCCACCAGATCCACGCGCTGGCGCAGATCGTCCAGAAAGGGCTTCGGAATCTGCCCGCGTGCTGCCGTCATGCACCCCCCCGCCCCAAAAGCCGGGGGCACGCGTCCATCGTGGCTCTGCGGCCCGTTGTTGCCATGTGCGCTCCTCTGTTGTTTTTGATCGGCTGGTGTCTCAGCGCCAGACCGCAAGCAATGTGTTCTGCAACTCCGCATCGGGCCGGGGCGTGCTGGCCGGGCGTGCGGCGCAGGGCCAGCAGGACGGTGCATACACCTGCACCGGCGCCGGGCGCCAGGGCACATCACGCCGCCCCACCACCACCAGTTCGCCCTTTTGCGCCATGTTCTTCACCGTGAAATGCGCCTGCGCGTAGCCCACCTGCGCCCGCGCGGCCAGGTCTCGAATCGTGCCGGGCTGCTCTGCCGCGGCGAGCTTGAGCGCCAGGCGCACACTTCCCAGAGGCCGCGCCATGGTCAGTCGGCCCCCAGCTTTTCCAGTTGCTTGCCCAGGCGCTGCACCACGTCCACCGCGCGCACGAACTGACGCTGCAGCTCGGCCTTCTGCGCATCGCGCTCGGCAGGTCGGGTGCCGGTGTAGCCGCACTCGCAGCTCAGCCAGCGCATGCCGGCGTGATAGCCTGCCTCGCGTGCCTCCTTGAGCAGAAACACCATCTGCTGGGGTGAAAACATCTCGCGGCGGTCGGCGTTGAGGCGGTCGCGCACGTTCTGCGCGGCGCGCTCCACCGGCAGATCGGGCCAGAGCCGGGAGCCCACCTTCTTCGGGCCGCCCAGCGCCATCACCACGCCGCCGAGCATGTCTTCCACGGTGTCGAACAACTCCAGTTCATCCATGCGCGCACTCCTCATTGCGGGCGTGTCCGTGATTCACGGACAGCCACGGACAGCCTTTTGCGGGCAAAAAAAATAGGCTGTGCTCCATGGAACAGCACATCCAACAGGTGGCCGCCCGCGGTCCGGGCAGAATGGGAGTCACCACCACTCTCAGCCTGGAAAGGAGCGGCCATGACCTTAAGCAGCAGCATCGAAATCCCGATCAAGTGCCCGAAGTGCGGATGCACGATCAAGAAGCGGTTGTCGGATGTCCAACGACAGCAGGATGTGTCCTGCATCTGCGGCACCGTGATCTCCATCAACCCGGATGGCTTCAAGACCGCTGCGAAGGCACTCAGCGATTTCGAGAAGACGCTGTCGAAATTCGGGAAGTGACCCGCGCCTTTCGGCAATTTCCGTCAACTCGAGGAGGAGGCGCACGCCTGGACTCTCAGGATCAAGATCGACTCGAATCTGATCTGTCATGCCGACTCCTTCGTTTTCGGAGCGTCGGGATGTTGAAGCAACTCGGGCCAGATCAGATGCCAATCATCCGGGCGCAAGTCCCAGCGCATGACAGCACAGTCGGTCGCGGCCTCGATGGTCCTACTCAAGGCTGCCGATGCCGTGCGTTTCCCATGAGCTATCTGATAGACAAAGGCAGACGCGATCACTGCTCTTGCCGAGACAATAGAGGCCCCGGAGGGAGTGCTCCTGATGTATTCGAGTAACGTCATGCCACAGCATGCTAGTAGCGTTCGCTACGCCTTGCAAGTGCCGAACGCTATTGTTTTTGCTGATAGCGTTCGCTACATGGGAAAAAACGAGATTGATGAATTCAGGCGGCGGCGCATGCAGCAGGCCATCGACACGCACTTTGACGGGAATGAGACAGCGTTTGTCCGTTCCGTTGGTTACAAGGACGGCGCATTCGTCCGGCAGATGCTGGCTGCCGACAAGGCGATCACTGAGAAGACGGTCGCCAAAATCGAAAAGGCCATTCCAAAACTTTATGGATGGTTTGCTGTCGAGCCATCCAACGTCGATCCCGGCCCCGACCTCAAGGCCTTCCGCGCGGTGCCCAATGTGGGTGAAGTCAAGGGCGGTCAGGACGGCTATTTCGAGGAGTTGCAATACCCCACGGGTCACGGCGACGGTGTCATCGACTATCCGACGACTGACCGCAACGCCTACGCGCTGAGGGTGCGCGGCGACTCCATGCACCCGCGCTACCGTGCGGGCGAATACATTGTGGTCGAGCCCAGCATCGAGCCCCAACCAGGAGAAGATGTTGTCGTCATCTGCCGGGACGGCCGCAAGCTGCTCAAAACGCTCGCCTGGACGCGCGGTGGCTCAATCTCGCTGCTGTCGATCAACAACGGTCACTCCCCCCTCACGCTGGACCTGACTGAAATAGAGCGCATGCACACTGTGGCTGGCGTCGTGCCAGCTCGGGCACTGAGAAAACTTGCAGGCAGCAGCAGCCCCTCCTCGTCAGGGTCACCGCAGACATCGGGCGCCGGCCCGTGGGCGTGGTGATAACAAGGCTTAATTCACACCACCGGGAAAACACAGTATGAAAAAAGCCGCCTTCGTTTTTGCTATCGCGATCAGTTTGCATGCGCCGTCAAACGCGGCTCCCTTGACCACCAAGAGCAAAAGTGCACCTCTGCCAGCAGCGTCAAAGCATTACTACGCTTTGGCACAACCCGATGGTCTTTATGGCTATGAGCAGGCGCTGTCCGCATACGACCAACAGGCCGGGGTGGGTAGCAGACCCTTGGTGATGGTGCGATACCTCGGCCATGCTGTCGAGACGGGGGAGCCTGTTTTTGACATGCCCCAGCCCGACGGCTTCACTCGCATTTGGTGCCTCAAACATTGCACCTATGTGAAATCGATCACCTACACCACTTGGGCCCGCTCTCAGCCGCAATATATGCCGGTCGCGGCAGGAACGATCTTATGGGAAATTACCCGAGACGCCGCCAATGGCCAGATGCAGCGCCTGCCGCACCTCAATCTATCCATCCCTGTGGACATCGTGGAAGATGAACGCGCCCCTTCCCCTGTAGCCAGCGCCCCACAGCTGCCCCTCTCATCGCAACGCACCGAACCGTCGTTCGACTGCTCAAAAGCCACGCACATCGATTCGATCACGATCTGCGAACATCAGCAATTGAGCGCGCTTGATCGGCAATGGAGTGCGGCTTATCGCCTTCAGAAAGCCACCGCCGCCCCGTCCGCACTCAAGTCATGGCGCGACAATTTTTTGCAACAGCGCCGAGCTTGTGGAAGCGACGCCCAATGCATAGCGGCGGCCTACACCCGAGTACTGAACAGCACCCCCTGATGACCGGTTGCCCAGTAATGGCAACGTGTCCTTCACGCTTGATCTAGCCGCCTTCGGGCGGTTTTTTTTCGGCCAGATCAGAACCTGTGATCCAGCCCAGCCTGTTTCATGACCGCGTTGGCCGTGTGCCGACTGAGCATGTTGAATGGCACGGTGACATTGATGCGCTTGTGGCCCCAAATTTCATGAGAGCCTTTGCCTGCGCGCACAAGCACAAATCCAGCAGCCCTGAGGATTTGGATGACGCGCGCGTAATACCCATTCATGCTGCACAGGGAATGTGCAGCTCATCTCGCAACCGAACGGCAACATCGAGATGATCGCGGTGGGTCATGGCCAAGTCGAGCAGACCCGAGGCGGCGATCACGGCCTCCTGACGCAGTTCTTCGAGCGTGGGCGCGGCGACCACCAGGCCGCGCAAATCAGGGCTGTCCGCCCAATAGGAACCCGCCTCCGGGTCAAAGTGGATATTGACGCGCACCAGCAACTTCATGCCTATGCGCCCGAGTAGGCGCCATCCCGGCAGTCCGACTCTGTAGTTCATTTCGTTCCCTCATTTGGCGTGCCAAGCCTGTAAGTTTTCTGGCCCTTGAATTATGGCACCCATTCAAAGCCTTTGGGCAAGAAGTCCCCTTTCATTTTTTGGCTGGTGTGCACTTTTGCCAGCTCGCGCCGCCCGCTCTGAGGTAGGGGTTTCCCCTCGAATTGAAAAAACGTAGCGTCTGCTATTGCGCCGAGTCGTAGCGTTTGCTACGCTTACCCCATCGCACCAATCAAGGTGCCAAGGGGAACGAAATGTCCTGCTCACACAACTGCAACCAAGGCCGCCACTGCAACGGCTCTTGCCAGCACGCAACCCGCTTTCGCCGGTCAGTTCGGCTGTTGTCCTGGCAGCTTGAAATCCACATTCAGCGCCGGGAAGGCGGCGTCGTAAATGCGGGCATCGACGCACACCAGCAACACCGCGCTGGCATCCTCCTGGGCCGCCTTGCGCAACACATCCACCACGCGCTTGGCCGCGGTCAGCCGGTTTGCAACACCGGCCACGACGAACGCGCCAGTCAACCCGTTGCGCTGCAGGTGCGCGGCCATGACTTGAATGATGTGCTGACCCACCGGGCTGACCCGCGTGTCGAACACATCGGCCGACATCACCTCGCCCACCGTGATGCCGGTCACCAGATGCCGGTTGCCTACGAGGGTGTCGAACACCATCAGCACGGCATCTCCCACGCCGTCAACCTGTTCCGTGACCGGCAGCGGGCTGCTGGTCACGCGAGGGGTTGCGCTTCCTCCCATGGTTTATCTCCCATCGACGCGGCATCGCTGCGCGGGCTTCGCGTCGTTGTTGACCAAGACGGCAGCTCCCCATGCGCCGCCGATCCATCGCCCGCCCGCGCATTGTGATCCACCGTGCCCCCCATCCTGGAGCCCACCATGTCCTGCTCTCACCACTGCAACCAAGGCCGCAACTGCAACGGCTCTTGCCGCCGCAACCCGCATCCGCACGACGATGCCATCGGCTACGCCATCCTGTACATCGGCTGGATAGCTGTGTTTGCCAGCCTGGCGTGGATGCTCTGGGGCTGACCATGAGCGGACAACCCACCCCCGCCGAACTTCGGCCCGCGCTCGACCTCACCGCCGAGTATTGGCAGGCCCACCGCCTGGTGCTCAGCCGCCAGCGCAAAAACCACGCGGGTGAATTTGTGGCCGCGCCGCTCTGCGTGGTCTACGCCACCGCGTTCGACAGCGCCGCAGAAGCCACTCGCGCCCTGCGCCTCATCCAGGCCGCGCCCGAGCTGCTGCGGCAGTTGCAAACCCTCGCCGCACTGATGCGCGCCGAGGACTTGGAAACCTCGACCAACCCGCGCGGTGCCGACGCCGTTGAGTCCGCGCTGTGCGACGCCGAGGCCCTGACCAACCACCTCATGGGAGATTGACATGACCACACCCAGCCCCAACGCCGCCAGCGTGCACATCGGCAAGCTCTACCGCCCGCATCGGTTCGAGGTGCGCACACCCACCACCTACAGCGCGCGCCTGCCCGACCTAGGCTCGGAGAGCGAGCGTCTGCAGCGCGCCCTGCTGCACCCGCCGCTCGATGCCGTTCCCGTGAGCGCCGAGGCCGAGCATGCGATGTGGGACCGCCTCACCGCCTGGGCCTCGATGGCCTTTATCGTCGCCGTGCTCGCGGCCCTGCATTTTGGCTGGATCTGACCCATGAAAACCACCCACCGCCAAGCCGCCCGCGCCAAAGCCCAACGGCGCCACGAACTGTTCGACCCAGGCGCCGACATCACGCCCCAAGAACACGCCAGGCGCAAGCGCCGCGTCGCCGAGCGCGCCCCTACTGAGGCACCCACCTGGCCGCAGCACTGGCAACCGCTCACGCCCATGCCCGAACCTCCACGCCGCCCTGGTGCAGACGACTATCTGCAGCACCCCAGCCGCATTGGCGACACCCGCGTGCCCCACTACGCATCCGGTACGGGCGGCCAGACCTCATGAGCTACCCGCCGCTCACCGACGACCAGGCCTTGCAGGCGGCGCACATGCTGCGCCTGCGCGACCCTGCCGCCGTGCTGCAACCGGGCCTGATTCGCCGCGCCGTCGAGTTGGCCCACTGGGCTCGCCTGCGCGCCCGTGATGCCGCCATGCAGCGCTATCTCAGCCAGCCCGACTACAAGCGCGTCGCCGCCGGCGACACCGACGACTGACATGCAAACCCGCCGCATCCTCAACCCCATGGCCGTGGCCGCAGAAGGCGCCGCCAAGCTGCCCGCGGCGCACCGCGAGGCCATCCTCCGCAACAACGACGAGGCGCTGGCTGAGCTGGCCGCAGACCGCGCCCAGCACGCGCACATCAAGCGCCTAAGCCACGCATTGCTTGTGGCCGACGTGCTCGCCCGCATTGCACCCTTGGCGCGCAACAACCGCGCGGTTGAGATTGCCGCGGGCATGGCCGCGCTGGCTGCCATCACCCTGCGACAACGCAAGACCTACGCCTGGCGCAGCACCCAGGCCGAAATCATCGCCATCAGCGATGCGCTGGCGGTCCATGCCGTGCAGGTCGAACACGCCAGCCTGCGCGAGATGGAGCGCGCAACGGAAATGGTCGAGGCAATGCGTTGCACGCAAAACACGGGCACCGCGGCGTGAGCAGCACCACACACCATCCAGTCCAACGCATCGCGGCCGGCGATGCGGACTGACCCCTACCCACCGGCTACTGGAGACCCCATGCAAACCACCCTCAATCTCGACGGCGCCCAACTGACGGTGCCCACCGAAGAACTCTTCCGCTCCTGGATGCGCGAACGCGTCGCCGTCCAGGCCATCCCAGGCAGCGTTCCCGTGCTGCAGCGGCCGCACCTCGACGACGGCGAGGTGTATGTCGGCGCCTTCGCCAGCGCGGATGGCTCCTATCTGCACCACACCGTCCTGCTGCCGTTCGACCGCGACGTCGCTCCTTGGAGCGAGCAGATGGACTGGGCTAAGAGCGTGGGCGGCACGCTGCCCAACCGCCTTGAGTTGCTCATGCTGTGGATGACCATGCGCGACCGCTTCCAAACGGGCGCGTACTGGGCCTGCGACGTGCACCACGAGGACAGCGCCTACGCCTGGTGTCAGTACTTCGACTACGGCCTCCAGCTCAGCAGCCCCAAGGGCGCGGCGCTCCGCGCCGTGGCCGTCCGCAGATCACCTATTCAGCCCTTTACCCATTCCTGAAACGCCACGAGCGGAGGAGCCATTCCATGGACATGCACGTCACCCCCGCGGTCGCCAAGGCCGCATTCCTTGCTGAGCACCTGAAGCCCGGTGAGCACTACGCCGGCCTGATCCTGGGGCAACCGGGTGAGCCGGACTATCACCTGGTGCTCGTTGCCCTGAACGAGGAGACCGCGAACTGGAAAAGCCAGACCGACTGGGCGAAGCGCGCAGGTGGTTCTCTCCCCACGCGCCGCGAACTGAACCTGCTGCGCGCCAACCTGCGCGAGCTGTTCAAGCCAGACTGGTACTGGTGCAAGGAGTCCTATGAAGGCAACAGCGCCTATGCCTGGTGTCAGGGCTTCGGCTACGGCACCCAGGACAGCAACCACAAGAGCGCGGCGCTCCGCGCTGTCGCCGTCCGCAGATCACCTATTCAGCCCTTTACCCATTCCTGAAACGCCACGAGCGGAGGAGCCATTCCATGGACATGCACGTCACCCCCGCCCTCGCCCTGCTGCGCCGCCTCACGCACCCCAGCGACCTAGGCCATGCCGTGAGCGCCGAGGTGCGCATGCTGGCCGCCAACCTACTGCACAACGAGGCCGATCCCCACGCGCATTGGCTGTATATCGCCGGGCCGATGACGGGCCTGCCCGACTACAACTACGACGCTTTCCACGCCGCGCAGGCCGAGCTGCACCGGGCCGGTTTTGTGGTGATGAACCCGGCCCGCAACGGCCTGCCGATGGGCCTGCAATGGCATCAATACATGCGGCGAGACCTGAGCATGCTCAGCGCCTGCAACGGCATTGCGCTGCTGCCCGGCTGGGAGCGAAGCCGAGGCGCCAGACTTGAGGTGGCCTGGGCCGATGCGCTGCAGATGCCGGTGCGGGCGGCGGCAGATTGGATCAAGGAGGCCTGAAATGGTGACACTGAAAGGCAAGATGGTCGAGATTGGCAACCTCGAAGACGGCAGCGGGCGCGGTTGCAAACTCGAAAGCGATGGGGAGAACATCTCGCTCACCGGCATGACCGAAGACGAATGCAGGCAAGCGGCCGAGTGGTTTGGCGACGACGTTGAAATCACGATGGCTCAACCCGATCGACGCATCGCCCAATCGCAAGGCACGCACCCGGCGCCATGCGCCCGGCATTGTGAGGCCGCGGCCTATGAAATTGAGATACGAGGCCTGCGCAAAAGGGTTCAGACCCTGACGGCCAAGCGCGCTGGGCTGCGCATCGCCAACGATCGCATGCACCGCATTGCCACGATAGCAGCCGAAGAGCTTATCCGCTCCGAAGGCACCACGCCCAATCATCCCGATGAAGTGCTGATCCCTCAATGCCAGGCCGACGACCACATGCTCGACTGCATCGCCCATCTTGTGCAGGCTGGCGAGGCCATCGCGCACAAAACGGAGGATGGCTACATCGCGGTCTTGTTCCAGGACTTGACCTTGAGCAGCCTGAGCGCCGACGACAAAGGAGGCGTGTGATGTCCGCCATGCTGACGACTCTGCTGCTGTTTGAAAAGTACGGCCCGCGCATGTCGCTCGAACAGATGGGCGACGCCCTTGGCCTTGCAACCGGCACGCTCTACCAGCGACTAGCCCACGGCAAGCTGGAAATCCCTACCTACGTCGACGGGAAAATGCGGTTCGCCGATACGCGTGACGTGGCCGAATATCTCGACAAACTGCGCGAGCAAGCGCGTCGTGAAATGCAGGCGGCGTGATGAGTGGGAACGACCAAATTCAGCGGGCGCCGTAGGCGATCCGCTGGAATGCAGAGTTAGATTGAAGGAATAACGATGAGCGAAATACTTCGAGGCGCGATTGACCAGCTTGTTGCGCAGCACGGTGGCTTGCGTGCTGCCGCGCGAGTGCTGCAATGCGACCCGGCCTACCTGAGCAGGCTGCGTGCTGGAGGCAAAGACAACCCTGGTGCTGCGTTGTTGAAAAAGCTCGGACTGCGCAGAGTGGTGACGGTTACGTTTTTGCCGCTTCGCAAATCTAACGCAAAGCTGAGGGACGCGGAGCCGGCATCATCGGCGGAGCGTCCCTCTCAAGCGCCGGGTTGTGCCCCGGTGCATCTTCGGAGAACTGAAATGGAAAAAGTAACCGTAAGCGCCGCAGCCCTGCGGCAAGTGCTGAATGCACTGAACGGCCCTAGCCACTACATCCGTGAATTGCAGGTAACGCGAGGCCCGCTGATCGGAGACGACAACCCGATCAACATCCTGTGCGAAGAGTACAACGCCGCCGTCAAAGCCTACAACGAAGCGCAGAAAGTCTGCGCTGGCGGGACGGCATCCGAGGGGCACAAC
>JAEHJW020004672.1_pt1 | contig 13388 bp, 15 predicted proteins | sample 9271431 | NCBI WGS metagenome assembly JAEHJW02
CAGCCCACCGGGTCTGAGATAGTTTCAAACCCATTTCGCAACCCAGTCCAGATCCGAATAAACATCGTCTCAACCAGCCGATCCGCGTAAATCTCAGTGTGAATGTATAAGTAATGATGATGAGCTATCAACTGCAAAACTTTATCAGCCCCAACAAGCTCTCCAACGCGTTTCCTGTACTTATACATCAAAAGTCGAAATAACCACTCGTATTGATCCTTATTCACCCTGCCCTTAATAGCTAAAACGCTACTTAACGAAGCCCTCTCTAACTTCCCAACTAGCACATCCGTTAATGCGTCTAACTTCTCATAATCTGACGATAGTGCTGTAATTACTTCCTGTGGGGTTAAACAAATACTCAATAAAGTATCATCAAGAGTATATTGAGACAACTCATCTCTACTAGCCCGACTAATCTTCCACTCAACCAACCTTGCACGTACCGTACGTAGCATACCAAGCTCATCGTAGCTAAAGATACAGTAATAAGCGTTATCAGGCGGCTCTTCTAAGCTCTTTAGAAACGCATTCTGTACCATCGCATTCATTTTAGCACCATTTTCAATAATATACAACCTCGGACGTATTAACATCTCAGCATCTACCATAACCTGACGCATATTAACCATCGACGGTGTATCTACACGGTAAACGTCACTATCCGTTAGTTGAACAATATCATTAACTAAATTCTCACGTTCCCGACCATCAGGTCCATATAAGATTATTCCATGCGGCACGCCATGTAATAATCGAGACTTAACAGCTTCATCTTTATAGATCTCAAGCATGATGGACCTGACTAAATCCTAGAAACAAGGCTTCAACACGGTACCTAGGGAAGGGATCGAATCGTACCTTACTCAATGCATCCATGCTTTGATCAATAAGCGCCACAATCCGAGAACCATCCACTGAAAGAAACTCCTCTCCATCAAACTCCTCACCAAATAACTTACGATCAATCAACTGCATTTCTCGAATACCAAGTAAAAAGTTTACCCAATCCCCTAAAAACGATCCCCAGTTATCTCCATACCGATACACATCCTCTAGCGCACTAGTAACATCATGGACATCAAGAGATAATATAGCTCGCATCAACTTCTTATGAATCTCTTTATCACCAACACCAAGAACCCCCTCAACGTCAACCAAGGTTACAGGATCCGTCTTTACGTACGACAAACACGCATCAAGTAAACTAATACCCTCTCGCATACTACCATCTGCACGCTTAGCTAAGGCATGTAACAATCCAACTTCAACAACCCGCCCCTCTTTCTGAGCGATCAAATCCAGTCTATCAACCAGCTCATCGATACGAAGCCGAGTAAATTTATACCTAGCAGCACGACTTATGATAGTCATGGGAAGCTTCTGTACATCAGTTGTACACAATATGAATATCGCATACTCTGGAGGCTCTTCTAGTAGTTTCAGAAGTGCCGTAAAACTGCTCGTAGAAAGGGAATGGCAGTTATGGACTAAAAGTCCATCTACTAGATATGACGGATGACCTTCGATTTCAAGATCATACATAGCTACTAGACCTAGAGACAACTCCTCACGACTGAAATAACGCTCGAAATGTCCGTTAATATCTCCTCGTTCGTAAACCTCAATACTGTCCACCCTAAATTCTGTAAACAGTCCGTTTTCTTTTTGTCTAACAATCGCACCCTCCTCGATAGATGGGTGGTCCCATCTATCTCGATAGCTATTCTCTTCTCTATATGACCTAAATCGACTTTGTACGCTGGAGGGTAGAGATGCAACCTCCTTGGACAACCCGTCTTCACTGGATACTCTAGCTTCCAATCGACCCCCAATGCTGCCTTCAACATCATTTGAGGTTTCGTATAATAACCATTCCCCCCCCTGATCTTGAACTTGTTGGTACCGTTTCGTATCTTTGTGTTCTGTATCTTTTGTACAACCAAGGGATCCATGGTAGGGTTCTTTTCTCTCATCCGCTTCTTCACCGACTCTGATACAACCCTGCCACGTTGAGAGAGACTGATTAGACGATACCGGCATGCAGTAGAACAAGTTTTTCTGGTTTCCCACACCTTGCACTGAAACACAGCCTGACATATCACGCATACACGCTTGTCCAGTTTTATCCGCTTTTTTCCGTTTTCTTTTCCGGTTTGAGCCAATATCGTTCTCACACAGATCCTGCTGCCACAAGTTTTCTGTGTGGACTTGGGAAAAGTGACATAAGACACCCCGCATATCTTGCAACATCGTAAATCCTCTTTCTTCTGAGAAAGACCTATTAGAGTGTTCTTGCATTTCTTGCTGCATGTCTTTTGACTGTACGACGGTCGACACTGAAACGTCTTTTTGCAGACCATGCACGATCGAACCTCTACTCGCACTCTGCTCCTTCCAGCCTGCTTGTTTTTGCACTCGGTGCTGCAAGTTTTCGTTGTAGGTTTTTTGCTTGTAAACGGGTTCTGACATATCTGACATGTTAGATTGTACATATACTCGTCGACCCTCCAGGTCTTTTGCTTTAACCCACCCAATATCCGTATAAAAAAGGTGGTCTATAGTAGTAAGAACTCTTTTTCCAGATATCATGACTAAACATAGCCTTTCTACAGGTACAACATTCTTAAAAACACTCTTTACACGAGCCTCACCAAACGCGTTAACTACTGTATCTCCTACCACAATCTCACTTATCTTTTTATCTCCGCTCAACGTTGTTACACTCGTATCTTTATGAAAGCACTCGTCGATGATGTATACTTTATAGTCGCCATACATAGGACGCATCTGTGCATGCTCCCGAAGTACTAAAATCGAATCTACTCCGTTATTACTAGCAGCATCGATCTCCATAATCTCATCAGGACTACCAGTAATTGCTTCAGCAAAGATTCTTGCGACAGTAGTCTTTCCAGTACCAGCATTACCCGTGAACAAATACACCGGACGAAAGTCCCTCTGCATAACCTGTGACTCCAACATTCGACAAGGAACCTCTTGCCCAACCACACTCGCAAACCGCTTTGGTCGATACTTAACTGGCAAACTTGGCATGCCTACATATCAGCTCCCGCATTGATTTCCAACCACGCATCATACAACGACTTAAAATCCTTCTCACTAACTACATAATACCGATCATCTGCTCCAAAATCAATCGCTACAGCGGATAAAGGTTTACGCATGATGAATGCCTCACTAGCTAATTTACGAAGCCAGTCTCGTTTTATAGAAACTGACTTCTTTATCGACCCAACAGTTTTTCCATCTACCAAGAGGTAATCGTAAGTTACATCACCCTTACGAAAGGTGGTAGCACCACTATTAACAACTACCTCTCCACCAGTATTTTCAGCGATCTTTCGTTCCTGTTTATCACTCAGTTGTCGCATCGATTTCGTGCTTGAAGACATCCAAAACACCGCCCGTATTCACAGTCTTCTGTAGACGATCATAGCTTTTATGTACTTCAGACATGGTGATGTCTAGATAAGGTTTATCAACTCCATCAGAACTCAGTCTGTCGGCCACAGTAATAAGCACATCACTTAACTTAACGAATTCACCTAGTACAATCTTTAACTTAATATGCTCTTGCTGAAACGACCCAAACATCTCTGCCATATTGATATAAGCTGCTTCCATCTTCGACTGCTTTTTATCCGACTTTACTAGTTCAGCCATCAAAAACAAGCAGATTATAAACAATCCAGCAGCTACAGTGATTAGAAAAATGTGGTTGCTCAATTCGTCCACCTCACTAAAGCAAGAAACTCCTGTCTTGCCACAGCGTCATCAACAAATACCCCACGAATAGCAGACGTAGTAGTAACCACCCCAGGTTTATTAACCCCACGAACTGCCATGCACATATGCTCTGCTTTGATTACTACTATAGCACCTGAAGCATCAAGCCCATTCATCAGCGCATCAACAATCTCCTCGCTAATACGCTCTTGTATACTAGGCCGTCTAGTCCCAGCAGCATCTACTAGACGTGAAAGTTTACTTAACCCGACAACCCGATTATTCGGAATGTACCCAACCGCCGCCTCCCCAAAAAAGGGTAGTAAATGATGCTCACATAATGCTCGAAAGGGAATACGATCTTGACACACCATTGTGCGAGGCTCACCCTCTGGCCTTTCAAAGGACGTACCCAAAACATCGATCAAATTAACACCCTGTAGATACTCCCGATAGAATTTTGCAACTCTAGACGGAGTATCAGCAAGTCCTTCCTCCTCTACATTCAACCCTAGACCGGCTAACACCAACCCTATACCATATTGTACATCCTCAAAGTTAGACACCACCGCTAAACCCCCCGCTCATTTCCCCACATCAACGTATGTAGTTGTGGTAACGTGATAACATCGTTAAGCTCTGCGTCCTCAAGTACCTTATTACTCAGCCACGATAGCTTGTCCAATAAAGCTAATCGAAAATCTTCACCACTACCAACATGCTCATTACCTACCTGCAAATACATAGGTACATCTGGATACCTTTTATGCAAGTCCCTTGCGTACTCAAAGTCCCTATCATCAAATACTACCACTTTCAGATAGACGCCCATAAAAGCGGTATCAAAATACGTATTAATAAGCCTGTCTAACACCTCATAATTAGTTGCCTGAAGAGAGCTTGGAGGTTTAGGACTTACAACTAGATGATCAACCCAACCAAACCATGACTGAATCTTAGATCCCTGTGTCTCCAACGACGTCTCTACTCCAGCATTGGAACAATAACTTAAGAAACCCCTCATCTCGCTCCCTACAAGAGCTGGATTACCACCAGAAATCGTAATCATATTGTAATTCAACCTGCCCTGACTATCAACTACTTTAGCACACTCTTCCCACAGCTCTCCTGCGCTCATAAGTCTTGTGTTACCCTTCTCGCTACCATCCCAAGTAAACGCTGAATCACAATTATGCCCAACGAACCCATTTACAACAAACGAGGCATATGGACTACACGTCAAATCATATACCACTCTAGAACCAACAAACTTAGGTACTTCCTGTAATGTTTCCCAACTGCACACAGCATCTTCAGGAGAAACCACAACAGCTACCAGTTCATTTTCATCAAGATCCCTTGTCGCCTTCCAACCAGCTAACGTCCACCACCGATGATCTCCGGTGGCTACTACAGTTCTTTCCCCAGTCGTAATCTCATAGCATTCCAGATGCTCTCTTACCAATACGTTATCTACCTGTGTTGGACGTAGTAACCACTGACGGTCATCAAATCCAATAATCTCATCTAAAACAGCAATATCTTCAATTGCCTTTGAGCTTCCATCAAACAACATAACCTGAGAGCCCTCAACGACACACCAGCTACATCGATAATCACAGCCTGCTGTTCTTACAAACAACACCTTTTTTCCAATAAGCGGACCCTCACCTTGAATCGTTGGTCGATCATATACTTCGAGTACAGGAATCTTCCCCATTATAACGTAACCACCCTTTCAAATCTAGTGGTGATCAAAAGTAGAAGTACGTTGTTTAACCAACGAAATAACTGTAGGTTTTCGTGAATACTCTACATACGAATTACTCGTCTCCCATACCCTTACACGAGAAACCTCTGGAATAACTTCTTCAATCTGCTTAAATATCCAGACCGACATAGTCTCAGCAGTCGTTACCTTTATCGGTAACGACTCATTGAGGCTGAAATGGTCCATGGTGCTCTCAATACGATCCTGATAAGCTTTTTTAATATCCCCAAAATCCACGACCATGCCTTCAGAAGAACTTCCATCAACAGCGTGTACCTCACCCTCTACACTAATTTCGATGATGTAGTTATGCCCATGCGGTCTACGACACTTACCACCATGATTCAGTAGTTGGTGCTGAGCGCTCAATTCAAACCTCTTAGTGACAGTGACTACCTCACCAGACGCATCAAATCGATTATCCTCCTTACTAGCATAATGCCCCATATTTTGAATCTCGTCCAAAACAGTGTGCTCTTGTCCCACACTATAATCTCCGCCAACTTCGTGATTATCACTTGCATGAAAAAAGACGTTTTCTGGCAATACCTCACCGATAACATACACTACATCTCTAACCCTATCTGGACTGACCCTCACATGAATATCTGATTCCCAAAAATACCTAGATAAATGAACTAGACGATTAAGCAGAGGCTCTACATACCAATCGGGTGTAGGCAACTCTTCTATAATAACAGGACGACCTCCCCCCGAAGGTTCATAGATGTACTGTGGTGATATATCTACCCCATCCGGCATATGAAATACAACATTACTCGCAATTCTACTACCATAAGCATGGGGTAGTGCGTTACCGAGCACTCTAGGAAAAGCTAGTAATGCATCTGAATAGAATGCTCGAAACTCCGGGGAATACGTCATAAAAGATGTAAAAGAATCAGAACCAGGGATTCCAAACCTGTGACTTTTACTCCAAGAAACAGGCTTAATATCTCGTACGGCCTTACGTACATGGTCAAAGTTGACGTATCGTTTATACGCACCAACTACCTTATCCCCACACCCACACCCACAAAAATGCTCTAACGTCATACAGGCAGTACAAAACCTGTCATCGCTAGACTCTTCCATAAACTCTAAACAACTCTGACATCGTTCTCGACTAGCCATAATGCGCTCCTTTCGTACCAATCAATTATTGCTGTACGTAATAGGGTCAATTAGCCCATTTAATCGAAAAGCTTCCAATCGACCTATACACGTAGGACACTTTCCACAAGCCGGTCGCTCTCCTTTATAGCAGCTATGAGTAAGGTGGTATGGTGCACCCAAACGTCTCCCCTGAGCGACAACTTGACTCTTAGTCATGTGATTTAATGGAGCTAATAACTTAACACGATAGTACGAACCAATATGTAATGCAGCCCCCAACGCTCCAATCACGTCACTACGACAGTCTGGGTATGCGTCATGTCGTGCATCCTCAGCATGTACACCAATATGAAGCTGATCATATCTACGTATCATAGCCATTGACGCAGCAACTGTAATAAACACCGGATTACGTAATGGAACATACGTCAATGAAGGGCCTTCGGCTTTCTCTAATTCTTCATATGTAGTCTCCGGAATAGCGTGTTCTGCACTAATTAGCGTAGAGTCTGTTCCCTCAAAAATCTCAGTAAGGTCTTTGATTACGTGCTCCTTGATGCCAAAATACTTGACCACATCTTTAGCTGCCTGCACCTCAATTAAATGCTTTTGTCCGTAAGTAAGCGTTATAGCCCCAACATTATTTGTACCTACATCGTTTATAGCTGACGTTAACACCGTAGTTGAATCAAGTCCACCAGATAAGAGTACTAATATCCGTTCACTCACACAACCACTCTCCCTTAAGTGTAAATACTTCACGAATAGACCCTTGAACCAATTATACCGCAACGATAAAACAAATACAAGTCCCAAAACCAATTATTGTGTAATGAGGCTGTTGATATCATCCTCAAACCAATTCAAATACGCTTTATCAGAGCGTAAATACGCTAACGCTGCTGCTCTTCCTCGAAATTTTAACTCATCATCTGCGTCACTACGTCGAGGCAAAGTATACATAGCTCCTGCTTGCTCAACCCTTCCTAGATATGCACCCATTAGCAACAAATCTCCAATACGATCAATACCGTGCTCATAATGTAACGTATAGCTACCCACCCGTCTATCCGGGGGAAAAACTTTAGTCTTGATAACTTGTAACTCAACAATATTGCCGTATGGCCGTTCCTCAGACGCCTTCAGTTCCTTATTATCTGCATCGATATATGGACCCTTTCGCACATATAGCCTCACAGAAGCTAGATGTTTAACCGCCTTACCACCAGGTGTTCGAAACATATTATACGGATTGGATAAATCTTCACGAACCTGATTAATAAGTATCATAGCTGTCTGATACTTAGCCAACTTAGGTGCCATCCGATTAGCAAACTGCGTTAAAACCCCTGCAATTCCACCATAAGACTTCTTCTCTAAACTCTCCCCAACGAGTGTCTGAGGAACTAGCATAGGAATACTGTCAATTACTAGTAACTTTATCGCACCTGTATCTACCAGATCTAACGTAGCCTGTAATATTTCTTCTGCACTTCTCGCCTCTTTAGGATCTAGCACTAGCAGAGAATTTATATCAACCCCCAACTTCTCTGCCCATGCATAATCAAGCGTATGCTCAGTATCTACATACAAAACACTCCGTGGACCATACTCCTGTGTCTCTTCTAACTTACTCTCTAAAGCTTGTCGATCCTTAGGAGACATCTTCTTCTCTAATGCCTTCTTTAGCTCCACCAAACTTACCTGATGCTCCTGTACACACTGTTTCTGTGCCTGTCCTACTAAGTCCAAGGCGGTAGTAGACTTACCACCATTTTCTGGACCAAACATCTCCGTAGACCGCCCTATGGGGATACCCCCATAAGTAATATAATTAGCTCGTACACTCGTAAAAGGTATCCGTGGAACCCTTTCTAAAGCCAATCCAAACCGTACCGTATCCGTACCGTAAGACTTGTTAATCCCAGCTAATGTCTCGATAAGAGTACTATTCATCGCTGACTCCAAAGCGTCGGAATCCCTTCTCCGCCAGCTGCTGTTGAGTATCTAACATACGCTTCGACATAATCTTCTTAGCAGACGTTGCTAAATGTTCTGCCATCTCAATCTGTAACTTCAAAGTCTTATAAGCCCGCCCATAAGCTGCATCGAGAAACTGCTCAGTAAACGTTCCAAGTTCTGCTGTCTTCGTCTTATCCTCCACAGTACCCTTAGTTTCCAAAAACAAGGAGTTGTAAACCTCTTTTTTAGTAGCTTGAGCAGTATCCCCCTCCATACCAAGCATCTCTAGACCACCAGCCGCATAAAATAAGTACATAGGAATCTTCAACACCAAATCTTCAAGTTCTTCGTCAGTCAACACATGTCCACCAGACAACCTTAGCCGCATATCTTCAATAAACTCAGCTAAATCTTTTACATAGTCATCCTCTAATCGCATGACAACATCCTTCATTGTCACACTACGCATCTTTACTAACTGAAGGACATCCTCAATAGCCTCTTCATCAACTAAGGCTTCAGCATCAACCTTGGATAGAGCTTTCAATGCAACTGAGCCACCTCTCGATGTGATAATGATAACGAACCTTCTTCAATCGATAATCAACCTCAATACCAGCCTCATCTTCAATACTCACACTCTTTTTACCCTGTAATCTTAAACCCGCTAAATGCCCTATTGGATAGTAGTATACTCCTAAACAACCATCATCTGAATAGTAATGAACTACAACTCCAGCCCGTACCCCCTCAATTTTAGCCTTAAGTTGAAGACCTTGCCACTGTCCAGGGCGAATATGATCGAAAGAAAACCTCTTTCCCTTACACGCCTTCAACTCAAAGTAGTATAAACTAGGCTTCCTATACACCGTAAAATCACTAACCGTATAGGAACCACGATAATGTCCTCCAGCATTCTGTACACGATCACAGGATATCTTATCCAACCCTGTAAAACTCGCCTTAAAATCCTGCTCAAACCTCTTCCCAGGTCCAACAATTTTAGCCATATATACACACGACCATTCATTTTCATTAGTGTTTAATCATTAGTCACTCGAAAACGATACTCCAAGAATGTCATCTGTCAAAGCAGCCGTATCACCAGCAAGATCACAAATAGTCTTATAACGACAATACGTACAGTCCTTAATATTAGCGGTCTTTGGTGGCAACTGATTCAAAGCAATATAGGCGTCACAACGCTTTATGAACTCCACAATACTCAATCTCTCTCTATCAGACACCTCGTAGATAAACGTCTTCTTCGCACATACGTTTCGATTCTCATATAAAAATAGCACCTTATCCAATCCAAGAACTAGAGAATACGCAGAGGCCTGTACTATGTGATCCGGATTAGGAGCTATGCGTGGTAGCCACTTAAAATCAGTCTCAGTCTTAATTTCAAGGATGTAGTATATGCCCTTAAACTGTATAATCCCATCACACATCAAGTTCATATTAAGCGGCTCATATCTCAAACTCGTCTCAAAACCAGACACTGAGCGAATCTTAACACCGTCTTGTGGATGTCTTGCTAGATACTCAGAGACGGGAACCCACCGTACAGGATACCCATATTTATTCATACTAGAAACGTACCTCTGAATATGCTCATGTCGAGCGGTACCACTCTCACCCATACCAACTAAATCTGAAGAAACTTTACCAACATCCACTACTGCGCCAGTAACTTGGTAGTAATTTTGTCTATAACAAGTACCAAGACTACTCGGCTTGTATGACTTTGAAGGAGCTCTTTCTGGATTCATCCTCGCAATACACTCATTAAGCATGGAAAGAAAAGACTCTTCTGGATGATCCTCATTATTCTGCTGACGTAGCTTTTTAGCTAAATCCTTAAGACTCATAGGTTCGCGCCCAATTCAACGGTGGTAAGATAGAATGTTTCATCACTAGATTCAGTCCGTATCCTAACAGGATCTTGATCATTATTCCAAGACACCATTAACACCCCATCCCTGTTAAATCTGTTCAATACCCCCAATAGATGTTGGCTATTCAGCACCAACCTTACATCCGGCCCTAAATCACCCGAGACCTCGACTGCCTCCCTAGTTTGATTCAACACATCGGTAATATACACATAACCACTCTCAATACTTATCACAATAGCAAAGCTGTAATATGTATCAGAAAACAAGCTAACTCGATCTACTGTATCTAAAAAATCCCCCAAAACTAAACTAAATTGATAACGAAAAGACTGTCCAGATACTTTATTAGAGTCTGGGTATCTATCCAGACCCAACAGTTCTGGTCCACGAATCTGTAACGTATCGCTATGGAACTCTAATGCTTTAGCCGATTCATAAATCCTTATCTGTTCTTCATCATCAAATTGATTAAGCAACTCAGCTAAAGGAGCTGGAATTAAAATGTTACGACTAGATACGCCACTGAGATCCGATACGCATAACCGAGTATCATCAGTGGTTACCATACGATCAATACCAATAAAAAACCCAGTCATCTCAGGACGTACCATAGAACTCGATACTGCACCTTCGTGTACATCCAACCTTTTCTTGAGAAGCTTTGCCTCAACCGTACCTAATAGCGACAACTCTTCTTTTTCCCAATGTGGAAACTCTCGATCTCTATACAGTGCCTGCTTATACACTCCATGACTATGTACAGTTAACTGATTATCGTTACTAGACAATCGTACCTCGTCTGTCTTCGTCTTCTGAATCAGCTTAATAAACGTATCAGCCTTTACTAAAATTGAACCCGGTTCCCACTTATCCACCATACCCACTGCACACACAAATGATGAAGCATTCGTAGACGTAATCGAAAATACTCCGTCATTTACTGTTAGTTGTAAATACTGTGTAACAGGAAGTATCTTACTGTTTCCCACACCCGGCCCTACCTTTTGCACCATAACCTGCAAAGTACTTGTACTAATAGTAGCCTTCACGAAATGCACCGCCCCACTAAAATTTTTTAGAACAGTTTTCTTGGCCGTGCCACTACGTTCTTAAGTTCATATGTAGATGCCCAACGTAAAAAGAAATCTACGTTATACAGAGAACGTTTCTTACTATCGTCACAAAGCTCCTCCAGCGTATACCCCAATGCCTCAATATCGTTACACACCTCTCGTTGAACAGGCTCAGGCTGATTAAGTAAATGCCTAGGATTAACTAACCTCTTTCTCTCAGACACCGATAATATCCCATATCGGGTAGTAATGTTACCATATACCCCGTTCATAAGCCAGGTAGTAGAGTCCGCACTAGTTAACGGAAACATCTCCATTAGACGCATATTAGTCATCCCAAAAGCGTGCGTATTAACACCTGGATTAGCACTATGACTAATCACCTCATAAACCTCTCTCATCCAAGCCTCTTTTTCACCCTCGGTACGATCATTAGAGGGTGATACTCCCATATACTGTATCCTAGGTTCAAATGCTAGCATCGTTTCTAACCACTCAAACGACTCTCCTTGATGGAAAATCGGCAGTAACTTCTCAGGAGACTTTAACTTAGGTAACATATACAAATAATTTTCCCACGACAACCTTGGTGCCTCTGCTAGTTGATTCGGAGTTTTTACCTCCCCAAAACGACCTGGTATAGTGTCAACTTGTGCCGCTATACGTATATGATCATCATACCGATTCAAAAAATCTATGTAGGCATCTACATCAACCACGATACCCCTACGATGTGCTGAAAAAGCACCAGAATCTATAAAAAAACCATCTTCCCCTCGTTCAAAAAACTTGAGTAGACGTTTATAATCATTAACATAACTAAGGAGGAAGTTACCCCCCTTCGACCTGATATAATCATGAAATAACTGTTGATTACCCCCAGCAAAATAAAGCTGAAAATTAGTCATCTACAGCATCTCGAATAAGAACCCCGACCCTATCAGAGGAGCCAAAAGAGTCTACCTTATCTATAAATATTCGATACGTACGATCTAAAAGCCCATAAGAATCTTCAGACAAACCCTCTAAGGCAATATCTTGTTGTGCTTGAATCTTAGACGCTACACGTAATAACTCCAATCCAGCCTCTGACAATAAATACCGATCCTCCTCAGATAACTCTTCCAATATATCGGCATAGTTAAGCAGTCGCTTGCAAGACAGGTAGCAGTAGTTTAGAAAATCATCAACGGTTGTCATCAGCAAACATCCTTTCCAATTAGTCTCTGTTTGTGAGATACGGCGGATTGATGCTATGATTCTCCAAACGTATACATGCAAATTCTTCCCAACGAGTTCCAGCCTTACCATAATTCACGTACGGGTCAATGCTAATCCCTCCACGAGGAGTAAACCGACCCCATACCTCTAAGTACCGTGGTTGCAATACCCCTACCAAATCCTTCAGTATAGTTGCCGTAATAGCTTCATGAAACGACCCATGATTTCGAAAACTAAACATATACAACTTAATAGACTTACTCTCCACCATAACCTTATCTGGAACATACTGTATCGCAAAGTTCGCCATGTCAGGCTGTCCTGTAATTGGACACAGCGAAGTAAACTCAGGTATGTTTAGTTGAACCCACACATCCAGCTCAGGTGTAGAGTTAGAAAAAATCTCTAAAACTTCCGGAGAATACTCAGTAGGATACGATGTACTACCAGAACCAAGACTCTTGAGATTCTCTGTCACAAGAACACCTCTCCCCTCATGTTGATGCTTAAATTATACCACACATCGAAGAAAATCACAACTAAGACTAGTTAATTAACTCATGAACTCTCCCCCCACCTCAACCCCGATGGGGT
>JAEHJW020006125.1_pt1 | contig 13382 bp, 18 predicted proteins | sample 9271431 | NCBI WGS metagenome assembly JAEHJW02
GTTCCTGCATCTTGTTCGGATAGCCGAGTATCACGGTCATGCCGCCGGAAACGGCTGGGGGTGTCTGCGTGCCAGGAGTGTCAGCGCCGGTATCGGTAAATGTTGTGCCGGAGGTGACGCTAGCTAATAACGTCTCGGAACCGCTTGTTGTCGAGCGGTAGACATTGTAACTGTATGCGCCCGTAACGGCATCCCAACTGAGCATCACAGTCGAGGTGCTACCGGTTGTCGTCACGTTGACCTCGTTGGAGTTGGTAGTTTCGCCGGTCTCGTCATCTGAAATCTGGCCGGCTTTGCTCAGTGCGGTGACGACGTAGAAATAAGTAGCAGCCGGAAGAGTCCCCCCGGTTGACGAAGCTACAGGTGTTGCTAGATTCGGTACGCCCATCGAGACGACATTCGGACCGCCGTTCATGTTTACATCTTGATGTCTCAGCCAGATACGAGGCGCCCAGTCGTAGCGTTCCGTTACGGTGTTAGTACCACCCCAGAAGCGTCCGGTATAGTCTTCGACGTATTGGTTGACTGCGCTGACAACAGAGCTGCTCACCCCGTCGAGCAGCGTCGCGTTCATAAACGTATTGAGCGCTGCGGTGGTAATAATGTTGCTCATGGTTATTCGTAGTGTAAAACAAAAGAAGCGCCATTCCTAGCGCTTCCTTTTGCAGAGTCAAATTCCCTGTTAGATCAATTCGACCTGGGCCAGGACTCCTGCACCGACGGCGAGGCCGGTGCCATTCTGCACCATCTGAACGTCGAACACATCTCCCGCTTCTACTGCAAACGGAGTAGTGATCGGTACTTCCAATGGCGTCTCAGCGACGAGATTCGTTCCGGTGGCTAAAGTTACGGATGCAACTGTACCAAGGGGAGTTCCAGCTCGAAGCTGTCGGACATTGAAAGTGACGTTGTTGGTGGCTACGCCAGTCACGGTGGTAAAACCGGCCGGTGGCGTTAGCACGACAGCGGATAGCTCGTTGCTCAGGTCATCAGTGGCTTCAGCCGTGCCGATGACCGTAGTGCTTGTAGCACCCGCAGCCGCTTGGGAGGGTAATGTTTGAACATACTTGCTCATGGTCTTATCCCTTCACCAGCTTGTAGACTTTGCTCAAGCCGCGCGCCTTGGCTTCTGCCAGTACGCGCTTGATCTCATCTGGTACAAGGCGCACGATGTCACCTTTGCAGTAAGGAAAGACATCGATAATGAACTGAACCAGTTGACCTTCGACCTTCTTAGCGTCTGCAACCACGGTCTTTTCGACCTTCTGGACATCCGCATCAAGGTTCTGAGCCAAGTCTTTAGTAGTCTGAGCCATATTTCATGCCCTCCTATTAAGATTTTATGACGCCGGTTAGCTTGCTGAACGACGTGCCGATAACAGGCATCGCCGCAACCCTCTTAGCCATTCTCAGGCTAATCTTGTCGTTAGCGAAGTCGTTACCGTTAGTGCCGTAGTCCACCCGCAAGGCACCACGATCACCAATGAAGTAGTTCTTGAAGTAGGCGTACCAAATCTCGGTTTCGTTAGTTCCGGTACCCAAATTGCTTGGGATTTCGTCAACGATATGAATCGGACGACCAAGCAGCGTTGGCGGAGTGGCTTCAGCAAGACCGTCACGCCAGATCGGACGACCGTAGTTGTCTTTGACGTCTTCCAGCGCTTGCATACCGGCTGTGCTTGTCACGTAGACAGCTAGTTCGCGGTAAGCGGTTGGCAGGGAGTACTTAAGGGCAAGCACATCGTCGTAGACGAGACCTGTGCCAGCTTGTGCCACGCTGTTAGGCGTGATCTGGCTGGAGCGGAAGCCCCATGGCTGAGCGGTGCCTGAACCGTTAGTAAAGGCAGCGTTCTCAAACAACGCCATAGCCACTGCGAAGCGGCCTTCGACAAAGTTCTGGATTGCCGGGTTAGTGGCAGCGTCAGCGATAATCTCGCTTGTGAAGCCGTCGAGTCCCATGTACTTGTATGGGGTTAAAAGATTAGGAGCGAAGACTTCGCCGCTGTCGGTGCTGGTAGAACCTTCAGCTACCCAGTAAACAGTTGGCAAGCTGTTTTCGCTTGGCAGCTGGAGCTGGGCTGGCATGTTTGGTATTACGGTTGATATTTGGCGTAAGGGCGAAATGTAAAACATTTGCTTGACAATGCTGTCTGCGACAGTAGTAGGTACCAAGACACCACCAGCGGTACCACTACCGATAGTGCTGATGTCCTGTTCCTTCTCGCGCCACTGGACACCCTTGGCGTCGTAGTCTTTGGCGACTACTTCGTTTGAGTGGGCCAGCGCCGTGCGGTCGCCGGAAGCAAGTGCTAGATAGAACTGCTTGACGGTTTCCCGTTCGTCAGAAGTGGTTTTTTGCTCACGCTCGATGACTAAGTCCTTCGAGTGATCTTTGAGCTTGGCTTCCATCTTCTTTTCGACAGCCTCGTCAATATATTCAGAGACCTTCATATCACCTCCTTAGGTGAAATAGTTGATATTGGTTACCGACGTTGAAGGCTTCAAGCGTCTAGCTTGTTGTCTTCGAGAGCGCCGTCGATCTGCGCTTGTAACTCAGGCGTAAGCTCGGCTGTAAGGTCGATCTCATCGTCTGTCTCGGCACCAGGCTGGTCGTTGTCGCCGCCTTTAGCTGAGTCATCCTCAGAGTCTTCCGTGTGCGCGTCTTCGTCTGTCTCGGTTTCCGTTTCCTCTGCGGTAGCAAGTTCCTTGGTCTTCACATCGTCAAGCGGTAGTTCCTTGCCGTCGTCTTCCGGCCAGGGCTTGTCAAACAGTTTGTAATACTTCTTGATCTTGGCGAGCACCGCATCCTTGTCAATCCCTTCAACACCACCACGGGCGCCTTGTACGGCCTCGTAAGCAGCTGCAACACCACGCCAGACAGCCTTCAGCTCACCGTCAATGACATCGGCGAACGGCAGTTTGTAATCACCCTGCTTGTCGCCGTCACCTGAAAAGAAGGCTCGTCTGTACTTACCAAAGTCGATCTTGTCATCATCACCTTTAGCCCACTCCTTGATACGCTTGATGGCTGCATCAGCGTCCCAGGCGCGGTCTGCGGGTGCTTTGCCAAGTAGTTTGATGACGGTAGGTATAACATCCAAGCGGGTGCTTAGGTCAGCAACCGTCTTTGTTAAGGTTGCTATGGCTTCGGTTAGAACTTCGATCTGTTTGGTTGCGTCCACGGGGACCTCCTTAGTTTCTTCTTCTTCATCTAGTTGTTTCTCAAGCAAGTCCGCTTCGGCTCGCATACCATCCATCAACCAGGTTGCATCTTTACGGCTGAGGGTACCTTCTTTAAGACTGAGGGCTATCGCTCGTGGATTTGCCGGTATAGGAACAACGCTTATTTCCAGCAGTTCATTGTTTTTGAGGTGTGGGACGCCGTCCTTGACTTCCTCATCGTGGTTGATGAAGCCAACTGAGACTGTCTTGAGGGTGCCGGACTTGATCTGGTTGAAGACCAGGGCGGCCTTGGGATTGATGTCAGTGTCAAAGCGAAGGTTGGCGTCGGTATGGCTGCCACTATGTGCGATCTCCAGGCTCTCAGCCGTACCAAGCACGTTCTCCGGCTCGTCTGGGTTGTGGCCCCATAGAACGATCGGGTTTTTCATGTATCCTTTGAAGTCCCAGCTACTCTGATCGACTACCTCGCCCATCCGGTCAATCTTGTTATCAGAGATGGTGAAGGTTACCGTCTTGGACGAATCATTGATTGACGTTGCCTTAGTGTTGAATAGTTTGGTGACGCGACGCATGGGTTCTACCTTTGACCCACCACCTGTAGATTCGTTGTGAAGCTGGGAGTGGTCCCTGTAACAGCTATTGATGCGCGGATGTATTGACCGCAGTTCGATAGCAGTAAGCGTTGTGTGCCTGCAGCTGTGACAGCCGTGAAAGCGCCGGAGGGTATGTTGTACCAGGTGTTTCCATCGGGACTGTCCTGCATGGTCACCGTCATTGACGGCGTTGTGCCGCTGACGGAAGTCACATCAAGATAGGCAATCACGCCATTGAAGTCACCGACCGCAAGTGCGCTGGAGTTTAGACCGGCTGTAATGGCCTCATTCAGTAAAGCGATGCTGTCGTTACCGTCTAGCATTATGTCTTAACAATAAAACACAAGCGGTTAGAAAACAATAGTCTCTAAAGTTTAATGAAGATTGGTTCCAGGTAACAACGGCAGTTTGGATGACATGGAGGGGTACCGACTGCTTCGTAGTTAATGTTGAGCTTCTGCCCGTCAGCTTCATAGACATCGCCGAGGTTCAGGAAGTTAGAATCAAGCTTGACGATCACGCCATCCAGGTGAGCGCAGAACGCGCAGACCTTCTCATCTTCGGCTGTGTACCACGCTTTGCCGCTGACGCCTCCAGCTTGTTTCCACGCTGCTACATCTCCGAAGCCCTGCGCTCGGGTAACCTCAGTGCGAGTGATGCGGTCGGCACGGACGGTCAAGGTCGAACCGAAGACCTCCTCGATGCGCGCCCGAAGCTGATGATCGCTCTCGTTGTTGTCGATACCCTGGCCAAGAGATGCCCTGAGCTGCTTCTCCGTCTCTTCATTGACTTCAGTGGCGAGCTTGTGGGACTGATGCTGTGAGTAGTTGAGCACGTCCAAAGCTGTCGGGTTGAACATGCTCGGGTCGAGGTTGACTTGGCTCATGGCGTCTTTGCCGGTTTCAACCAACAGTGCGTAAAGGATAGGAGCGAGTGCCTTGCGCATCATGTCGGTGTAGATGCCGAAGGCCAGCAGTGCTGCCAGGTAGTCCTTTTTATCCTGGCGCGTGGTCTGTTGGCTCTTGTAGCCCTTGATGTTGGTAGTACTGGCGTTGCTAAGGATTTCCTGACCTTGCAGCTCGAACTGCTGACGGAGAGTGGTTAGGAGTGCCTTCTCATAAGCTTCAGCCTGTCGGCGATAGCGCTGAGCCTTGGCTTCGCCGCGTTCTACACGCTCGTCAGTGCGCTCCAGCTTCTCAGGAGTGACTACGGCTTTTTTTTTACCCCGTGTAGGGATTTCTCACCGTCTGTGTCGCCTGGGTCCTCGTCAACGTGATCGTCACCATCGTGATCAGGGTCCTCGATGTTCTCCGGGTCCTCAGGTTCAGTCTGACCATTGACAATGCTCTCAAGCGTCATCGGTGTCTTGCCGGCGACGATGATCTGCGTGCCGATACCGTTTGGCAATGGCTTGTCGCCGTAGAGGTTACGGACCTCATCTTTGGTCCACCACTTGTCTACGCCTTCCGTAGCCGTTTTGAGCTTCTGCTCGACATCTTCAGGTACAGGATTCTCGAAGTCCAGTTCGAGGTCAGGGTCGTAGACATTCACCAGCGTAGCATTAACCTGCTTCACGAACTGTCGGATGCGTGGCACGATGTTGATAAGCGCATGGATGTAGAACCCGGCTTCAAGGTTGGCCCGGTTGACATTCTCGACGGAACCAAGGATGCCCGGACTGACTCGCCACATGGCCAGAATCTCATCCCTGCTGAACTGACGACTGTTGATGAAGTCGAGGTCGGTCTGTTTCATCAAGCTGGTGACGGTACCACCTTCGATGAGCAGCGGCTTGAACGCGTTCTCAGCGCCGGTGTTCTCATCCATAAACTGCATCTTCCAGCGCCGATACGCTTCATCGTCGAGCGCCTCGTTGGTCTGGAAAACCATGCTTGGACGTCCGGCGTTGGCGAACAAGCGTCGGTTCCACTCAACCATCTGTCCTTCGGTGTCGATGGCTGCCGCAGCCGCGGCGATTATCGAACGGCCGAAGTAGGGGTTGTTTGGGTCCGGATTGATGTCACGGATGAAGGCCGTGACCGGGTAGTCGGTCTTCATGTACTTGACGATGCTCTTGCTGTACTTTTTGCCGACATGGAACTGCACCTGGTGGCTCGGAAAGATTTGCAGCGCGTCCGGGAGCTGACCACGGGTCGGAATAAAGCTGTCACCATGGCGTATCATCCAGATGTAGCTCTCGCCGGTGAAGTTCAGATAAGTAAAGTGGAGTTGTTTGAGCTGCTCGCCTGTATGGACGTTATTGGGATTGTCGAAGAGTTGCAGAATTTCATGCTCGTGTACCTCTTCACGGTCGCCGTTCTTCATCTTGTGGTAGAGCTTCAGCTCGACGGCAGCCGTTGGATCAACAATCGCCGTATTGGCTGCAAAGCACCAGCCAGCGTTGGCACTCATCTGCGACGCCTTGTCGTAGTACTGCTTCAGACGGCCGGTGCCGTTGAGACTCCAACCATCGAGCGGCGACAGGGCTTGGATGAAGTCTTTAGTCTTGGTGCCAAGTAACGCTCTAGCTACCCTGAGCCGGAATGATGGTTTGTTTGCTGCCATTACTGCTTATGCTGCCTTCTAGCAACAATATAACAGCAATAGCCGTCAATTTATAGACTAAGTGATGTTGTTGGCGCTAGTCATTGTCGTGCCGGTGAGTTGGGAGGGTCCACCACTTCGGACGTCGAGACGTCTATGCTCTAGGGTCATGACGACTAGAACCGTGGTGCGTCGATCACCAGGAAAGGTCCGAGATGCCATCGTGGCCTACCTGCTTCAACGCAAGAGCGAGGCGACTCTGGCAGAGATACGGGAGGGAATCCAGGCGCAGCTAGGCGACGTGCCGTCGTCCTCTGTGCGGTCGTACTTGAACCTCAACACTGGCCCTGGCAAGCAGTTCGAGCGGGTAGGTCGTGGCACGTACCGACTGCGCTGAGGTCAGCGAAGACGAGCCGATCTTCACGTTCGGGAGTGCTGCGCTCTACAGCGCTGACTGCCTGAAGTGGTTGGCGTCCTGGCAGCCAGCAACGGTTCATGCTGTTGTGACCGACCCTCCCTACGGCCTGGTCGAGTACTCCGACCTGGAGCAAGCCAAGCTGCGCAAGGGTCGTGGCGGCGTGTGGCGCATCCCACCATCGTTCGATGGCCACCAGCGCTCGCCGTTGCCTCGGTTCACCACGCTGAGTGATGCTGAGCTGGATTATGTCCGGCGCTTCTTCAAGGAGTGGGCTGAAGCGCTGCGTCCAGTGCTCGTGCCTGGCGCTCATGTCGTTATCGCCTCCAACCCGCTGGTCAGCTATATCGTGTCAGATGCCGTGGCGTCCGCCGGGTTCGAGCGTCGAGGTGAGGTAGTGCGCCTCGTCCAGACGATGCGTGGTGGCGACCGACCTAAGAACGCCCATGAAGAGTTCCCTGGCGTCTCTGTGATGCCACGGTCTCAATGGGAACCATGGCTACTGTTCCGCGAGCCGATCGAAGGACGCGTTTCGGACAATTTACGTAAATGGAAGACTGGTGGGCTGCGCCGGGTGTCTGACGACATCCCGTTCGGCGACGTCATCCGGTCCACTCCGACCGGAAGCCGGGAGCGCAGAATTGCTAACCACCCCTCTCTGAAGCCACAAGCGTTCCTGAGACAGCTCGTGCGTGCTGTGCTGCCGCTTGGTGAAGGCGTCGTCCTAGACCCGTTCGCTGGTTCTGGCTCGACTCTCGCAGCCGCCGAAGCAATCGGATACCAATCAATTGGTGTCGAGCGTGATGACAAGTACATTCAGGTGGCGAAGGAAGCCATTCCGTTGTTGGCGAAACTCACCGTCTAGCGATCACGGTAAATCCAACCGGCTCGTAGTTTCTGGATGCCGTCTCGATCCAGCGTCGCTGTCCGGGTACCAAGGTCGCTTCTCGGGTTCTTTCGGAAGTCGTCTGGTTCTACTTGCGCCAAGTAGACCTCCCTGAAAATCAGAGGGTTTCTGTCGTAGGCTGGCTCAGTGACCTCATCAACCTCGTAGACGAACACGCACATCCACTGTTTCCGGGCGCCATGGGTGTCAACAGCACCACCGGGGTTGCGGGTGGTCTTGATCTCAACACCTTCTTCTCCGGCCTTCACACTGTTGTTTTGATACAAGCCGCCAACGATGAGGTCTGGATGGCCGTTGTGATAACGGTTCTGAACCAGATTGCGGGAGTGTTTCGCAAGGCTTGCTGTAAGCATGTCGGACACGGTGCCGGAAAGGATAGCCTTGCGCAGAGTTTCTTCGAGCCTAGGCAATCGCTTCCCGATGAAGAATCCATTGGTGTCATGGAAGAAGTCATAAACATCCTGCATGGCAGCTTGGAAGTCGATTCGTCGCAGCTCATAAGGGTAGACCGCGGCAGGGTTGAACTTCGTCACGTTGACTCGCGGATGGACCAACGGCACGGCGCGCGAGGATACCACCTCGGAAGGTAGCGATTGTGTGACCTATGCGGTACGCACTCGAAATACGCTCTTGCTGGGGTTCACGATGTCCGTGATGCCGTAGCGGATCATGTCCGGGGCATGGCTGAACTCGTGCTGCGGGACGTTGAGGCTTCGTCCAGCCCGGTCAACTTTCCAAAGATAGTTGCGCACGTCTTTGATGATATGGATGCTGTACTCGGTTATGTAAAGATGCTGGCGCTGGACCGTCTGTATACCATGCATCACTGAGTCAGCTCCCTTAGTCGAGCCAGTGATGTTCACGCCGTAGGTCTTGATCTCGTCGATGGACTTAGGTTCAGCCGAGTCGGCAACCGTGAGCACATGCGTCTTGCCTTCATAGCGATGGGCTGACTGCGCAGGTTGCAATCGTTCATACTTGCGGATGATGTTGGCCAAGTCGAGATTGGTCAGTCCGGTTGCATAGGCCAGCTCATGTATAACAAAGCCCTTGTTCCATTCGTAGATGTTCCCTACCGCGCTGGGATCGTTGGTATAGCCGAAGTCAACGGCGTGCCTTAGCAGCCTGGCATGCTTTGGCACCCTGGAGATGATCTCCCAGTTGGTGAAGACCTGGCCCTCGTTGATGCCGATCTCGCCCAGGCCGTAGATGCGCCACAGGTTCTCGTTCGTCTGCAGTGACTCAATCTCTCTAACGATGGTTAGCGGGAGGGCCTCGTTGTCCTTGTAGGTCAGCTTGATGAAGTCAGCATCGGGCCGGTGCATATAATCGGTATGGACATAGAACTCATGGACCGGGTTGAAGTCAAGGTAGGCGACGAAAGCCGTCCGTAGAAGCAGCTGCCGAGTCGTATCGTAAGGTACGTTGTTGCACTCGTTGACGAACAGCACGTCACGCGCCGGACCATGGACTTTGCTTGAATCATCTGCGCCAAAGAACTCGATGATGCTGCCGTTCTGGCAGGCATAGATTGTGTCGCTCTTGTTCCACTGATCATCGCTCCAGTAGCCCCGGCTCTCCATGATGAGCTTGAAGTCCCGGACTGCTCCTCGTTTCAAATGAGGTAGGTTCTCGGAAACAACCGAAATAACGAGTTTCTTATGGCTTGTCGCGAGATCGATAAGGCATATAAGGATGCCAATAGTCTTGCCTGCTCTAGCGCCGCCTTGAATGATGCGTAGTCTGCGCCGGAGTGCCTTAATCTTGATTAGAGCTGTTGTCTCTTGGATCATCGGGTTGTAGCTGAACGGCACCACCAAGCATGGGCTTCTCAGTGTTCACAGTTAGTTTCTGCTCGGACTTGTCTACCCATCCAAAGTTGTTCTTGGCGTTGAAGATGATGCCGGCAACGACGCCGCTGCTGGCAAGCATTGCTTCTTCGACCTGCTCCTCGACTCGCTGCCGGGCCTTTTTTATAGTGTCAGAAAATCTGCCACGCTTTTTATAGTCCACGAGCGACTGCCGGCTTTCGAAGCCCAGTGCAATGGACAAGCCGGTCATGGTGTATGGCTTGGGCTTATGCAACTCGATCTTCTTGCCGTCTTTATTGACATACTCACTTTTGTGTTCATCGCATGCCTTGAAATAAGCATCGATCGCTGCTTGCATTTCTTCAGGTGTATCGAATTTCGCCGGCCGTCCTGCCATACTTTCACTATAACATTAGCGTCAAAACCACTTCCCCGACCACTTCCCCGGCTCTTTCAACTCCCCCGTTCGTTAAGTGTTCGCTTCTAACAGATACAAAAACATCTTTTTGACCGACATGCAAGGTAGGGTAGGGGACCTTGGTCTAAGGTGTTAGGAAAAAATCAGGCGACCTCCAGGAATCAGCAGGGGAGTGCCTCTAATCTTCTGCTCTTACTTCCCTCAATATATAACTAACAACCTTGTGCATGCTATGGATGATGAGTGCTACGATCATCACGCCGATGTATATCATCATGGCCTGGAATAGTTTTTCCATCTTGCTTCCCTGCAAGTCTTGGATACTCTCCATGGCATGTTGGTGTGCTTCATGTAAGGCTTCGAGCATTTGAGCATAGTTATACGCTTATGCTTGGATGTCCTCAAGTTTGTGCTGATAATCGCGCTTGCTCGTCCGGCTTGTTGCGTCTATGCCGCCTTTAGCATGGTTGCAGTTCCAGCAGCACGGCTCTAGATTGTCGTGGTCCCATTGAAGCTCAGGGTGTGTGCCTTTCGGTAATACATGGTCGAGCGTCAATGGTTTGAAGTCATCATGAGGTTCAATGTCTAACGGGATGCCGCAGATGTAACAGCTCCATGGGCCAGTATGTTTCTGTATCCAGTCCCAGCGGACCTCCCTCCACCTGGCTGCCTTGGGACCGTGTTTGCGTAAGTAAGAGTGGCGCTCTAGTGGCTGGCGAGGTTTGTTGAAACACATTAGTGAGTAGTGATCCGGGCTTCCGCAGTAGCTACAGGGCTTTGGCATCGTCCACAAATTCCTTCACTTCCTTCAAGTGCTGTTCAATTGCGCTGATGCGCCAATGATCCGGTATGACTATAGTTGTGTGTTCTGTACTGCCCCAGATGGTGACGATGGTGACCTTCCTGTCTTTGAGGTAGATGGCGCTCATGGTTGAGGTTCCTGGCAAACTACGCAGTGGCCGTTGAGCCAGCAGTGCTGTTTGTTGACTAAGTAGAACCCGCAGATGATGTTTTTCATTAGTGTCCTTTTGTTAGATTCGACGCTCCTGGCGCCGTATGGGAACTACTTCGAGTTACCGGGCAAACGGAGAAACCCGGTTAGTAGCTCCCACATGGAGACATGAGGGGGGTAAGCGGTCGTGCCACGCCGGACGTAAGAGCTACCTAGGAAATACTAATACCTTTGGTAACCAGGCGTCATTGGCCGCCAATTTGGAGGGCTGCTTCGGAACTATTGCACACCCTACGGTGCCAGGTAGTTCGCCCGGCGCTTGCTATGTTAAAGATCGTCGTCTACATGGCCCTTGTAAGTGAAGGCGTAGAGGCCCTCCTTGACATGGGATGTGACGATCCTATGGCCTTCCTTACGCAACTCGTGGATGCGAGCGCCGTAGCGGAAGCAGACTTTGTTTAGGTCGTGGTTAGTGACCGTGCCTTCAGCCTTGAGCAAGTTGAGTATCCGTGCTGTCTGGCTAAGCTTAGGTTTGTTTACTGTTAGTAACATATGTTTGCCCTTGTTTATGTATTGTCTATTGTGAGGGCTTAATCCGCTAATGTCAAATGAAAATGCTTGTGTTACTGTGGATAGAACTATACAATATGTCCAATGAGTGTATTTGATAGAATTGACCGGAGGGAGTACTTCCGACTGCATAAATGGGTTGCACGCAACTTCAAGAAGAGCGGCATTTGTGAGTTCTGCTATAAGGAGAGTAAGACCGAATGGTCTAACAAGAGCGGGTTTTATGCTAGAGACAGGATTGATTGGCAAGAGCTTTGTCATACATGTCATGTGCGGTGGGATAGAAAAGAGCAGGCATGGTTGAACTACAAAGGCGTCAAGTACGGACCGGATGAGGCTGCTCTTACTCGCCTCAAAAGTTATGCGTGGTACAAAGAGAAGTCTGATTAGTGAGCTGGGCGTCCTAACTCGGCAAGAGAGCAAGCCGACGCCAATCTTTTGCTCGTATGGATGGGCGACGCCCGCTCTAATTATTGCATAGTGCTTGTGCTTTGAAGTGGCCAGACCGCATGCCATCCCTCAACAGCGCTGCGCGTTCCATGATGATCGGCGTAAGCGCAAAGCGCTCTGGCCCATCGTCTGATCTCTTCATCGGGGTTGGTCAGGTCGCGGCCCAACTCTGCCGAGAGGTCGTCGCTGATGGCGCCACAACTGGCCAAGGAGTACATGGCGGTTGTTTGGCCTTCATGGAGCAGGGCGGCGATCGCTCTGGCGGCTGGGTGGGCGATAGGTCGATGGTCGCGCTCCGCTTCGGCGATCATAGCGTTGACTAATTCAGTATCGGTGCGATGTATGATTTCGCTCATGCTTGCTTTGGTTATCTCATGAAGCGAAACAAGTTGCAAGCGTGTCGCACAATAACCTACTTTACGCTACCAGTCAACAGAGGTAGTAGTGTATGTGAGCTGATAAGGGTCTTTGTCAAGAGGCTAATCGAACCAGTTCCTACCACCGTTATTGTCACTTGTTATGCCATATTCGGTTTTTGATGTTGTTATAGGCTTTATATCACCACATTCACATACAAGCACGTAATGATGTATATGATCTGTTGTGTCTGTTTGTGATTTAGTTGAGACAAATGGACAGTTAGCCTCATCATTCTCTATACCACACTGGTTGAGATTGCATCCGGCTTTAGGGCCATGATCGTCGCCACTCATCGTGCAATCCTGCGGACCGGATAGCTATGCTGGTGTCTAATGCTTGTGTCCATCCATACTCGTATGCCGGTTTCCGCTATATATAACTCGAACAATGCATCAGCCTGACGCCTGTGTCTTCGGGATGCAAAGTAACGCTTAATGGCCTTGATGATGCGGTGACGGCTAGCTGTTAGACCATCACAGAATCGTTCGTAAGTAGTGATGATACGTAATTTAGTTAGCTCGATAGGAATGTCCTCGTAGTACATCCCCTCAACAGCTTCTGACTTACGTGGTTTATATCGCTTCATGCTGAGTCGTCTCCTTTTGCGACCTCTAACTTGCGCTCATGGATGTGAGTAATAGTGGCTAGCTCCTCAGTGACAGCAACTTCGCCAAGCCTTGTTCTCAGCTCGACAAGATGGTCTTCGTATAAGCAGGCCAGTTCCATCCAACGCTGAGACTCAATGACGCACTCGTCTATTTGGCTGATTGTCAGGTCAATGTCTCGGCGTAAGAAGGGCTCGGCTGAGTTCATGCTGCTTGCTCCTGCGCTGTCACCCGGCCGGCTCTGAGTATTTTGTCAGTGGCTGCGAAGACTTGCCGGATTAGATGGTCGGCTGGTCTATCACCACGCAACCATCCTTGGATGTAACCCCGGCTGACTGTTGCTGCGTCTTCCGGGAGCTGGTCTAGCTCGTTGCATACCAGGTGCGCCGTGCTCTCGGCCTGGAACTCACGCAAGCCACGATGTTGCATGACTTTGAGAATGCTAAGACCTTCGGTATGGCCCAGGACCACATGGCCGATCTCGTGGATCGTCGTCTTGAACGGATAAACGGCT
>JAEHJW020001650.1_pt1 | contig 13372 bp, 15 predicted proteins | sample 9271431 | NCBI WGS metagenome assembly JAEHJW02
TTCTTTTTTGGCAGGTGTTTGTGCTAAAGAATCCCATATTATAAGCGCAGGTCCATCCCAAGACTTGTCCCTTAATTTAGAGGTTAATACTTGTGAAACTGTATCATAAACATCTTCCAAACAACCGGGCTGATGGTAGATTAATTCATCGACGTCTACTCCTAACATCGTAAGTCTGGCCATAGAAGTAGCTGCTTCTGTGTCTAGATAGACCACTGGCATGCCGCGCTTTTGAGCCTGAGCAGCTATCATACCAGCCAGCGTTGATTTTCCGGATGCTTCTAGTCCAATGATTTCTACAACGCCACCTATAATTATTCCGCCACCGAGTATTTTATCGAGTGGCAATAATCCTGTCGATATAAAATCAAAAGAATCGATTGATATTTGTTCCGAAGAACCAAAGATGGCTTCTCTCAATTTAAGTAAGCCGAGAGATTTTTTACCACCTATTTCTTCTTTGCCTGCTTTGAGTTTCATTCTTTCTCCTTAAAATGGTTCATCATCTGAGCCAGGACCTACTTGTTCGACAATTGGCTCGTTTGTAGATGATTTTACGTTCTTAAAGCCTTCAATTGAAGCAGCAAACTGTTCGGATTGCTGTTCCATTGATTCTCTACGAGCTTTATCTTTTTCATAATCAACTATTTTTTGATTATAGACTTTAAGTGCGGCTAGAACTTTGTCTACTACAGTTGAATCAGTAATGATTTGTTGTTCAATAAAATTGATGAGAGGTTTTTCGTTGACGGAAACTAATACATTTTTAAAGCCTTCACTGTCAGTAGGAATAGCTACGGTCTCATCTATTTCAATGTCAAATTTACCTTCGGGGTTAGTAAATAGTTTTATGCGGTGTCTAAAGGCATCTATGAGATTTAGATCTTTATCAGACATGAGTTTAGACAACTTAGCAGTATAGATTTCAAAAAGATAATCTTGAAACCAGGCGATTTTGATTTTCTTTTCGTGAATTACGTATGTGAGGAAGAATTCAGTGCCAACTGCCATTTTGAAGGTTGCTTTGGGAACTCTTGTTTCTTTCATCCATCCTTGGATGACGTTTCCGTTTGGAAGATTGATTCTTTCAGATTTCATGCCTGCATGGTCGCGCATAAAGTCATACAAACCGAAATGTGTATTGAGTTTTTCAAACGGATAATCCACTTCGCATTCATCCGCTGCAATATCTATAGAGATTACTTTTGGAACAACAAAGAATTGATATACGCCATTCTTTTTAAAATTAAGATATTCCACTGATCCATTAGCGTGCGATGCTTCAAGATTCTTTTTGTGAGTTTGCTCAAATGTTTCTTTTGTTTTAATTTTCATTGCATTCCTCCATGCATAGCGTCATTATTATTATACAACAACTTGCCAATTTCTATTGTTGGTTAGATAGTGATTTGAGAAATTATTTTCTTTCTAAATGACTTTGCGAAAGTTTCGTTTTCTAGACTGTTTGTTTCAATTGTTGATATATAGTTCATGCGGCAAATTTTTTCAGTTGTAAATGCTCTATCAAGCGCGCTGATATCTCTTTTAGCATTGTTAGCACTTAAAATGAAATATGTTTTTCCGCCACTGTCATCTTTTGTCGACTTATCATTTTGAATGATAGGGATTACACTGTTTAAGAGTTTTGTAGAGTTAATAGTATAGAAAACATAGGAAGGTTTGGCTGCGCTATCTACTCTCTTTCTATGTATCCTAATTGTATTGACGTTCTTTAAAAAGTCGGCTTCAAATAGACTAGACACATCGATTTGTTTAGTCTTATCTACACTAAAAATAGTAACGACTGTTTCGTTGTCAATGATGTCAAACGTATCATCAAATTTCTCTGTTTTAAGATCAAAAGTATAAAATCTTTCTTTATCTATCTTATAGACTAAAGCTTTTTCGGTTAAGTCGTTTAGTTTAGATAAAAAATCTGCTATTTGCATCCCTATAAAGTTGCTACTAAATTTGTTTCTTAATGGTTTTAGCGGGAAAAATACTGCTATAAGCTTTGTAGTCGCAGTTTTTTCGTTTGATTGCGTGTTACCTTCCATGATGCTCTCCTTATTGCAATTCGTTATATCCATTATAACAAATTGTAGTTAGAAAATTTAAAGTTCAAATTAAGGCAAAATTCCGCCTGTTGGGATCATTTGAGAGGCTGAATTAGGACCAATAGCGCTATAGTTGCCACCATAGTCATCAAAATCTCCCGATTCATCGTCGGCTGATCCCTCTTCATCGATACCGGCTTCTTCTTCATCTGAGATATTGTTTTCATTCATATCATCTGAAGGCGGTTCTTCGTTTCCCTCTCCACCTTCGGCATTCTGCTCAGCGCCAGCTGCATCTGCTGCCATTTTAGCTTGAGCATACACAGGATTGAGAATGATATCGCCATTAGGAAGCGGTCTTAATCCATACTGTGCTCTAATTTCGTTTACAGTCTTTAGATATTCAGACTCTTGTCTTTCAAGAGAGATCTTCTGTGCTTCGATGAGATCTGTATATCCGTGGAATGAAAATTCGTATTTGTCATCGGTAGCTGGTCCAACGATATATTTTTGAATAGTAGACTCTAAGAATCTAAGCAAAGGCACAAGACCTTTGTCTTTAGAAAATTTCAATCTTTCTAGGGCTGAGCTATCTGACAGAGACTTCGACTGGCCCGAAACACCTCCCTTGTTAGGGAAGTTAATTTCAACTGGATCGATCTGATAAACACCGCAAATTACATTGACGAGATATTCTAGCCATCTACCAAATTCCATATCTCTATTTGATTGTCCAAGATTAATCCAATCGACGCCACCTTCTGAAGCAATGATCGGAGTTTTCCAGGCATTGGCAACTCCTGTTACTTGAGCATGCCAAGCTCTTCGGAATGCGTCTAGTTCTTCTCTTGGAACATTAGAGCCCTTTATATTGAGAATACCTTTAGGCGTCGATCCTTGAGTGAACCAGCGTTTATTATGTTCCTCTCCGTATATTTGCGCCGAAATATAATTTAAAGCCATCTCTATTTCGGATATGCCATAACCATTGGCTTTTATGTCAGTCGTAGGGTTGCGAACTGCAAATGCCATCTCACCATAATCGTATGCAGTATAGAGATTACCATCAATAAACTGGACGTAGTAAATTCCCTTTTCAATTCTTGTTTTAGGATCGGAGAGTCTAATAGTTCCCGAATCAACCGCATAGAAAGCTGATGGTTTTCCACTAGTAGGGTCTTTTACAATCTCAAAACAAAGCTGGTCAAATGTTAAAGTATCTCTTACTATTTTTCTTAAGAAAGTCTGGAAATTATCTCTTTGTGGATCTCGAAGCTTTGATTCAGATGTACCACAGTTGTCGATGAAATTAGTTAAGTCCATAATTGTACGAACTTCTTCATCTGTTAGCAATGGCACTTTTAAATTTGGGTTAGCCTGTTTCATCAAATATTGAAACTTTTTAACTTTAGGCATTATTGTATACCCAATTCTATCATTAGGCATTACATATGGCGTTGCAAACATAGCACACTGATTTATTCTAGTGTTTATGACGGAGGCTATAACACCATTTCTATACGAAATTTTTCTAAGCAATTGATAGCTTAAAGCCCATGAAGCATTCTTTGTTTTAAACTGTAAGTAGTCTAATACAAATAGAGGATCATAGAATTTCGTAACTGGTGCAGGGTCTCTTGGATCTTGCTTATCTAGAATTTTTCCACCTGATAGCGCTACTTTTTGGGCTTTCTCCAAATCAACACTATCAAAAACTTTCTTATGTCTTCCCATTTAATTACTTCCTTATTTATGTTATAAATTTCATCCAGTCAATAGTCTCGGGATTTCCAACTGCTATATCACCGATAGTAATGTTGTTATCTAATGGGTGCTTATAATTATCGTCATACATTAGTTTTTGTCGATCATATACAGATGCTTTTGGTGCATCGGAAATGCCAAAAGTATCTTTATTTAGAAACGAAAACGACGTACTATTTTTTTCGTTTAATAATATGAAACTGCCCACTGCACCTGCTATGACACTGTCATCGTGTTTTCCTTCTGATGCTTGAGGTTTTCCATTAGCGCCATATACAAATGAAAGCGCTTGATCCAACCACGTCCTGCTATAAATTACTAGCATATTGTTTCTTAATAGCTCAGCGTTATTATCTAAGATAAGAGGTCTTGTAACACTGCTCGAAACAAACCCTGGCTTAGAATCCTTAGCGAAATATACATTAGGGTATTTGTCGAGTATTTTTATTTGATCTTGCATATAGCCATTTGTAGCCCAGTAATTGAGAAGATGCCCGTGATTGTTTCTTTCTATTACTAGTTTTGGAAATGAATACTGAGCGCACAAATGATACATCAGCTTATAGAATTTTGGCATCGTTAACTTATCGGCAATTTCAGCACAGAATTCTATGAAAATAGGATCTTTGTTAAGTCTTAGTATATAGCACGTTGAATTGTCGGAAGTAGGGTTTCCTTCCGCAGGATCTGCCGCAGCTATGTAAGTTTCACCCTGAATATATTGTTTATAGACAGTTATTTTGTCATCCATTTGTTTTTTGGACCAACCGGGTTCTATAATTACTCCCTGATTGTTTGTCTTATCCCATGTCTTGTTTTCTTCGTTCCACAAGATCATCGACTTTATGATTTTAGCGTCAAAAAAGGGCTTGCCTGATGAAATGAAACATGTAGAGTCATCTTCGGGATATTCTTGAACGAATTTGTCTTTTAGAGAAGATTGCTTAGATCGTCTCCAAGAAATTTGTTCATAATCAAGATCGTGAACTTTAATCATTAATTTTTCATCATCTGTTAGCGTGTCTTTAATGTATGCTTCTTCAGATTCAGATAGATCAAAGCGATATTCAGGATGATCAAACCATCTGTAAAAATGTGGATATGGTATTTGATTAAGTTTTCTATCTAGTGGTGTAGCATTTTTGGCGTTATTATAATCGGTGTGAAAGTGGTTATAGCCATTTGCTGTTGTTTCATATATAATTATGCCATTCTTGGGTACTGTTTCAAGCAAAGATGGCATGAGTTCTTCCGGCCGCTCCCAAAATGCATACTCCGAGGCATGCAATAAGTTGATCGTTGTTCCTCTACCAAAACCTACTGAACCGGCTGTTCCTATGAAGATTTTACTGCCAATATTTTCAAATACTATTTCTCTTTTTGACGAGTATCTTTTTGAAGGCCGCATTTCGTCCGGCAGTTTTTCATACATCAATTTTGTAATTTCAAAAATTCTAGCCGTAGATTCTGCATCGTGAGCAATAATAGCAGCTGTAGTATTTGGCACCAAAATACATTCTGTCAAAAACAGCGCGCAAATTAATGTCGTGAACCCTAATTGCCGAGGTTTAAGAATAATGTGTCGATCGACACCCTCTGCATTAAGTTCTACATATTTTCTATAAAACAGTTTCTGTATTGGATTAAACACAAAAGGGATGATGAAACGGTCTTTATCCTTAATAGAAATAAACGTCTCGATAAAATATTCATGATCCGTAAGCGCTTTTTGTACTATATCATACGATTCTTCACTCATATTAGAGACAGCTTTCTGCGTAATTTTATTGGGTCGGCAATTTCAGATTCCCAAATTATTATTGTTCGCCACCCTTGTCTTTGGAGTCTGTTGATTCGTTGCATTGTTTCTTGAGTCGATTCGTTTCTATGCCAATAGTTGCCATAGACTTCGACAACAACTTTTCTAGATTTATTAACGAAATCGGGTTTAAGATTGTCGATTTTGAATGAGCCATCGCCTGCATACGTAAACGATGGGCCAAGAATGCGTTGTAGTTTCCGTTCCAAGGTATTTGGCCCTGTACGTTTGATTGGTTTTCGTCTGACGTTATCGAAGGAGTGTCTTTTTCTGAGATTTTTGATCGCGTCATATTCGTATGAAAACCATTTAGCCACTTAAACCTCTAGATGCTCGTTGATTAATGATCATTTGCTGTAAAGTGACAGTGCCACCTTCGGCCAGAGCTCCAGCTGCGGCGTTGTTCATTGTATTATTAAATTGTGGAGAGAGGGCTGAGGATTTTTGATCGTCCAGAAGTCTTTCGGTGTGTTCGAGGATTAGCGCTGCAGCGTTAAGACGAGTCTTGTCTTCATCTGCACAACCAGCTAAATCTTCTAGAGCTGATATGGCTCCATCAACTTGTTTGAGTACTTTTGCTAGAAGATTCATTTTTTGGTCTTCTGCTATGCGTCTTTTAATTTCAATGAATTCTGGAGATAGGACTATTTCTTTGTACTTATGAGCTGAAATATCTAGAGTTTTACATATACTATTCTTTTCTTCACCTGAGAATTGAAGACTTGCTGCTTGTTCGCATAAACTTGAGAATTGTTCATCCTCAACTACGGTGACGTCACTTTGTGTAGCAAATTTATCAACCAAAGATAATTCAGGCGTCTTTGTTATGATGTCTTCTTTAGTCTTGACCAATTGATTTAAAGTATCTAATGTAGACTTAATTTTTCTAATGCTATTATTTTGTTCACGTCTAATGTCATTGCCCATTTTAACCTCTTTAGAATAGCAATTGATTCAATCATATGCTTAAGATTTATTTCTTTACCACTTATGAAGGCTTGAAACCATTATACCAATTTATAAAATTTTGTGATCATAGCTCAAAAAATATTTTTAAAACTCATTAGCATAAGTTGCTATATGATAAATTAGCCACAAAACTTAGATAAATTGTCAAATTGCTCCTAATATAGTAACTGGATGTGCTTATTCTCACAAAAGAGGTAGTTGATGACAGATAATCTCAACGATATTTTTTCATTTTATATTGACAACATTGAATTCAAAGAGGAACAGCTTGATAAAGCTTTCATTGATCAGTATAAACGAATAGATCTCAGCAAATCAACTGGTCGTCTTGTAGCTGGTTACGCTTCAACAGCAGATGTCGATTCTGACGGCGAATCAATAGTTCAAAAAGGCTTAGATATTACATATTATCAAAAGTCCGGTTGGTTAAATTTTATGCATAACAACAATCCATCGCATGTGATAGGCATTCCTATTGAGTCTTACATTGATAACAGAGGGTTTTATACAAAAGGGATGCTTCTTAATAATGAAATGGCAAATCACGTGTGGTCATTAGAACAAGAACTCAAATCTTTAGGATATCCCCGTCATCTTGGTTTCTCAATTGAAGGAAAAGTAGTTAGTAGGTCTGCAGTAAATAAATCTAAAATTATTAAGGCTAAAGTAACGAATGTGGCTATTACTCACATTCCAGTGAATACAGCTGCGACTTTTGAGACAGTTTCAAAATCTTTTGTCTCGGCGACATATGATGAAGTTGTCTCTTATATAATGAAAGATCTTCCATTGAAGAAAGATTTGGCGGCTCTAAATTCACCGGGTCAGGTTGTGGGAAACGCTTTTGGCAGCGATAATTATGAGGGCGCGGGAGTTTTAAGAACTGAATCGTTAGAAGGTGCGGTTGTAAATCAATACACGGGAAAAGCAGTGACGGGCAATGCTAAGTCATCAGAAGACGAACTTGATGAAAGATTAAATTCAGCTTATCGAGCAGCAAACAAATCACATTCAGATTTAATGGTTTTGCTTAAAACAGTTCATCCTACCGCGTCTGATAACTTGCTTTTCGAAATTACAAATCTAGTTTACAAAGCTCATGGGATCGACAATTTTATCAAAATAATTACCGAATCTGAAGTTTTGTTGTAAAAAATGCTTAATTCTCACTAATTTAAAGTACGTTAACGGAGGAAATGTGAATGTCTCTTATTAAAGTGATGGAAGATCTTATCAATAAAGCTCAAGGCTATGGCCCTAAACATTCTGGTTCTGGTGGTCCTGCTGAAGCTGTAAATCATGATGCCGTGAAGGCTCCTTCCGAAGATGAAGCAAAGAAAGAAAAGAATCCTGCTAATTCGGGAACTCATCCAAAAGGTGGCGGAACACCTGGTTCTTCAAATAACCCAGAAGGTGGGGAAGATTTCAAGACCGGTGGCGCTGCCGAAGACACTATTGAAACGCCTAAGGGTGCTGGTGGAAGAGCTCCAGTTGCTCGTCCTGGTACAATTAAGCACGAAGGTGGCGGTGTAGGCCCTAATCATCCTGGTACAGCAACTTCAGCTGAAAAGTCTGAAGGCGAAGCCGATCTAGAAAAGGGTGAGAATCCTTTTGAGAAAAAGGACGATAAGAAAGAAGAATCAAAGGATCATGAAGAAAGCGAATCAAAAGAAGAAGAGAAGGAAGAAGAGAAATCAGAAAAATCTTCAGAATCTGGTGAAGTATTCCTTGATATCGATGAGTTCGCTGCTGAAATGACTAAATCAGTAACTGCTAACGTTCTTGATGCTATTGCTGAACAATATGGCGAAGTTTTTGAAAAATCACAGCAAGCTGAATATATTGATGCTGGTTTGGCTAAGTCTTTGGTCGCAACTCTTGATAGAGTTGAAGAACTCGAAAAAGCAATCGTTAATATTGCTAATGCAATGAATATCAGAAAATCTCTTCTTAAATCAGCTGACATTAAGGGAATTGACAATCCGTCTCTTTCAAAGACAACATTGAGTAAGAGTGAAATTTCTAGCCGTTTGCTAGACATGCAGATGTCAGGTCAGAATGGCGTAGATACAAATTTGGTTCTTAGATTTGACGCAGTGGGTGATACTTCAATTCTGCCTGCGGCGGTTAAAAGCAAGCTTGGCATTGACTAATTAGTTCACTTAGGAGGAACGTTAAACAATGAATGATGTACAAGGATTTGGACTTGGATCGCTCCAGGATGTACAGGCTATCAATAAAGCTCTTGAAGGCGCTGAAGGCTTAGGTCTTGCTGCTGGATCTTCTTTCGGTAGCGATAACTACGGTACTACGGGTGCTCAGTCCCTCAGAGTAGAATCACTAGATAGCTCTTTAAAGGTTATCACATTCACAGATAAGCACATCAACTTCTGGAAAGATATTCCTAAGTCACCTGCTTATTCAACAGTTGAAGAATACAACCAGTTGTCTTCTTATGGAGCACAAACTGGTGGGTTCTTGACCGAAGGCGAACTTCCATATCAGACAAACTCTGACTATGCAAGAAAAGCAGCTTTGGTTAAGTTCATCGGAACAACTAGATCAGTTTCCCATCCTTTGACTTTGGTGCGCACAATGGTGCCAGATGTTATTGCTCAGGAAAACTCAAACGGCATTATGTGGATGCTTCGTCAGATTGAAAACAGCCTTTTCTGGGGCCGTGATAAGGGTCGTGTTGTTGGATCCACCGCTTCTGAATATGTTGAATGGGCTGGTATGGACAAGATGATTGAAGATGGTGGTAATACTTACGATCTTCGTTCCACCACTTTTGCCGATACTCCATTTACTACAATCGTAAACGATTTGGCTCAGACAGTTGTTGATAATTTCGGTTTCCCAACTGATATTTATCTTCCATTCCCTGTCCTTGCAAAGATCAACGAAGAGTTCGCTGGCACAGCTGCACAGAGAGTTATTCTGCCAACGGCTTCCGGTAATACTTCAGTTAACATTAACATTGACGGTTTGATGACTCAGGCTGGTCGTGTTAATATAAAACCAACATTCTTCTTGCAGAAGACAAAGGGTTGCATTTCTTCTGGTAGAATTGGTGCTGCTGGCGCTGCTGGTACTTCTTCACTTCTCAACTCTACTGCCATGGCTGCTGTTGGTACTGTAGCAATTGCTGTTACTACAGCTACTGCTGGCGTGACCGCTCTTGCAGCTGGTGTATATAGAGTTGCGGCAACTTATTCAAACAAGTATGGTGAAACCGCGGTAATCCCTCAGACTTCTGATGCTGCTACTTCAGAGGAAATCACAATTACTGCTGGCGCTAACGTACGATTCACAGTCACAGCTACTGCTACTCCAGCTGATGCTCAGTTCATCAACATTTATTTGTCTGAAGTTGGTGGAACTGTTGCTCTTGACAGTGAAATGTATCTTGTTCAGACCATTCCATTGGTTGTTTCTAACGCCGGCGTATATAACTACGATGGTAAGAGACTTCCTAATACCTACACGTCATTTATAGGTCAGATGACTCCTGACGTTCTTACATTCCGTCAGTTGGCTCCGCTTGTAAAGATGGATCTAGCAACAATTGCTCCTGCTTACAAATGGATGATTCTCTTGTACGGAGTTCCGGTCATCTTTGCTCCTTTGAAGTGGACCAGAGTTATTAACATCAAGTATTAATCATACTTGAAAGACAAAATTTGACAGCATAGTTACAAAGCAACGATATCACAAAGGGGTCTTAAGGCGATAATTGCTTTAAGACCCTTTTTTCTAGAAACTAAAAAGGAGATTTATAAATGGCAGACTATCCAAAGTCAGGGGATCAGGCTGGATATGATTATCTAAGCATTTCTCAAGCTGTTGTAACTGGGAATGTTGATCAATCCATTGATGGTTCTAAGACATTTCTCAATAAAATTATAGCACTTGGAGGAATAGAAGGATCAGTTACTGGGACTTCTGGATACTCTGGCATGTCAGGTGCTACAGGTGCTACAGGCGACCCTACAGGTGCTTCTGGCTATAGTGGTTATTCTGGTATTTCAGGTTTTTCGGGCGAATCAGGTGAACCTGGCGGTACATCCGGTTGGTCGGGTTATTCTGGTGCATCAGGTGTAAGAGGATTTTCGGGTACATCAGGTACATCAGGCTTTTCTGGTTATTCCGGTATTTCAGGCTATTCTGGTTCTGGAGTCTCAGGCTATTCTGGTGTTTCTGGTTCTGGTGTTTCTGGTTATTCTGGAATAAGTGGATATAGCGGTATCTCTGGTTTTTCGGGAACATCAGGTTTTTCAGGTTATTCTGGTGATGATGGTGCTACTGGAAATACGGGCGCATCTGGCTATTCTGGTATTTCAGGAAGATCTGGCTATAGTGGGATTTCCGGTTTCTCTGGCTACTCTGGTATTTCCGGTTTCTCTGGCTACTCTGGTATTTCTGGTTTGGGCTTATCTGGCTATAGTGGTGTTTCTGGTTTCTCAGGTTATTCTGGAATATCTGGCTATTCTGGTTCCGACGCTTTAACCTCTGGTTATTCTGGAATTTCGGGTTATTCAGGAATCTCTGGTTACTCAGGAATCTCTGGTTACTCAGGCGTTTCTGGTTCAGGCGTAAGCGGTTATTCTGGCTACAGCGGAATTTCAGGCTATAGCGGAATTTCAGGTTACTCTGGAATAAGCGGCTACAGCGGAATCTCTGGTTATAGCGGAATTTCAGGTTATAGCGGAATTTCAGGTTACTCTGGAATCTCAGGTTACTCTGGTATTTCTGGCTATTCTGGTGCATACGCTATTGGAACTTTTGCTCTAGCACTTGCTACTACAACAGTTCAGAATGATGTCAATGCGGTTACAGGAAGTAAAATCTTCTTGTTCCCAGTAGATCTTGAAGCTGCTAAAGTTGTGGGTTGCTCGACTAATACGCCAAACGGTATTTATGTCTCGTCTATCAATACTGGCGTAAGTTTTACAGTTACTCATGATAATCACGCCGATGCTGCTGGCGCAACATTCAATTATTTGATAACGTCTTAATAGTGAGGAGATTTAAATGACCGATTTTCCAAATGCAGATAATTCACCTGGCTATTCATACGCTGCCGATCCTGGTGTTTTGGCGTATCATAATGCTAGATCTACAGGCACCTTTACGGTAGCTGAAGCGGATACAACAACAATAACAGACGTCAATGTCAAAGTGGGCGATGTCGTTCTATTGACAGCTGCTAATGCTAAAGCTGCAGCGATGATTGCAGGCGGAACTGATGTGACGGCGGGTATTTATGTTTCTTCAGTCGTGGGCGGCAGTTTTGTAGTTACACACGATAATAATGCAACGGCGGGTGGTTCTATATTTAACTATGTAGTGCTTCCAAGTTTCTAATAGGAGATTATCATGGCTAATTATCCAGCAGCAGGTGATTCACCTGGCTTTCAATATGATCCTGATCTTCCTATGGTAGCTTATAATAATGCAAAGGCGGCAGGTTATCTTACTGCCGCTTTAGCAACCACTACAACTGTTTCAAATGTTGATATACGCGAAGGCGATATTATTATTCTTACAGCGAAAAATCTTAAGGCTGCAACAATGTTATTTGGTGGTACTGGAGTAGAATCAGGCATTTATGTTTCTGCTACAGCTAATGGTAGTTTTACAGTTACACACGATAATAGTGCCGCGGGAGAGGATTCAGAGTTTTACTATGCTGTTTTTCGCAATTTCTAGCAGTGAATTCATGGAGGTATAGATATGACTGATTATTTTAGAGTAGGTAATAGAACTCTTACGGCTAGTGAAATGGGTTTTATGACGCCGAAACAAATTGAGGAGATTAAAACTCAGGCTGAAGTGGCAAAACAAAAAAGACTTGAAAATCTCAGAAAAGGTTTGGGCGTAGAACCGCAAAAAATTACTCTCGATGTAACTCCAGCAGGTGTTGCTGCTAGAAAAGCTGCTATAGCCGCCGAAGAGGCAAGAATTGCTGCTGAAACTGAAAATATCGAGGTTGAATTAGGTGCTGAAGGCAGTTTTCTAGCTGAAGGTGAAGGGCTCGAAGTTTCTGTGAAAAAGACTAAAGAACAAAGAGCTGAAGAAAAAAGATTGAAAGCTGAAGAAAAGAAACAAAAAGCTGAAGCAACAGCATAGTAGACAGGCTAACAAATAGCGCGATTAAAATAAATAGACATAGTTAGTTAGGAGTTTCCTATGGCTGATGTAACGGGCACTTATACTTCGCCCTCTCCCACAATATCTCAAAATACAGAAGCTGTACTTAGACATAAGGCACGATTTTTAAATGGTGCAACTTATGTAGCATTGCCTCTTGTCGCAGGACTTAGATACATTATTTATTCAGCTATTACAGCTGGTACGTACATAAAAATTGGTTTGTCAACTAATGGTTCTACGATAATAGATGCTGCTAGTACTTATTTTGAGTTTACTCAAACGGCTGGCCCTCTTGATTTGTCACAATTCTTTGCTGCTACACCATTTACTCAATACTTTCCACCCACTGATGCTCACGTTTACCTACTTGTTTTGAGTGATGCTGCTGTAACAATTTCTGTTGTGGAATTTAAGCAATAAAAATACAATTACGGAATTGAGTGCTATGACAAAAGACAATGTGGTTGTTAACGTAACACTGGAACAAATAAGAGACGCTATTTCTGAAGGAATTGCTGCAGCGATGGCAAATCCTGAAATTCATTGCCGATATGTGATAAGCCCCGACGAACATGCAGCTCAACATGCAGCATTAAAGGGTTTTATG
>JAEHJW020002683.1_pt1 | contig 13361 bp, 11 predicted proteins | sample 9271431 | NCBI WGS metagenome assembly JAEHJW02
GCTGCGAATGGAGCAAAGCAGAATTTAATTTCTGGAATAAAGACAGTTTGGTAAGAAACGATGATGGCACATTTGAGTATAGTGGTCTTGTTGTAGATGGATGGAATAACTACTACTACAATTTCCCATTCAATTTCTGCCCAAACTGCGGAGCCAAAACCGAGATAGAGGGAGAATAACCCACTAAACTTTTAATCTTTTTTACCTCTAAAGGTAAGTCTTATATACTTCTATAGGATATACTTATAGAGGTGAATAACTTGGCGATAAGGACTTATTATCATGTAACTCAAGGTAGTTATCAAGACTGGGAGCCCATATATTGTAGGAACTCTCTGGAAAAACTCGGCATAAAATTTGATGAAAAATGGAACGGCGAGATGCCCCTTGAGGATTATGAGAACGTCTGCTTTTCGGACACGATAGAAGAGGCAAGGGAATTTCTGGGTACATATCTTCGGGATGGGAAAATCTTGGCCGTAACGGTCCCTGACGAATATATCTGGACAAACAAGGAGGGCTATCACTGCGTAAAAGGAGATGTCCCGCAAGAATGGGTAAGGGTGGTGAACTGATGAAACTGGTCGCATACAACAAGGAGCAGTTTGAAGACATAATACAGAAAGTAAAGGATGCCGGACTGGAATATGAGGCAGATTGGCTCAGGAGAGAAATACATGTGTCAGGCGTGGAGCATAAACATTGTTTAAGATGCGGACATGAGTGGAGCCCCCGGGACAAATCAAAAGAACCGGTCATTTGCCCTAAGTGCAAGTCTCCGTACTGGGATGTTCCGAAAAAGAACTAAACTTTTAACCTGAAAACTTTAATCCAAACATTTTTTATGTCTTATTCCATATCAATTTAGGACAGTTATTATGACCTCAAGACAGGTTCAGGTTGATTTCATAATCGAATACATGAAGCGTGAAGACCAGCAGATCCATAGGATTGCAGTGAGGGTCAAGCCTCCGATGTTTGCAGCTACACGAAGGACATGGGATGAAAAGGCAGGCAAGCACGTAAAGAAGGAACTGGCAAACTGGGCTCAGTCAATGCGTCTTCTGTATTACTGGATCAAGGCAAAAATGGAAGCAGTCAGCTTTGGCCTCAACAGTGTTGAAAAGGAGTTCCTTTCTGACATTGTAACCTCACTTCCAGATGGCACAACACGGACTATTTGGGATATGATAACAGATCAGATGGAACAGGGCAATCTTGCTCTGGAATACAGGGGATAATAATCCCTCAGATATTTTTACACCCCTTCCTCGTTTTATAAATGAGTGATGAATAATAATTTTAAGAAGAATTGGGCAGTTTTATCTCATGCCCAGGAGACACAATATATTTTGCCGCAAAGCAGCCTTTTTACCCTCACAGGCCGAGTTACCAATCAAAGATTGGGATACCCCGCTAATTCTGATTATTAGAGACTTTAGGGCTGCAAATAGATATGAACTGAAAGTTCCTCTAATCCTCTTCCTGTGGGAGTTCCTCTGCGAGTTTTCTCAACTCGGCGAATTTTTCTGTTTCCAGGAGTTCCTCGTTACCACTCGCCAGTATTCTGGACAATGCATCCGTTGCTGAGATAATTTCCCCGTAATCCATGGATCCTTCCCATTGGGATCCGTGGATAAGCACATAACGTCCATCCCTCAGCTTTGTGAGGCCGGCGTGCGTTCCTACGCCGCCATCGGTCCAGTTATGGCCATCCCAGTGGTCAAGGTTGGTGTTATACTTGACCCTGGCGATCACATTGCTCTGCCAGTCCACGTTTTCGTAGACTGGGACTCTGTATACTTTTCTTTGCATTTTCATTTCTTTTACCTCAAGTGTATATAATCTTGAAGCATATAAATGTTTTGTTCTGGTTATTTGTTTGCATTGGGGATGATAAAAATAAGATGTTAGATAAATCAGTCTGTAATGCCCAGTTTCTCTCTCTGTTTGACTATGTTCTTTATCTTCTCCTTGTTAGGAATGCTGGTGGCATTATAGTACATTATATTTCCATTCGATTCCACGATGCCGTAATGTACATTTCTGTTTTTCCAGGACCCTCCATCTCCAACCTCCACGATTGTTCCCGCTTTGAGCTTTCCATCGAACACTTTTTTTGCATCCCATTTATCATGGTAGCTGTCAGTCTCCAGGAACTCCCTCTTCAGTCCGTACTTAGGATCGGTCCCTGTAATTTTAGCGATATATACTCCTCCCTTCCTGGGCTCCCCTTCAGCTGTGATGTGCACATGGACTTCCTTCCCCAAGCTTGTTGCTCTTGGTTTCGGCTGTGCTGCTACCCTGGCTGATGGATTTGGTTTCACTGTGACCTCCAGAATGTTTCCTTCCTTGTCCATCTTGAAGTTTCCAACGAATGGGGCGTAGAGGTCCTTTGATTTGCTGGTCTCAATGACCCTGACTTTTTCTCCCTTATCTCTCAGCTCCTTTGCCTCCTTTACAGCTTCGCCCTTCGGCTCACCGTATGGGTCTTTCTTCCTGCTCAGATCCTTGAGCGTCCTTGCCCTGACGAGCCTCTTCTCCCAGGTGATCTCATGGTTCTCCTTTGCGTGTTCGATGGCCTTCTCCAGATATTCCGGCTTGATTGTGTGGTTTGCGTCATTGTTGAACGCCTTTTCTCCGTACAGCTTGAAGATGTAGGCCCTTGTATATCCCTTGTGCCCTGGATTGTTGGATTCCTGGATCCACTTATCATCTGGCCTGCTCCTGGCCAGGTTGGACCTTGGCACTCTGCTAGTGTCAACTGGCACTCTCCTTCTCTTGTTTCCCTTTCCAATCGTGATGAATTCTGTCATGCCTGTTTCACTGCGTGATGTATTAATAGGTTTTCCTTTCAGTGCGAGATTCGTAAATTTCTTGCCCCCTCCCCCTAATGTTTATTAAATTTTAGAATAATCGCAAAATGAAAAATTCGAGCCGGGGGGAGGGAACGGGGCGTCAGGTCAGCCTGTGGTTTCAGTTGCGTTTTGAGGCTTTGTTATGCGGTGTCAGGAAGTGATGTGGCAGAAGCAATTCATCCCAAACCGCAGGATTGGGGACGAAACGTCTCCATTTTTTAAAAAAAACCAGGGAGGTGAAACACAGGGAAGTTATGTGCAGCCTACTTTCCCAATTGACGCTTCAGAATATTGTATATGGTGGACTTCCTGCTTCCGAGTTCGTCAGCTATCTCCTGCAAGGATTTCCCTTCATCCTTCAGTTTCAGGATGTCCTCAAGGTAAACGGTCACTTCAGCTGGCCTTCCTACTCTCTCTATTGTCCTCCCGGTCCTGGAAATGTGGGATCCTTTTTCCTGGATTTCCCTCTTTACTCTCTCGAGTCCGGCTCTGGTGTTTGAAGACAGATGCCTCCTGTAATACTCGGCCTGCATGAACTGGTTGGCCAGGAAGAGCCACATATCCTCCTTGAGGGGATGTTCATCAAGTATCATTCCGCTCTCAGTAAAGATGATGAACTTCCCTTCACTGAGGATCTCCTCAATCGAGATCATGGCTTCGGAGAGATTCCTTGAGTATCTGTCGGGATATGTTACCATGATGCCTTCCCTGGCATGTGATTCCATTTCCGCCTTGAGTTTATTCCACCCCGGGCGGTCCATGCTCTTCCCCGACTGCTCATCCTGATAGTCAATGAAGTCTTTGATTCTGTGCCGCTCGCAATAATAATCCATTCTTATGAACTGATTCTCAGGTGTCTGGCCTTTGTCGTCAGTTGAAACACGGGCATACCGGGATATTCTCTTGCCAGTGAGGTCAATCATTCTTCAACCACTCACATAAAACATATGCCCGAATCTTAATATTTTTTCCAATCAGGCGAGAATTGAGCCTGATAAATTTATAATGACTGAATTTAAAAAAGATTTAAGGGCATTTCAGAGTGTGCGATGGATAGCTATGAGGTCTGAAAAATGGGTAAAATTGTGAATATTGAGAAGATTCACTCAACATCCACATTCATGGATCTCGAAACTGTCTGCAGCTTGAAATCAAGCTTTGCATCCGGCTTCATTTCCGGGAAAATCAATTTATCAAAAAAAGGCCCGTTGGTGAACCATGCTTCCCCTTTCTCCGTGTTGTTTATGGTTTCCTGCCTGATTTTTTTTGTTTCCCCCTGCATTCGCTTGGAGCCACGCTTGTATATATGATACTTCATCTTTGGGAGGATCCTGTAATCAAGGTCAGTGTAGGAATGGCAGGCCACTTCTGAATTGATGTTGGTCTTCCTGAAGTCTGCAACAGAATCGATGAATTTCTTCTGAACCTTGTAGGAGTCAGTATTGTATGGTGCGAGAATGTCTCCTGCCTCATCAATGGCAATGTGGACCCATTCATCAGTGGGGCGATTTACCAGGGCTTCAAAGAGGTCTGCGTAAAACCTGGTTTCCTCAAGGGCGTCTCCCGGGAACAGGATGCAGAGGATCTTCCCGACTTCCAGCTGTTCAACGATGCTCTTCGGAGAAGTGTAGAATCCATAATCAAGGCCTGCTTCCTCCAATTCATCTACTGTTATTTCTTCCCTCCGGGAATCCTCGTAAACCTTCCAGAGCGAATATGCAGAATTTTGAGGGAGCATGAGCCTTCCGATGTTGAGCCCAAAGAATTCAAGGTACCTGTCGTGGCGCCTGGCTCTCCAGATTCCAGCCTGAGGTTCCCGTTTGTCCCCGTAAATGTCCCTCCCCTTGGCGGCCACAACAGAGAGGTACTCAAGGAGGGAAGTCTTGCCTTCACCAGGGGCCCCCATAAGGATGGCGTTATGGCCGCCTTCCCCTGCACGGTCAAGATTCATGAAGCCGGGAAGCACATAATCATCAGATTTTGTCATAAGATGCTGCCTCCGTTGGTTCCTTTCTCTTGCGCTGGCTCTTCACGAACAAGGTGTCATTCATGAAAGTAGTGCAGCGCTCTATGAACTTCTCACTTTCCTTCCAGACCTCAAAGGCATATTCATCAGGTTCGAGGCTGTTATCTTCAGATAAATTCTCCAATTTGCGGATATAATCATACCTGGCTTCCTCGAAGTCCCCTCCCAGCTCCTGAGGGTTGCTGTTGTGCACAGGGAGGATGCGGTAAAGGTTGCTTACCCTCTGTGCGAGCCTCTGGGCATCGTGTATGTGGATGCCATTGCCCCTGTCTATGACCTCATTGATGAGGGAGAAGCACTCGGACCTGCGCCTGATTGCCTCCTGCTGGTTGGGGTCTATGGTGTTTTCCTGGCTGCCCGGTATCATATTATCCTCACCTTCTCCGGCTTTGAGGCAAGTATGAAGTAGGTGCGGTCCTGTGAGGATGCGAGAGTATTCATGTATTCATGCATTTCTGTCTTGATGAATTCCAGGGCAAGTGCCTTCCTGTAGTAGTGGAAGGCAAACTCAATGAAGCCTTCCTCGTCGAAGTTCTTCCCCTCTTCCTCGAGGAGTTTCCTGATATGAGGCTTTTGCCTGTCAATTTTCAGGAGTTCCCGGGCCCTTTCCCTGATATAATCGGGGCGGTGGCCATATCCCTGGTAAAGGCGGTCAAAAAGCTGTATCTTGTAAGGCTGCATATGGGAGATTATGCCGACGAGGCCGGAGTCCATCCCGTTCTCCGTGAGGAGGGTGATAAGTTCCCTCTTCACTTCGGAGACAAGATTTGACGGAGGCCTACTCTTCTCCTCTGCCATTTATGTCATCCTCCATTGCCTTGTCTGTGCGGCTTGATATTGAGACAAGCCCCTTCCTCTGCTCCACCAGGTACTGCTTGATTGCCTCTTCCGACTGGCCTGTTGCCTCCATCAGGTTCAGTGTTGCGCCAAGCTCCGCTTCCATCTTGTCTGATTCCCTGTTGAGCACAAGGTCAAGCTTCTGGGCCCTGATGTCATTGTAATCCCTCATCATTGCAACGATCTTCGGGGTTGCAACTGAGGGATCCATTGCCTTCCATTCCTTGAGGGAGATTGCATCCCTGTCTGTGCCGTTCCAGTAGTTCATGCTGTCCTTTGCCAGGCCTACGAAGAAGGACCTCTGCTTCTTGCTCATTGCATCAAGGTCGATCATGGCTATGCCTTCGTGCTGGGCCATTTCTATGACCTGGTCCCTGAAGAGATTGTACTGGTCCACGACGTGCTTGAACTTGAGGAACTGTGCCTCAGGGACTGCGCCTTCCTTGTACAGCTTCTCTGCCCGCTTGACTTCCTGTGAGAGCTCTGTCCTTGACGGGTAAGCGACCTTGACAATAAGGCCTGAAGGAAGGTCCCCGTCTCCCTCGCCTATGAGGATCCTTCCGGTGTCGTCAATTTCCGAGACGTCGATGATCTTGCCGAAGGTCCCCACAATCTGGCAGTTGTATTTCTCGATCTTGTACTGGTCTCCTCGTTTTCCCTCAAACATGTAGTCCTTTGCAAGATGGATCTCCCTTTCAGTTATCTTCGGGACCAGCACCTTTGTTTCAACGTTCCCGTCCTTGGATTTCTCCCTTGCAACCACTGTCTCCTTGAGCTTGATCTTTATCTTGTCCACGAAGACATTATGGCCTGTGTCCTGCCTCTTCTCATACTCGTAGGCTGCAATAAGTGTCATTATAATGGCGGCCAGGGCCAGCCCGAACACAAGGTTGGTGAGTGCGGGGTCATAACGTTCTGGGACGCCATAGGAGAGCCCAAGGACGAAGATTATGATAAGGGTAAGCGGTCCATTGTGGTTGAGGAACCATTCCCTTCCCCTTCTTATGAGCCCTTCCTTGTCCGTGAGGTTGAGGACCTGCAGCTTGTTTGCATCAGGAACCACTTCCCTCCTGTTCCTTCCGATGAGCTTGCCCGGTGAAAATGGGCCTCCCTCGTCGGGATTCATCTGTTCATTTCTTTCCGGTTCATCAATTTCTGGCAAGTAAAATCATACCCTCCTTCTTGTTGTCCTTTCTTATCTTCTTCCGCATGAACGGAAGCCAGACCCTGAAGAGCGAGATCCCAAGGATAAGGACTCCCACTCCCACATATGCAAGGTCCTGGGTGGTATACGAGCCTGCAGGGGCAAGCTTGGCATGCTCGTAACTGATGTAATTCTGCGGCGTCATGAACTGGAAGATGTACGTAAATACTTCAGTGTGCTGCAGCTTGCCCGATGTTATGTGGAACTGCATTGTTGCATAACCTGAGTTGGTGCCATTCAGGCTGAGGTTTGTTTCGTACGAGAAAGTTCCCTGCCTGTAGACGTCCGAGCCTCCATGGAGTGCCGAGTCCGTTATGAGGTAGGATGAGTTTCCCGGGGCCCTCAGCGTTACTTCAAAGTGTGTCAGCATGACTGAAGGGATTCCCTGCTCCGCCGTTACGTCCAGCCCCAGGGACTGGTCCACAGCTGAGAGATTCATGTTTATCTCCGTGTACTGGGGGTCATATGCAGTCTGGTTTGAGGTCTGGTTGGCTGTCTGATTAGCTGTCTGGTTTCCCGTAATGTTGGCCTCACTGAAGAGCCTGACTACGGGGGCATAATACCCTGTGTCCCTGTGCTTCGGCTGCCCGAATCCTCCAAGGGCTGCGGTTAAAATGAGTGCAGCTCCAAGGATTGCAACAAGGACCACCAGGTATCTCCTGGTTCTTGTGTACATTACTTAATTCACCTTTCCTCTCCCGTTGGGAGGGGTTTTGGGGCTGAAACGGGGGAACAGGCTGCGGTTGCCTGCCGTTCCCTCCTTCATGAGTTTTTTCCTGGTCTCATTGGGTATGGCATTCCACCAGGCCTGTTCCATGGGTGAGAGCGGTTTCCCCTCCAGGATCTTTGTTGCGAGGTTTCCCTGGACAACAAGCGCAGCCTGGTTGACGTCCTCCACTTCCGCATCATGGCGCTTCCTCAACTGGGGGATGAGGAATGCAAGGACACCGAGCACCGAGGCAATGAGGCCAATGGCTATGGCTGCTGGGCTGCTCAGGATGTTGGCAAGCTGCTGCTGCGAAATGCCGTATGGCGGAGTGGAAGGGTTATAAGGGTACGCAGTGAATGATGCGGATCCCTTGCCTGACGACAGGATGCCTGATATGTTTGTGCCTGAGATTGAGGCGTTAAGGCTGTAATGTGCGGAGGCCTGCGTTACATTCACGTCCATGCCCACCATTCCCGGGGTGATGTAATACGGCGAAAGGAAGCCGTAGAAGTTCCCATTGTACTCAAGCTCGACTGTGAGATTGTGCATGATACTCTTTGTCTGCTGTTCCGTCAATGAGTAGACTGCGCCATTGCTCTGGAAAAACATGTTCATTACGATTGTGTTGCTCGAATTGGTCTGGACCTGGCTGCCTGAGAACTGGATTATGATCTGGCCCGGAGAAAGCGGGACAAAGTGGATGCTTCCCACCTCTATTATTGCGCCTGAAAGGTTGGTCTGGGCAACAATTATGTAGCTCCCTGCTGGTTCGTAAAGGCTGAAATAGAGGGTAGAGCCTGACATTGAGGATGGCCTGATTTCCTGTATGGATTTCGAGCCTATCTGCACCTTGAGAGTCGTATTCCCGAATATTGACTGCATTGTGCTGTTGCCTGGAGAAGTGCCGTTGAGGTACTGGAAGGATTCCGCTATGACTGCGGTTGTGTTTGCAGTCGGGGAGGATGGAACTGAAAGGGATCCCTGCAATGCGGAAGCCGAGACTCCATTGACGCTCACGGGGATTATGGCAGTGCCAAAATCAGAGCCGTTGAGGTCTGCGTGCGACTGGATGTAGAGGGAAAAGACCCCGGACTGGTTGAAGAGTGCGCTGAAGGTTATGATGCCTGCGTAATAATTGAGCTTCTTTACTTCCTGGACGGGATCAATGCCATTGTAGATGGTGAAGGTCATATTGTTGTAGACTGATTCTGTATCATGGAGATTCATGGCTGAAAGGTTGCCATAGTCCACTGAGACGGTGAAGTTATAGCTCTGGTTGATTGTCAGTGAGCCTGACGGCCCTGCACCGGAGAGGATAATGCCTTTGCTTGCAGTGATGATGGGCTGCACAATAAGCCCATATGACACTCTTCCCCCTATTGTGCTGGAATAAAGCACCGCTGAACTGATGGTGTAAGAGCCTGCCGCAGGGGCGCTGAAGTTCACATATACGACACCGCCGCTTATGACCGTGGTGTACGACAGTGAGAAGGGCCCTGATGAATTGGTTACCTGTGTGATGATATTAGACTGCTGGAGCTCTGCGTCTGAGAGTTGTGAGCTGTTGGCGAAGAATGCCTTGAATGAATAGTCTGCGGCCTGCCCCGGCTGCAATTCTGAGTCGGAATGGACTGTCTGGATCTGCAGGCCTGATGTGTCATTCAGGATCTGGTTGAAGTCTTTCTGCCACTCCGCATAAGTGAGAAGGTTCTGCCCGAATATGACGTAATTGCGGTTCTGGCTGAGGTTGAAGGTCGTGTTGAAGGTTGCATTGTCATGGAGATACAGATGATAATTGCCCTGCTTGAGGTACAGGGTCGCAGTGCTCCCGACCTGGTTGGTGAAATTGTAGTATGTGGACGTCGAGCCTGAAAGGTTGAGGCTTATGTGCTCTGTTGCAAGGGGAGAGGCTGAATTGACGAGTTCCTGGTTCTGTATGCTGAACTGCCAGCTTGATACATTTATGTCCGCCTGGAGCGAGACAGAGGTTGCAACAAGCCTTAGATCTTTGGTGTATAGAGTCTGACCCAAAACATCCGTGATGGTTATATTGTAGGTTGAGCCCACGAAGCCAATGAAGGTCGAGCCAACGTCCTGCAGGGATCCATCTATGCGAAGAAGAACAGGAGGCGTTCCCGGTACTCCCAGTTCTCCCTGGTTGCTTGGGCCATATGCGTTAACGCTGATGGAAAGGCTTGACGGTGGTGCATTGGTTGAGATGTTGACCTCATTCTGGGTGTCGTTGATTATGCCCGAGTAATTGACGTTCTTCCCGAGGTACAGATCGTAAACCTGCGTAGTCCATGTATACTTATATCCGGTTGCCAGTGTTGCAGAGCCGAAGAAACCCGAAACGGTGATGCCATTGGCAATTATGGAGACCTGGTTGGTTGTAGAGTTCTCAAAGTTGAAGGTTACCGTCCTTGCTGAAACCGCAATGGGAAGGGTCGCAGAAGTGCTGTCTATCAAAACGCCATAGTCCGCACCCATAAGCTGGTTCCACTGGTTGTAAAGGGAGAAGGATGCAGTTGACCCGTAGGGGAGGGAAACGAGAGTGCCGAAAGCTGTGAGGTTCTCCTGCGTTGACGAGCCGAAAGGAGTGTATGTCATTGACAGGTGTAGGTTCTGGAGGTAGAGGGAGTTGTTATTCTGCTCAGGCTCAACGCTGATGGTGGATGGTGATCCAATCTGCGGGCTTGGCATTATGAGTGAAACCTGAATCATGGTGTAGCCCTTGAGACTGGAAAATGTTGCGAAGTTCTGGCCATTCAGGACTGGTGCGTACGTTTGGGGGTAAAGGTTGGAAAGCTGCCAGCCTGAATTCCATATTACTGTTGCATAGTCCGTATTTGGGGAGATCGGAACCTGGAAGTTGTAATAAGACCAGGTGCTGTTGTAGGCACCTCCCGGCTGGCCCTGGAAGGTTGATGAAGTTGTCGCATTGGCCATATAATCCGAGCCTGAGCTTGATATGCTGGCTGTGGGCATTCCGTTGGCAGGTACATTTGTAATTAAAACGAATTGATAAAAAGTGGTAGCGCTGTAACTCCTAAATCCATAATTTCCTGCCGAATAAGGCGTTACAAATGACCCATTGTAAAGTTGTTTTCCATCTCGCACCACAATATAAGATGCGCTCCCCCCTGAGAAACCAGTAAACAATGAGTAATCATGCTCTCCTGTTTTTCCTGACGATGAGGATATTGATCCTGTTGAGGAAAGTACCCCGTTGGTCGCATTATAATACTGGTCGTTAGTCTGCCTACTGATCCACAGATTTCCAGTGAGGTTAGACGCACTTTGGTCGTATCCCTGCAATCCAAAGAAAAATGCCCCTGATCCTGTCCCCGATCCAATCTTCCCAAAGATTGTCATTCCATAAGAACCATTGAACGATTGTTTAGTAGCTATTATAGGGGCATTAGCATTGGATGCTGATAAGGTTAAACCATTGTTCACAGAAACATCCGCAGGCAAATTTTCATACCATAAACTGCTGTTAATGGTCGTTCCTATGAAATTATCATAAAAAAGAGGATCAAGAGTATGCATGTTGTCGTATTGACCGTATATGGGGCTTAGCTGTGGTGCTTCGCCTAAATACCCATTCTCTGAAAAGAGATTTTCAAATTGCGGGAAGACTTGCATCTGCAAAGTCTCTGATCCTGACACTGAATAAGGCGTCTTTGTCCAGAATGTTAAACTGCTCTGATTTTTCGATTGTATCCATGTATATAGTGGCGTTCCTGATGAAGTGGTGATCTCGAAATTGCTGTCTGCTGAATTTAGACCGTAACTCGATGGATCACTTATTGTGAGCAACTGCTGGTATGTTGGTTGATTGGGAATAGTGACTGAAGTACCAGAACCTATGGAGAAGGTGGGCATTACAGTTGGCGATAGAGAAACATAGACATATGGGCTTGGTGACTGAACTGGAGTCATATATCCGCCGGATGGAATGGTGTATGGTGGGGTTGACCATATAGAAAATCCTGCACCAGTAACAGCCCCTTCCCAGTAGGATGAATTTGCTGCATAGATAAATTCGGGATAATACGTCCCATTGACGAAAGTGTAAGATACAGTGTTTCCATTATAAAAAGTTCCATTGTAGTCAGAATACATAAAATAGTTGGAATTATCATTTCTGTACGAAAGCTGGTTAGCATACCCATTATTGGTTACATATCGAAAATCGTCCTCACCTGCTGTGTCTGCATTATATTGCATATCGCCAAATGCAACAAATGGATATTGAAGTGCATAGTTTGTTTTCCCAGTCATGTTGTAAAAAACACTCTTGAAGTTGTCAGTTGTGGTGTTATACGCACCGAGATACCCCGTTGAAGTAAAGTAATCCTGATTGGGTGCAACCTGCATATTGATCGTTGCCGAACCGTTAAAATTCTTTACCCAATACGAAGCGGATGTACTGTTTAGGCTCTGAAGCCAAGCATACAACGGAGTTCCGTTAGAAGCATAAAATAACACGTTTGAACCCTGCGAGTTAATACCATAAGTTGCTGGATCAATCGTTAAAAGCTGCTGGTAATACCCGCTTCCTGATGGAACTCCAGATAATGTGATGGGATATTGTGTTACCTGTGGAACTCCAGACAGGGATATGGGGTAGGAGTGGGTTGCATTGTCGCTGAACAGCACGGACACCGACCTGCTGAGATTCGACGGTATAACCTTTGACGCATATGCAACTGTATAAGTGTAGGTCAGTGACCCCCCTGTAAGTGTCCAGACTGCATTTACCGTTGATATTCCTGCACTGCTTGAAAGATATGAATAGGACGTACTGGAATGCTCTACCGGAGAGACGCCTAGGCCGTTCACGCTCAGCGTTACGGTTGAAACTTTGACATTGCTCTGTGTGAAATTGAGCCAGATTGCCTGGTTCGTATTGAGAGGGAGATTAGGCGAAGGAGACGGATTCGGCGTCACTGTTATGATATAGAGGGCAGAAGATGAATTGCTGAGTGCAGATGGCGATACAGGGTCACCATTTGGCTGGTTTGTGACCGTTGCCTGAATTGTGTATGTCCCGGTTGAAGTGTACGAGTGCGTGAAGGTGTAAAGGCCCGGCTGGTGGTTGAACACAGAAGACGTTGCGCCGTCGCCCCACTGTACATTCACTGTTTCCTTCATTGATGAGTTGAACTCTGACGTGCCGATCTCAAATGTCATCGAAGAGCCGGAGCCTGAGAATGTTGCGGCTGGAGGTACGGTTATCTGGGGTTTGTAGTTGATGAACTCATTGACGTTAACCGCGATATTGACGCCTGAATTGTCCTGGATGTTCGGGCTGACGGTATAGGAGTTGTACATGGAGGGAGGGTTCAGGTCATTGGAGTAAGAATTGGACGAGAGTTCCATGTAGTCTATGTTTGGCGTCGTTGTGGCATCCTGGCCTGCTGAAAGGATGTGCTGGACAGTATAAGAAGAGAGAACAGTGTTCCATGTTTTTCCGTCTAAACTGTTCCCATTTAGCCATCCGGATGGAGGGGAGAAGGATGCCGAGAAGGTGGAGTTCCACCAGTTAATATTCTGGGTTGGATTCTGGGAAACGCCGGTGGTGTTGTTGATGATATCTGATGCAGACTGGACTACATTTTCAACTTCGACGGTGCCTGTGTATGAAGAATATGCCGCATTGAATGAACCGGATACCAGTTTTATCGGGTCTGCGCTACCTGTTCCAGTGGTATAAATGCC
>JAEHJW020005515.1_pt1 | contig 13361 bp, 18 predicted proteins | sample 9271431 | NCBI WGS metagenome assembly JAEHJW02
GCGCAGGCTGGCATAGTCGGGCGGTTCGATGCGGATCGCGGCATCCTCGTCATCGAGCCGGCCCTGGCACCGCCTGCGCACTGTCCTGAATGCGGCGGGTCCGGCTTCGATGAGGATGCCGCCTGCGAGTTCTGCGATGGAACGGGCCGCGCGGGAGGGTCGCGAGACTGACCCGACCGCTGAGCCGCGACGAGAGCGCCCGGGCCGTCCCGGGCGTTTTCGTATTCGGGCCAGCCTCACCCCGCCGGGTGCTCAGGCCACAGCCGCCGCGCTTGCACAACGTCGGTCGGCCTCGCGAGCCATCCCTCGTGCGTCGGCCGCCATCCCTTCGGCCCGCGACCATAGATGGCACGCTGCCGGTCGCGCTCGGTGTGACGGGCCGCCTCAGCGCGCACCCGCCGAGCCAGGCGTCGCGCCCACTTTGCTGAACGCTTCATAAGACTCCAGGAATGCCCTTCGTATCCAGCGGAACAGCGTGAATCACACTGATCCAGTCGTCTGCATCGGTGCCGCGGAACTGTCCGATGGCACGGATCGCCGTGACGATGAACGTCCCGGAGAAGTTCAGCTTGTTGGCGAACTGCGTCCCGGCGATCGTCGGCATCGTGAGCACGGCGCCTGGGCCGCCGAAGTCGCCCTTTGGCAACGTGATGTAGCTGGCGATCAGCAGGTCCGCGCGCAGCACGGTGTTGATCGTGAGTACCGGAGGCTCGAGCCACGTCGGCTGGCCGATCAGGTCCGTGAACTTCAGAGCGATCACGGGTCCGGCGGACTTGCTGAAGTCCGTGACCGTGATCTTCGAGCCGTTGTAGTAAATATGCACGCCGGGGTAATTCGGTCCGAGTTCTTTCTTGCCGATCGCGTGCGTGTAGTTATGAATGAAGTGCGCCATCGCGTTGGCAGTGGCGACGAAGTGCAGGATCGGCTGGTCGGTCGTCAGCGCCGGGTTGACGTGAATCGACAGCGTCGAGTTCGGGAACGCCGTATTCATCGTCAGCGTGATCGCATCCGCGAACGATTGTCCTGGCTGCCAGTGGAATACGAGGTTCCCGGGATTCTCATGTGGAGTGTACGTGCTCGGGTTGATGACTAGGTCGAGCGTCTGCTCCGTGCCCTGCCAGTTTCCGAAGGCGCCGAGCACGGTGGCATTGATCAGCAGGCCCGGCGATGGCTGTGCCGCCGAGAGTGGCAGCCCGCCACTCATGCCGGCATAGAGTGAGAGCGCAGAGCCGCGGAAGTTGTTCGCGTGCGTCAGGTCCTCGATACTGACGCCGTGCACGCTGATTACGGTGCCGCCGCTCGGGACATGCCCCGGCGATATCTGCAGGTCGAATACGATGTCCTGCGCCTGCGGGTCGAACTGCCCGTTCGGGAAGCTCGTCCACTGCCGCGCCACTCCGAGCGACTTCGCGCCGTCGGCTGGCATGGTTCCGCTCGGGGTCGAGCAGACGCCGTTGACGGCGGGGACTGGCGTTGTCTGTAGGTCGTAGAATCTCAAGGTGTTACTTCCTCAAAAAAAGGTGCCGGCCGCCGCTAGCGAGCGCGCCGGCTCTGGTTCTCGCACCAGCAGAGCGGTCTGCCGCGAAGATGGAGGACAGCCGTGAGGCAAAATACCTTCCGCAGACGGTCGGGGTTAGTTTGATTCGCGTCACTCGCCGACCAACACGCGCCGCGGGAAATGCAACCGCGGATTGACATCAACTTTCCGCCTGCGCCTCGGGGTCTGCCCGCAGCCGTTTCAGATAAACGACTTCATCGTGAACTTCAGGCGCCTCGGGCCAGAAGTTAGGAATCGTGCATAGCTCCATGAATTCGCCGGGCACAACGCCAACAGGCGTGCCGTGGAGTTTCCCGCGCATACCAACATCAGACAGCACCTTCATTTTCCGCGCGAACTCGCACAACGTCGCATAGGCCGCGCGCACCTCGGGCAGTTCCAGCGCGACCTGCGCCATGCGCAGCCGCCAGACCGCAGCGTCGCGTTCCAACTCGATGTCTTTGATCGCCTGCGCGGCCTCGCGGGTCCGGGCCGCGAGCGTTGGCAGCGCCGCCTGTGCAGCCTCTTCGGCGGCCTCGGCATCCTCCAGAGCACGTTGCGCAGCGGCGATCGCCTTGACGAGCGCCGGGTCGGTGCCCGGGGTGCCGGCAAGTGCGCGGCGTTTTCTCTCGTCAGCATCGGCCTCGCGTGCCGCGGCGAGGCGACTCTCGGCGGGTCCGACGAGTTCCAACTGCTCACCGGTCCTCGCCTCAAGGGCGCGAGCGGATTCGAGGTCGGCCTTCGCCTTCTCGAGCGCCTCGCCGTACTGGCGGATCGCATTGGCGGCCTCCGCGATCGCGGCGCGACCGTCGCCAACGTCGTCGGTGCTCGGTGCCATCGAAACGGCAGCGAGCGGCGGTGCCGGAAACAGGTTGCTCAAAAAACTCATTTCAACTCCTCCGGCCGGCGGACGCGCAGACGGGCGCCGCCTGACATGAAAGGCGACATCCAGGCCATCGGGTCGCCGTGGTACTCGGTGATCTTGTGGCCCGTCTCGGCCTCGTAGTGATGCGCGCGCAAGGTGCCCGGCGGGATACCGGCGCCGGTCGCGGCGGCGGTCTGGGCATCTTGATAAATCCTGGCTTCTACAGCCGTGAGCGCCCCCGCCGGCAGTCCCGCGAGGTTCGCTTTCCGCAGCCCCGGCGAGGTATCTTTCAGCCCATCGGCAAGCCGTTGCCGATACGCGAGCGGGGATTCACCTGGTAGGCAGTCAGGCAGTTCGCGCCCGAGCGCGGCATACACGCCGTCTGCGCGCTTGCGAGCCTCCGCAAGTTGATTGCGCTCATCGCTCGTCGGCGTTCTCCGCATGCGCGACAACATCGTCGCCATCGCGTCGAGCTGCGCTTGTGTTCTGTTCATCTGTTGACTCACTTCCGGGGCTGACCCGAGGTGTTGAAACTATTGCGCCCGTCCTCGAGGCGCGGATCACGGGGCGGCCGAGTCGGAGAGCGCTGCAGGCTGCGCTGCTCGCTTTCAGACGCCGAGGTCGGCGAGAGCCTGTCGCCAGGCAGGTGCAGCGTGCCACGGCCAGGCGTCGCCGCGACTCCCGCCGCGATTCTGCGGTTGAGTTCGGCGACCGAGCGATCGAGGGTTTCGCGGTATGTGGCGACTTCCTCGCGGTCGGAAATTCGTCTCAAGTTTTCCATCTGATTCTCCTAGCGATCTGCGTTCGATGTTATGCGGATGCCGGCGGTCGGGTGAGTTGGCGGCGGCCCGATGCCGAGGGCTACCCAGGAGAAGGGGTGCCAGTTCGGGTTCTTGAGCTTGGCGCGGATCTTCTCGATGGCCGCTCGCTTGCGCTTCTCGTACTCGGCCAGGGCTTCGGCATACAGCCCAAGCGCTTGCTCGCGGGTCGTTGAGAGCTGCGCGAGCTTGCGCTCGTACTCGTCAAGGATGTCGGTCATGATGCGGAACCTCCAGGTACGATTGATTAACGGCCGCCGCCTGACCAGGCCGTCCCGCGCCGAAAACTCGTTTCAATGCTTCGCAAAGCAACAGCGTCGCGGCGTTGGATCGGCTTCTGTGCTCGGAAAACGCGAACTCATCGAGGCGCTCCAAGACGTTTGCCGGTAGAACCAATGTGACTCGCTGTGCAGTGTTCATACTTATGAGTACAACATATGCAGGGATGTGGATAAATAAGCCGCAGTCCGGTCTATTCGTCCGCGTTGGAAGTCAACGTCACGGACATCATCGCCCGCGGATCGCTGGGCCTCGGGCGCAACCCGCGAAGATAGCCGCCGGGGGGATTCCAGTTCGGGTTGCGACCGAAGGCCCGCTGCCGGGCGAGTTCGGCGGCGTACTCGGCATGCCAGTTTTCGAGGTCCTGCTCGTACCCCATTACGCGGCGCGCCATCTGCTCGGCCATCGATGGCGTAGCGGGCGGCCGGCTCTCGGCGAAGGCGGCGGCGGTCGCGGAAAACTCAGGGCCGTGCAATTCCAGCGGCATCCCGTCGTCGCCACGCGCGAGGCGCCGCTCGACATCGAGATTGCCCGGGAGGCTGATCAGGGTTGCAATGCACAGCGCGTGCAAAAACTCGGTGCGCGGCTCGGCATCTGACTTACCGGAACCATGCGCGAGAATCTGCCGCAGCAGGTGATTGCGCATCAGGCCGCGGTACATCATCACCTTCTCGTGAGCATCCCGCCCGATTCGCACGAGCTTGCCGGTCCCGACGTATCGGGCAGCGAGGTTGACTCGCTGCGACAGGTCGACGGGCAGGTCTCGCAGGGAGTCGGTTGCATCGATCACCCCGAGGCCGCGCGCTTCGCCGAGCTGCAGGAGCGGCGCGCCGATCGGTGTGCGCTCGATCCAGATGCCACCATGCGGCGAGCGCGTGAGCAGGGCCTCGCGCCAGGCAGCAAGGCGCTGCGCGACATCATGCAACCATGTGCCCATGAGGGCGGCCTCGTGCTCGACGATCTCCCAGTCGATGATCGTGAGCGGGTAGCCAGGCTCCCGAGCGCGGCAGGCGTAAATGACTGCCGCCGAGTCGCGGTCCGGCCCGGTCTCGTGCGGGGTGCCGATGACCGCGAAGCAACTGTCCGGCGGCGAGGTGAGCGTGACTGGCTCGCCGGCCTCCAAAAACATCGCCTCGCGAAAGAATCCGCCCGCCGGCAGGCCGAGCATGAGTTCCGTCAACGCGAAGACCAGCGCATCCACGCGGTCGGGCGACCCGTCGCGAGAGCGCGTCCAGTCGGACGTGAACCGACACGCCTGATCCTCAAGTTCAGGGTGCGAGCCGACCATGTGAGCTTTCCGCTGCTCGAAAAACGTCGCGATCGGCTCGGCGCGCAGTACCTTGCCGCGGGAGCTTGATATCGCGCTGACGGGTACCGAGGCATCGATGGCCTCGATCGTGGCCTTGACCATCTCGCCGCCGTAGTTTGTCTCGCAGACGATCCGGTCGGCCTTCCAGACGTGATAGGCGCCGATTGCGCGGCGTGCCCAGCCGGGCGGGTCGTAACGGCCGCTCAGGTCCTCGAGCACGTAACCCTGCCCATCCTGGCCGAGGCCGGCGACGACGATGCCGGTCTCGTCGGCGCCTTCTTCGCTGCTGCCCGCCGGGTCGATTGCCACCACGATGCGCTGCAAGTCTTTAGGCGCCGCATCAACCCGGGTCTGTTCGAGGCTGTCGCGGTTCCAGAGCGCTCCGGGCGTGTCCTCGAGGACCTCGCCGAAAATCTCCTGCCGCTCGAGGCGGGTGCCCTTGTAACGCTCGATGATCTGCTCGACGTAGGCCGGCGCCAGATTCTCGCGGTTCTCGAGCGTCGAGCCGCGCGTGACGACGACATCAGTCCCTTCGCGGGCGAGAAGGTCGCGGATGATTTTCGTCGGCCTCGGTGTGGTCGCAATGGCAACCCGAGGATTCTTCCCGATGCGCAGGCCGAGCAGCAGCATGTCGAGAGCTTCCGGGTACCGCCACGCGGCCAGCTCGTCACAAATCGCCAAGTCGAAATTCGGGCCGCGCAGTCGGTCCGGCTCGTCGGCCGAGTACATCGTGGCGATCGCGCCGTTGCGCCAGGACAATAGGCGCTTGGTCGGCTGGTAATCCGGCCGGTTCCATTCCGGCGATATGGCGAGCAGTCCGGAATGCCCCGTCACGAGCACGTCGCGACAATCTGACGCGGTGGCGGCGATCAGTGCGATACGACAGGCCCGACCCGCCTCGACCTCGGCGCGCACAAACTCGCACACGGTACGGGTCTTTCCGAACCCGCGGCCGGCGAGCAGGAGCCAAATGCGCCAGTCGCCGGGCGGCGGGAGCTGATTCGGGCGGGCGATGCGGTGCCAATTGTCCTTGAGGGCGCGGCCGAATGTGCCGCCGAAGCCCGGCGAGTCATGCTGCTTGGTCTGTTTCGTCGTCACTCTCATGCTCCAATGCGGGTAGAGGCTGGGCCGCCTGCTCGGCCTCGAGCCGGTCGAATTCGGCAATGACGGCCTCGCGGGCGTCAGGGAAGCGATTCAGGGCGGCGATAAGGCGCCCCTGGAACTCCGCGAACTCCGGGGTGCTCATGAAGACGTTGACGGTGTTCCGCTGAACGAGCGGGCTGTGCGCCAGCTCGCCCGTGATCCGGGCAATGGCGTTGTTCACCTCGGTCAGCCTGCCGGCCAGCATGGCGCCCGAGGTCTTATCGCCCGCCTCGAGCGCCGTGGCGTAGAACTGGTAAAGGCCCGCGCGGGTCGCCTTGTGATGGTCAATGACGGATTCGGATTCCTCGGCGACCTTCGCCGCGAGCGCCTGAACCTGAACCGGACCGAGGAGCAGGGCGGCCTTGCGCTCGTCCGAGCAGTGCGAGTGCCAATGTCGGTGAATGGAATCCTTGCTCAGCCCGAACTTGTCGCCTACGGACTTCTGGCCGGCGCCTCCGGCGAGCAACAGCTCGATCCGGGTACGCTCAGGATGCCCGCAGACGGTGCAACGGCCAGTCGGCCGGCCTTTTTCCCAACTCATGGCGTTCTCGCAATTTTTGTCGCGCTCATCGCGGTCATCATGCGGCGGCATCGGGCATAGATAAATCGGCGCCATGCCGCCCTATTTCCAACTCGGCGGCCAGCTCGATCTGCTGCACGTGATGGCAAATTGTGGAGCGTTCGACGTAATAGCGCCGTGTACGCAAGTGCGCCTGGATCTCCCGCCACGTCGGCCGGCGGGCATATCGATGCAGCCGGGCGTGCTCGTCGAGGTACTCGCGAATGGCCGCGCGGATTGCCTGGCCGCGTTCCCATGCGACCCGATTGCGAGGGCCGCTCATGGGGTCACCTCGAGCCAATTGCGTATGGCGCGCTCAGATGCGCCCAGCGCCTTTGCAATGTCGGCGGGTGTCAGGCCACGGCCGCGCAGCGTGCGGCGTTCGGCGGGGCGGCGCTGGTCGTAGGCGGTCGCCACGAGAATTTGCCAATAGCCGCTCACACAGCCTCCCTGCGGCTTTCCCAGTGGATCCCGGGGTGCCCTTGCGGTAGTGCAATGGTTGCACTAGAATGCACTATGCCTACGGTAAGGCGTTTTAGCCGCTGCCGAATCGAGATGTACTTCGGTGACCACGCGCCGCCGCACTTCCATGTCATCACACGAAGTGATGAGCGGGCGGCATATCTCATCGAGACCTTGGAATTGCAGGTCGGTGAGATTGATCCGCGCGATGTGACCGAGGCGCTCGAATGGGCATGGGCCAACCGGGATGAACTCAGAGCCCGATGGCGCGAGTATTCCGAGGAGGATCGATGAACGAGAGCAACCCTATTCGTATTGCGGGCGTGAAGCCTGTACGTGACTTCGTGCTCGACGTGCGCTTCATGAACGGCAAGGCGTTCACTGTGGACTTGGGCGTCTTCGTGCACCGCCTGAAGGGGCTGCGCGCACTTCGTGATCCGGCTGTGTTCGCGCGCGCTGATATTGGCGAGGGTGGTCACAGCATTGTCTGGCCAGGCGATCTCGACGTGGGCGCAGACCGGATCTACGAAATGGCGCTCGAGCAGAACGGTCGAGCCGATGCAGTGGAATTCATCCACTGGCGTTGGCGCAATAGGCTGAGTCTCTCCGACGCCGCCGAGGCTCTCGGCGTCTCTCGCCGAATGGTGGCGTACTACACGAGTGGCGAATGCGAAGTGCCGCGCACGGTTCTTCTGGCCTGCAAAGGCTGGGAAACCGAGCGGCACGCTGTGGCCTGAGCCGCATGGAAGAGCCGCAAGAGCGGAGATCGTTCCGGCGATGTCTGGACGCAGGTAGAGAGAGAACGCGCCGTTATCGGCCAGCGGCGCGGTGGGAACTACTTGTGGCGCGCGATCCGATGCACGCTCGAGTAGGGCATCTCGAGGCGCTTGGCGATCTCCGGTAGCGAGACTCCCTGCGCGACCAGGGCCTCGATGCGCGGCTTGCGCTCGGCGGCTGTCGCCGGCCGGCCGATCGCCTTGCCGGTGCGCGTGCCATGCCGTTTCGCATGCTTGAGGCCGGCCAGAACACGCTCGCGGATCTGTGCCCGCTCGAACTCGGCGAAGGCCGCGAGCAACTGCACCATGAGCCGGCCCTGCGCTGTGGTCATGTCGATACTGTCCTGAACGCTCACGAATGCCACGCCAGCCGAATCCAGCTCCGTGACCGTCGTCAGCACGTCGACCGTGGAACGGCCCCAGCGGTCCAGCTTCCAGACGCATATAGCGTCGTAGGCGCCGGCTTTCGCCTCCGCGATGAGCCGCTGCCTGGCCGGCCGTGTCTTGGCGCCCGAGGCTTTCTCCTCGACCGTGGCGACGATCTGCCAGCCGCGGAGTTCGGCCAGGCGCTGGATGTCCGCCATCTGCATGGCCGTGTCCTGGCCGCCCGTCGACACGCGCACGTAGGCGGCAACCCGGTGAATTTGGCGCTCGGTGTTCATCTCTCAAAACCCTCGCGGTCTGGGATTCGCTTTCGGCGCCGCAAGCCCCTGATTCGCTTACAGTGCCACCTCGGGCCGAGAGTCTACCAAAAACTAAAGGTTTTGAGAATACCGCGACGGGATGCCGGCAAGCGTAATGCGTCCGGTGAACCGACGTGACTGCGCGTTGTAGGTTTGCCGCCGGCAGGGGCGAGCGAGCGCGAGCAGGCCGAGCGGTCGGCGCGGGGACGGCGAGCGCGGGCGCTATCCATTCGCCCCGGACGGATGCGTCTGCATTCCTTCTGAGGTCACTCTCTGGCGCCCTGTTGGTGGCGGAGTGGTCGAGTCCGGGACCGAAGTGCGTACGAGGTCCGAAAGCCACTTCGTTAGGCTTTTCGGACCTTTCGTACCGTCGCACCGGTCCGAAACGGTACGGTTCGGACCTTTTCGGACTTCGGACCATGCTTCGGACCGTCATGTCTGCGGCTTCCCGTCTGTGAACAGATAGCCCCCGCCGATCGACCGCAGGTAGGGTGAGGCGGCCAACCCGTCGACGGCGCTCCAGCCCGTCGACTTGACCATCCCTGCCTCACGGGCAAGCGTGCGCAGCTCCGTGAGGGTCCAGATTCGCCCCGGCTTCTCCCTTTCCTTGTCGCGGAGAATGCGCAGCAGCGTCCGCTGTGCCTTGCCCCGAAGCGCCACGACGGGAGCCGGTGCGGCGGTAGTGGCGTCGAGGTGCCGGACCGTGCAGCTCGTCACCGGCTGCCCGTCTTCCGGGTCGGTGCCGATCTGAACCGGGACCAGCTCGAACGGCATGCCGTCCCCGGTCTCGAGGTCGCGTTGCTTCGTCACCGTGGCGGTGCGCTGCCCGGCCAGGCCCTCGATGAGGATCTCGGTATCCGTGGCCGCCCGCAGCGCCGAGCTGCCGCGTGCCCCCTTGGTCGGGTCTTTGCCAGCGTGATGCACGAAGCCCACAGCGGCGCCTGTTTCGGCACGGATCAGGTCGGCCCAGGCCACCGCCTGCCCCACGTCCTGCGCCGAGTTCTCGTCTGCTCCCGGCAGCGCGCGCGCGAACGTGTCGACGATGATGAGCGCGGGCTGCTCGCCGCATTCGGACTGCGCCGCCGCAATGGTGCTGAGCAGAGCGCCCACGCTTTGGGCGTCGAGGAAGTCAACCGCCTGCGGCACGATGGCAAACGGCAGGCCGCCGGGCACCTCTGGGTGCGCGACGCGATAGGCCGCGACTCGAGCGCGCACCGATGCGGCGCCTTCGCCGGCAACGTAGATGACCAGCCCGCGCTTGGTGTGCCGCCCTCGCCATGGGGAGCCGGCGGCGATCGCAAGCGCGAGGTCGAGCACCCAAAAAGTCTTGCCGCTGTTCGATTCGCCGTAGACCATAAAGAGCGAGCCGGCGATGAGCAGACCCTTGACGATCTGCTCGGCCTCGACGTAATCGTGCAGCGTCGCGAACCACAGCAGCGTTAGAAGCGGAACATCGCGAGGCGCGGCGGCATCCAGATTAGGCGCGTCTTGTGCCGATGCATGCGCGCTGCCGGTACCGTTCGCCCGTGCCCGCGCCTCATCCTCGTACGCCTCGATCGGGATCTGCTCCATCGGCGGAGCCTCTGGCGCCTCTGGCAGCAGCATGGCGCGGATCTTTTCCTCCCCGGCGGCGAGGACTCCGCAGGCGCAGACCGCGCAGGGTGTGCCATCGATCACGCGCAGGTCGAGCCCGCATGCCCCGGGGCTTCGCCGCGGGCAGCGGGCGCGCAGGTCAGCGACCTGCAGCGGCGGTGTCGGAGTGAAATCGGGGGCTGCGCTCACGCCGTGCCCTCCGTCGCCATCTCCTGCGCGAGCGCCCCGGCGACGATCTGCCATGTTGCGGCGCTGGCGCAGTTCGCCCAGAGGATCAGTTCTCCCGCGAACCGTACGCCGAGGATTGCCGCTGCCTGGCGCAGCGCCTCGGCGTCACGCGCGAGTATCGTCGTGGGTTTGTCGCACGGGGTCTGTTTGCCGACGGCTAGGACGCAATATGGGAACTGTGACCCAATTTTCCGCCAGCCCTCGACACAGAGCGCCCAGGCGCTGCCCAGGCCGGCCACGTCGGCCGGCTGCGATGTGTGGTCGAGCACTACAGCCAGGGCGCTCGCACGGTGCCAGGCGTCGACCGGAGAAGTCGCGTCAATCATGCTTGTGCCTCCCGCAGCCGGCGCCCGGCCTCGAGCCGGCGCTCGATCGCTGGGTGCTTCCAGCGCCAGGCGTCCGGCTCGCTGCTGGAGGTGACTATTCGACCGCGTCGGAAGTCCGGCAGGCCGGCAACGAACACGCTGACGGCTGCGCGCTGTTCACGCTCACTACAGGAGTGCGCTATACTGCGTGCGTCGAGTGCTTTCTGCTCTGCGCCCCGTGCCGTCTTGTCCCGGCCGGGGCGTTTCCTTATGCGGGGTGCCATGTCATGCCGTTTCCACCGGGCGATCCCGGTTCGGGGCGGGTACATAACCCGGCACTTCCGCCGCCCGCTTTTCGAGCCAGCGTGCGTACCGAGCGCCGAAGACGACCAGCTCTCGACCAACGCGAGCGAGGGCACCTTCCCTCATCAAATCGTCTCTGTGCGTCCGCACGATGTACCTGGCGCGAGAGGTCGTGCCGGGGAAGATAGAAGGCGGCCACCCTTCGAGATCCCAACTGTGCGGGATCGGCGTGGCCTGACTTTGAGAACTCGACATGCGCGTGCTCCTATGCTGGACACGCGCAGATTTACTTAGTTAGGAGCGCTTGGATATGGGACAAATTCCAGCGCTTTTCGAGCTATTTTGTCCCGCGCTGCTTTCTCTTCCGCAGCGTATCGACCGAGAGACCGGTGATCCCTTCGGCGTGGCTGATCGCTGAGAGTGCCTCGTCGAATTCGTATTGACTGAGGCCCGCACGCTTGCGGCATAGCTCGTGCAGCTGCGCCGTTAGGTCGGCTCCGAATGCCCGCGGCGCCCCTCTCTTCCCGCGGTGCACGCGGTTCCATACCTGTAAGCCATCGAGTGCCCGCCAGACGGTGAGATATAAATCTAGCGCAGCACTTCGACCGGCAAGTGGTTGGTGTGGGCCATCGATTCCGAGCGCGGCATTCTCAGCCTTTGCGCGTTCGATATCACCCTCCACGCCGAGCGCCCGCAGCTTGTCACCTGCGACGAAAAGCGCCTTTTCCAGACCGTCCGCGATCGCTGCGGATGTCCGGATTTTCTTAGCGTGCGGTTTGATCTGCGGATTGAGAGACTTCCATGTCTCTATGCGCTCGGCGATCGTCTCAATTAACTGCTTCCGATCAAGCCGCAAAGGTCGCCGCGGGAGCGCCCTGTCGATGATAGCCGGTAGCTTCCCCGCTGGCCTGGGTGCGCGGTCCATGGCGCTACTTCCGGCCGCTCAGTTTTTCGTTGAGCTTATCGGCCCCCGCCGGCTTTGCGCCCGGCACAAGATGCGCGTATCGCTTCGCGGTTGCGACGTTCAAGTGCCCGAGCTGATGCGCTACTTCCGCGAGCGTCGCGCCGCCTTGAATCAGGAAGGAGGCCGAAGCGTGCCGCAAGTCGTGCCAACGTACGTCGTCGAGCTTCGCGGCCTTCCTGATCTTCTCCCATCGGTCGATCAGGACATGATTCTTGAGCGGCTGGCCTTGCTCGTCCGCGAATACGTACATCTTCGGCATCGGCCGTACATTCGCGCCGTGCAGTTCCTTGAGAGCATCCGCGACGGCCGCCGGCATGTGCGCACGCCGGGAGGTGTTCGTCTTCGTGACGCGGATCGCGACGGTGCTCGAGTTCTCGTCAATATCGCCCCACCGGACGCGGAGCTGCTCGGACTGCCGGCAGCCGACGCCGACCGCGAACATGACGGCGGCGTACATGAGTGGCGATTCCGCCCGGGCCGCATCGAGCGCTCGGCCGAGTTCCTCATCGTTCAGGAACCGCTCGCGCGCCTTGGGCTCGGTCAGCATGAGGCGCGGCGGCCATACCAGGTTCGGAGGCAGAAGCCCGGTCGCGCGCCCGAAGTTCACCATGGCGCGCGCAGCGGCGAGGTAGCGATTGACGGTGCCGGCTTGGTGCTCGGCCGAAAGCATGTCGCGAGCTTCGCGCAGCAGAACGGGGCTCGGGAATTCGAGCGCCTTGGTGACGCCGTACTTGTTCATCCACCAGCCGATCTGCAGCTCGCGCTCGTCGTAGGTCGAGAGCGCCTTGGTCTCAGGGTCACCGAGGTATTCGTCGCCGAGCTGGCGCAGCGTGAGGCTCGCGACATCGCTGCGCACGCCGCCGCGCACCTTCTGCTCGCGCAACGTCTTCTCGAGGTCGGCCGCCCAGCCCTCCGCGGCCTTCTTCGCGCCCTTGCGGCCGTCCGAAAAGTCGCGCTCATGGAAGGTACGGCTCGCCGGCTTGAACGGTTTGATGCGCACCTGGGCGACGTAGGACCGGGAGCCATCGCCATTGCGGCGTTCGTCGATAGTGGCCATGTCAGCGACCCTCCGCAATCTTGCGCAGGAGCGGAATCAGACGTGCCGCGCGCTGCCCTCGATGCGATAGCGGCGTGTAGTTCATCTGATCCGCATTGAGCCGAAGCAGGAGCATGAGCGCCCGGACGGAACGCCGGGACTTGATAGACTTGGCGATAGCCATTGTCAGCACCTCGATGCTGGTGGTGGTCAGGCCCTGGGCGGGTGTTGGTAGCACCTCCCGGGGCCGCTCTTTTGTGCGCTGTGAATCGCGCACAAACGCAATCGTACACCCCTATCGGACCGGAGTGCAAATTTAGTGCAAATTCGTGGTCACTTTTTGACCAAATTAAGGATTTTCAAGGTGTCCGAGTCGCGCGCAACTTACTGTTTTTATTGGTTATGGGGCGTGACGGAATCGAACCGTCGACCAGCGGATTAAAAGTCCGATGCTCTACCGACTGAGCTAACGCCCCACCGGGGTTGCGGCCAGGGTGCCGG
>JAEHJW020009087.1_pt1 | contig 13361 bp, 10 predicted proteins | sample 9271431 | NCBI WGS metagenome assembly JAEHJW02
CCCACCGTGTCAATTGAATCAACCAAAACATCGTTTATCCACGTCTTTGCTACTGGTATCTGGTATTCTATTAACCTTGAATCGCCAACGCTCATGCGAATAATGGGTTCAGGGTTTTCTGCTGAGTATTTCCTTCGCGAATATGTGAAGTAGAAGTTATCAAATTCTGCTTCAATGTGATAATCGTTATTCAGCAGAATTGGTTCTATTCCGCCAGTAGCATTTATAATATAATCTGCCTTTATTTCTCGATATTTTCCCATATTGAGCACGTGCAAGCTGTAACCCTCTCTTTCCTTAAGAATGTCTTTAACCTCTGATCTTATCTCAATCGCTGCCCCTTCTTCAACTGCAAGGCTTGCCAACTCCTTCTGGAATCTGTCTCCAGCTATTACAGCATTGAAAACATCCCCGTCTTGTTTAGAACGCATGGAAAACGAAGCCTTAGATTTACCAGAGACAAAAGTTATTTCGTAAATATTGTCAAGTAATATACTGTCTTCATTTACATGCGTTTCTCTTAGTAAACTTGAATTTATTAGATCTGAGCACATGTCCGGAGCTCCAATCTCAATCTTTTTGTCGAGTACAATCACTTTCAGGCCGTTTTCGCTGAGCTTCCTGGCGGCGATAGTGCCAGAGGGCCCGCCGCCTATAACGGCAACATCGTATCTGGAATTTTCATCATATTTCATGTATATGGCAGGATTGATAGTCGCATTAAAAGCATAACTATTCTCCTGTGGAAAAGAACAGGTAGTATGACGCCACAATTTATTGCTAAATATTTTTATCGCACTGATGTTGAGATGGCTAGTTGACAAAGGATGGTGCAGCCATGAACCTTTCAAAGACAAATTTTAAATAAAATCTCGGATACGTGAGAGGACATTAGTATGAAAGACAGCTATGATTACGATATTGTGGTCGCGGGTGGTGGACTATCAGGTACCGTCGCAGCAGCAATGGCAGCTAAAGCTGGTTTGAAGGTAATTATTCTTGACAGAAATGATCAGGATAACGTAGGCCGAAAGACAATATCCGGGTGGATATGTGGAGATGCTGTAGCCGGTTCTCATATAGATTATATAACAAAGAAGCTTGGGGTTTCTTTTGGAAAACCTGAATTGGATAGAGAAGTTGACGGTGTATATGCCATATCCCCTGATCTTTCCACTCGTTTCAAGTTTGACGGCGTGGGCTATACTCTTGACAGGCCAGAGTTTGAGACAAAGCTTTTGAACATAGCCCTCAAGGCTGGTGCCGATTACAAGCCTCAGTTCGAGGTAGACGGGCCATTAATTGAATCAAACAGGATCGTTGGCGTTTACGGGCGAGATAAGGATAAAAACGAGATTAAATTTCACTCAAAGGTTGTCATTGATGCTTTAGGTGTATCAACCGTCATCAGGAGGAAACTTCCAGAAAATCCATATGTCGATAGAACAGTTGACATAGATGATCTGGAATATACTGGCCGTTACATCTATGAATTCGAGCTTGATCATTCAGATCTCAGTTACTATGATCCGGACAATGCTCTGATCCATTTAAACAACGAGATCGCACCTGGAGGTTATGGCTGGGTCTTTCCTAAGAGTGGAAACAAGATCAACGTAGGCCTAGGCGTTCAAAAAACAAGCTTGGAGATAAGAAACAAAGCCATGGGGCGCTCAGACAACCTTCAGAGCCTAATTGATCAGTACGTGAAATGGAATCCAGTTTTCAAGAACCTTAAATTGTTCAACAAAAACAACAACGGTAAGGGAAACTGGTCTGTTGCCGTGAGGAGGCAGATGGAATCCCTGGTCTATGAAGGCTATCTCGGTGCTGGAGACAGCATGGTTATGCCCAACCCGATAAGCGCGGGAGGTATAGGCCCTGCGCTCATTTCTGGAGTTCTTGCCGGAGAGAATGCAGCCCTTGCTGTGGAGAATAGAGACACTAGCATAAGAGGAATGTGGAAATATAACCTCGAGTTCAATGACGCATATGGAAAGAAGACTGCCGGAATGGAAATATTCAGAATATACCTTCAGTCCCTTAACAACAAAATCCTCAACTATGGAATGAACAAATTTCTTACAACAAAGGAAGCTTCCGACATAACACTTGGACTTGTTCCTGAACTGAGTCTTGCATCGAAGTTCAAATTCGTACTGAAAGGAGCAAGCAACATTAACGCCTTTAGAAACCTTGTTTTCGTCATGTCAAAAATGAAGGAAATGAACGCCATTTATGAGAACTACCCAAAGAGTCCTGATGAGTTCATATCCTTCAAGAATAAGGTGAAGGAAAACATAGAGGACGCGAAGGCTAGGTTCAGACCTAATCCCGTTTAGTTCTTCTATAATATTCACAATATTTGTTTATCTTACATTTTTCGCACAGCGGGTGCACTGGCCTGCAAATAGTCTTCCCAAACTCCACCATTGTGGGGTTGAAGCCAATCCACATCTTTTTTGGCACTATTTTTTTAAGAATAAGTTCTGTTTCTTCAGGATCTGATGATCTGGACCACCCTATTCTGACACTTATCCTCTGAACATGAGTGTCAACGGCAATAGCCGGAATAGACATAGAGTCTGATAGAACAACATTTGCTGTCTTTCTGCCTACCCCGGGTATCCTTGTCATGTCTTCAAGCCTTTCCGGGACCTTTCCACCGAATTCGTTAACGATCAAGCGGGCAGCGTTTATTATTCTCTGAGATTTCACATTGCTAAAACCGACTCTTGCTATAAGTTTCCTTACATCACGAACATCTGCTCTGCTCAAATTTTCCGCAGTTCCGTATTTGTTGTAAAGGCTTCTTGCGGCGGCATCCGTAACCTCATCCTTGGTCCTGTGGGAAAGCATTGTTGTGATGAGGACCCAGAACGGGTCTTTGAACTCAAAATGATGAGGTGGGCTCATCTTCTTTATTTCCTTATATATCTGCGGAAACGTCTCAATTGCTTTTTTCCTGTTCAATGTTCCAGTAGCTCCTTATTTCTCTGCTCTTCGTAGCAACACTATTCGCCCCGACGAGAGTGATCATCGCAAGTTTTATGTTTGTTATCAGCGGTATCCCGTACTTTACGGAGAGTCTCCTAATCTGGTTCCCATCCCGGATCGGCCCGGAACGAAGCGAAGGCGTATTTACAACTATATCTGGCTTATGCTCGAGTATGAAATCCTCAACGTTTGGCCTGCGCAGGTCCTCCATTTTATATACAACATCACAGTCAATGCCATTTTCTGCTAAGACCCTTCTTGTTCCGGGGGTGGCGAAGATCTTGATGCCAATATCTGAAAACTCTTTTCCGATACTCACGATCTGATCCTTATCCTCATCCCTGACCGATATGAGCGCAACAGAATTTTCATGCAGCGATATCCTGTGGAATTTTAGATATTTTGCGACGGCCTCTTCCAGGGTCTTTCCTGGGAGCATGGCTTCTCCTGTGGATTTCATTTCCGGCCCAAGGACGGCGTCAACGTCCAGAAATCTGTTGAAAGGAAATGCTGGAATCTTGACGAAATATCCAGGGTTGTTCTTACTTATCCTTCTTATTTTTCCCTCCATTATTGCATAATATGCCTCATTGACCCAGTCTATGCCAGTCGCCTTGCAGACAAAAGGCACAGATCGGCTTGCTCTGGCGTTCAGCTCTATGATCATAATCTCGCCATCCTTAACCGCCAGCTGAAGGTTCGAAAGTCCAGTCAGATCATACTCTCTGGAAAGCATGTCAACAATCTTCTGAATGCTCTTTACAAGTTTCGCATCAGGTATTCCTGGCCCCATCAGCATAGTTGCATCCCCAGAGTGCGTTCCTGCCTCCTCTACATGAGTTAGGATTCCACATATTACTGATTTTCTTCCATTCGAGATAAAATCAACGTCGATCTCCGTTGCATTTTCTATATACTTGCTTATGAGTATGTGGGAATCTGGTTTATCTTCAAACAAGTTGGCGAGTCTTTCATGAAGGGTTTCCCTATCTGTGATTATGTCCATTGCCCTTCCGCCTATAATAAAGCTGCTCCTGACAATAACAGGTAACTCTATGTTTTGAGATATTTCCACGGCTTCCTGCATATGGTTCACTATTATGAAATCAGGCTGTTTAAGCCCAAAAAATTTCAAGTTCTTAGAAAATTTCGTTCGGTCCTCAATCTTTTCAATATTCTCCGGCGACGTACCGAGAAAGATATCTGGGCCAAATATCTCCTGCAGTGGCATAGCCATGTTCTGCCCTGTCTGACCAGAAAACTGCACAATAATCTTGCATGGACTTTCTCTTCGTACTATATTCGACACATGTTCGATAGTCAGCGGTTCAAAGTAGAGTGTATCCGATATGTCAAAATCCGTTGAAACCGTTTCCGGGTTGCTGTTTATCATCACCGCCCTGTAGCCATGTTTCTTCAGTGAAGCTATCATCTTTACGGAGACATAATCAAACTCTAAGCCCTGCGATATCCTGTTCGGTCCGGATCCAATTATCAAGACCGTTCCTTTTTTGTCCGTAGGCGGTGAGAACTCGTCCTGTTCGTCGTATGTAGAATAGAAGTAAGGAGTTTTAGCCTCAAACTCACCAGAACATGTGTCTATGGCCTTATAGACTGGGAGAATGTCTCTGCGGAATCTTTCCTTCACGAGATCGGTCTCGGATATTCCGGTGAATGCAGATATGACCAAATCTGGAATTCCAAGCTTCTTGACCTCAATTAGATCGAAAGGAATGAAGCCACGTTTCATTCTTGAGATTCTCTCGGTGAGATTCTTCAGCTTTTCTATGAAATAAGAATCTATCCTCGAAAGTTTGGCAATCTTCTCAGGATTTATTTTACGAAGGAGTGCCTCGATTATGGCGTAGATCCTCAGGTCCGAGGGCTGGGACAATAAGGACTCAAGATCATGCTCGTGGTTCGATAGAAGGATGCGGCTGGACTCCGGTGTGTCGAGGGAAGCGATAGCTTTCATGAACGCTTCTTCGAACGTCCTTCCGATACCCATAACTTCGCCTATGGATTTCATCTGCACGCCTATAGTCCTATCGGTGGAAAACTTGTCAAACGGCCATCTTGGAATCTTTACAGTGACATAATCAAGCGACGGCTCAAAGGCGGCATAGGTCGATTTTGTTATTGGATTGATGATCTCATTAAGGTTATAGCCCACTGCAATCTTGGTCGCTATTCTTGCGATCGGGTATCCGCTCGCCTTGGATGCGAGGGCAGATGATCTGGAAGTCCTCGGGTTGACTTCTATGACGTAGTATTTATTGAGCTCCTGATCGAGCGCGAACTGGACATTGCATGCTCCCTTGATGCCTATGGCTGAAACGATCTTTATGGATGCATCCCTAAGCATTTGGTATTCTATGTCGCTCAATGTCTGTGAGGGTGTAACAACAACGCTCTCACCCGTATGAACGCCCATTGGATCGAGGTTCTCCATGTTGCAAACGATTACGCAATTACCTTCATTGTCTCTCACCACCTCGTATTCGATCTCCTTGAGCCCCTCGATGGATTCCTCAAGCTCTAGTTCTTCATCGGGATGTGCATAGAAGAAGTCGTTACACAGTTCCATCAATTGATCCTTATCCCTGACGATAAGCCCCCCTGATCCGCCAAGGGAAAACGAGGTCCTCACTATCGCCGGAATAAATTTTAGTTCTTCAATTCCGGATTTGAAAGAATCTTTGCTGAGCCTGACGGAAGCGGCAATAGGCTCTCCTAGTCTGTTCATCAGGTCGTGGAAACTCCTCCTGTCCTCAGCGATCTCTATGGATTCTATCGGTGTTCCGAGAACCTTTATTCCATGAGTGTCCAAAACATGTTTTTTGTCAAGCTCTATGGCGAGATTTAATGCAGTCTGGCCACCCATTGTCGGAAGGATAGCGTCGACATGTTCCGCCTCTATGATATCCAGGACAGAATCAATATTTATAGGTTCTATGTAAACGCGATCAGCTATCTCATGATCGGTCTGGATGGTTGCAGGATTAGAGTTGAGGAGAACGACCCTGATTCCCTCTTCTCTCAGTGAGAGGCATGCCTGTGATCCTGAATAGTCAAATTCAGCTGCCTGGCCGATGATAACTGGGCCGGAACCCAGGACTAGGACGGTTTTTATGCTCCTGTCAATCGGCATGCCGCTTTGCTACCTCCTTTTGAATAAATTCAAAGAAAACCTTGGCATCATGCGGCCCAGGAGAGGCCTCCGGATGGTATTGAATTGAATATATTGGCAAAAATGAGTGTTTCAGGCCTTCAACGGTGCCATCGTTTAGGTCCTTCTGCGTGACCTGTAGTCCTGTGGATTTCATGGAAGCTTCATCCACTGCATATCCATGGTTGTGTGTTGTTATCAGAATCTTGTTCCCGGCGGAAACAGCATGGTTTGATCCCCTATGCCCAAATTTCATCTTCACAGTTTTTGCGCCAAACGCAAGTGAAATGAGCTGGTGTCCCAGGCAGACACCGAATATCGGCACGGTTCCGGATTTATCCTTTATGAATTCTACCACATTTCCTAGGGATTCGTGACTCGGGTCGCCTGGACCGTTGGATATAAACACGGCATCGTAGTTCCACTCAAGCTCAGGAAAATTATAATTGTATGGAACAACATACAGATCTGCAATTTTTGAGACCTCATTCAGTAGGCTTTTCTTTGTTCCAACGTCAATGTATAGAATCTTATATTTTGAATCAGTGTTGACACCATAAGCCTTCTTGCATGAAACTTTTGAGACAACATCTTCCGCCATTGGATCCCTGAACTCTCTTTTCAGTTCAGGGTATGATGTTATGTATGCCCTCTCCACGCCCCGGTCTCGTATTCTTCTGACGAGAGCTCTGGTATCTATAGTATCTATCCCTGGAACATGATTCCGTATGAGATAATCATTGAAAGAATCCCAATCTGGTCCAGATTTCAGGGTTGCGTGGGCATCCCTTGTTATGAGACCGGACACCTGAGCCTCGGAGCTTTCTTCTCTTCCATGTTCAATGGGGTAGTTTCCTATAGTCGGGGATGCAAAGACGAGTATCTGATTCCTGTATGATGGATCTGATAAGGATTCGAGATAACCAGTCATTGAGGTCGTAAAAACAAGCTCCCCGTATCTCTCGCCCGTATATCCATATCCTGTACCTTCAAATATTGATCCGTCCTGAAGTACAAGAAAACGCTTCATGGAATCACATCCATCTGATCATAGGCGATGGAAGAATAGGTACCTCCAGAATTTTGAAAAAGCATTGAGTTATTTATCTTACTATTCACTGACCTTCAAAAATGAGTATCACCTATATCAATAAAATACTTTTCAACTTTTTTGATTCTAAGACTATTGACTTTCAGATAATACAGCCCAAAGACCTCAATCACTTTTAGATGGCAGTGTACACAAAAAAACTCAACTGAACAAGTCTGCAGTCCTTTGATGACTCAGACCTAATACTAAGGGAATCTTAAAGACCAACTAAAATTAGGCGATGTCTGATTCTGTATGTTTTTTTATCGAAGTAAAATATAGGTTAAAATTCCGATTGTCCGCTTGATAAATTGAACATAGAGCGTGATTTTTTTCTCTTTATTGCAGACTTTAAATCGTCCTCATTGAAACCTTCAGGAAGGCCCTTCCCGTTTAAGTAATCATAGAGCACTAACTTAAGAACATTCATGTAAGTATAATTAAGGACGACGCCAAAAGCGATCAACACAATCCCTGCTATTATGAGCGGCACCACGATAAAGATCGGAAGCGCAGCAGCTAGAAGTAGAATTCCTATCAATAACAGGGCAAAGCCACCGAGAGTAAATATCATCGTGTAGAGATCAACGTACGCGACACCTCCAAACGTAGCTCCAAAGTTTGTTTTGATGGTGGATACACTCTCCTTCACGGCTTTAATCGGCCCAGATTTATTGTCAAGTATCGATGGTATGGCGAAAAATGTTGCAATCGCTATCATTATTGATCCTACAGCACCTATAACGATTTGAGCGATACCTCTGAAACGTGATTCAATTATCCTGAGTATGACTACCAGCATTGTGTAGAACAGTGCCCATTCTAGGGCCTGGAGTCTGTAAGCCCATGCCCTGCCAAAAGCTTCTCTCATTGATATTGGATTCCCTGAGTTATGAGCACGATATGCAATGAGCATCGCAAGAAGAATTAGTGTCGAGACAAAGCCAACAATGATATAGGCGGCTAGAAGGGACAATACATAAATTGCCACAGAACTACTGGTGGAAAAGTTCAGTGGGATTGATATAAAAAGAGAAACGAATGTAAACGCGAAGACAGCTACTGCAATAATACCTGATACTAGAGGATAGTAAAGTACATTCTTGTTTCTGGATACGCTTTCCCTTACCTGCCTTGCCAGCCTCCAGCCAGCTTTCATTCGTTCAAACATGATTCCAGACATTAAAAATGATTACTAAAGAATTGCGTCCTGTTTTTTTCTGCATAAAATAATTTTAAGACTTATGATCAATTATTTAGTTATGCCAAGTCTTTTTCCTATGTCGGAAAATGATGAGATCGCATAATCAAGATCCTTTTTTGAATGCAGAGCCGAAGGCATCAACCTTATTCTGGCTGTTCCTGACGGTACGGTGGGATACACTATCGGCGATGCAAAAACATTCTTTTCCCTGAAAAGACGATCGCTTAATTCTAGGGTCTTTTTCTCGTCCCCAACCATTACCGGAGTAATCGGCGTTTTACTGTGTCCTGTGTTAAATCCAGCTTCGTTGAGGCCCCTCTTAAGGTAGTCAGAATTATCCCAGAGTTTTCTGACAAGGGAGTCATCACTCTCCAATATCTCTATTGATTTTAGGACCGCCGCCGCATCACCTGCATTAAGCGCACTGCTGAAAAGGAATGGCCTGGATTTTCTCTTGAGGTACTCAATGAGATCGCTGCTGCCAGCCACGAATCCACCCATTGATCCTATTGCTTTTGAAAAGGTACCCATTTCAATATCTATCCTGTCTGAAACATTAAAATAGTCACATATACCTCTTCCATGATCTCCGAGAACTCCTTCCCCATGAGCATCATCAACATAACTCATGGCACCATATTTTTCGGAATTTTCGATAATTTCCGGTAACGGTGTTATATCTCCGTCCATGCTAAAAACTCCATCGGATATGACCAGCTTTTTCCCGGAATTTTTGGGTGCCTCTCTTAATTTTTTTTCAAGGTCATTCATATCAAGGTGCTTATACACAACCCTCTGGGCTGAACTTAACCTAACACCGTCAATTATGCTTGCATGGTTGAGTTCCTCGCTGAAAACAACATCTTCTTTTCCGACAAGGACGGGTATGGTACCGGTGTTTGCAAGCAATCCTCCCTGATATACAAGTGCAGACTCCATATGTTTGAACTTCGCAACCTTCTCCTCGAGCTTGATATGTATCTCCTCTGTACCAGCAATAGATCTTACTGCACCTGCACCGACACCATATTCCTCGATCGCGTCTATGGCCGCTTTCTTAACTCTTGGATCATTAGCTAAGCCAAGATAGTTGTTCGAGCACATGTTCAGCATGTCTTTTCCGTCAATCTTAACCCAAGCCCCCTGAGAGCTCTGTAATATCTTTATTGGTATGAATCTTCCTGAACTCTTCAGTTCCTCAATTTCCCTGCTTACCCAATTAAGTCCTTTGGAAACCATGGATAAGTATTTCGCCATGGAATTATAATTTTTGTAATCCATGATCAAGTGGTTGAATTATTTATTATCCACTGGCTACATTGCAATTTTATACTTTAATCGATTGCAGGCATTATGGCTGGAAAATTATTGGTAATAATTTCATCTGGAGAAGAGGCAAGAGAAAAAGCAGTTACCGGACTGAGATTCGCGGTTTTATCTAAAAAGTTCAAATGGATGGACGAAGTTGAAGTGGTTCTGTTTGGCCCGTCGGAGAAACTCGCTACCAAAGACGAAGAATTTAAAGGTCTGATTAAAGAGGGCAGCGATATAGGTATTGTTCCTATCGCATGTTCAAACATCGCACAAAAGGACAATATAACAGAATCGCTCAAGCATCTTGGCTTCTCGGTTGATCCCATCGGGCCAGTGATAACCGGCTTCATGAACAAGGGTTTCGTCCCAATGACATTTTGATGTTTTTTCAATTATCCTGTTCCTTTTAGGACATTGCTCGGTAAGAAAGGACTTCAAAGCAGAAATATAAAATAGATACTCCTACATGTTACATTATGGCAAAGGAACTGATAATATCTGGAATAAAGCCACTTCTTGGCCGTGTGACAGTTTCATGGAAATGGTATGATGAGGCCAACGGAACGGTTGAGTACACATTTTCTAACGTTGGGCAGAAAGAACGATCTGTAGTACTTTATCGATCCGGCTACTATTTTGGAAATGCTTATTTTCCCATTTACCTCGCAAACAAGGGATTCAACACATCGTGGTCGGACAACAAGCCACTTGAGGATCTTGGTATTGAACGAAATTCAGCCCCCGTTGCTCCTGTAAATTTCAATGGAAAATACCTAGTAGCTTTTGTTTTTACACTATCCCCTGGACAGGTGTGGTCCATGCTTGAGGGTGGATTCCAGGGAGCAGAACCGACCGGTGTTGTAGCTTATCCTGTAAGCTTCAACGGAACGGCCGAATTCTGTGTCCTGTACGATAAAGAGCAGGTCGTAGACTGGGACGAACAAACAGGGACTTCTCTGAAAGGTTTTCTGCCAAACCCAAAAACAGTGAGGAGCGCATATTATGACTGTTCAGCCGATTATGTTCAGCTTTTCAACGATATAGTAACTAAAGGAAATTGTGGTGGATCTTGATCAGTTAAAGGTAACTCAAGGTCTTTCTGGGGACAGGAAATAAACAGAGACTACTATGATCCAAACCGAAAGTGCCACTGCCTCTATCATCTCGAAAAGCCCCAGCCCAAATCCGGTATATATGAAACTCGTAACACTTTGTATTATGCCTGTGATGATGGCAATAAGAGATATAGCTGCCATGACGAGCCCAACAGGAATAAGAGCCAAATGTTTCATTGCATATGTCAGGCTGTAATATATTATCCCTATTGGAAAGAACAGGAAATAGAACAGGGCTGATATAAGGTGTATGTGTGGGTCGGCATTTTCATTGAAACGCCCAACCATAGAAAGCCCTATTGCTCCGATTATTAAAAGTACGGTTGTCGGTACATTCGAAAAACCTTTTCTATACATTCCGTAGGCAAATACGGCTATCATCAAGCCTCCTGCAGTCACTGCGTAGTTGAAAAGGTAAGAATAAGTATGGACACCAAGGTCACTCAGTGCATTCTTGTACCACGAGAAGCCACCAGGAAAAAGAAAAATATTAATCCATATGAGCAAAAGAGTGAAAACAGGGCCAACTATACCAAATACAATCAGCGCTTTTGATTTATCCTCTCTATTCTCCATGAATATGTATATACGTTTTTTAATATAAATTTTTGTTCTTATTCTCTGTCCATATGTGATTATGGCACCACCGTATTATGAAGCAGTCGAGGTTTGGAACATTAATCAGTAGGAAATAAAATTAATAGATAATCTTAATATTTTGTAGTATGAACCATACTGTAACTCGAAACGTTTCTGGCACTGTTATACCCTTTATGCTGTCGGCATTTTCTGTTTTTTCGATCTCAATGGTCGTACAGAGCCTTTCATCGGCTTTTCATGTACCAGTGTCTGTAATATTGATAGCCATTCCCATTGATTTTATAGGTGGAGCTGTAGGCTCCATAATAATCGGAAGAAGTGCTGATAGGATTGGAAGAAAGCCTATGATGATAATTTCTGTGCTCATATTTAGTATAAGCCTAATACTAGCTTCTTTCATTAGAAATTTGTATGAATTATACGTTCTTTGGTTTGCTATAGGGATTGGCGTAAATTCACAGAACGGGATTTCCTATCCCATAATAGTGGAGACGCTAAGAAAATCAACAGGATCAATTGGTGGAGTCATGCAGGGAACGTATTTTCTCGGGTTCTTACTAGATTCTGTATTCTTTTCGTTTGTGCATTCATGGGAGCATTATTTCTTAATATCAGGTATATTTTCGCTGGTTTTGGCATTGCCTGCCACTTTGATGATAATCGAGACAAAAAAAAGAACTCTTCCAAGCAAGCCAAGGCACTGCTTGTCAGGCAATCTGGTTTATTACACCGTGAGTCTCTCTCTGATCGCTGTAGCTGCCTTCATGATCAGTGTTACCCTAATGAGTGTCGTCCCAACATTACTTGAAGAAATTAAGATAAGTAACTCATTCATCATCATTTTTTCAGTCGTAGGTTTTGCCTCGTTTGCATGTGCAGGCTATCTTTCAGATAGGTTTCAAAAATTGAATATTACAATATATTTCTCTATCCTAGCTTTAATTTCCGGCATTTTTCTCTATATCTTCTACCTCCATTCCGTGCTCTTACTTTTCCTTGTTTTGGCTTACGTATCATCTGGTTTCTTTGGATTTATAGGAGTGTGGTCAAGTGAGACCTTTCCCGCAGAGGTACGTGCTTCAGCTACCAACATAGTGCTATCTGCGGGAAGAATCCTAGGCGGTTTTTCTCCCATCTTTTCGGTAATCCTAATTCCAGACTCTCTGAAGGATGGCCTTTCAATAATGATAGCAATTTCTGCAGTAGTTTCTCTTCTCGGGTCGCTCATTTATTTTCGAGCCCAGAAGATCAGAAGCACAGTATTGTGACTCTAGGACAAAGACATTTAACAGTTTTTTTGATAGGCATCCTGTTAACAAGGCAGGCTAACTAAAATTACCCAGGGAAAGTTATTTGATTGCAAACCCTTCTTCTATGAAGGTATAATCTGGATGTTGGTCTATAATATGCTCTTTCCTATGTTTCTTTGTTCATAAAACCATGTGAATTTTAGTTAAGAATATACTCGTTCCTATTCAGAGTTTGTCGAAACAATAGAAGATTTGTTAGCATTCAAACGTTGGTCCTAATGAGATCAAGTGCAATGTTCCACATTGATTACACTCCCACATTATGGTCTTTCATTAATTTCTCTTAAAAGATCGATCCAGTTCAAATTAATAATGCATCGCATCGTTGAATGGTATATTCAAGGAGATTGAGTCGTCTTAAAATATTTGATGCGCTGTAAGTTCTTCATCATCATTCGGATCATTCGTGAGTCTCAATAAGCGGAAAAACTAGAAAGAGATCAATAACATGCGAGCTGAAGCAGAAAATGGCAAAAAGCAATTAGTTGAATTGGATTATCGAATGTGTGATATACCATGGTTGAAGAAAATGCAAATAAGGTTCCAGGCGTTAGAGTTGGTA
>JAEHJW020005755.1_pt1 | contig 13358 bp, 13 predicted proteins | sample 9271431 | NCBI WGS metagenome assembly JAEHJW02
CACCACAGCATTTACCTTAACATAAGCGGTAAACGAGTTAACGGGAGTGCTTTTTTCAGGATATCATCCCCTGAATCCATAAACAGAACATGATGAGACCATTACAAACTCTGTTGTTCCAGTTTCTTTGGATTTCTTGTATACATAACTCTAACAATTTAATTTCTGTCCCAGACTGCCAATCTTTTTAAGTCTATTGGCTAATAATTGGGACAGTGCGGCAAGATTGACAAATACATGTTAACCTTTTAAAAGATCTGGTTGCCGGTCCCGACATCTTCTCTTGTTACATCTACAGATACACCCTAGTCATTAGCTATCTTATTGTAGTCAAAAAATCTTTATCATACACAGTTACTTCGAGATTGTTCCAAATAAGATCTGTTGCGGAAATTCTCCCAATGTATTCAGTTACCCAAATCACAAAAACCCTCATTCCTATCCAATCATGGCCATTTAGAATCTGAATTCTTTCCAGGCTTTGTTTTGGCTAAATAATGCAAAAGAACCTTCCTTTCTAAATAATCACCAAAAAATTCGGAGATTATACTTATTGATCAGTTTATGCCAATTGCGATGCGCGAGATCTCTGAAAATTCAGTACAAATGATCTATTCTTGAAAGCTACTTTCTGAAAGTTATGTGACCCAAAAAATTTAAGGCAAAATTAAGTCTTACAGAAAACAGTGAGTGAAAGTAGAGTCATACAAATTGCAAATGTATATGGTAAAACAGGCATAGGAAATTATTCACGCTGGGTTAACGCGGCAACATATGATCTATCAAGGATGTACCTTCTGAACAAATCAGATACTTCTGCCCCGGGTAAAGAGGTTGAGAGGGTCGTCGCAAGAAAATTGCCGTTTACCTCAAACTGGTGGTTTGAGAATCATCTCCCTCGGATAGCCTACGGTAAATTCAAAAAAGAGTTGAACACAATTATGAAAGATGGGGGCACGATTTTGCACAGTTTAAGTCACATGGTGCAGATAATTAATAAAGACATAGATGTAGTAACATTCCATGACCTCATTTCTCTTAAGATGCCTGATAATTATAAACCAGAATTCGCCAAATTGCTTAAAACTAATTTTAAAAAATATTCGAAGGTGGATCATGCAATAACCACTACAAATTATGTAAAAAAAGATCTTGAAGATTATGGGTATTCAGGTGAAGTCCATGTAATTGGGTACCCCGTTGATCCAGTTTTCTGTGACCTTAATGATAAACAGTTTTCGAAAAAAAGCGCAGGCTTACCTCTGGATAAGAAAATAATACTATCTGTATCTTCGGCCGAACCCAGAAAAAATTTGCGGATAATTCAAGAGTTAATGGGAACATTGCCAGATGATTTTATACTTGTTCGAGTGGGAGATGGTATTAGTGCAGACAAAATTTACCGGAATTTAGGCCCGACAGAGTTAAACCTTCTCTATAATTCCGCCGATGTTTTTCTATCAACATCACTGGAGGAGGGCTTTGGTCTGCCCACTATTGAGGCAATGGCCTGTGGGCTACCGGTCGTACTTTCCGACAGGGAATTTTTCAGAGAAGTTGCTAAGAATGCAGCAATATTTGTTGATCCACTTAGTGTTCAATCTGTTAAGGTTGGCATTGATGAAGCGCTTTCTAATTCTAATGTCTTTAGAGAAAAGGGCAAGGAGAGGGCAGGTTATTTCTCTTTTGGGGAATTTGCCGCATCAATGCGAAAATTGTATGCCTCATTACTTAACAACTAGGGAACAGGAGTTCAGTGTTATGGTGTTCACTGGACTCTGAGATATGAGCAGAACGGTCCTTAAGTGGTTGAAGCATTATAAGATTAGAAAGTATAGAACTTTTACCAGATTTCTGGACGATTATAAGAACATTAATGATATTCCAAGGAAGATAGAAACGCAGGAAAAGTTCCCAGAGGGATCAACGAATTACTATTAGAAATTGAAGAAAGCGTTTTACGTTAACAATGTGAAACCTTCAAAAATGTAGGTAGAAAGAACAGAAAGCCCAACTGTTGCTGTTCTGAAACTGATTCAGCAGATCAGAATGATGCTGAATCTGAACCAAACATGAAAAGAAAAGACTGGGTGCTGAGAACTTCAACTGGGTTTACGATATTCCTCAATAATACAAAAAAGGAGAAACTTGGGTTTGTACTTTAGCTAGGATGACTGAAGGTGACTGAGTTCTAAAATGTATCAGTAAATTCTAATTACAACAATTTCATACCAATAAAATGAAAGGGATCATCCTTGCAGCGGGATCAGGCACCAGAATCAGACCACTATCCTATTTTTTGCCTAAAATACTCTTACCGGTAAAAGGCATTCCAGTTCTTGATCATCTCATCGAAAATGTAAAGAATCTAGACTTAGATACACTTTATATTGTTGCAAGCGAGAATCTGGAAAACATAGAGAGATTTCTTGAAAAAACTGGGAAGGAACATGTGAAAGTAATACAGGGTCTCGGATGGGAAACCGGTGGAGATCTTTCATTGGCCCTTGAGCAGATAAATTCTGAAGATGATTACGTTGTTATGAATGGAGACATTGTTACTGACATAAACATAGGAGAAACATATGACTTTCATAAAACGGTTGATTCGTATGTAACTGCCTCAGTTTTTGACATGCGGGATGATGAAGCGAAAAGATTTGGTAGAATACAGATGGAACGAGATGGAAAAATCACAAAATTCTTAGAAAAGTCATTTAATTCCCCCGATTCACGATCTATAGTGAACACTGGTTTTTATATATTCGATAAAAGATTGATAAAGGAGAGGAAAAAATATCTGATTCCTAGAAAGTTCAAGATCGAGACAGAACTTTTTCCGCAATTGGCATCAGAGGGCAGGATGTTCGGGCATATGAGCAAACTGGAATACTGGTGGGATGTGGGAACAATCGAATCCTATCTGAAAGCCGAAAATTATATGATTAATAAAAAAGGAGTGGTACCTCCATGAAAGAATTCAGTAAAGATAAGGATAAAATAGCAATTATTGGGATGGGGTATGTCGGGCTCCCATTATCCCTTCTCCTTGCAAGAAACTACAGTGTTATTGGATTCGATGTGGATGCTTCCCGCATAGAGAAAATGCAGGAAGGAACTGCAACAATATCAGAGCCAGGCGTAAGTGAATTGATGAATGATACTGAAGTAAAGCAAAATATTACCTATAGTTCCAATCCGGATGATCTGAAAAATGCAAAAGTCAAAATAGTGACTGTTGGAACCCCATACGAAAGCAAGATAGACTATATCGATTATTCTCAGATTTACGGAGCTCTGGAGATAATCTCCGGTAAAATTAACAGAGGGGATATCATAATCCTGAAGTCCACAGTACCTCCAGGAACTACCAATGGCATAGTTAAAGATAAATTAGAGAACTTAGGGTTTCAAGTTCCAGAAGATATAGGACTTTCTTTCTCACCTGAACGCATAGTTGAAGGCCAGGCCGTAAATGATTTCAAGTCTCTCCCAAAGATAATAGGTGCATCTGATCCTGAGACTCTTAACACCTGTTCAGAAATTATTGGGTCTCTTGGTGGTAAGGTCATAAAAGTTTCATCCATAGAAACTGCAGAAATGATAAAGATGGTAGATAACTATTCTAGGTTTGTATTTCTGGGTCTAACGAATGAATTCGCCCTTATATCTGAAAAAGTTGGTGTTGACGTACTTGAACTAATTAATGCAGCCAAAGACAATTATCCCAGGAATTCTGGTCTGTTGCTGCCAGGACCCGGCGTTGGAGGTTCATGTCTCAATAAAGATCCATATATCCTCAGGGCTCATATGAAGAAGAATGGTCTTACATTAAAAATGGTTGAATGTGCTACATACGTGAACTCAAATATGCCATATCACGTGTGTGAACTCGTAGATAGGTATGCAGTCAACAGAAAAAACTTGACCATTCTTGGAGTTGCATTCAAGGGTGATACCAACGATACCAGATTTACCCCTGCTTACCAAATCTATAATTACTTAAACGATAAAGGATTTAAAATTACTCTCTCCGATCCTTATGTTTCCGATTCTAAATTTCACATCGAAAAAAATGAATTTGCTGCTTTGAGAAATTCTGATATTATGCTGATCCTTACAGATCACAGGCAGTATAAGGGTATGGAATTGAAAATGCTGACGGATATAATGAATAAAAATGCACTGATCATAGATACAAGAGGCTTGATACACAGAAATGAAGCGATTAAATACGGTTTCGAATATCATGGGCTTGGTAGACTATGAAAGTGCTTCTTGCTGGAGGATCCGGATTCATTGGTTCACATCTTGCTGAGGAATTGGTCAAAAGGGAGTATGAGGTTACAGTACTGGACAATCTCTCAAGTGGTCTTAGAGATAATTTGAAATCTATTAGAGATAAAATAACTTTTATTAGAGGAGATGTAACTGAGTTCAAAACCGTTGAACAATTTGATTATGTGATCAACTTTGCCAGCAACGCAAGCAGAAAAGAGTGGGAAAGATATCCCGTTGAGATTGCACTTACAAATAGTTTGGGGTCAAGGAATCTCATTGAAATAGCGTTAAAATCAAAGGCTTTATACATTTATGCTTCATCCTCTGAAGTTTATGGGGACCCGACAGTAATACCAACTCCTGAGGATTACAAAGGAGCAGTAAGCACCACTGGATCAAGATCCGCATACGATGAGGGTAAGAGATTCGGTGACGCTCTGACAAAGGCGTATGAACGAGAGCACGGACTGAAAAATATCATCATAAGGTTCTTCAACACCTATGGTCCACGAATGAGGGGTGATGACTTCTACGGAAGAGTCGTAGACAGATTTGTAAAACAGGCAATTAAGGGCGAACCATTAACTATTTATGGAGACGGTTCACAAACCAGATCTTTCACCTATGTCTCTGACGCTGTGAAAGCAATAACTTTACTGATGGAAAAAGGAGAAACTGGGGCGGTATATAATGTTGGCAGTGATCATGAGATTGAGATCTTAGAACTCGCTAAACTAATTAAAAAAACTCTATCTTCGAATAGTGACTTCAATTTTATGCCTTTGCCTGAACATGATCCAAAAAGAAGGGCTGCGGATATTTCCAAAATTAGAAAATTGGGATACGTTCCAAAGGTTGATCTCGAAACCGGGATTAAAGAAATGGAATATTACATAAAAAATAAAGAAGTGAAGAAATGAACATGATATTAGTTAATGGCGGATTGGGATTTATTGGAAGCCATACCGTTGATTTATTGATAGAAAAAGGTTATAGTGTAACAGTACTTGACAATCTTGAGAAACAGGTTCACCTAAGGAAGCTTCTAAATATAAAAAAGTATTTCTCGTATAATTGTTGTTGAAAATGAATCAATGAATTTTAGAAGCTCATGTCGAAGTTTCCACTCTGGAAATTGATTGCGGCATTGAGGTGCTCTTTATTGCTATACCTATAAGCCATCTTCTACAATGTTGCTATCTTTGAGTTCAGTCCTTCTGCTATGGTATTTGTGATACGGTGCATATGAAATATGAGAGAACACCATACAGATAGTTGCGGATGATACTTGCAACCCTCTTCAGTGGTTCAAGCTTGGAATGTGAAGCCCAGTTAATACCATTTCTTCCAGATTGATCTTGCTTCAGTCTTGCGCTCCGCTCCGCCGCAGATTGCGAAGATTCTCCTTTATTGCATATGCTCTAGCCGTATTGAGATTTGATTCCTTCAGTATATCGTATTTCTTCCTGTACTTATCATTGAGATTCTCGAAGGAATAGATCTGCATGTACTTTATTTTCTTCAACAGTTCTTTGGTGTCCGCATTCTTAGTTTCCATTTTCATGACTTCGTCAAGTGCTATGTTCATGTGCTTCATTATGTGTTACCTGTCAAAGACTATCTTCTATTCCGACTCTGTTACATTTGATTTTGTGGATGCTATGAATGGTTCCCGCATGTCTATTGAGACTGCCTTTATCTTCAATGCCACATACTTTTCTATCTTTTCATAATATCTGTCCAGGGAATTCCCGCTTTAGATCAAACTCAATATTATGAATCGAAGGACGGTCAATATCGTATACGATGATTAAGTAGTGATGGTACTTCCCATATGATTTCTCGTCGACGCCAATCCATGTGGGGAATTGATGTTTTCGTTACAATGTCCCTCTTTACTACGAATATGTCATGTAATGAGTAAAAATCCACATTCATACAGGACAAAATTAATAAAACGTCGTAAAATGAAGAATTTGAAAATGAATTACAATGCAGTTGAAGATATAAACAATAAAACTACGCAACCCGGACTTTCAATTTGTATTACTTCATATCAATCCGGAGATGTTATTACGCAAAACATAAGATCTATCAGCAACCTCGAGTATGAACATGAATTCTGTATATGCGATAACATGTCTAAGGATGATACTGTGAGGAAATTGGAGGAATTAAAATTACAAAATATATTTTGTGTCTCACAAAAATCGTCAAGAGGAAAGGGAAGAAACATCGCTGTATCCCAAGCAAAATACAGAGACATACTCATTATAGATGCTGATGTATTTTTCCCCAATGTCGAAAGATATTATGAGTTATTCAAGCGCAATTATAACAATATGGCTTTATTTATTCGTGGAAATAATAAAGGAGCGTGGGGTCTCTTTATCTCCAAAGAGTTATATGAAATGCTTGAGGGTTTTCCTGACCTTAATTCATCGGAGGATATATATTTCTTAAATCTATGCGAAAGACTAGGTATTCTTCAAGTTGTTAATGCAGACAATGGAGAATTATATAGTGTAGAAATACGTGGAATGAATTCTGGATCTGAAGCAAGATACTCCTTGAACAAAGTAGATCAATTTAAGAGATACCTTATCAAATACAGGGATTCACTTTCAGTAGATAGAAGCTTTACAAAGTTTATAATTCCAAAAATTTTTGATGGTCAAAATCTGGTGATAAATGTAATTTTATATTTGTTGGTTCTTCCTTTCTCTTTTTTAAGCAGGACGGAACCTTTGGTAAAAAAAGTTAAAAGAGTAAGAATAAGACTTCATAGCTATAGTCTTCCCATTAAAACCTGAACCTAAATACTCGCTTGTATTCTAAGTATATTGCATATGGAAATTTAATCCCCAGGTCATAGGGCCCTAAAATATGTGGTGCTAATTTCTAATTTCTTCGTTGTAAGGCATTTATCCTAAACGAAGTGAAATACTGAGTAGCCTGAATTCAATACCTAAATCTCAATAGTTGAAGAAACGTGAGTAAGATGTCAGGAATCATCCCAGCGTATTCTGGGTCATTGAATAACGAGTTCGTAGTTCCCATTATCAAGTGATTTAACAATGCAGGTAATCAATCAAAAGTATCAGATCCTATTCAAGATTCAGGCCATGTGGTTGATTTATTTAATAGCAATAGCACTCTCTTGATTTCAATTGAATTCAATGTCAGGAAGTGCTGCGTGACCTTATCCTATGGCTAAGACAATCCAATATTCTCCTTGTAATACTGTTTTATCTTTCCCTTAAACTCTTCGAAGGTGTATTTTTTCGCAACCAGAAAACCCTCATTTATTAGAGACTCTCTGGAATTAATTGCTTCCTTTACTGATTTTGCCAATTGTGCAGGTGAGGGTTCTGAAAGGATTGCGGCTTTACCAGCGGTTTCTTTAAATACCTCAATATCAGACGCAACCACGGGAAGTCCTACGCTCATGGCCTCGACAAGAGGATAACCAAATCCTTCGTCGAAAGAAGGGAAAATGAGTACATCACAGGCGTTATAAATTAAGTTCAGTTTTTCATCATCGACATCCTTGAAACGAATCCCATTGCCAATATCAAAACCAACCTGAACCAATACATAATCTTTACCAAGTATCTCAAGAGTTGGTTTAAGAGAGCCCAGATTCTTCCTCGGCTCACCTTTTGCCACGCAAAGTACCAATTTCTTATCCAATGGAAGATTTAATTTCTTTCTTATTGTGCCTTTATCAAAAAGCGGTCTAAAAACACTGTCAATAGAAGGGTAAATAGTTTGAATATTGCCAGAAAACCCTTCATTTATCAATTGCGTTTTTACATGGTCCGAAACTGTTAAGACGTGATCAAATAGCTTTGCTTTGAAAAGCGATCTTTCAACTGCTTTTCTATAAACTCTATTTTGATTGTATTTAGGATTTACTGCAAAAAGATCATGAACAGTAATTATTTTCGAACACTTATTATTAAGTGGTGTCAGTGTTTGGGATGAATAGTGCACTATATCCATTGGTCCAACGTTTATGGACATATATTCTTTGAAACGTCTCATAAAAATGGATGGATAGAACTGGTTCAAATACCAACCGTTCTGAAAAGGAGGAAACAATCCATTAATAACTGCGCCGTTGAATTTATCAGCTGGATTTGTCTTATCTTTCCTAAGCGAGATCAAATGTGCATCGAGAGCAATAGATAGAGTTTTAGAATACCTCCCTAGACCAGTGGTTCTAGTTGAATCGGTAATAACGAATATTTTTTTCAAACCATTCTGGTCTGTCATATTATGATATCGAAGTTTATTATTTAATATTTCTAAACTTACTATGATGGTTATTTGATAGTGAAAGGATACTTCTGTAAAAAGGAGGAGATCCTACACAATTCCAGATTTTAACGGCTGAAATAACATAGCTTTAATGAGCAGTACAGAGACACTCAAAATATATTACGGAAAATTTACAGAATCACAGATCAGGTATCGTGGAGAAATTATCATGAAATGAGTTTAACCGAATATTTCGATTTTTTCTTTCAAATTGTCAAAGATATCCCTGTAATCGTTAAAATTAACTGGAAGAGAATTTTTCGTAAATTCTTCAATTTTGTTGTTTTTTAGTTCCAATGAAAGCTTAAAGCCATTGCAGTAAATAGCTTTCCTCGGTACGTCCACACTGGCAAGAACTTCAGTATATTTTTTTTCATTTTTATGTTTTGATAACTCATTATCCAAACTACCATAAGATTCTGAGAATGCAAAATCAGTGCTGATACTATCGAAAGTGTTTATTCCATTTACGGTATTGTCTATAAATGATTTAATCTGGGTGGTGCTTTGATAACCGTTTTCAATCTTAATTTTTTTCCCAAAAGGTAACCTGATTATCAAAGGCACCTTAACTAGCTCATCGTAGAGAAAGGTACCGTGCCCAAAAAAATCATTTTTCTCCATCAAACTCTGACCATGATCAGAAGTAATTATCAGGAGAGAATTGTCAAGCAACTCTTTCTTTTTTAATATTGATATAAGCTCAGAAAGAATTAGATCGACTTTATTTGCCGCCCTAAAGTAGGAATTTCGTATAATTTTTACCTTATCTTCTGATAATTTCTCATTTCTAAAGAAACTGTCAGACCAGTTTAGTTTCAACGAAATATTATCGTGCGGATCATGCATCTCCATTAAATTCATAAATAGGAAGAACGGTTCCTTTAGATCAAAATTTCTTATTCTATCAATTACTTTTATTCCGCCCTTGTCTGATAGATCCGCTTTTCTTAACCACCATGTGTCTCTTTTGACCTTCATGTACAACGAAGTGAATTTTATTACTTCGTTAATGCCAAGTATTTTTGGAACAATCTCATTAAATGTGGTTCCGAAATCTTTTATTAAGTTATTATAATTCCGCAACATCCTGAAATAAGTATCCTGGTGGGGGTTATTGGTATAGTAGAATTCGGCAAAACCCCTTGCGAAAGAAGTATCAGGTGCTACCAACAGGTTCTGTGAAAAACCTACGGTTTTGTAGCCCTTTTCCGAAAGAGTTTCTGCAATTGTCTTTCCTTCGTATTTTTCAAGCAGTTCTGAATAATTAGGTATTTCTCCATTTACTCTTTCAACAACTCCATTCCTGGACGGGTACATTCCAGTGAAAATCGCAGCGTGTGCAGGTATTGTCCAAGATGCTGGTGAAATTGCATTTTCAAATACAACACATTCATCAGAAAATTTACTTAAAAATGGCATGAATCGGTTTGTCTTAAGAGGATAAATTGCATCAGCCCTTGTTGTATCAAGAACAATCAATATTACGTTTGGTTGTCTGTTCACATATATCCCATTTTTCTGAGTTTTTCCATCATGCCTTCCTTGTCCTGGGATCTTCCAGCTCTTTCCTTTGTTCCTTCAAGGTCCTGTTCCCATGCTGGTTTATCACTGGTCTTTGTAGAATCTCTTATGCCGTCGATAGACCTGTATCCTTCCTTATATTTTGGGTGGATTGGTAACTCATATTTGAACATGTAATCCCAGATATCTCTTTCCCTGAATGTCAGAATGGGATGCACCCTCGTGTGAGGTGGGTTCTCACGGTCAGAGAAGAATCTTTCTGTGGACCTTGCAGCGTTTTCATCCCATCTTATGCCGGTGAATAGTGCATCAAAGCCGTATTTTCTAATGGTCTGGTTCATTGCAACCGTTTTGAGAAGATGGTTCCCTATATCTGTATCAAGGCTGTATGGAAATATATCGCCAGAAAAACCAATTTTCATAGCCTCCGAAAAGTTCTCGTCTCCTATTTCAGAAAGTTTGATTTCTCCTCCTTTAACAGCATTTATGACTTTCTCATTTTTTGCGATGACAAGTTTCAAATTCCACTCTTTTGTATATTTATTAAGCATATCCCACGTTTCCTGGAAATGATCTCCATGATCTATAAAGAGAACCGGTGGAACCTTCCTATTAATCTCGCCACAGACCTTCCTGACCAGATCCAGAACAACAGTGGAATCCTTTCCAGCACTCCACACTACCACAGGGGATTTGAATCTTTTCAATGCATCAATGATAATTATCTTTCCAATGGATTCTTTTGAGTCCAACACCAGTTCAACCATAATTATAACTTTTCATGCATTGTGTTCCCCTTATTTTATTTTACTTTCCTTTTCCTTACCAATACGCAATAAAAATAAATGTTATGATAATACACAATAAATGAAATCAGACATCACTCTTGTATATCCGGACATAAAGGGTAATTCCGGAACAAAAAGCTACGTTCAAAACACATTCAATGGTTTAAAATCAGTAGGGGTGGAGTTTAGCACAATACCAATTAAAAAAAGAGAAATCTCAATTGGAGGAAAACCATATTTTGGCATTCTTTTCCAGTATTTTTCCTCCTTATTCAAAGAAGGCCGAACAAAAGTAGTGCATGCTCTCTCCCCTGATGTGGTTATAAGAGGAACCAATCTTGTGACAATCCACGATATTATACCATTTACAAATCCAGAAATTTATATTAAATCCACTTACGATCGAGCAGCATATAAATTGAGCTTTTCCAGGGCTCTCAAAGTCCAAACACTCCTTGTTTCGACTGAAGTAGGGAAAAATTCCATGGTAGAGCAGGTTAAGATCCCACCAGAAAGAATAAGGGTTGTTAACCATTCTATTGACCATTCAAGATTCTTTCCAGAATCCGTAAATCCTTACCCAGGTGATAACAAGATCAACATATTGATGGTGAGTGATTTCAATCCAAGGAAGAGAATTGACATAGTAATCGACGCAATTGGAGGCGACGAAGAAATTAATTTTTACCATATCGGTCCATCTCAGGGTTGGTCTGAGAGATATTCTGAACTTCTAAAGAAATCAGAAAAATATAAAAATATTAAATTCCTTGGTCCTATGGATATTAAGAAATTAAGGCAGTATATGACATTTTCTCACTTATTCGTGTTCCTTTCTGACAACGAGGGATTTGGACTCACACCCCTTGAGGCAATGGCATGCGGAACAAACGTTATTGTCAACGATATTCCAGTATTTCAAGAAGTTCTTGTGAACATGGCGCATTTTGTTAAACTATCGTCATTCAACAGAGAAAGTATAATGGCAGCAATAAAAGATAGGAAAACATTTTCCGAACTGATTGAGTTTTCCAGGAATTACTCTATAGAGAGGCATGCATTGAAGCTGAAGGAGATTTACGATACCATGGCATTTCAGTGAGATAACTTCTATTCTTCTGGAATAATTTATTTACAATGAAGATCTACACTTAAGAATCAATGAAAACCAGAGTAACATTCGTAATTTCAGCAAATTTTCAAACATGGGCGGGAGGCAAAAAGACAGCTTATGAGTATGTCAGACACATGGATAAAACAAAATTTGATGTAAGGATCCTTCAACCCTATCCATACGGAAAAAGAACAATTTCTGAGAACGAACTTAAGGAAAAGCTCAATGGGATTTCCATCGATTATTATATTTACCCACTGGACAAACTTGCAAATTCCTTGAACAATAGTTGGCTTATGTTGTTATTCAGTAATCCGTTGCTTCCATTTAGAAAAATAATATTCACAGTCACAAGATTGGTAAATTTAAGGAAATTCAGGAAAATTGAAGCAGAAACTGATTATTTTTATCTCGTAAACAACGACCTTGCTGAAATATTATCTAACAAATCGAAGATTATTGGCAGCGAACACATTTATCTTCCTGGGATTTATAATGGGAAACCAAAAAGATCCATTTCTGGCAAGCTCGCCTTAAAATTGACACAAAACAATATACTATACAGAAATATAGATGCATTTCATTGTATTAATGAGTCCTCGAAGAATTTCCTGGAAACGATTAAACAATCCTTTTTCACCCCAAGCGGAGTTGATACATCAAAATACATACCAAAGAATGTATCTGGTCAAATAATAAATCTACTGTTTGTCGCCAGACTCGAACAAAGCAAAGGCATACTGGAACTTTTGTCTGCATTTAAGAAAATAGAAGACGCGAATTTTGTTCTACATGTTGTTGGAAGCGGTTCTTTAGATCACCTATTCAAGACATTAAATGATGAACGAATCATATATCATGGATTTTTAACGGAAACTGAACTTTGCGAACTTTACGGTAAATGTGATGTTTTAGTATTTCCGTCCTATTACGAGACGTTTGGGTTAGTTATTATCGAAGCACTATCATGTGGGTTGTACGTTATAACCTCAGAACAGATGAGGCCGAGATTCGATTTTTTCCTTGAAAACGATTCTCTTGAATATGTCCCTATCATTGATAACAGAATCAAGAATTCTATAATACGGTTAAAGGATAAAATTGAGTATATAAGGAATTTTGATAGAAAGCAAACGCTTCACGAAATTGTTAAGTCGCAATATGATTGGAACGACGTTGTCTCTGATTTAAGCGAAAACATCCTTAAGGTGTAATACGAATAATTCACCATAAGACGCGACTAAGCTTTATTTTGTATTCATAATACACAATTCATGGAAGGAAATGAAACCCATTGTTCAAACAATTTCGACCACGAATCTCTTTCA
>JAEHJW020001413.1_pt1 | contig 13355 bp, 19 predicted proteins | sample 9271431 | NCBI WGS metagenome assembly JAEHJW02
TGGTCGCACATAAGAGCGGCCATAGTCGCAGGTGGAGGTGGACGGACCTACGGCGCCCATCCGGCTGCGCTACAAGCCCATGGCCATGGAGCGAGTCTTCCGCAATCTGCTGGACAATGCGGCCACCTATGGCAAGGGGCATATTCGATTGCGCATGGAATTGCAGTCGCTCTTCGTCGAAATCATGATCAGAGACTTCGGGTCGGGTGTGGAACCCGCCCTACTGTCTCGCCTAGGGCGACAAAGCCCCCCCGTGACCTCGTAGCCATGGCAAGAAGGGCGCCGGCATTGGTCTGAAGATTTGTCAGCGCATGGTCACTATGCAGGGCGGGGAGCTCCGTTTCGCTAACGCGCCGGGCGGCGGCCTGGAAGTCCGGGTTCGCATGCTTGTCAGTTCAGCCAAAACGACCATCGCGAGTAAAGAACTCCCTACCCCTATCGCTTGACTTGGTGTGTCCGGGTTGGAGACGCTCCCTGGAGGCACCATCGCCAACCCCGTCACGCACAGGGGTCACAGCGAGGCCCGCGCTGACTTCGGCCTCACGCCGCGGGCAACTTGGACCATTGAGCTGGCCACCGAGGAGCTCGCGATTCTGTTCGCCTACATCCTTGGTGTGCAGGACGCCGTCCGCGATGACGCTGAAGATGAATAGCCCGTATCAGAAGAAACGCTCGAAGCCGAGCTTCTTCAGCAACCCTTCGGTCTTCTTCATGTCACGTGCCCGGCGGCGGCACTCGGCAAACACCGCTGCGGCCGCGAGGATCTCCTCCAGATCCTCCGGCCACGCGTGTCTCTCTAGGTTGATGCTCGGCACGCGGTGACCGTTGCCCTTCCGGATATATGAGGTCCGGAACCTTTTCTTCCCGTCTGTCGTCCACCACTTACGGACCAGCCATTCCACCGAGAACACCCCCTCCCTGGTGCGGCGCACCCGGACACGTAGTTCGCCCCTCGGCTCTGCTTCGCCCTGCCGCCGGTGTTTGCGATGCAGTATCTTCTGCACCCGCGCGACCTCGGCCGCGGCGGTCTCGTAGAGGCCCTCTTGTTGCTCGGTGATCCACTCGTACACATCCATTCTGGCATCCTCGGGAGCCGGGCTCGCCGGCGGTCCTGTCAGTGTGCCCAGCCTTTCCGGTGGCGTGTGTGCGAATGACGCCCGTTTCTTGGGTCCATTTGCGCGACCTTCACCTTGGCCCCTACGCCACACGACTAGGCATGGGGCTTCCGTGGTCTGCTGTTCTCCCGCTTCTTGTGTTCCCTGCCTTGCTCTCAGGTTGGCTTGGTTATTCTCCTTCGCTACCTTTATCCCGTGTCTTGGTCGTTGTTCTCGTGTCTGCCTGCCTTGTCGTCGGCTTCTCGTTTTTCCCGTTTCTTGATCGTTCGTTCGCGGCGGAAATTCGCCCCACGCATTTCCATAATTTCTATTTCTTTTAGAAATCGACCTTAACTTTCACGCGGCCAAACCCCCATTTCTGCCGATCGCGGTGCTCCAGAGGTGCCATAGCGGTGCCGCTTGCCATAGCCGTCCATTTCTTGTCACAAAACCACCCATCGGCATCAGGCGCCCACTCGGTGAGACCTCGCACCAAGGGCGACTCATGCTTTCTGAGCTATGTCAGGGGTTGGTGTTGTCGGCCAAGAGAGCGGGGACACCATATAAGCGTCCCCAGGCCCGCAGGGTGCTGGCCTGAACATCTGGTTCACTCGAGCCTTTTGGGGCCCACCAGTGATTGCTGGCGCCAATGATGACAGTTGGATTGGACGCGTGGTGCCCATGAAAGCCCCGTTACCTTTTGGCGGCCACGCCGTTTCGAAAGAGCGACACGATCCCGCCAACGCCAAAAAGGGCCGGCATCACATATTGACGAATGGCGGTGACCCCCAGAGCTGCCATCGTGAGTCCGCGGTGAATGGCGCCATTCACCGCTGGGTTGAATGCATTGAGCGGATTCCCCTCGGGCTTCACGGCGGGCGGTGGAGTCGCCACAACCGACGACAGATGGGCATACAACAGATGCAAACCCAGGTAGAACGAGACGGCAAGAACGGCGTCTATCTGCCACGGCATGCGAGATGCCCAATTGAGAATGTGTTCGATGAGTGACGCATCCCGACCTCTGGGCATGTATTGTCTCCGCAATGACTGAATGATACCAAGTGCCACGATAGCATCACGCGACATGGTCGCGGGGCTATTGAAGGCCCCGTACGTGACTCAGACGTTCTTCAGGTGTACGCACCTCGACGCGCTTGCCGACGAAGAGCGTACGTGGCTCTGCTACCTCGCTGCGCTGCGTGCTGGCGAACAGAATTACGAGCCGCTGGCGCGACATCGGGACCTGGCGAAGGAGGCGCTCGATTTTTGGCGAGACCACCAGCAGAGAGCTGCCATCCCGGACTGGGTAGAGATTCGGTCTGCGCTCGACGTGTTCAGGAATCCTGACTTCAACCCAGAAGTACCCGTCTGGTCGGTTGTTTCGAAGAATCCGGAAAGTCCTGCGGCCCATCGGCTCGTCACTTGCGCCCCGCCAAGTGGTGGGTCGCGGTAGATCCTGAAAACACCCTGACCTACCTGGAGGAAGCCGAATATTGCCATGACCGCTTTCGCCTCAACCGTGTATGGTATGAGTGTGTGGAACACAATCGTCGCTTCGCTGACGACAATGGTCTGAGCTTCTACGTCCGGATGCGCCGAGAGCTCGCCCTGCGTGCGCAGGGCACATGAGCACGGCACCAAAATTTCGCGTCTGGAGAGGTATGGGTTGACCGCCCCTATCTACGCTTTGTTGGGGTCCTCCCGGTCGAGCTTGGCGGCGAGGTCTTCTGCCCGCAAATGTGTGTAGCGCTTCAGCATCTGCAAGGTCTTGTGGCCGGTGACAACGGAAGCTTCCATCTGATTCAAGCCTTTTTCGAAAAGCCGTGACGCGACCTCATGACGCAGGTCATGGAATGTCATTTCGTCTATACCGGCCCGTTCGGCGATCCGCCCAAACGCTCGCGTGATCGCGCTGGGGCCCATGGTCCACACGCGCCGCTGGCTTTTTTGCGGCAGGGAATCCAGGATCGCCAGCGCGCGAGCGGACAGCGGCACGGCGCGTCCCAGACCATTTTTGTCTTCCTCCTCGGGAATCCATAAGGTCCGGGCCTCGCGATTGACCCGCTCCCATCTCATCAACGCGATTTCGCTGCGCCGCATGGCCGTTTCTATGGCCCAGACGATGATGAGACTCATTTCGCCACCGTAGGCGCCGGCGGCTTCCATGAGCCGGTCGCCCTCGTCCCCGACCACACGGCCAGGCGGCAGCCTCGGTCGCTGGCCCCGCGCAAGCTCCACCGGGTTCGCGAGGCTTTCCATGCCCCAGGCGGTACGGGCGACATTAAACAGGTGGGAGATGACGGCGAGTTCAAGGCGAATGGTGTTGGCACTCATGCCGTCGGCTTCGCGCTCGCGCGTGTAGTGCGCGATATCGGCACCGCGGAGACTGGCGAGACTCCTGCGCGCAAGTGGGCGGGCCTTCCAGCGCCGAATGAAGCCACGCTCCGCTTCCGGGTGGCGCTTCCTTGGCGTGATTTAAACGAGATAGCGGTCCAGCGCTTCGGAAAGGGTCGTGGATTCCGCCTCGGCGCGCGAAACAAAGACGCCGCGGGCGATTTCGGACTCGATGATGGCCACCCACCCCATCGCCTCGCTTTTGGTGTCGAAGGTTTTGTATTGGGATTCATAGCCACGGCGAATGATCTGGGCCTGCCAAACCACGCGGCCACCGGGGCTCGACCGCTTGCGGAAAGTTGCCATAAGCCGCCCTGCCATAGTCCGTTATGGCAAGATTATGGCATGGTCACCGTCGCGCCTGATAATGAGAACGTAAGTCTTTGATTTTATTGGTGCCGGTGAGACGAATCGAACGCCCGACCTACTGATTACGAATCAGCTAAATCCCGCTTTCCGTCTACTTTCACTAAACTATATTCCGTTTTAACTCGCTTTAAATCCCTACAGAATAAGCCTATAATTCATCCTACGTTGTTTGAATCCGTTTTACGCCAAGTGCTTACACTGTGCTTACACGGCACTTACACGGGAGAAGGGGCTATGCGCAAGATCAAGCTGAATAAGGAATCGGTAGACGCGCTCCCGATCCCGGAGAAGGGCTACACCCTGGCATGGGATACCGACCTCACGGGCTTTGGTGTGCGCGTCATGTCTAGCGGGACCAAGACCTTCGTCCTGCAACAGCGTATCCACGGCAAGGACCGGCGCATGACGCTAGGCCGCCATGGGAAAGTCACCCCGGAGCAAGCCCGCAAGCTGGCCAAGATCACGACCGGGCAGATCGCCAGTGGCGGCGACCCCGTAGCGGAGAAGAGGCGGAAGAAAGCCGCCCAAGTCACGCTCAGGCAAGCCCTGGACGATTACTTTATTTCGCGTAAGACCCTGGCCCCCAAGACCGTGCATGATATGGGAGCGACCCTTGAGTGGGGATGCCGGATCTGGCTGACCCTGCCAACGGCCAGAATCACCCGCAACATGGTAGAGCGTCGCCATCGTGAGCTAGGCGAGAAGGGGCACGGGGCCGCGAACAAGTGGGGCCGGTATCTGCGGGCACTTCTGAACTTCGCAGCCGCTAAGTACACTGACGCCGAGGGGCAACCGATCTTGACCGACAACCCGGTTAAGGTCTTGAGCGCGACCCGCGCATGGTACCGCGTGGAGCGCCGCCAGAGTGTGATACAGCCGCACCAGATCGCGGCATGGTGGCAAGCCGTGCAGTCGCTTCGCAATACCGCACACCGGGACTACTTCATAACCCTGCTACTGACCGGCCTACGCAAGGAGGAAGCGCGAGGGCTGGCTTGGGATGACGTGGACTTTACGGCCCGGACGCTCACTGTGCATGGCACTAAGAACCATAGCAGCCATACCCTACCCATGGGTCCGTATCTCGCTCAGTTATTGAACACCCGCGAGCGCCTGGGGGATACGGTGTTTACGAGTACGCACGGGCAGATCGGGAATCTTCGCTATTCGCTGGAAAGTATCGCCCGTACCAGCGGCGTCAAGTTTATGGTTCATGACCTGCGACGCACCTTCGCCACTCTCGCGGAATCCCTGGATATACCGGCCTACGCCTTGAAGCGCCTCATGAACCACAAGACCCAAGGGGACGTCACGGGCGGCTATCTCGTGATTACCACGGAACGGCTGCGCGGCCCCATGGAGCGCATCGAGGACTTTGTGTTGAAGGCGGCCAAGGTGCGGGAGAGCGCCGAGATTGTGGCCCTTGAAGCGGCGCATTGATATCGACGCTTATTCCGACCGCGTACCGGGGGAATGCGACTGGCGCGACCACCTGCCCGCCGTGGACTCCGAGGGACTGGCGGCGCTCAACCGCAGCGGCAAGAACCGAGTCAATCAGCTTTTGGTGCTCGCCTTCCGGGAGATCGACAAAGGCCGCAAGAACGGCCTGGCATGGCCGGACGGCTGGAAGAATGGAGCCGGGCGTGAAGTCAGACGGTGGGCAGATACCGTAGACGCGGTGCGCCAACACGCCATTGAGAGAGCGCAAGGGTTGCGCGACACCCTGCCCGAACTCAAGACCGTTATTGCTAATCTCAAGAAAGCCGAGACAGCATTGAAGCGCGGACGGCCCGGAAAGGCGCTTAAGCATCTCCATGCAACCCAAGGCAATCCGTGGACACCGTGGGAAATGCAAACGGCATTGAGGGCGCCGACCCGCGAGCAGTTGCCCGCCCTGCGCATCATCATCGAGCGCACGCAAAAGCTGCATGACGACACAAAGCGTGGACCCATAGCCCGTTTCGCGGAACGCTTCATGGTCGTCAGAAGCGCACCCCGGAGACTTGAGCGCGAGCAACGCGTCAATGCCCTGCGCCATCTCGCGCAAGCCTATCGACTCGACACCGGAAGGGAGCCGACCCTTGTAAGCGAGGACTGGCGGGCGCAGCGTGCCCATACTGCGGGTAGCTTTGACGCCTATCTCGCCACCTTCTGCCGTCTCGCCCGCGTGCGCGAAAGCGCCATGCGCGAGCTTTTCAAGCACCACAAGCCACAAACCTAACCTTCACGGGGCATTGTCAGATTTCGGGCACTTTTGGCCGAAAAGTGGCCCCGTGTTCGTCCCACCCCATCTCGCCATGATAGCCCCGACTTCAAACAAATGGGGATATCGAAATGTTGCATCAAACACGATCCGCTATTGAGCCCGACGCGCTCTATACCCAAACCGAGTTAGCGCCAGTCCTGCGTAAGTCTCTCGCATGGTTTGAGCGCGCCAGATGGGCGGGGAACGGGCCAAGATACGTCAAAGTTGGCCGCCAGCCCCTCTATCGCGGCCGAGACGTTCTCGACTGGCTCGACGCGCAGACCCGTACGTCGACTTCGGACCGGGGGCGGGCATGACTGCCCGCGCCTTCCGCCGGCGGCTGGCGGCGCTCCTTTTCTGGCTTGCCAACGCCTTGCGCGCCATGGGCCTGCCGTCATGAGGAAGCTTGCGCCATATAGCCGTCAGGTAGCGGCCCGGATCGCTAATCTCGAAAAGCGCCGTGCAGCGGTTGGCACTAGCGCCGACGCCCGCGCCGTAACCTTGTGGGTGGTGGCCGGGTCGGATGCGTGGGATATGGTGGCTCGCCGTCCGAAGTGGCTGGCGCTTCCATGTGACGGACGCAGCGATCCTATTGCCTACGACTGGTCCATAGTGCGCGGCCATGCGCCCGTCCTGCTGGTGCGTGCCGGTAAATGCGAGGGGGATATGATTCTGCGCCTCGTGCAAGCTCTGTTACGTGACGGCGCAGAGCGCGTAATCGACATATGGGACGGCACACGGTACGTGCCCCGGAGGGTGGCGGCATGACCGACGTCGCAATAGATATTCCGCAGCCCGAAGAAGTTGTGCTCTTGCGTGGTGACGCGCTTACACCCGAACCTATTAACTGGCTTTGGCCCGGCTGGCTGGCGGCAGGGAAAATGCACATCCTCGGCGGACAGGCCGGGACGGGAAAGACGACCCTGGCGCTCGCGCTCGCCGCGACCCTTACGGCCGGCGGACGTTGGCCGGACGGCTCCCGATCGCCCCGTGCGGACGTGGTTATCTGGTCCGGCGAGGACGACCCCACCGACACGCTCATGCCCCGTCTGCTGGCAATGGGGGCCGATATGCGGCGTGTGCATTTTGTAGCCGGCATGACAGCGGACGGCAAGCGTCGTGTCTTCGATCCCGCTTCGGATATGGAGGCCCTGGCGGCCGCCCTGCGAGCCTTGGGAACCGTGCGCTTGCTGATCGTGGACCCGATTGTGTCCGCCATTTCTACCGACTCGCACAAAAACAGTGAAACACGGCGCGGACTTCAGCCGCTCGTGGATTTAGCGGCGTCTATAAAGTGCACCCTTGTCGGGATCACCCATTTTTCAAAGGGCACCCAAGGACGAGAGCCTATCGACCGCATAACAGGATCGTTAGCCTTTGCGGCGGTCGCCCGCGTGGTCATGGTGGCCGCGAAAGACACCGAGCAGGACCGGCGGATTCTCTGCCGGGCCAAGTCCAACATCGGCCCCGACGACGGCGGTTTCGCTTACGAGCTGCGGCAAGATGAGTTGGCCGCGTATCCCGGCGTCTGCGCATCGTCCGTTTTATGGGGCGAGGCCATCGAGGGGAGCGCCCGCGAGATCCTGGGAGCTGCCGAATCGCAACCGGAGGAAGGCGGCGCTTTGTCCAAGGCGCAAGACTGGCTGCGCGAGTTCCTGGCCGAGGGGCCACAACCGCAACGGGAAGTAATGAGCGCGGCCGATGCGTTTTGCCACTCGCGGAAAACGCTGCGACGGGCCAAGGATGCCATCGGCATTGAATCTCGGAAGATGGGCGGTGACTTCGGTGGACGCGGTGCCAAGTGGTTTTGGTGCCTGCCGGGAGAGACCCGAAACCCGCCAGAAACCCACAAGATGCCCAAAAACCCACAAGGTGCCCAACACTGGGAGTTGGGCACCTTGTGCAAAGATGGGCACCTTGTGGCCGATGACGCCATAACCGACGACTTAGAGGGCATCGAACTATGATGCCCCAAACCTTGATTCAAGACGCCACCCGTGATGGTCTGACCATGGCCCCAACGGACAAGGGCACCCTTCGCGTACATGGCCCCAAGGCGGCGCTCGCTAAGTGGGCGCCAATCTTGAAGGAGCGCAAGGCGGAGATTCTAGAGGCCCTGAGCCCATCGCAAACCGTCACAGTAGCGGTGCCCTGGATGGATGCCGATAGCGTTACGGTAACGGAGCTCCCGCCCGAGGATGAGGCGACGATCCGGGCGTGGCTGGCATCCCTGGGCGAGACTGCGGCCGCCATCGAGCAGGACATAGAGACGGCCCGGCGCTTTCCTGACACGGCCGCATGGCTTCTGGCCCGTGCCCATATCGACGTAGGCGCGCGCGCAATGCTTCACACCTGCGGCGAGTGCCAGCACTTCACCCACGACCCCGAAGGCGGCGGCGGGATCGGAACGTGTGCGATCACCAAGGCCGGACACCCGCCCAAGGATGCGAGCGGCTACCCGCTGTGCTATCCATGCGCGCAAAGACGCTGCCCGAACTTTGAAGCGGCCAAGGGGAAGCTGGCATGAGGCAGTTTTATGAGACGTGCCACACAAAACGGCAAGCGCCTGCGGGATGTTTACTGCTCGGCGGTCAAACCTTGCGGGAAGCTGCTACAATACGTCAGGATATTCAACATATGACGGAAATCCTGATGAAAAGTAAAAAATGCAAGGCCTGCAAAACCACGATTAAGTACACCGGGCGCGGCCGCTACCCGAAATTTTGTAGCGCCGCCTGTCGGCAACGCGCCTATTGGAAAAGGGCACAGAATCTCCCCGCCATGCCGTTGCGGCTGCTCCAAAAAGATATTGATCACATGACCGCAAAAACCCGACTCGTGCGCGCGCTTGAGAGGCTGGGCTACACGGTCACACTGACACGCGTAGGCAATCCGCAGCCACTGAAACAACCCGCGCTGCACGTCGTGAAGACGGACGCTAGCAAGGAACAATAATATGAAGCGTTACACAGTAACGGAGATAGTGACATGACTACCGCACAGGTTAAACGAATCGAAGCACTGGAAAAGGACATGAAGCCGCTAATGGAACCTGTGCAAATCCTCCTGCACATCGTCCGGCCAGATAGGAGCACTCAAGGCTATCTGATAAGGAACAAGAGCGGGGAATACGAGGAAGTCCTTCCCGACAATCCCCTACTCGCGGGCTATCCCCCGATAACGGAAGCCGTTAATGGTGGATACCGGCCCGGCGAGGAAAACGGGCGAGCGGGGATTCGGTGAGTGCGATGCAGCGACGCAAGGGGCAGACGGGCGAGCGGGAATTGTTCGCCCTGCTGTCATCTGAACTCGGCTTCGTGGTGCAGCGTACTTTGAACCAGTCCCGGCAGGGTGGGGCCGATGGCATGGATATTCCGGGGTGGGCCGTGGAAGTAAAGCGGCAGGAAGCCTTGTCCATCCCGGTATGGTGGGAACAAACAGAGCGGCAGGCCGTGGGACGCAAGCCCATCCTGTTTTATCGCGTATCCCGTAAGCCTTGGCGGGCGGTGCTGGACTTGTGCGACGTTATACCGGACACCTTCACCCTTCGCGGGAACCTGTGCGAGACGAGCTTGCAAGCCGCCTGTGTGATAATCCGGGAATCCCTTGGAGGCGGGTATGACTGAATCTACAGAAGGCAAGCAGATTCCGGGGCGATTCAAGCCGGGCCAGTCCGGCAATCCGAAAGGACGGCCAGCGGGGGCAAGGCATGTTGCGCTTGCGGCGCTCGACGCGATAGGAAGCGATGCGGCGGAAGGTTTGCTCAAGACTGTGATTCAGGAAGCCCGCAACGGGGATATGACGGCGGCCCGCATCATTCTGGACAGGGTTTGGCCTGCCCGGAAAGGCCGCCTTCTCACGTTCACCATGCCCAAGGTGGAGAGTGCGGCAGATGCATCAAAGGCCATAGGTTCGATTCTGGAAGCGGTAGCAGCCGGACTCCTTACGATTGAAGAAGGGCAAGGGTTGTCCACCATTCTGGAATCACAACGCAAGGCCTTGGAGCTTACCGAGATTGAAGCGCGATTGACTGAACTTGAAAAAGGTATCCGGATTTCGTTGTAGGCAAACACACTCTAATCCGGATACCCCAATATTGAATCGGCCAAAAACCTGGCAGATGGGTAGAATATGGGTCATAATGTCCCCTGAGATTCCCTGACAAGGACAGGACATGACCGATGCACAACCGCTGGAGCTGCTGCGGCAGGCCCGCGACAGGTTCACGCAACGCGAGATAGCCGAACACATCGGCAAAACACCCAGGACCGTGAGGCGCTGGGAAAAAGGGGAAGTCCCGTGTCCGGCCATGCTGGAACCGGCGCTGCGCGATCTGCAGCAAAAAGCCGCGCACAGTCCGGCCGGTGGCGTCCGGTTTCGGTTCATTGACCTGTTCGCGGGGATTGGCGGCATCCGCATGGGTTTCGAGGCCCACGGCGGCGAATGTGTCTTTACCAGCGAATGGAACGGGTTTTCGAGAAAAACCTACATCGAGAACTTTGGTGACCGGCATCGTTTCGCGGGCGACATCGTATCCTTTCCGGCAGGCGATGTTCCTGGTCACGACGTACTGCTGGCCGGTTTCCCCTGCCAGCCGTTTTCCATTGCTGGCGTCTCCAAGAAAAACTCGCTCGGCCGACCCCACGGCTTTGAGTGCACGACACAGGGAACGCTGTTCTTCGACGTGGCGCGGATCATCGCCGCCAAGCGCCCCAAGGCGTTCCTGCTGGAAAACGTCAAGAACCTGCTTTCGCACGACCGGGGCAACACGTTCCGCGTCATCCTGCAAACCCTGCGCGACGATCTGGGTTATGACGTGCATCACCTGGTCCTCGACGGCCAGCACTTCACCCCGCAGCACCGCGAGCGGATCATCATCGTCGGTTTCCGCGAGAAAACCGCCTTTTCATGGGACGACCTGCTGCTGCCGCCTGAGGGGCCACGCCTTTCCTCGATCCTGCACCGGACGGATGGTACTGAACCCGTGCTGCCGTGGGATGGTGACAGGTACTTCGATCACGGGCGGCAGGCCGTCCAGCCCAAATACACCCTCACGCCCAGGCTGTGGGCCTATCTCCAGGCCTATGCGGAAAAGCACCGCGCCGCGGGCAACGGTTTCGGCTTCGGACTGGTCACACCTGACAGCGTGGCCCGCACCCTATCCGCCCGGTATTACAAGGACGGATCGGAAATCCTCGTCATGCAGGGCAGCCGCAGGCGGCCGCGCCGTCTGACCCCGCGCGAATGCGCACGTCTCATGGGGTTCCCGGACACGTTCCGCATTCCTGTCAGCGACACGCAGGCATATCGCCAGTTCGGAAACAGCGTGGTGATGCCGGTCATGCGCGAAGTCGCCCGCATCATGGTTCCGTACGTCGAAACCCCGATCGGGCAGGGGCAGGGCGGCGTCGTCCAGCCGTCACTGGCGTCTTCCTGAATCCCGTGTCGGACGTGGTGGATGCCGCAACCCGAAGCCGGATGATGTCCGGCATCCGGGAGCGGAACACGAAACCAGAAATCTTCGTGCGGAGCCTGCTGCACCGCGAGGGCTTCCGGTTTCGCCTCCATGTCCGGGAACTACCCGGAAAGCCCGATATCGTGCTGCCGAAATACCGCGCCGCCATCTTCGTGCATGGCTGTTTCTGGCATGGTCACAACTGCTCGCTCTACAGACTTCCGGGCACCCGACCGGACTTCTGGCAGGACAAGATCGACCGCAACCGGGCCCGTGACCGCAGGGTACGGGATGGGCTCCTTGCAGCCGGCTGGCGTGTTGCCGTGGTCTGGGAATGTGCCCTTCGTGGGGCAGCGACGGATCCCGGACGGGTCGCGCAGCACCTCGCCGGGTGGCTGCGCGGCAATGAACCGGAAACAGGGATCAGGAAATGAAACAGGGCTATCTGTCACAGTATTTCGAGGGCGTCGCACTCAAGCGCCTGAGCGCCGTCGAGGCCGATATAATCCGGTCGAACCAGCATGAGTTCAACGGCGTGGAATCCCTGCGCTCGATCCTGGGAGAACCGTCGGGCAAGGTGCGATTCGCGGCAAAGTTCCTTTACCTGTCCGACCAGGACGATGAGCCGGTCGTCGAGGACGGATTCCTGACGTGGTATGACGCCCGCCAGAAGGCAAGGGAAGAGCGCGGCGTCATGCGCTGGGAATACCGACTGTATTTTCCGACCAATCTTGTCTCGCAGTGCGCGGCGGAAAGCGACCTGCTGGTGATTGCCAGGCGGGCCGATGGCGACCTACTGGCTATCGTTACCGAAAAGGACACGACCATCGAGCGGCAGCTCATGTGGCTGTTCGGGTTTTCCGATCTCACGCATCCCGGTTTCTCCGTCAAGTCGGAACTGGAAACCGAACAGGACAGGATCGGCTTTGCGGCAAGGGTCATCCTGGAACAGATCGGCATCGAACCGGAAGAAGAAGCCCCGAACTACCTGGACGAAATGCTGGCAAAGTTTGGTGGCGGCTTCCCAAAAACGGTCGAGTTTTCGGCCTATACCAGAAGCACGATCCGCGATCTTTCCAGCCGCGACGACCCAGACGCGGCACTGGTCGCATGGATGGAGCGGGAAGAAATCCTGTTCCGCACGCTCGAAAAGCACCTGCTCGGCGAGAAGCTGCGCAGCCTCACGCAGTCCGGCATCAAGGACACGGAACCTTTCATCAAGCTGATGCAGAGCGCCCTGCAACGCAGAAAATCACGGGCCGGCTCGGCACTGGAAAACCATCTTGAACAGGTCTTCACCGATCACGGCGTGACCTACACGCGAAACGGAGTAACCGAAAACAACCTGAAACCGGACTTCATCTTTCCGGGCATCAGCCATTACCACAATGCCGCCTTTCCACAAGCAAGGCTGACGATGCTGGCCTCGAAATCCACCTGTAAGGACAGGTGGCGGCAAATCCTCAACGAAGCTGCCCGCATCCCTGACAAGCACCTCCTGACGCTCGAACCGAGTATCAGCGAGAATCAGACGAATGAAATGAAGGTGGAAAGGGTGCAGCTCGTTCTACCGCGCGGACTGCATCCGACCTATACGCCCGCGCAACAGGCATGGCTCATTGATGCGGCATCATTCACAGAGCTGGTATGGCAGCGTCAGAACACTTGATGTTGGCGATCATGTAGAAACGCGCTTTTTTGGCACAAGGACGCGGCCTGATCATCACCGGGGCGCATAGCCCTGCTCCGCAAGCGCCCGACGTAGGCGCTCGGCGAGGCGCTGCATGGCGCGGGC
>JAEHJW020002346.1_pt1 | contig 13355 bp, 17 predicted proteins | sample 9271431 | NCBI WGS metagenome assembly JAEHJW02
GGAATTACCGTTTGTCCGCCGGCCCCACGATATTCCACCAAGGTTATTTTTTTTGAAATGGAGAGTCGCTCGGAAGGTTGTGGATTGGCGGTCAAATAAAAACGATGGGATCGTGGCTTTGATTGCCGACCAAAAATAAAATCGGTGGGCGGCAAGATGGTGTCCGCATCGCAGAGCACCTCTGGTAGATCGATGTCAATGTCGATGATCGATAATTCGGATTGATTGCACGGTATTCCCAGCAGAACGCCGATATTCCTTGGCTTGGCGTCTGGAAAATATCGCGGCAACTGTTCTTGGGTGATGCGCAATTTTGTCCAGCCGGGCAATATCGGAGCTTTTCGGCGGTGGTCAATCGGTAAAATCCACCATCCACGCGCCACATAATCCGTTAATAGTTTGGAAAAATCATCCATAATTCCAGTCCTTCAAATCGGAATTTCATCGGCAACTTGGGAAATTTTTGGCCGGTGATAAGCCAACATCTTCCAGTACTTGCCGTCTCTTTTGTAACTTAACCGGTCCGCAAAATTCAAAAGTGTTTTCTCAAATTTATCCTCTCCCATATCAATGGCTTGTTGGGTGGCTTCTTGGGTTGTGCGAGGTACCGGCTCGCCGAACCTGTCGCGCCACCAGGCACGCGCCTTCATGGAGGCCACGCCGCCGCGGTCAAAAAGCAATGTTTCTCTTACTATTGTTTTTTCTCCCACACAGTAGGAGACCTCAAAAATGCACTCGCCGTTAAAGCTGTAATAGGTGGTAAAAGAAATTTCGTTTATTTCTTCTCCGACGCACTCATTTTCACTGGAGAGAATTGCCTCATCAGCCGCACTGGTTTGATGTTTCAGTTCGACCGGCTCTTGAGGCCACTGGTAGCCGCAGTCCGGGCATTCCCGGTAGGAAGCCGCAAGAATGGAAGAACAAAACGGGCAAACTTTTGCCGGAGCGTCGCGATCGGTGACTGTTTTTTTTATTCCGGTGGACGAGATATCGATCAAGTCTATCGGTCCGTGTGTCTGGATGTTGCCGGCAAAATCCAGAATCAGGCAGTTTTCTTTGCCGGATGCCAGCCGGAGTCCGCGTCCCACTTGTTGGTAATACATCGCGGTGCTGGCGGTGGGGCGCAAAAGCACAATGCAGTCCACGTCCGGGACATTAAACCCCTCGCTGAAAACATTGATATTGGCCAGATATTTTATCTCTCCGCCGCGGAACCGTTTGACTACGCTGTCGCGTTGTTGCACAGGTGTCTGCCCGGTGACAATTTCGCATCTGCTCCCGTCCACACGCGAAATTTCATCGGCAATTAACTGGCAGTGTCGCACACTGACGCAGAAAATGAGAACCTTTTTCCGCAGTTGAGTACGTAACAAAATGTCGGCAACTGTTTCGGTGACATGCTGGGAAATTTCCGATTCCACTCCGGCGGTGGTAAATTCTCCGCGGCTAACCGGGAGCTTCTCGCGATCTATCGGGACCGCACCACACCGTGCAGTCAGGCGGCATAAATATCCCTGATCGATCAAATCACCGACTTTGGCTCGGTAGGCCAGATAATTTAGCACGTTGTCAGGGCCGCATATTGCGCCGCCGGAGAGCCGGAACGGCGTTGCCGTCCAGCCCACAACACGTTGATGTTCGCATCGCGATTTTGCCTCCCCTAGAAAGTGCCGGTACATTCCTTCGTCCCTGACTGGAATGCGGTGCGCTTCATCCACAAAAATGAGGTCCCACGGTTGGGCTTCACGTGCCTTGCGCCAGATGGATTGGATGCCGGCAAAAGTGACCGCGTAGTGGTGGGACTTTGACCGTAGTGATGCGGAATACACTCCAATTGGCACCGTGGGGTCAATTTTTTTTAGTTCCGCAGCCCCCTGTTCGAGCAATTCCTTGACGTGGGCCAGCACCAGCACCCGCAGGTGGTGGCAATTTTCCATGTATTTTTTAATGACAAACGACATGAGCGGCGTCTTGCCGCCTCCCGTCGGGATTTCGATGCAGGGATTGTCGGTGCGTGTTCGCAACGCGAGATCGAGCGCCTCAATGGCTTCTAGTTGGTAGGGTCGCGGAGTCATCATGCGGCCTCCGTTTTTGGTGATAAAAACTCAATGGCGATGCTGCACCCAGCGCCATGGCCCTTCATTTTCGGGAGTTGGGCCGTCAGCCACTTGATGCGTTTGTCCCGGTCATTGATGCCTAGTGCGTCAGCGATCCCGTCCCGCAGCGGCTTGCAAGCCGTGGCGAGGTTGTCGTCATCGAGTTTCCGTCCGAACCTGGTCATGGTAATCACGCACGATGGAATACAGATGGTATGCCGGACCAGAAGCGATTTAACAGCTAGATAACCAGCTTCGCGTATGGGACGCACCGCGCGGGACCTATCGGCCCAATGCAGCCGGGAATTGGCCAGACTCGGCAATTGCACCGGCAGCATGATGAACCCTGAAAATTTCGGCGTGTCGGTGTCCGTGTTGAACGAAATAACCCACTTCATTCCATTCTCCTACAGAATGTGAACCAGATTACCAACCCTGGTCCGTTGTAATCTCCGTGCATAGCTCGCCACGTTTCGACGGCCACATCCGCGGACGCGAACCCCTCCTCGAATCTGCGGTCCACCAGCGAGTCCCGCGCGTGGGCCACGTACTCAACTAGCACCACTCGCACCCGGCAGACGGCCTTTTTCCCTCGCCCGGGTTGCACGGCAATGGTCTGGCCAACACTTGGGACCCTCTTAAGTCCAACCCGCGTCGTGCGTGTTTTGTATCCCCACAGCACCTGATGCCACGTGTGTTGAAAAATCATATCACCTCGTCGGATAGAAAATGTTGTTGCCCACCCGCGTAGCTCGGTCCGTTTAGCAAAAGCACTTCCGGTGCGGCCTTCTCGCCGTTGCCACCGCCTGAATTGCTCATGTTTTTATGCCGCGTCAGCTTGCGAACAGTCCAGCCGGGATAATAATCCCCCAGCAGCGGGTCGTCGTAATAGCTGACGACCACACGGGCACGTTTGAACCGGCACAATTCTTTGGCCAAAACCCCGTGGTCGGTGGTGAAAAAATCATGGATGTAGGACTTGGATTTTTGAAGATACGGCGGATCCGCGTAAATCGCGGTGCCGTCCTCGTCGGCGATGTTCGGAAGCACCTCAAATGCCGACCGGCACAATATCGTCACATCCCGTAGCCTTCGCCGGAATTCTAGTATGGACCGTACCGCGGAGTTCCACCGCGTCGCCGTGGAGCCTCCATTGTTGGTGTAACGCACGCAAAACGAGTTGCCTTTGTACCGGGATCCCGTCAAGCCGTTCCGGCCAAGCCAAGATTCAATGAAGTAGGCAGCCGCTCTGCCCATATCCCCCACGTCGTCCGGCACGGGCTCGCACGCCAAGTTAAAAATTTCTTCAGAGGCTGGCAGCCGGCGGAGCTTCCTGTAGAGCGCTGGTCCCGAAACGGCGTCGGCCAGCACGCGGGCTAAATTTATGAGATCGCCGTTAAGGTCGCAGACGGTCTCTTGTTGGCAGCGTGGCTTCGCGAGCAAGACCGCCATGCTCCCGCAGAACGGCTCCCAGTAGCTGCGGTGGGGGCCAAGCTCAGCGATTATGTCCGGGGATATGGACCTCTTCGCGCCGTAGTATGGCAGCAAGCTGTTAATCACGCGCGGCCCTCCTTCTCCGCCACTCGCTTTATTTCGGCAAAAACTTCAAGCATAAATTTCCGTTTTTTATCCGCGGTAAACCCCGCCATTTCGCACGCGGTGACAGCTAGATTAAGGACGGCCGCACGCCACCCGCAGACAAAGCTCGCCCGGTCAATCGTGATCCCTGAACGCTTTTCATATTCGACGTGGACCTGTGCCCCGGAAGCCAGAACCGTCGCCGCCAGCGGTGCGGCAACTGGAACCACATTTTTCTTACAACTCATTTTTCTTTCCTTCACGCGACGCTCCTAACTTCGTCCACGCTGGCGCAGTTCGCTCGAACCAACACTTCAGCCACTGGTGGACAAACTGAATTTCCGATCCGTGCGACCTGCTGCGTTTTGTTCCCAGTTAAAATATAGTCGTCTGGGAAGCCCTGGCAGCGGGCGAGTTCGCGAGGAGAGAGCATCCGCAAACCAATATCAACGATTCGGTACGGCAGCCCGCGCACTATAACCAAGCCAAAGCGATCTTTTGTGGTAATAGTATGGGCCGGCTCGTGCAGCCCCTGGCCGCAGCCGCATCCGTAGTATTTCATCAAAAAGGCCCGAACCTCGGCAATATGGCCGCCGGCAGCCCCGGCAGTAATGGTCGGAAGCGGCGAGTCCGCTGCGGCTCCGCGAGCCGTTCCATAAAACTTTTCCAGCCATGCGACCACCAGCGCGTGCTGGTTATGCTGGGTCTGAGTTGGTAGCGGGCGATCCGCCTTGCGACAGCGGGATTCGTCTCCGCCATGCGCTATGGTCAAAATAAACGGCTGTGGGTTTTCCACCACAAACCGGCGCAAGCCCAAGGCAATTCGTTGCATGGTTTTTTCAGCCAGTGGCCGTTTGCGGCTAAATATAGACGGGCACGGCTGATGCCAGTCAATACACTCCGCGGCCGTCCGGTATGGCCGCACGCTAAACAAGCCTCCACTTTCGCCATGCGTGGGCTGCGGCCACTGGATCGTGTTTCCGTCGCAGCGGGCCACCAGAAAGAGCCGCTTACGATGGGTCGGCGCTCCAAAGTCCGCGGCATCCAGAATCCTCCATTCAAGCGTGTACCCCAATCGCAGGAATGAGCCGGCAAACCGGCGGAAGGTTTCGCCACGCCGATCCGGAATTGGCTGGTTGTCCGGGCCAAGCGGACCCCAATCCACGAATTCACGCACGTTTTCGAGGAAAATGACGCGAGGCCGCACGGTTTTCGCCCAGCGCACTGCGACCCAAGCCAAGCCACGGATATTCTTATTCACTGGTCTGGCTCCCTTCGCGCGTGAAAAATGCTTGCAGTCGGGCGAGAACCAGGCGGCCAAAACCGGGCGACCACGGCAGACCTTGACTGGTTCCACGTCCCAGACAGACTCGCACAGGTGTTCGGTTCGCGGATGGTTAGCCGCGTGCATCACGATTGCGTTTTCGTCGTGGTTAACCGCAATATCCACGTCGCGTCCGAGCGCCTGGCGGATCCCCAACGACGCTCCGCCGCCGCCGGCAAAATTGTCAACGAGCAAGCTCATGGAACCGCCTTTTCGACAACTGCGCCAGGAAATTGTTTTTTGACCATTTGGGCAGCCCGAATGACCGCACCCCGTAAAGTTAACTGCACTAATTCCGATGAAGCTAAGCCCCCTTCTCCATTGGTGAACTCTCCACCATTTTGTAGTTTGTATCGAAACGAACGGCTGCCGCTAGACTCTTCGACACGTCGAGCATTTATCATGTCCGGAATAAAAATATGACGCTCACATCCCGCCGCTTGTTGGTCGGCGGACAAGTCTATTTTCTTCAACTCGCACTGCCATGTCCCGCCCTGCACCGCTGTGGACTCTATACACGTGCGGCAATTAAGATCGGGCACCGACTCGCCCCAGCAGATTGGCTTAAAGCCACATTTTTTACATTCCTCGTCGTCGCCGGTAGTCATGCGTGGCTGTTCGTCGCTTTTGATAATTTGCAATGCTCTTTCGATTAAGGTGTCTGCGGCTTCGGTGTCCAGGCTCCCGCGTTCCGTGTAAATTTCGTCCGAATCTTTGCAGACCGCGTAATACAAAAATCGGTCGAGTTCGGCTAGACGCATATACACCTGCATCTGTGCCCAGTGCATCGGCTTGGACTCCACGACGCCTCTGGCCGTCAAATCTAAAAATGACCGCGTGTTGTGTGTTTTCACCTCCAGCAAGTGCCACGTTTTTGGCGCTTCAGGGACACCGAGCACAACTCCGTCTATTTTTCCGACAATATGACCGGACCCATCGGTAAACTCAAATTGTTGCCCTGGCTCCGGCCCCATTTCAACTTTCAGCCCGCATTTCTTCAGATCGGTCTCCACACGTGCCTCTTCGATCATGCCTGCACTGAACAGTCGCAGCATTCGCCCGTCGAACTTGTTTTTTCTGGCCCATCGAAACGAAAGCCAGATTTTTCGTGGGCATACATCCCCGATGATTGAACCGCCCAGCCGGTTGGAATTGCGCGCAAGCACCGTGCGTTCCCATGCGGCATAAACCATCTGGGCAAGCGCTGATGTTCGGGTATCGGGCAGAGTTTGGTTCACGAGGGTCTCCTAAAATGGGATGTTGGCGAATTTCAAATGGTCAGTTCGGTGAACTTCCGGATCGGCTTTTTTCAGGTGGAGGGGATTGACGCACGAAGGATTGCCGCACGTGTGGTGTACATCCCACCCGTTAAGGTCGTCAATGAAGACAGCGGCCATGAGCCGATGCACGCACTGTCGTTTCCCGGCGAATTTAATATGGGGATAACCGTCCTCGTCAGTCGCCCCGCTAAAAAACCAACATTCTCCATCGACACGAACCTTGGCCAAAATGCGGGCAATTATTTTGGTGTCGGGTATAACGTGCTTACCCACTTGCATCGCGGCACTCATGGTCAGTCTCTTAAAAAAACGCAACAAAAATCAGTTTGCCTTTTATTCTGTTGGTTGCCAGATTTTGAAGCCGAACGTCAAGTTGTCGAAAATCGCGCAGTTCCACGATTTTATGCGTAGCCTCAAAGCATTCTCGTAGTGTGAAGCGGGTGTATCTGGCGCCTTGAGATCGTCGTTTGCCTTGGCTGCGTCAAGAGCTTTGTAACGGATTGAATTCAAATTTTCTGTGGCTGAATAAATGGGGGAGATCATATATTTATTCATGAGGTCAAATCGGTCACGGGCCAAAATCCACGTCTTCAAAAGACGATCCAGCTTTTCGACATGAACACTGGTCCAAGAATGTGCCTTGGATTTTGATTCAAAAACCTCATCCATGCTTTTTCCTAGTTCGGCGAGTTGAAATCTGTTGTCGATATCGAACTTAAGCATGATTGCATGAAATGTTGGGTTTTTCGTCAATTCAATATACTTCTCAACCTGTGCCCAAGCCTCGTCATATTTGGATTGCCAGAAAAGCAAAAAATCTATCAAGTCTGGACGGCGTTCACTCATGGGAAATCTCCTTAAAAATAGCGGCCAAGTAGTCACCGTTCCTCGCCAAGAAGACAACTTCCGGAATGAAATAGCAGCGGACAATCAATATCCGGGCACATGTTAATATCTTCATCATCGCCAGCGTGCGATACCAGTCGCATTTGTATGAATGGACCTTTTAATCCACGGGACTTCCAAACCTCCTCCTGCAATGTATTGCGAGCTGGCGATGGAATTTCACCAATTTCGGCACGCATTACTGAGATGCAATATTTGAGCCATCGGAGCTGGCACACCTTAATCCGGTTTCTACTGGCGAACCAGATTTCACGCATACATCCAGAGGATTGCCACCATCCTTCCAGAAGAACCATAAGGTTGCAACTTCTTAGGACGAACAAGTCTTCATTGAGATATTCGTGCCCCTGGTGCGACCGGATTGGATTTTGAAGCCTTGGAGGTTTCACTGGCTCTTCGCCGCAACTGGCAATCTGCGACGCCGCTTGGTCGAATGCGGAACGGACACGTTTCTTTGGCATTCCGGAAATAGGGCCGGAAATATATACGCGGAATTTATTCATGATGGACCTACTTAAAAAATAGCGGCCAAGTGCGCCTTGACGCAAAGCACCAAGAAAAAACGCACCTGGTCCGCCGTCTGCGACTCATTCAACGAAGGCCAACCCACAACATGATCGCCCCGACAATCGCGGCCGCGAGCCCGATCCAGATCAGCACATCCGAAAGAGTCGCCTGCTCGCCCAGGTCGCCCACCGTGACATCCCGGTGGCCACAGCCGCCGCGGATGATCGTGTCGTCGCTTGGCCGCGGTCGCGGCTTGGGCAGCGATTTTTGGGCCGCAACCATGGCCGCGCACTGCCGGCAAAACATCGCTTCGCTGCATTGGTCGATGCGCCACCACACCTCCCGGATCGAGGAGATGGCCTCACCGCAACCGGCACAGGGCGGGATTTTCCAGAGTTTGGCCTCCAGTTTGCCCAGTGGTCTTGAGCATCCCGCGTGGTCGTCGGACGCCGCCCCAGCCGCAGCCAAATGTTCCGGCCGGCACTCCCGGCACAAAAGCACGCCGCAGTTGCAGCGCAGGTGGGCTTCGCCGCCGCACCGCCCGCACGGCCCCAGCGTGGCGACGCTCATTTGCGTGGCCGCGTGCGATTCCAATGGGTTAATCATCGTGTTTGTCGCCATCGTGTTGTCCTTTCCGATCTTGTTATCGAATCCGTAAATGTTGGCCGACGGCCAATTCACATCCGTCGATCACGCGGCCACTCTTAATCGCGTCTTTGATCGCAGACCGATCAATAATGGGTTCCATCCGGATAAATTCTTTTGGAACTTTCGCTTCGTCCGGAATCGAAAGAGAGGGTGGCGAATTTTGAATTGCCAGGGAAAATGTACCGGCCTTCATTTTTGTCGTTCCGAACTGCTGCATCTGGACGAAAATGTAATTCTTGATCCGGTCGATGTTGTTGGAGGCGGTTTTAGCGCGGGCCTGAAGCCTGGCAATCTCAGTTTTCAGCCCCTCCCATTGGGCTTCCACCGAAACTTTCACTTTGCACAAAGCCTCAAATTTCTGCTCAATTTCTCCTTCCAGCCCCTCCATAGTGTCGATAAATGGCTGCTGATCGTCGTCTTCACATTGCAGCGCAAGATCGAACAATTTCTGATACTGCCAAGTTAGTTCATAAAGAGATGGCATTGTAAAACTCCTTTGTGGTGCCAAAAGCCGGCCAGCCACGCGGCAACGCACCGCGTGACCGGGCCGGCCGGTTGACGGTTACTTTTTCCAAGGTACTTTTCGGGCTGTTGACGCCGGACCGCTGGCCTGGGCTGGGGCCGGAGCAGCGTGCGCCGCTGGGACGGTCGCCTGAGCGCGGCCATTGGCAGCCGGGGCTTGCGGCTGCTCGGCGGGAGAATAACGAGTTACAGAGTTGCTGGCCGGGAACTTCCCTTCAGCCTCCCGGACCTTGACGGTCACGACGAGCATCTTGCCGATGAACTCCTGTGGATTGCGAATTCCTGATCGCCCGAAAGTAGCCAGCTCCAGCGACTTGCGTGCGGAATTGCCGATAGCAATCGCTTTCTGCTTATTGGCCTCCAGCGAACTAACCGGAAATCCCGGAAGGTTCTCGATGTTGATGCGGTCAAAAATGATTCGACTCTCAAAATCGCCGTCCACGATACGATAGGTCAAGCAGAACTGGGCCATGTCGCCCGCGCTAGTCTCCTTGATTTCATAATCCTCGATACGCACCAGATACGAACCGGCTGGTACGGGATCGAAGTTGCCGTACTCGCCGGTGTTTTCCGCGTCATACGCGGGCAGGGAAACGAACTGAGACATGATGGAACTCCTTGTCCTGGGGTCCGCCAGGCCGGTTTGTCTGGCCGGCAACACGCCGGCAATGCCGCAAGCCAATGCTTGGGTCTCCGGGTCGCAAGCATCAGCCTGCGGCCCGGTGACTCAGGCACGAGCGGGGGACTTCTTAGTCGCTCGTTGAGCGGGGGCATCAGCCTTCGGCTGCCGGACCGATTCGACGGCAGCCGAAAAGGCCTCGTAGGAAAGAGGCAATTCGTAGGGAAGGTGGCCGTAAATGCCGCGGCCTCCGCCCGGATGGCCCGGAGCGTACTGGGTGTATAGGCATCGCTCCCGCACGGTGTCGGCGTGGACGATTTTCTTTTCCCCGTCCGATCCGGAAATGGTGCGCGTGTATTTTTTGAAGTCGCAAAACAGAATGCAATCGGCCCAACGATTAAGCGTTCCGAGCACGGACTCGCGCACTTCCACACGCCAGGTATCGTACGGCTCAGTCATGGGGTCGTTGACCACTTTTGGCACCGGCTTCACGTGTCCGATAAGGATGCAGCCGATGCCTCGTTCGGTACGCAGTGCATCCAAGCCGCCAAGAAGCGTGCGCCAGTAGTCGCAGATCACGCCTTCCTGCGCGCCGTAGCCTCCGCCGAGCTTGCTTGCGGATTTGACGCCCTGTTCTGCCATGGCGGTCTCAATCACCACCGGGTCGAGCGCGCTGATGGAGTCGATCACCACAGTGCGGAAATCATGCTTCTCGGTGTAAAGATCAGAGATGACCTCCATGACGTCTCCGAACGTCTTTGCCGCCGGGACCTTGGGGACGTCGATAAAATCAATGCCAGTTTCCCCCTTGACGGGCACGAAAACAGGCGAAGGGAAGCGGGAAGCAAAGGTGCTTTTGCCACGCTTTTCACCGCCGAGCAGGACGATTCTGGGTGGCAAGTCGGCAGTTCCGGTTTGCACTTCGGACAGACGCATAAAATTCTCCTTGCGTGATTTCGGCAACGGCGATCCGGGCGGCCAGACTGGCCCCCCGTGCAAAATCGTCGGAGGCCACCCCTTCGAGCGCTTCAATCTCAGAAAGGGCTTTTTGGTAGATAATTTCAGCCAGGCCGGCAGTGGTGAGGCTTAAAACGTCATTTTCTCGGACCATGGAAAAAAACTCCTTGACTTTGGCCCCGGCAGGCCAAGACTCATTTAGATGGATGAATTTCCAGCCAACTCGGCAGTCGCCGCCACCTGGGCGGCACGTGCGATACGTGCGTTCATGCGTTCGGTTCGCAGCACGTACAGCCGTTCTAAAATCAGTTTGCCCGCGGTGCGGGCCGCGGTCCCGTCGCCGCGGCGTTCCTGCTCGGCGTACACGGCGTCGATTATTTCGTCTTCGGTAATCGTGATTGTCCTACGCATGGTCGAAACTCCTTGTTCGCGTCTATGTCTTATTATCGTCGGAAATATGTCGGAAGTCAAATTAAAATCCGACTCTATTCCGACAATTTTTGTAAGTGTTGTTGTAATTAGGGGATGCGCTTAGTAAAAAATGAAATTTATGAGCAGCTTTGGAACTAAAATAACCGAACTTCGACTTGCCCGCGGCATGAGCCAGGAGGCTCTGGCCGCAAAGGCGTCTATACAACGGACGACATTAACTCGTGTCGAGCAGATGAAATCCATGAACATGCAGCCTGGTACGTATCGCAGACTCGCCGCAGCGCTGGGGCTGACTCCCGAAGAGCTTGATCGGGAGTGGCGATCACAACGGAGGGAAAAGTCGCGCGGCGGACCCGGCATTCCGGTGATTAACCGAGCGCCCGCCGGCCGCGTCGTGGGGTACGAAGAAATTGGCCCGGACAGCGGCACTGGCCGGGCATACATTGACCGCGGAAATATAGCGGACCCCGATGCTTTTGCGGTGATCGTTACCGGCGATTCGATGGTGCCGATGCTCTCCGAAGGCGATTACGCGGTGTTCGTCCCGATGCACGCTGACGGAACCTTATGCAATTCTCCGCGTCGCAAAATCGCCGATGGCCACACGGTTTTCGTCCGAATGCTTCCAGACTCCGGCAAAGACGGCTGCACTATCGGCATGATCTTCCGGCTGCCGGACGGCAGAATCGAAATCCGCAAACTCAATCCGAAGTATCCGCCAATGTTGACCCGTCCAGAATATATTGCTATTTTTGCGCTTGCTGCGGTGATGCGAACCACGATTCCGGGCATGACATTTGAACATTCCGGATACTTGGACGCGCCGCCGTAGAAATGATGAAGAAAGGAAGGATGCCCCATGAAAACGGCTTCAACTGTAACAACGGTAATTTTATTCTGCCTTCTTTTTCTCGCGCCGCCCCTTTTGGCCTCCCCGAAGGCCAAACCGGCTGTTGAGAAAAAAACCGCACAGAAAATCTGGCACCGCGTCGGGCACGGCCTACTTATGGTCAGGTCGTTTCACATTGGAATTGTGGCCGAAGTCGGCTTGTTTGGTGGAAGCGAACATTCTGCGCATCGGCTCGGTGTTGTTCGGATTAAAATAAAAAACCCGTCCGCCGGAAGGATATTGGAATACCGGCCTTACTTTGAGAGCGGAAGCTATTCAGTTGAAGACAACTTTGGCAACAACTACAAGCCGGTCGATTGTTCTGGATACCCCGTCGGGCAGATATTTTCAAAAAAACGCATCTATCCCGGAAAGACAGTTGAAGATCTGCTGATTTTTCAACGTCCCGTTAAGAACGCACGAACACTTTCGATTCGGCTCAAGGAACGTGCGTTGGGGGGGCGTTCTTTCACGGTCATAATCATCCGCCTTCATCCCCATAAAGCCACGCACGCACGAAATCCGTAACCTTGCGTGCCCGCTGCTCATGGACGTGGACGTAATGTTCCTCCACGCCCGGCACTGCATGGCCCATGACCAGCCGTATAGCGTTTACGTCCCCACACTCGTCGGCCACGCTGCGAAACGTGTGGCGAAGCTGATAAAACGTCCACGGACATTTCATCCGCCGGAGGGCCAGCGAAATCGAATAGCACTTTGCCGCACGTGGCCGTCCGTCAGGGCCGGTTCTCTTGCACAAATGGGCCACTGGCAGCCCGTTTTTAGTCCGAAACGTTAAATCCCCGGCTGATCGGGCTGAAGCAATAGCCTTCGCCGTTTCGGGCCACAGCGGAACCATACGCAAAACACCCGTCTTGGATCGCCGGCAGTGGATAACGCCGGCTGCAATCTCGTCGTTGCGAAGTTGGGCACAATCCCATTCACCGAAGCCACCATTGATCCCCAGCAGGATGCACGCTTTCACCGTCGGGCCAGCAGCATCCACAGCTTGCAGAATCGCCCCACGGGCGATCAATTTGGCTTTTGTGGCCTGTCGGGCCATTTTTTTGCTGGGACGCCGGAAATCGTGCCCAAATCGCGGGGCGACACCATATTCGTTGCCGATCCACCGAAAAATAGTGCGAACCCAAACCACGCCACACGCTTTTCGGTACGTTCCACCAGGCAACTTTTCCAGTAGCTGACGAAAGTTGGCCGGCTGAATGTCGCTGACCAAGGTTTCCCTTCCCAGCGCTTCGATTATCAACCGGCTGATCTGGTGATATTCTCCGTACATTTGCCACCCCAGCCGCCCGGCCTCTACATCCACCAAGCGGCAGCCCAGATAATTATTGACGGCGTAATCAAGGGTAATGTCGCTGGTGGGAGGATCTGGCATCTGGCCGACGTGTTTGCTGGCAAAGGTGAGCCAGCGTTGTAATGCTCCGGATGGATCGGCCCACGGGCCAAAATACACCAATTCGCCCTTGACCTTTTTCACCCATTGGCCGTTGGGATGAGCGGTCAGTTTTCCGTGCTGCGGATAAGGCCAAACCGGCTTCCGGTTGTCGTGCGGTTGTCGTCTTCCTTTTGCCAT
>JAEHJW020005386.1_pt1 | contig 13354 bp, 17 predicted proteins | sample 9271431 | NCBI WGS metagenome assembly JAEHJW02
GACTCGGTGGCCGCCAGGGTGTTCGTGTCGTCGTAGCCCAGGCCCATGTAGCTGGGGTCGCTCAGGAAGCTGGCCGTGGCCGGGCTGTGGGCGGCGATCTGCTCGGCCGGGAACTGCTTCTGGGCGGCCAGCGCCTTGGCCTCCTGGGGCAGGTTCGCGGCCGTCTGGGGCGGCACGCCGATGGCCTGCGCGGTGCGCAGGTTCTGGGCGGCCTGGTCGGGCGACGTGCCGACCACCTGCTGCAGGTTGCTGCGCAGCTGCGCCGGGCTGACGCCGGCGTTCGCGCCGACCTGCTCCCAGTCCGTCGCGCCGTCGTTGCTGGCCGGCTGCGCCGGCGCGGTGTAGTTCGACCCTACCTGTTCCCAGTCAACACCGGCCATCATTGCTCCAGCAGTTTGCTACGCCACAGGTTGAACACCTGGTCATCGCCCAGCGGCTTGCTGCCGGGGTGGGCCTTGGCGTATCCCTGCCGGATTTGAGCCGCCACGTCGGCGGGCATGTCTTCAGGCGTGACCTCGACAGCGCGCTTGTTCGTGGTCGCCGAGCTGAACGGCATCCAGGAATGGTTGTTCACGGTGGCCTGGGCCATGAAGGCGCGGTCGATGGCCCCACGCAGCTCCTTCTCGTCGAACTTGCGCCCGGCGGCCTGCTGCTCGGCGAAGATCGTGTTCCGCAGGTTGCCGATGATCGTGGCCTTCTGCGCCGGGGGCATCGTCTTCAGGTCCGGGTAGAGCGAGGCCAGGCGCAGGCCGACTTCGTTGTTGAACACGGTGTCGTTCATCGCGTTCGGGGACTGGGTGGCGACACCCTTCTGCAGGCCCTGGCGGGCCTCTGCGAAGCGCATCATGGTGCCCTCGCTGAGCTTCGTGCGCAGGGAGTTGAACTGGTCGTCGGTCAGGCCCCGCAGTTGGTCGGGGTGCTCGAGCAGGTTCAGGAAAGTCTGGGGGTCGTCGTGCTTGGCGAAGCCCGATCCGTCGCCGTTCGGCGCGCCGCGGCGCTGCAGCACCTTGCCGTACTCCATGAGCTGGGCGACGGCGCCGGGGGCTTTGAGCTCGATCTCGCTGCGCAGATCCGGCGGCAGGGCCGCGAAGCTGCCGCCGTTCTGGTCGAGCTCGCGCTGGGCGCGCTGGATCACGTCATGCTCGGCCTGGGACTGGTCGCGCACGATCATGCTGTAGCGCGCCTGGGCCTCCTGGCGCACGAGTTGGATCTGCCGGCTGCTGGCGTTGTCGCCCAGCTGGCCGACGGCCTTGTCGACGAAGGCTTCCTCGCTGGGCAGATCGGCGCCCGGCTTGAGCTGGTCGGCGAAGTCCGCCTCGGTCTTCTGCACGGCCGTGATCGCTGCCTTGCCGTCCAGGTCCTGCTGGATCAGGCCGCTGGCGTGCAGCACGCCCTGCGCGTCCATCTCGCCCTTGTGGGCCTGGAAATACTGCGCCGCGAAGGTGCTGTTGCCGTCCTTGATCGCGGCCGAGATCACCCCCTCGTGCAGGCCGGTCAGGGCCTGCGCCTGGGCCTGCTGGACCATCTCCGGGCTCCAGCCCTGCGCCTGGGCGCGCAGGCCGATGGCGTGCTGGATCTGGGCCTGGCTCTGGGCCAGGATCTCCGGGTCGCTGTAGTGCAGGGTGCCGTTGTTCGTGGCGTTGCTGATCGCCGCATTCGCGGTGTTGACCGTGTATTCCTGATGCTGGGCGTCCCAGTAGCGATTCGCGGCCCCGTTGAAGTTGTTGATCAGCGCGCCGGCGCGGGCCTGGAACATCATCTGCTGGCGCGGGTTCAGGCTCGAGGACAGGCTGTTGGCGGCGTCCTGCAGCTTCTGGGTGTAGGACTGAGGCATGCTCAGGCCGCTGTTGTCGGGCTGGAGCGCGGCCTCGCCTTTCAGGCGCATGTAGCCTTGCTCGGGGTCGCTGGTGAGCTGCTGCTGGGTCTGCATCAGCTGGTTCATCGCGCCCGTGACCCGGACGTCGTCGGCCTGCTGCTGCATCTTCATGGCCAGGTCCATGGTCGCCGACCCGGCGGCCGTGGCCTGCTCGGCGCCGAGCGCGCCGGTCTGGACGGCGTTGAAGCCGTCCAGCCGGGGGCCGAACGTGCGCCCGCTCGCGCTGGGCAGCACGGTCGGGTTGTTGGCCAGTGGGACGGGGGCTCCGGTTGCCATGTCTCAGTTCCTCAGTGGGGGATTCCCATGCCGTTGAGCGTCGGGTAGCCGTACTGGTTGGTGCTGTTGATCAGGCCGCTGTTCGTCACCTGGCCGTCCAGCCCGTTCGTGCCAGGCGCGGAGCTGCCCGGCTGATACCAGTAGGGCGCCACGCGCGCGGCCGAGCCCATGAGGCTCGTGAAGCCGGAGCTGAGCGGGCTGATGTTGCTCGCCCCGGCGCGGTCGCCGGCGGCCTGGTTGCTGTAGTCGGTGGCCGCCACCGTGTAGTTCCATGCCTGGCGGTTGGCGTTGTTGGCAATGGTCGCCGCGTCGATGCTGCTCATCAGCTTGGTGCTGGCCAGCACCGCCGAGGCTGAGCCGCTGCCCAGGTCGACGCCGTGCGCGGCAAGATCCGCGCGCTGGGTGCCGTAGAGTGCGCCGTACTTCAGGCCCGACTGGGTCTGCTCGGCGTTTCCGACCTGCTCCTGCTCGCGCGCCTGCTGCTGGCGCACGGCGGCCGTGTATTCGTTGGCCTGGGCCTGGCTGTTCAGGGCGTTCTTTTCAGACTGGGCTTTCTGGTAGGCACCGATGCCCGACATCAGCGCCCCGCCCGCCATCATTGCTTGCGGCATCAGCCACCTCCTACGGAAACTTCGACGGTCGTCGAAACCAGGGTCACGGGCAGCGGATCGGTCTGCTGCACGCAGACCTGACCGTCCGTGTCCCAGCTCGGGGGCACGACGATCTCAACCTCGTCGGTGATCCAGGGCGGCGGCTCACCCCATTGCCCCGAGGGCGTCATGGCGTACTGCACCAGGGAGTTGAAATTCGGCCCGGCGTAGAAGCTGCTGGAGTTGTGGACGCGCAGAAACGCGCGGTTGACGTTTTTGGCGCGCCCATAGCCGCGGTCGTCCCAGGTCACGAAGAAGGCGAACGGCATGCCCTGGAACTGGGCCGTGATCGGCAGGCCGATCTGGCAGATCCCCGCCGGCCAGTTCAGCGTGATCGTGCCGGTGGCGCTGACCACGACCTGCGGGTGCGTGGCGCCGTCGGTCAGCACGTTGACCGTGCGCCCCTCCAGCCAGGTCAGCCCGCTGACGGTCGTGACCTGGATCTGCACCGTGCCGGTCGCGGTTGCGCTGGTCGCCACCGTCACCGTGAAGGTCGTCGAGTTGACCACCGTGACCGTGTAGTTGCCGCTGAGCGCTGCGTTGGAGAAAGACAGCGCCACGCTCTGGCCGGTGGTCAGGTTGTGCGCGGTCGTGGTCGTGCAAGTGACTGTCGCGCCGCTCTGCGAGTAGCTGCCGTTCGGGGCCTGGTAGGTGACCCCGCTGTCGACGAAGAAGGCGGCAGCCTGGGTAGCGAACTGACGCGGCACCAGGCGCTCGACAAAGCGCCGCGTGGCGCCGTTGATCGTGCGGTTGACGATGACGTAGAGGACGTCGTAGCTGCCCTCGATCACGCTGCAGCAGGCCTCGAACTTGTCGCCGTCGGTGTCGTGGTGGTGCCAGGCCGCGACCTGCTGCTCGGGCACGTAGGTCAGGCCCAGCAGCGAGCCCTGGTCGTTGATGCACCAGATGATCGGGTACAGGGCCTTGCAGAAGGCCATGTCGATGACGTTGTAGCCGTCGAACAGGTGCGGTGCCAGCAGGCAAAGGTCGTTGCTGATGTAGCCCTGGGCCTGCCATTGGTAGATGAGCTCGCGCACGCGCCCGCCGCGCGAGGCCGCGTAGACCACCGAGTTGCCGGCGCCCTGCGGCGGCGCATCCCCGGCGCCGATATAGGTGAAGGGCGTGATGCTCAGGTTGCTCGGGGTGATCACGTTGCCCGAGCCGGTGACCTGATACTCGGCGTCGGGCGTGAGGAGGATCAGATCCGTGCGCAGCGGCAGGATGTGCTTGATCGAGTTTTCTTCGCGGCTGGCGACCGTGAACTGGATCGCATCGTCGCTGCGCACCGGGATGCTGTAGTTCAGGTTGTACTCGGTCCCCGAGCGCGTGGTCATCACGGTCTGGGGCGAGTTGTCGGCGCCCCCGAACACTCGGCGCTGCTGGTAGTAGGTGGTCGCTGCCGGGTAGCCGCCGGCGGTCCCCAGCGTGTTGTAGTTGCCGGTCGGTGGCGTCTGCGTGAAGTCCGGGGTGATGTTGTTGTCGGTGAAGTTGCCGGTGCTCCCCGCGACCTGGCCCACGAAGCCGTAGACGCCCCCAGGGCTGATGTTCGCGTAGACGTTCTGCGCGACCGCGCCGGGCGTGGGAGTCCAGGTCAGGCTGTTGGTGTTCCCGGCCAGGGTCAGGTCGTTGGTCAACGACACCGAGCCCGACGGCAAGGATTCCTCGAGCGTGTTCGGCGCCAGGGCCGTGACGACATACTGCCGCGGCAGCGGGTGCGCGTTGGTCGTGACCGGCTCGTTGGCGGTTCCGGCGAGCGCGGTCGGCGCCGCGATGGAGGCACCAAAGGTTGCCGGCGTGAAGGTCCAGTTCGTGGCCCCCAGGCGCTTGAGTTCCATCACCGGGTAGGACGGATGCACGAAGGTCATCACGTCGTTGGACTGCGTGAACTTGATCGCGGCCAAGTCCGCGGCCGCGTAGCTGTTGGCGACCTCGTAGGGCGCGCCGCCGCTGAGCAGCGTTGCGCCCTCGGTGTGGAAGCGGAAATAGCCCGCCCCCAGCTCGATGGCGAAGGTCTGGGTCTGGCTGAACACGAACGGCACCAGGCGCGTGAAGTTGGCGCTGTTCTTGACCTCGTTGACGTAGGCGAAGCCGGTGCGATTCTCCACCGGGCCGTGCGGCAGGACGATCATGTTGCGCGCCAGCGCGCAGGCGTTGCGGACCTTCTGCAGGTCCACGCGGCCGAACATCTCCGGCGTGACCTCGCCGGTGTTGAACCCGCTTGAGAGGACGCGTGTTTTCATCGGTTCACCATCCAGGGCACGCTCTGGACGACCTGCAGACGCCGCTGGTTGGTGTCCGAGCTTTCGGCTTCACCCAGCATGCCGGTGGCCGTGGCCATCATCTGCTGGGCGACGGCGATGCCCTCCTGGCCCTTGATGATCGCCCCGGCCAGGTAGCTGGCCAGCACATAGCTCAGCGTGGCCGTGAACAGCGGGCTGAACTTGTTCGGATCGGTCACCAGGGCCGTGTAGCGCAGGACCGCGTTCTGCTGGTTGGTCAGGATCAGGACGCGGCCTTCGTCGTCGGTCTCGATCTCGAATTCCTGGGGCGTGTAGAGGCCCTGCATCGAGCCGATGCTCTGCGGCCAGTTCATGGCCATCGGGACCTGGGTCGAGTTCTCGTTCGTGATCGTCGGGTCGAGGATCGCGCGGGCGCGGATCATGTCGGTCGGCGCCTGGTAGACGTACTTCCAGGGAGTCGGCACCTGGGTGCCGGGCATGAACGTCGTGGTCGTCACCACCGCACCGCCGCCGCCGACCACGGTCGCATCCACCGGTGAGGACAGCATCGCCGGGTAGGTGCGCTTGGTGGCGAAGTTCCAGTCGTGCATCTCCAGCAGCGCATCGCGCGCCTCGGGGTAGAACTGCGCGCAGCGCTGGGCCTGGGTGCTGTTGTCAGGCGGGTCGATGCTCGTGACCACGGCCGCGTCGCCGATGTGCGACAGGGCCATGTTCGAGATCGTGACTTCGGTGGTCATGCGCGTCCCCCTTGTGAAACGAGGGCCTCGTGGGCCCTCGTCCTTTCAGCCTCGGGCCTGGGTCAGGCCAGCTGCTGGTCCAGCTTCATAATCGCCAGGGCCTCGTTGATCACTTCCTGGCTGGGCTGCGGCTTGACCTCGGATACCACCGCGGCGACGTCGCCGCTGTTGGCCTCGTCGGGCGAGGCGCCGCGCGCGGCCGCGTTGATGCGGGCCGCCGAGATCAGGCTGGCCACCAGAGGCGGTACGCTCGGCACGGCCTTCTTCGCGGCCCCGTCGAGGGGCTTGAGGTTGCGGCCAGGGACGCCGTTGAACTCGATCTCTTCGCCTTCCTTGACGAGCTTGCCGTCGATGAAACTGGGCTCCAGGACGATGTACTTGGCCATGGGTCAAATTCCTTGCGGGAAGTGCCCCGGCGCGAGGCCGGGGCGGTGGATCAGATCACCTGGTAGCCGACCGCGTAGAACTTCAGCGGATCTTCCAGGTCCTTGACCACGTAGGCGCTGAAGGCGCCCCCGGTCATGGTGCCGCCGACCACGTACTTCACGCCGAAGTAGCGGTGGCCCAGCGAGCCGATCTGCGGCGGGATGCGCAGCGCCGTGCGGTAGCCGTTGACCAGGGTCGCCTGGGGGATGGCCTGGGTCTCGTCGAGCACCGTGGCGTTGGTGGTCAGGGTGGCGTCGTCGGCGGCCACGAGCTGGAACTGGACCGTGGCGGAAGTGCCGGCCACGGCCGTGTTGCAGTCGAACTCGACGTACAGCCCCTCGCCTTCGCCGATGTCGCGGGCCTCGGACAGGTCCGCGACGTTGGTGCCGGTCGCGTTGGCGGTGAACGCCTGGGCGCTCGAGAACTCGAGCAGAGCGTCTTGGATCATGGTGCGTTTCCTTTCAGGTTCTGGCCGGCGCTTACACCACGCGCGACTCGGTGTTCAGGAGCTGGTCGACGCGACGCAGCGGCACGCCCTCGAACGAGGTCCAGTTCATCGCCGTGCCGAACTGGTTCAGGCCTTGCTGAACCGACAGGGCGTAGTTGGACTTGTTCAGGGCCGCGATGCGCAGCATGGAGTACACCGTCCGGTTCATGTAGAACGCCGGGCGGCCCATGCCCCAGTGCGGGATGCGGTCCAGGGCGCGGCTCATCAGGTTGATGATCGCCGTCGCCGCGGTGCTCGCCTGGGTGCCGCTCTGGCCGGTCAAATCGCTGACGTTGATGTTGGCGATCCGCACCACGTAGCGCCAGTCCTTGACCACCAGGCCGTTCTTCCACTGGTAGTGGGTCTGCAGCGCCTTGTAGGGGTTGCCGTTGGCGTCGTAGACGGTCAGCTCGCCGTCGTCCTCGTGGATCAGGCCCGCCTTGCTGCCCTTGGGGAAGGTGCAGAAGCAGGTGTTGTCGCCCCAGACCACCAGGTAGATCGAGGTGTTGTTGGTCGAGGTGCCGCCCGCGTCGATGATGTTCTGGGCGTTGCCCGCGCCGCTGATCGCCCCGTACCGGGTCGCCAGGCCGGTGTAGCCGGCGGCGTTGTTCGCCACGTTGCCGTAGATCAGGGTGCCGGCCTGCTCCTGGTTCATCGCCTCGAGGAAGGCCTGGTCTTCGGACAGGCGGAACTCGGCGGTGTTGCCGTTCAGGAGTGCCAGGTCCTTGTCGACGCGGCAGTAGGCTTCCAGCATGCCCACGCCTTCATCGACCTGCGCGGTGGTGGACTTGCTGGACGGCACGCCCATGTTCAGGGCGCGCCAGTAGACCGCCGGCAGGCCGGTGCGAACCGTCACGCGGTGCCCGGTCGGCAGGTTGCCTTCCTTGAAGACGGCGTCTTCCAGGATCTGGTTGGATTGCGACAGCAGCTCGGCGATGACCGGGACCTTGCCGTCGGGATCGAGGCGCTTGGCCCAGTCGGCCAGGGTCAGCGCGCCGGTGGAGAGGGTAGCCATGGTGTGGTTCCTTCAGGGGTGTTTTTCAGTGGTTGGTGCCGTACAGGCGGGCCGCGGCGTTCTGCTGCGGCGTGGCCTCGGCGCCACGGACGAACGTGTCTTCGGAAACGGACTTGCCCACCTTCACGAGAAGGCGGATGACTTCCGGGTGATTGCCCAAGCCGGTGGTGCGCAGCATGTCGCCGAGCTCCTTGCTGCCGTACGCGTCCAGCGCCTTCTTGGCGGTTGCCAGGTTGGCGTCGAAGTTGTCGCCGCCGAACTCCTTGTCGGCGCGCGCGTCCTCGGCCCACTTGGCGAACTGCGTCTCGGCCGCGGTCTGCTGCGCCTTCGCCAACGCCGGGGAGACCTTGTCGAGGATCTTCTGGGCGTTCTCCTGGCTCAGGTTCAGCTCCTTGGCCACTTCGCTGTAGGCGTCGATCACCGAGGGTTCGAATCCCTGGCCTTCGGGGGCCTTGAACTCGTACTTCTCGGGCGCGGTTTGCGCGGAGTCGTCGGGCTTGGCAGCGGCACCTTCCTCGCCAGTTTTCGCCGCAGCCGGATCGGTGGCCTGGGTACTCGTGGCTTGGGCTTGCGCGCTCTGGGCACCGTCGGTCGCCAGCGTGGTGGCCTGGCTGTCGCCCTGCGCACCGGCGGTCGGCGCGGCAGCGGCGTCGCCGGTCGGCGTGCTCGCGGCCGCGGGGGTCTGGCCTTCAGTTCCGGTCATAGTCCTTTGCTTCCTTCAGCATCACTGCGTACACGTCGGGCGCTGCTCGGTTGATGAGATCCAAGATCCGCAGGCCCGCGTTGCGTTGGCCTTCGTTGAAGGCCGTGCTGTGTGGGTCGCTCGTGAAGGACGTCCGAAACACTCCCGCTTGCTCCAGCAGGCGCCAGATGAACCGACGCCCCCGGCGGTTGCTCAGAATCCACTTGAAGTCGGAGGCCTCGAGATTGGCGCGAACCTGCGCGATGTCATTCGCGCGTTCCTGCGCCGCAGTCTGTCCTTCGATGTCCGTGGGGTCATAAGCAGCCATGCGTGGGAATGGTCATGCAGCCCCGACGCGGCTTGTCATCACTTCTGGCCGTAGAGCTTCTGAGCGGCCTGCATGAGCGCCTGCGCCATGGCCTCGGACTGGGTCGCACCCTTGGTGGCCTTCTTGACCATGCTGCCCGGCGACTTGACCTTCTTGGGCTTGTTGCGCGCGGTCTTCACGGCGGCGTTGAGGTATCCGTCAATGGCCATGGTTCAGCTCCTGGTCAGCGGCAGGACGGCGCCGGCCATCCAGCGCACGAGGCCGGCGACGAAGTAGGCCTCGGCCTCGGGGCCTGGCTCGGTTTCGTTCATCGCCTCGCGCACTGCCTGCCAGGCATGAACTGCTTCGTGCGTGAGGGTGTCGATGAGGTCGAGCACTTCACCCTGGGCGTGCTGCGCCGGGTTGATGGTGATGACCACCAGCGCGCGGCCGCCGGCGTCGAAGTACTGCGTCGAGCCGTAGTCGTTGTCAGGCCACGGCTCTGCCTCTGGGCGCTCGGCGGCGAAGCGCTCGTAATCCTCTGGGGTCCAGATGAATGACACCGTGGCGGGCACGATCACCGGCTCGAGGGTCAGCATTTGCGGTTCCGCAGGTAGGTCAGGAAGTCGGCTGCCGCCTCGGTGTCCCAGAAGGGCTTCACGATGTCGGCGCGCACGCGCGAGGCGGGGTTGATCACCAGCGTCACCGCGGCTCCCATGCGCTTCGGCCGGAAGCCGTTCTCCTTGGCGAAGTCGTCGATGATCTTGTAGCCGCTGACGCGGTAGAAGTGATGCACCTGGCCGTCGATGCTGGGCTCGATGCGGGCCTCGTCGACGTGGGTGTGGCCGGCGACCAGGATGTCGTCCCGGTGGCCGAACAGGATCTCGCGCTTCATCCCGTGCGTGTCGCTGTACTGGCTCTTGCCCGGGAAGTCATGGCGCGCGTGGATGCGCAGCTGCAGGCCGCTGGGGAAGTTCAGCGCCATGCGTACGCCGTGGGGCTGCAGGATCTCGTTCTGGCGGACGATGAAGCGCAGCAGGTCCATGCCCTTTTCCCAGCGGTCGTGGTTGCCGCCGACGACGAACAGGTTCGGGCAGAGGTCGAACATCCACTGCGCCAGGCGCAGGCCGTCGTTGAACCGCGTGCTCTGGTTGGCGTAGAGCGCCTTCAGGCGGCCGACCCAGTTGTTGGTCGCGTCGCCCAGGTGGCCGGCGTAGAAGCCTTCCGTGCGGCCGACCGTGGTCAGGTCGGTCTGGATCTGTTGGATGTCGCAGTAGTCGTCGTCGAGGTGTGGATCGCCGACGATCAGCAGACCGATAGGCCGGTCGTCGCGCACGCGCACCGGGATCAGCTTCGCCCAGTCCTCGTGCTTCAGCGCGCGCTCGACGTGGGCGCGCTTGCGCGCGAGCAGCTCCTCGAGAGGCTCGTCGACCGGTGGCGCTGGCTCGACGTGAAGCGTGGGCTCGACGACCAGGCCGCGCTTGCGCAGGCGGCTGAGCCCGCCGCGCAGGGTCGATGCCGAGATGCCCAAGGCTTTGGCTGCGGCGGTGCTGTTGCCGTGCGCGGCCAGCGCGTCGATGAGCTGCTGCTGGCGTTTGGTCGGCATTCAGCCCCCGTAGAGCAGCGTGGCTTTCGGCGTGGCGCTCTCGGGCGCGTCTGCGGCCATGTGCGTGAGAGTCAGGCTGACGGTCACATCGGGGTCGTCCGAGTCGCCGTCGTCGCGGTGGCTCACGCTGTCGACCTTGGCGCTGGCCTCGATCCTGAGCACGGTGCCTGCCTTCACGCCCTGGATGCCCAGCGCCTTGACCTGGGCGTCGCTCAGGTAGATCGTCGGACTGCGGTCGTAGTCGGAATCCGCGGTGGCGCCCCCCGGGGCGTCGTTCGCGTCGTCCTTCACGTTCATGGATACGAGGGCCATGCTCAGCTCCAGGGTGCGAATACGAAGGTCGCCCAGACGAAGCCGAGCGCGAAGATGGGCGCCACCGTGATGGCGCCGAACAGCCAGACCTCGGTGGGCGTCATGTCAGACCCCTTGGGAGTAGCCCGTTAGATTGCTCATCACGTCCTGCAGGGCGTTGCTGTTGCCACCCTGCGTCGGCGCGTTGGCGAGCGTCTGCGCGGTCTGAGCCTGGCTCTGTGCGAGCGCGGCCTGCTGCGCCTGGGCCTGCTGTTGCGCGCGCTGCTTGCGGATCAGCGCGACCTTGTCGCTGGGGACGATCAGCTGCGGGTCGACGCCCAGCATGTCGCTGTACTGGTCGGCCCACTCGTCCTGGTCGAACTTGTCGAGCACGTCGGGCTTGAACTGCGCGATGGTTCCCAGGCTGCCGACGAAGCGGTCGATGCTGTTCGTGGCCACGGCGCGCTGCGCCTGCGCCAGCATGGAGACGAACTCGATCTGCAGGTCCTGGCCATGCAGCTGCGGCGGCGCCGGCGGGACGATGCCGGCCTCGAGCGCGCGCATGAAGGTCATCTCCACCAGCGGGCTGAGCAGCTCATCGTTGAGCCGCTCCAGCACCGGGCCGAGCATCAACAGCTTCTCCTCGTGGCGCTCGGCAACCTCTGTTGCCGTCATGCGCGCGTCCGACTGGTTCGAGAGCATCAGGAACAGGTCGGCGAAGAATGCGCTGTTGATGCGCTGGCGGACGTCCTGTATATCGAGAAGCAGTGCCTGCAAGTCAAGTTGGACCTGGAACAGGTTCCGTGCGGTTGGGGCTTGCGCACCGTCGATATACATGACGCCGCCAGGCATCACGTTGGTCTCCTGGTTCTTGGCGCTCGAGGGCAGCTGCAGCGGTGGCCGCGTCTGGTAGTCGATGCCCTGAGCCTTGCGCAGCTGCTCCTGCTGCAGAGACTTGATGTCGCCGAGGGCTTCCATCCCCGGGCTGTTGCCGTAGATGTCGCCGCCGATCACGTCCCAGCGCGGGCACAGCGCGGGGAAGTACTTGAAGCCGCCCTCGCGCAGGACCTTCTTGTTGTCCTGGCCGAGCTCGAAGTAGACCGAGCGCCAGGGCATGTTCAGGCTGTCCTTGCGCCGCGGGTCGCGGTCAGCGCGCGGTTCGATGGCGTGGACGATCCGCACCCAGGCGTCCAGCGTCCCGGACTCGTACATCGAGCGCGTCGACTGGGTGACATTGTTGATGCCGAATTCCTTGACCACGCTGGCGACCGGCTTCTCGAACTCGCGGTAGAGCGTGCAGATGTCGCCGCGCCAGTTGTCGCTGATGCAGTACTCGCCGGCGGTGAGCGGGTACTGGCGGACCACGTCGGTGTAGTCGTCCAGCAGCACCGTCGCGGCCGTGCCGAAGGTGCCCAGTTCCTTGTAGATCGTGTGCAGCGTGCGGTAGGTGTTGCCGCGGCTGAAGATGCCCAGGATCAGGTCCGTGACCTGCTGCAGCCATTCCTTGACGGCGTTGTCCTTGGCCAGGTTCGGATCGCGCACGCTCAGCCGAAACCACGGCCGGGCGGGCGACGTCATGCCGGCCATCATCCCGGCGGCGAGCGTGTTCAGCGCCTTGGTGGCCGTGCTGTCGAGGATGTTCTGGTTGCGCTTCCAGCCCTTGTTGCGGTCCTGGACGAAGTAGCGACCGTTCCTGGGGAGCAGGTAGGTCGTGATCTCCATCCAGTGCTTCCACCAGGTGGCGCGCTCGCTCTTGAGCTGGCCCCAGCGCGAGTAGGTCAGCTCCTGGATGGTCTTCTCGGCCATGGGTTACTGCCCCAGGAGCGTGTTCTTGCCCAGCTGCAGGCTGTTCGGGTCGACGCCGGCCATGCCGGTCAGCAGCGTCTGGGCCAGTCCCGGCGAGCCGCCGGCCTGGGCAACACCCTTGACCGCCTGCTGCGAGGCCTGAGGCGTACTGGCGGCCTGCTGCGCGGCCTGCGCAGGCGGCTGTGCCATGGTGGGTTGCTGCATCTGGCTGGCCTGGTAGGCGCTGTACAGGCCCATGGCGCCAGCGACCCAGGGAAGTGCGGCTGCGGCTTGAGGCATGGTCAAAGCTCCTTGCTGTAGATCACGTCCTGGACGTGGTAGCCGCGCAGCGCGAACAGGCGCGCGGCCGGTGTTCCGAACTTCGTGCCCCAGGCGATGACCTGGGCTCCTTGCTTGCGGGCGAGCTGCTCCATGAACTCGACCAGGCGCAGCGCGAGCCGTCCGCGTCGGCGAGCCGGGTCGATGTAGAGCGCATGGCTCTGCGCGTAGACCATGCCGAACTGGGTGTGGGGCTGGATCAGCAGGCTGGCGAAGCCGATGAGCTCGTCGCCGTGGCGCACGGTCGCGCTGTGCATGACGCCGGCGGTTTCCAGCGCGGCCTGCAGCTGCTCGATGGCATCCAGGTCCAGCGCGCCCAGGTGCGGATAGATGCGCAGTTCGCGGTGGTAGTCGCGCAGCAGCGGCTGCATCTCGCCCTTGATCAGCGGTGCGAGGTGCTCGGCCTGGATGCTGTACTCGTCCATGACGCGGCATGCTCGCCGCGTTCAGGCCGGGCTTGTCATCAGCGGAAGGCGTGATCCAGCGGGTCGTAGTCTTCGGCGACACCGCGCAGGCCGACGCTGGCGTACTCAACCGGGTTGTAGTCGCGCGTCCGGCGCTCGGCGCTTGGCAGCCTCTTGGGCGTATCCATGTTGGCGAGGATGACGGCGCTGGCCCAGTCGGGGCTGCGTCCGAT
>JAEHJW020005697.1_pt1 | contig 13345 bp, 12 predicted proteins | sample 9271431 | NCBI WGS metagenome assembly JAEHJW02
CCTTGTGCTCGGGGGTCGAGGCTTCGTAGGCCTTCTTCGACTCCTCGACGCATTGGTTCCACACCCAGCGCACGCCGTCCCACTCCTTCTCGAGCGCACGTGCTGCGGTCTTCGACACCCGCAGGCGGTAGGTGTAGCGCACGTCTCGGAGCGAACACACGTTCGTAGTCTACCGGACTTGGGAACTGGCACATGGAACGTGCAGCTCGAGGCGAAGTGGTCTTCGGCCCTACGGGCCGAGCGGGGCTCTACCTCCCCACGGCCAGAGCCGGGGGCTTCCCGCCCCGCACCCGATTTCGGTGAGCGGCGTCTCGCCGGTCCCCCAGCCGCCCGACGGGCCGGTCACGCCATGGCGCGGCCCACTGCTGCAGTGGCCGGGACCGCTGGGGGCGGGATCGCTGGGGCCGGGATCGCAGCCTGGGTCGGCCACGCCGGACGCAGGCAGCGCCCCCACGGCGGGCGCTTTCGGGACGGGCTCCGTCGGGACGGGCGCCGTGGCTGGGGGAGCCCAGGACGCGTCGCCGCCGGCGAGCGGGGTCTTCGACGGCGTCGACGTGTCGCTCGTCCCGTGGCCCGGCGCGCCCCCCTCCGCGGCGACGAGCGCAAGCGCGCTCAGCACATTCGGCGCGTCCGGGACGTCGGTCGCCTGCCTGGCGAGCGGTCCGCCGCTCCCGGTCGTCCAGATCGACGGCACGAGCGCGTTCCTCGTCCGGGCGAGCACGCCCGAGGACTGCGCGAGCGGGACCTGGGCCTTCGTGCTGCCGCCGGGTAGCGCTGGGTCGACAGCTCCGCCTGGAGGCGAGGCGGTCTCGGGCGGGGAGAGCACGGGCCCCGGCTCGGGCCCCGGCTTGGCCTCCGCCACAGCCTCCGCCACAGCCAAGAGCTCGGCGACGGCCACGGCCTCCGGCTCGGCCACGAGCTAAGCCACGAGCTAAGCCACCGGTTCAGCGACGGCCAATGTCGCAGCGCAGGCGCGCTAGCGTGTGTCGGCCGCGACACGCGCCGCTGAACGGCGGGCGCGCTGAGGGGAGGGGAGAGCGATGCCGATGCCAGCCGCCGTCGAAGGGGCACTGCTCCAGTGCAGCTTCGGGATGGCGCCGGCTTCGCTCATTGTTGTCCCCGAGAGCCAGGTCATGATCGAGGGCCGCCCTGCCGCGGACATCACCTGCTCGACGCCGGCCAACATCCCGACCTTCGGGATGTGCACGAGCCTCGCGAACCCCGAGGTCGCCTCGGCGACCTCCGCCGCGTTCGGCGTGCTCACCCCCATGCCGTGCGTGCCGGTGCTCACGCCGTGGATCCCTGCGTCGACCACCCTTCTCGGTGGGGAGCCGGCGCTCGTGGCAGGGTCCACCTGCATCTGCGCGTACGCCGGCGTGATCGAGATCCTCGACCCGGGCACGACGAAGACGCTGGTGTAGCCGGAGTGCAGATGGTCGTGCGCACCCGTGCACGCCCGTGCGCGTGCGGCTCGTGACGAATCGTCATTCGGGGGATCGCGGCACTTCTTCGTCGAACCCGTGGTTGCAGGAATGATCTTTGCTATCCTTGGGCGCCTGCGCGGGATGGAGAGCGGCGGAAGGTGGAAGTCGCTGATCTCTCCGTGCAGGAAAACTGTCGGTCCGCGACGAGGAGGGGGTTGGGACTGTGCCGACCTATGCAGCGCCTGGTGTCTACGTCGAAGAGGTACCCTCTTCCCAGAAGAGCCTGACGGCGGCGGCGACGGCGATCGCTGCCTTCGTGGGCTTCACGGAGCGGGCGCCAGCTGACGATCCATCCGATCCCGATGGGGTCAAGCCCCGGCTCGTGACGAGCTGGACGCAGTTCGAGCAGCTCTACGGCGGGTTCGCCCCTGGCTGCATGCTGCCGCTCTCCGTGTATGGCTATTTCCAGAACGGCGGGTCGATCGCCTACGTCGTCCGCATCCCAAACACCGCTCCCCTCGAAGAGCCGGCACAGGCCGCCCTGCCGGCGGCAGACCGTACGCTGGGCAGCCCGATCTCGGTCTCGAGCATCGAGCCGGGCGCCAGTCTCACGATCGCCGTCGAGTCGATCGATCTCGGCGGGGACGCGGCCGACAGCGGCGAGCCAGCGCCGTTCACCTTGTCCGTCCTCGATGGCGACAAGCCGGTAGAGACGTTCGAGGCGCTCACCGTCACTCCGGGCGAGCGCAACGTCGAGAAGGTCGTGAACGCCGAGTCGACGCGCGTCAGGGTGAAGCTCGACCTCGACAAAGACGTCGACCTCGCGTCGGTCATGGAGGTGCTGAAGCCCGGCATGTACCCGCTCGTCGCGCCTGCACCGGTGCCGGTTCCCGTCTCGGGGCGGAAATTCGCCGGGTCCGAGTCGGCGCGCACGGGGATCAACGGCCTCTCCATCGCCGACGAGGTGACGATGGTGATCGTGCCCGATCTGGTGACCGCGGCTCGCAAGGACGATGGCTCGGTCGACCTCGGGCTGTGGAAGCAGGTGCAGACCGCGCTCATCTCCCACTGCGAGCAGCAGGGGAACCGGATGGCCATCTTGGACTCCCCGCCGGGTATGAGCCCTCAGCAGGTGAAGGAGTGGCGAAGCGACGTCGCCATGTACGACTCGGCGTTCGCGGCGTTCTACTACCCGTGGATCAAGATCGAGAACCCCGCAGCGACGAACGGAGACCGTGAGGTGTTCGTGCCGCCCTCCGGCCACGTCGCCGGAGTCTGGGCGCGCACGGACGGGACCCGCGGCGTCTGGAAGGCGCCGGCCAACGACACGATCCGCGGCTGCCTCGACGTCGAGCGGACGATCACGAAGAACGAGCAGTCGCTGCTCAACCCGATCGGCATCAACTGCATCCGCCCGTTCGGAACCCGTGGGATCCGCATCTGGGGGGCGCGCACGCTCTCGTCGGACAGCGACTGGCGCTATGTCAACGTGCGCCGCCTCTTCAACATGGTCGAGACGACGATCCTCGACGGCACGCAGTGGACCGTCTTCGAGCCCAACGACGTCAGCCTCTGGGAAGGCGTGAAGCGCACGGTCGGCGCCTTCCTCACCGGGCTGTGGAAGGAGGGCGCGCTGTTCGGGACGTCGCCCGATCAGGCGTTCTACGTGAAGTGCGACGCGGAGACCAACCCCCCCGAGTCCATCGACGAAGGAAAGCTCGTCGTGGAGGTCGGCATCGCGCCGGTGAAGCCGGCGGAGTTCGTCATCTTCAGGATCAGCCAGCAGAAGCAAGTGGCGGCCTGAGGCACCGGCGGCCTCGTTGCCGGCGACCTCCCCGGACCTCGCCGGCGGCCGCCCGAGCCACCTCGATCCGGGGCACGCGAATTCACCGCAGGACACCTCACCCAGGACAGCGAAACCAGGACACGTAAGGAGCATCGATGCCCGCATTCAATCTGTTGCAACAAGATCCGCTGATCGCGACGAACTTCTTCTTGGAGGTGAGCGGCGAGGTCATCTCGAACCTCACCTCCGTCGACGGCATCAGCATGGAGCTCGAGAAGGCTGATATCAATCAGCGAACGGCGAAGGGCCAGTTCGTTCAGCACATTGCGTACTCGAAGCCCAAGTGGACCGGAGAGTTCACCGTGAAGCGCCTTTCTCCGCTGACATCGGCCAACGACCCGCTCTGGAAGTGGTTCCTGGCCATCAGGGACAAGGGGATGTCCGTTGACAACCGGAACCAAGAGCGCAAGAGTGGCTCGCTCGTGATCTACGACACCACCTTGAAGGAGATCTCTCGCTGGAATTTCACCGACGCGTGGCCGTCGAAGATCTCGATGGACTCCTACGATGTCACGAAGAACGACCCCGTCGAGGAGTCGATCACGTTCCAGTACGAGTCGCTCACCCGAGTCAAGTAGCGAGTAGGCGAGGGTGCGCACCGAGTACGAGTTCGTCCTCCCGAGGGGGTACGTCGACGAGTCGGGCACGGTGCACCGCCGCGGCGTGATGCGGCTCGCGACTGCGCGCGACGAGCTCGAGCCTCTTCGTGACCCCACGATCCTCGGGCCCGACGATCCTCGGCTCACGATCGTCGTCCTCTCGCGTGTGGTGACGTCGCTCGGCTCGCTGCCGATGGTCACGCGCCACGAGATCGAAGGGCTGTTCGCCGCGGACCTGGCGTACCTGCAGGACTTCTACGGCGTCATCAACTTCGGCTCGGACGAGGACGTCGAGGCGCTGCTCGATGCCCAGCGCACGGGCGACGCCACCGGCAGCGCGCCGGGTCGAGACGCCGCTGCGGCGGCCGTGCCAGCGGACGGGTCTGCGGCGGCGGGTGGGACCGCGACGGCGAACAACTCGGGGGGGCCGGCGGCGGACACGAGCTCCGACGACCGCCCGCGCCCTGTGGGGCGGCGGCACGCGATCGAGGAGGTGCCGAGCACCGGCAGGTGAGCCCGGGGTCGGCGCCGCGGACGCGCAGTTGACGACGAAGCCGAGGACCGGCAGATGAAGCAGTACCCGATCGACACGCTCTGGCAGGAGCTGATCTACCTCGCATATCACCTGCACTGGCCGCTCGACGACCTCTTGGACCTCGAGCATGCAGATCGCGCCCGCCTCGTCTACGGCGTCGCGTCGCTGAACGCCAGGGCATGGGCAGAGGCGAGGCAGATGTGAGCGGGCGCGCGGCGACGCCGCGTTGCGTCGAGGAGGCACGTTCATGACGACGACGACAGGGATCGGCGGTCACTTCGTCAGCAGGTCGAACTTCCTCTTCGAAGTCGACGGCGAGAGCATCGGGCTGTTCGGCGAGGTGTCGGGTCTCGAGGTGAACGTGGACAGCGTCACGTACGCGGAGGGAGGCGAGAACGGGTACGTGCACAAGCTCCCGGGCCGTCTGACCTGGCCGAACATCGTGCTGCGGCGTGGCATCACGAACAGCGACGCGCTCTTCGCGTGGGTGAACAAGACCGCAGGCCCGAAATTCGAGTCCAACCACGACAAGCTCGAGCGTGCGACGGCCGCGATCACCTTGATCGCTGACGACGGCAAGCGCCTTCGTTCCTGGGAGATGCAGGGTGCGTTCGCTGTGCGCTGGAGCGGCCCCACCCTTTCGGCAGGGAACGACGGCGCCGCGACCGAGGAGCTCGAGATCGCGCACCACGGCTTCACGTCGAAGACCTTCTGAGGCGAGGGACGTGTCCGATACCGACGCCACCAGCGCAGCTCCCACCCAGGAGAGCTCCGAGGAGGCCCGTGCCCCGGCGACGCCGTGGCTGGGGCGGTCGATCGGGGCCCGGCTGGCGTGGCATGCCCGGCTGGCTTCCCGTGCACCCGAGCGCTCCGTCGGGATCGTGGCGCGCCGTGGCCGGTGGTTCTCCTCGGGGATCGGAAGGTCGCTCGCCGCGCGCTCGACGATCGGCGTCCGCTCCGCGATCACCGGTCGAGTCGACGTCGGGCCGGTGTCGAGCGTCGAGGTGACAATCGTGGAGCCGCCCGCGCTGCCGCGACTCGCGGCCACGCGCGCGGCCGCGCTCGCCGCCGCGCTCGCACGCCAGGCGCACGCGCGTACACGCTTGGTCTCGAGGGCGTCGGCTCCGCCAGGGGGCGCTCGGGGACGGGGGGAGGACCAGGCCTCGGCCGCCGCGCTGCCTGCAGGCACGCTGCCGCGAGCCGCACTCGCGCCGAACGCATGGGGAATGGCCGGCCCGGGAGGTTTCATGGCGCGGCTTCGTGCTGAGGCCCTCCCGGTGCGCCCCGTGCCCGACGTGACTGCGGTCGGACAGGTCCTCACGACCCGGGAGACCCGGCATTCGGATGCGTCGAGGGCTGCTCCGGCCCAGCCCCGGGTCCCGCGTCCGTCGCTGTCCTCGCTCGCGCGCCGGGCTGCAGTGCGCACCGGCTCTCCGCCAGGTGACGGAGCCCCACCGCCAGGAGGCGGGGCCCCACCGCGGGTCGCCGGAGCCCCACCGCCAGGAGGCGGTTCGGCCGGCCGGAGCACTTCGACGGGGCCGAGAGACGGCGCGCCCGCCCACGGGGGGGACCACGCCTCGCCGGACGGGCCGGGCACGCGCCCGGGTCGCTCGCGGGGGGACGACCCGAAGCGCAGCGGTACAGACGCCGAGCCGAGCCGCGCGCGCCGCTCTGGGCGTGCGCGGTCTCCGGAAGCTTCGGTCGACTCGACCGACTCGACGGGCTCGACGGGCTCGACGGGCTCGACGGGCTCGACCGAGGCGGTCGAAACGGCCGGTCAGGCGGCTGTGGCCGGTGTTCGGGCCGGCGTGCTCGCCAGCCTGCAGAACGGAGTGCTGCCGGGCGAGCGGACCCGCTCGCGGGTCGACGCGCCGTCGGGCGCGCCCGGCGGCGGAGCCGTCCTCCTAGCCGAGCGGCTCGCAGCTGCCCCCGCGCCGGCGAGCTGGCCTGCACATGTCGCGATGGCGATCGGCGAAGGCCTCTCGGCAAGCGGCCCGCGCTGGATCACCACCGGCGCCAGGGGCCACCGGCGCCAGGGGACGATGGCCCCGTCGCAGGGCGCGGCGCCGCGCGCGCCAAGCCACGTGCGAGCGCGCCGCGGTGCACAGGTCGCGTCGCAGGCCGCCGTCCAGAGCTTGTCGCAGGCCGCCGTCCGGAGCGTGTCGCAGCCTGTGCCCGGCCAGCGATCCCCCGCGCCAGGGCGTTCCGAAGCGCGTAGGGGCCTGGGCGGCCTTCGACCGGCGCGCAGGCTCGGCGATCGCCGCCACGATCCCGGCCAGCAGGGCCGGGACGACGAAGTCGGCATGCACGCGGCGCCCGAGGCCCCGCCTCTCAAGACGGCGATCGGGCACCTGCAGTTTGCTCGAGACCGCGTCGGGACGCGCCCCCTGGCCCGGCGGATCCCGGTTGGCGTGATGGCGCCGCCGTCTGCGCACGGGTCTCTGGTTCCCACGTCGGGCCTGGTTCCCACGTCGGGCCCGGCACCCACGTCGGCGCCGCCGCGCTCGGCGCTGGCGCGTGGCATCGGCGAGGGCGAGGAGGTCCGGGCACCCACGTCCGGGTTGCTCGCGCTCCCCCTCACGTCCCGCCCTCCGGCCATTCGCTCGGCAGGGTCCGCTACAGCTGCGCAAGAGCGCGCCAGTGCATCGGAGACCGCGGGCGTGCGCGGCGCCACGGGCGCGCGTGAGAGCGCAGGGGTGCAGGAGGACGGGGCGCCAGAGGCGGCACGCGCGGGGACGGCCGGTTCCGGTCGGCCAACGGCCACCGGCGCTCGGGGCGGTCGGGCGCGAAGGCTCGTGGCCGAGCTCGCCCGGCGCGCGCCGGACCCGGTCGTCGCGCTCCCGCCGCGCCTGAAGCCGCTCGCTCGCGCTCTCGGAGGCGCAGACGGCATCCAGCTGCGCGCGGGCCCGGCGAGCGCCGCCGCGCTGGCTGTAGCCGGACGTCCGGCAGCGACCATCGGGCGGGTCGTCCACCTCGCGCGCCGGCCCGACACAGCGCCGGCCTCCGTCGGGGTCGTCGCGCACGAGCTGGTGCATGCGAGCCAGCACGCCCGCGACAGCGGGCGGCGCGGCGCGCCTGCCGCGGGCGCGGTGCCGCGCTTCTTCCACGACGACGTCCACGACCGCGAGGAAAGGCTCGCGCGCCGGATCGGCTCGCTCGTCCGCGAGCTGGCGGCGTCCGACGCGGCACCGCTCGTCCCGGCAGCGTCGCTCCTCGCTTCCCGCGGCGGAGCGGCGGGCAACGGCGGTGCGGGCAGCGGCGGAATGGCGGGCAGTGGCGGAATGGCGGGCAGCGGCGCGGCGGGCAACGGCGGAGTGGCGGGCAGCGGTGGAGTGGCGGGCAACGGCGCGGCGGGCGGCAGTTCGTCGGCGTGGGTCCGGGGGCGTGCGGGCGGGGAGAGCCCGATGCGTGTACGGCCGCCGAACGGGGCTCTCATCGGCACCCGCGGCGCGCCCGGCGGCCCAGGACCCTTGCCCGGTGGCCCAGGACCCCTGCCCGGTGGCGCAGGACCCGTGTCGGCGGACGCTCGGGCGGATGGGCTGTTGGCTGGGCTCGAGCGGGTGCGACGCGAGGACCCCGGGCTCGCTGCGCTGCTCGAGCGGGCGAGGGCGGAAGGGCTGGGGTCGATGACACGAAGTCGCCCGGGCCTGTCGAATCACCCGGGCAGCGCCGTCGGCGGGCCCGAGCGTGCCCTTGGCAGTTCTGCGGGGGGCGATCTCGTCGCAGGCGGCCTCGTCGCAGGCGGCCACGTCGGTGGCGGTGCCGTCGGGGGCGATCGCGTCGCAGGCGGTGCCGTCGGAGGCACCGGCAGTCTTGTCTCGCCGGGACTTCTCCCGGTGCCGCTGCACCCTCGGTTCGCGTCCGTGCCGGCCGTCGCATCGCAGCTCGGGAAGAAGGGAGCACCCATGGTGGAACCGGCCCCCCCGACCGTCCATCCCTCGAGCGCGCCGGGCGCCGCAGAGATCCTCGAGTGGATCGTCGAGCACGTGGAGCGGCGCGTCCTCGACGAGCTCGAGCGTCGTGGCCGACGCCACGTCCCGGAGGTCTTCTGATGGCGAGCACAACGAAGGCTTTCCTCCAGACCGAGCGCGGCACAAAGATCCCGTGCCTCTTCAACCCCTCCGAGCTCGTGCTCGCACAGGCGAACGGCTGGGCCGCCGACGCGGTCCCCGGGCGGGGGGTGCCGACCCTGCGGTACACGGGTGCAGGGTCGGGCGTGCTCCGCCTCACGCTCTTCTTCGACACCACCGATACCGGAAAGCCGGTGACCACGTACACGGCGAAGATCGTCGGGCTCATGGACGTCGACCCCCAGCTGCCGGGGACCTCGCAGGCGACGAACAACGCGCGCCCGCCGTGGGTCGAGTTCCACTGGGGGACGTTCCACTCGTTCAAGGCGGTCGTCTCCTCGCTCGACCTCTCCTTCGAGTACTTCAGCCGCGACGGCACCCCGCTTCGCGCCCGCGCCGCCGTCGTCCTGACCCAGTACCAGGAGACACTGGCCTTCGGGCCGCAGAACCCGACGTCGGGGACGCCGCGGCCGCACCGGGTGCACCGCGTGCAGCCCGGGGAGACCCTCGATCGGATCGCCGCGGTGCACCTCGGCGACGCCACCCGATGGAGAGCGATCGCGGAGGCGAACGGCATCACCGACCCGCTGGCACTTCGCCCTGGCAGCCTGCTCGCGATCCCGGGGACGAGCTGATGGCCGACGCGATCACCCTGTCCCCGCGCGTGAGCGTCGGCGGCAGCGCGCTCACCACGGCGTGGCAGGCGGCCCTCCTCGAGCTGCGCGTGGAGCGCGCGCTCAACGTGCCCGGCCGTGCCACGTTGCGGTTCACCGACCCGGGGTACGCGCTCTTGGACTCCGGTGCAGTCTCACTCGGGGCCGAGCTCGAGGTCGCGGCGCCCGGCGGCGGGAGCACGCTCTTCGAGGGGGTCGTGACCGGTCTGGGCTGCGACCAGCGCGAGGGCGAGCAGCCCGAGCTGGTCGTCGTCGGCTACGACCGGAGCTACGAGCTCGGGCTCACCTCTCAGGTGAAGACGTGGAGCCAGGTCACCGTCTCGTCGGTTCTGCGCGACCTCGTCTCCTCCTCGGGCCTGCGCGCGACGGGGGACAGCGTCGGGGCGTCGACCGCTGTGTCGCTCGACTACCTCCTGCAGCTGGACACCGACCTCGGTCTGCTCGGCGAGCTCGCACGTCGGGGAGGAGCGGACTGGTGGGTGGACGGGACGACGCTGTGCTTCGGGAAGCCCGACGAGCTCACGGCCAGGCGCGCGACCGTGAAGCTGACGCTCGGCGACGGCCTCCTGTCGTTCTCTGCCCGCGCGCTGCCCGTGCCCGAGAAGGTCTCGGTGATCGGATGGGACCCGGCCAAGCAGCAGACGGTCACAGGCGTGGCGACGTCCGCGTCCGACGGGGTCCTGCCCAGCTCGCAGCTGGCCGGCAAGGCGCACCCGAGCGCGAGCTTCGTGGCGGCAGCTCTCGGCGCGCGAAGCGCCGAGGAGGCGAGCACCCTCAGTCAGGCGCTCTTCGACCTGCGGGCTGCTGCGGCCGTCGAGGCGACCGGCTCCGCTGCCGGCGACGGCGCCATCGCTCCTGGTGGGCGGGTCACAGTCAGCGGCGCCGGCCCGCTCAGCGGCGAGTACCCGCTCAGCGCGGTCGAGCACCTCTACCGCCCGCGCCGCGGCTTCGTCACCCGCTTCTGGAGCGGGGACCGGCGCCCTGCCGGGCTCGTCGAGGACTCGCCGAGAGGGGGCAGCTCGAGCGTCAGGGGCTCGATCGTCGGCCATCACGGCGTCACGGCGGGGATCGTGACGAACATCAACGACCCGACACGGCAGGGTCGCGTGAAGGTCCTCTTCGCGGGGATGAGCAGGGCGCAGGAGAGCGCGTGGGCGAGGATCGTGGCGACGGGCGGGGGCGCCGCACGCGGCAACGTGTTCATCCCCGAAGTCGGCGACGAGGTCCTCGTGGCGTTCGAGGAAGGCGACACCCGCGTGCCCGTCGTGCTCGGGGGCCTCTACGGGTCGAAGTCGACGATCCCGCCGCCCGAGGTCGCCGACGGCAAGGTGCAGAAGCGCGAGCTGGTGTCGCGCCTCGGCCACACGCTCCGGTTCCTCGACGGCACGTCCACAGACCAGAAGGCCATCGAGCTGGTGCTGGCCGGCGGGCTGAACGCGGTCCACCTGGGGGCCGACAAGACGACGGTGACGGTCCAGCAGGGCAAGGCGCTCAGCATCACGGTGGGCTCGACGGTCATCACAGTCGCGCAGGGCACCGGAGAGGTGTCGATCAAGGCGCCGTCGATCAGCCTGCAGGCCGACCAGCAGATCCAGCTGCAGGCGCCCACGGTCACGGTCAGCGCCGACGCGAGCCTCGAGCTGAAGAGCCAGACGTCTGCGACCCTCCAGGGCCTCACGGTGGAGCTGCAGGCCGAGGCAAGCATGCAGGTGACCGGCACCCCGGTCATGGTCAACGGTTGACGCCCGTGTCCTCTCCCGAGCACCTGCCCGCCAACCGAGCGCACGCCGGGGAGCTCGACCCGTCGTTCGTCGGGCGCGGCATCCGCTTCCCCCTCGCCGTCGACGCCAGAGGCTCCCTCTCGCTCGCCGACGCGGGGGAGGGCACGGACAGCGCGATCCGGGTGATCCTCTCGACGGCTCCGGGCGAGCGGGTGATGCGCCCGGGCTTCGGCTGCCGCATCTGGGAGCTCCTCTTCGAACCGGTGAACGCCAACACCTTGGGGCTCATGGGCGAGGCCGTGCGCCAGGCGCTCGCCCAGTGGGAGCCGCGCGTCGAGGTGGAGGACGTGGCGGTGGTCCCCGACGACGACGACCAGGCGCTCGTGCGCATCCACGTGACCTACCGGATGCGCGCCACCAACGACCGGCGCAACCTCGTCTACCCGTTCTACGTCATCCCGCGCGAGGCCGCGGACGCCACAGCGCGCGCGGCGACCGACCGACCCGACAGAGAGCAGGCCTGATGCCCCTTCCCGCACCCGAGCTCGACGACCGCCGGTTCCAGGACATCGTCGACGAGACCAAGCGGCTCATCCCCCGCTACTGCCCCGAGTGGACCAACCACAACCTCTCGGACCCCGGCGTCGCCTTGATCGAGCTGTTCGCCTGGATGAGCGAGATGGTGCTCTTCCGGCTGAACCAGGTGCCGGACCGGCTGTACACGAAGTTCCTCGACCTCGTCGGCATCCAGCCGTTCCCCCCGTCGGTGGCGCGTGCGGACCTCACCTTCTGGCTCTCGACCGTCCGTGACCAGCCTGTGGTCGTGCCCGCCGGCACGGTCGTCGCCACGGCCGGCGACGCGGCAGGCGGCGAGAGCGTCGCCTTCACCACTGTCGAGGACCTGGTCATCGCGCCCTTGGAGCCCACGGCCGCGAAGACCGCCGTGGCCGCGGCCGAGGAGCGCTACACCGACGTCTGGGACGACCTGCGCTTCGAGGGGAGCGACGTCGTGTGCTTCGCCTCCGAGCCGCCGGCACCCGGAGACGCCTTCTACGTCGGCTTCGACGGCAGCCTCGCCGGAGCGATGCTGCGCCTCTCGGTCTCTGCGGAGATCCAGGGCATCGGTGTCGACCCGCTCGACCCGCCTCTCGCCTGGGAGGCGTGGACCGGAGAGACGTGGGCGAGCCTCCCGGTGCGCTCCGACACCACCGGCGGTCTCAACCGCGACGGGGAGGTCGAGCTGCGCCTGCCCCGGCGCTCGGCGCCGATCACGCTGGGAGGGACGAGGGCGCACTGGGTGCGCGTCCGGCTCGTGGCGCCACGCGAAGGCCAGGCCGGCTACCGCGCCTCGCCGCGCATCCGGAGCCTGCGCGCCGACGTCCTCGGGGGGACGGTCGCAGCGGAGCACGCCGTGGTCGTCGGTCCCGAGCACCTCGGCAGGAGCGATGGCAGCCCCTCGCAGACCTTCACCCTCAGCCGCACCCCGGTCCTCGCCCGCCGTGAAGGCGAGCAGGTGCGGGTGGTGGCCGCCGGGCGGTCGGAGACCTGGAGCGAGGTGCCCGACTTCACCACCTCGGGACCCGCCGACCGCCACTACACGATCGACGACAGCTCGGGGACGCTCTCGTTCGGCCCGGCGGTCCGCTACGCGGACGGCTCGGTGCGCCAGCACGGGGCCATCCCCCCCGACGGCGCGGACATCGTCATCGACCGCTACCGCCAGGGCGGAGGGGCGGCCGGCAACGTCGGCGCCGGGACGCTGTCGGTGCTGCGCACGACGATCGCCTACGTCGACCGCGTGAGCAACCTGGAGCCCGCGATCGGCGGGGTGGACGCCGAGACCCCGGCGAACGCGAAGGTCCGTGGCCCGCTCACCCTGCGCACCGGCCGGCGGGCCGTCACCGTGCGCGACTTCGAGCGCCTCACGATGGAGGCCTCCTCGGAGGTGGCCCGTGTCAAGTGCCTCGTCCCGCGCCGAACGGGCGAGCCGGTGCGTCTGCTCGTCGTGCCGAGGCTCACCTCGCGTCCCGAAGAGCGCGAGCTCGACGACTTCGCGCTCTCGGACCCCCTCGTGGACGCGATCACCGCCCACCTGGACCCGCGCCGGCTGCTCGGCACGACGGTGGACATCGGCACCCCCTTCTACCAGGGGATCTCCGTGGCTGCGCTCGTCCAGGCGCTCCCCGGGCGCCCCGCCGCGCTCGTCCGACAGCGCGCGCTCGACCTCCTCTACCGCTACCTCGACCCGCTCGTGGGGGGCAACACCGAGGACGGCTGGCCGTTCGACGCGGACCTGAACGCCTCCATGCTCGCCGAGCTGCTCCAGGCGGTCGAAGGCGTCGAACGGGTGGAGGAGGTGCTCGTCTTCGAGTACGACCTGCGCACGGGCGCCCGGCACGGGGCGGGAAGGGAGCTGGTGCACCTCGACCGCGAGTCGCTCTTCCTCTCCGCCCGCCACCAGGTGGTGGTCCGATGA
>JAEHJW020001815.1_pt1 | contig 13337 bp, 18 predicted proteins | sample 9271431 | NCBI WGS metagenome assembly JAEHJW02
TTCCCTTGATCTTCTTCACTGCGACGGGCAGCGGTTTGCGCCCTGCGCCGTCGCGTCTGCCGCCGGCGGCCATAAAAAATTCCTTTTGAATTTGCACGCGCAAAAATTTGGGCAGGCGCGCGGTCCTGCGCCGCGAGGTTGCAAGGATTTGACCCCCCTACCGGTCGCTCGCATTGCCGAAGCCGCCGTCCTCGCGCGCCGTCTTGGCGTCGTGGCAGGGCTTGCACAGCCCCTGCCAGTTGCGCTCGTCCCAAAAGATCGTCCTGTTCCCCTTGTGCGGCCGGATGTGATCGACGACCGAGGCGGCGACCGTCCTGCCCTGGCGCCGGCACTCGGCGCACAGCGGATGCCGGCTCAAGTACAAGGCACGCGCTTTGCGCCAGCGGGTGTCGTAGCCGCGCGACGCTGCCGATCCCCGGCGTTCGTCCTGCTGCTGGCGAATCGATCGCAGATGCTTGTCGCAGTACCCCGGTGCAGCGAGCAGCGCCGGGCATCCCGGGTAACGGCACGGGGTCGGAGCAGCGGTCGGCATCGAATCTTTATCGGCGACGAATCGCGATGAAACGCTTGGCTTCTCGTTCGAACAGCGCGTTCATGTCTACACCATCAACCACCCAGCAGGAGCGCCAAATGACCTACACCACGCAGCAATTCACGATCGACGAACTCGGCTTCATCCAGACCGCGCTGGCCAAGGTTCTCGCCGCCGCAGCCCGTGGCGAGATCGACCTCAACCGGCTCGCCCGCGAGGAACTCGCCGCGCGCGGTCTCGACGATCAAGGCGTCTGGGTCGGATTCGATCGCGCCAAGCAGATCCACAACGCCTAACCATCCGGAGATCACCATGACCATCCAACTCACACCCGCCCAGCACGCCATCCTTGCCTATGCCCTCGAGCACACCGACGGCAAGATCGTCTGGTTTCCCGACAACATCAAAGGCGGCGCCCGCAAGAAGGTGCTCGACGGCCTGTTCAATCGCGCCCTGATCACCACGGATGGCGCCGACTGGTTCGTCGCCGCCGAGGGCTATGACGCGATGGGTCGCGCCCGTCCCTCACCGGCGCCTCTGGAGGCGGACCCCGAGATCGAGGCCGCCGTGGCGGCAGCCGAGGCGACCTGGGTGCAAGAAAGGGCTGGTGCCGAACCGCGTACCCGCAACAACAGCAAGCAGGCCCAAGTGATCGCCATGCTCAAGCGTCCCGAGGGCGCCACGATCGCGCAGATCTGTGCGGCCACCGGTTGGCAGGCCCATACGGTGCGCGGCACATTCGCCGGCGCCTTCAAGAAAAAGCTCGGACTTGCGATCACCTCGAGCAAGGAATCGGGAGCCGAGCGCATCTACAAGATCGTCGCCTGATCGGAGATCGCAAGATCCCCGAATTTCGCGCCGTCACCGGCGCGTTTCGCTTCCCGGCCGGTGAATTCCTGCCAGCGCCGCACGATCACATCCACATACTTGGGATCGAGTTCGATCAGCCGCGCCCGACGGCCGGATTTCTCGCAGGCGATCAAGGTGGATCCGGAACCGCCGAAGGGGTCGAGCACGATATCGCGCGTCTTGCTGCTGTTGCGCACGGCGCGCTCCACGAGTTCGACCGGTTTCATGGTCGGATGCAGATCGTTCTTGGCAGGCTTCTTGACCTGCCACACATCGCCCTGATCGCGGGCGCCGCACCAGTAGTGGTCAGTACCATCGCGCCAGCCGTAGAGGATCGGCTCGTACTGACGCTGGTAGTCGGCGCGACCCAGCGTAAACGTGTTCTTGGCCCAGATGATGAAGGTCGACCACTTGCCGCCGGCGGACCGGAAGGCCGATTGCAAGGTGTCGAGTTCGGAGGAACTCATGGCGATGTACACCGCGCCCTTGGTCACCGCCAGGATGTTCCGGCAGGCATCCGTCAGGAAGGCGCCGAAGTCGGCACCCAGGTTGTCGTTCAGGATCGGACGGTTCTTGCCGCGCAGCTTGTCCTTGGCCGTATTGGCGTAGTTCACGTTGTAGGGCGGATCGGTGAAGGCCATGTCGGGCAATTCGTCGCCCAGCAGCGCCGTGTAGTCGGCAGCCCGGGTGGCGTCGCCGCACAGCAGATTGTGCTCGCCCAGCAGCCAGAGATCCCCGGTCCTGGAGATGGGCGTCTCCGGCACATCGGGCACGGCATCGTCATCCGTGAGCCCATCCTTGGTTGGCTCGTCGCCCGCGATCAATGCCTCCCACTCCTCGGCGGAGAATCCGGTCAATCCGAGGTCGAAACCGGCATGGTTCAGTTCGACCAGTTCGAGGCCCAACAACTCCTCGTCCCATGCCGCGTTTTCGCCGATCTTGTTGTCGGCCAGGATCAGTGCGCGGCGCTGGGTATCGGTGAGATGCGTCATCGGCACCACCGGCACCTCGGCAAGCCCAAGCTTTCGCGCAGCAAGCAGCCGACCGTGGCCGGCGATCACGTTGTTACTCCCGTCGACCAGGATCGGTGCGCCCCAGCCGAATTCGCGGATGCTGGCGGCGATCTGGGCGACCTGGGCATCCGAATGCTGCTTGGCGTTGCGAATGTAAGGGATCAGGACGTCGACGGGGCGCATCTCGATCCGAATGCCGGCCGCCGGATGGCGCAACTCAGTCATGGCACGTCTCCGGAACCTGGCGTTCGGCGGCAACCTCCTCGAACGACTGTCCGGTCGCGGCCAGGGTCACGGCGACATCGGGATGGTTCTGCCGGAAGCGACGGATTGCCACGTCGACATACTCGGGAGCGATCTCCACCGCCCGGCAGCGTCGACCGGTGCGCTCGGCCGCGAGAATCGATGTGCCGGAACCGTTGAACGGCTCGAACACCACGTCGCCCGGATCAGAGAAGGCCGCCATGACGTGCTCGGGGAGTGCCACCGGAAACACCGCCGGATGGTCGATGCCATCACCGATCTTGCCCTTGTGCCGCATGATGCGGATCACGCTGTCGGGAATGCGCGTGTCCTGGGTCGGTTCGCCGGCATGGGACCAGCCGCCGACCTCGCCGTCCTTCTTGCGCATCGCGGTGGAGGAACCGTCGGCGCGCAGGTGGGAATCCTCCCCGGCATGCTTGCACGGCACGATCTTGTTCGGGCGCCTCGCCTCGCGATTGAAGTGGAAGATGAACTCGAAGCTGGGCGCGAGCCGACCGTTCCAGTCACCGGGCATGCCCGGTCCCTGATCCCAGACGTACCAGGCGAAGCGCCGCCAGCCCTGCGTGCGCATCCACGACAGCCAGCCGTCCCAATACGGGATGACTTCGTTGTCGCGGTGGATGAGGCCGAGGTTGACCAGCACCTGGCCGTCGCCCGCCATGGGCAAGCGGGCGAATACGCCCTGCATGAGGTCGTTCCAATCGGCGATGCTCCGGGTGTAGTCGCGCTGGCTGCCGTAGGGCGGCGAGGTGAAGCACAGCGCCGCCCGATCGCCAGCCATCAGATCCGATACCACTTTCGGGTCGGCCGCATCACCGCAGATCAGGCGGTGCTGGTCCAGATGCCAGATGTCACCGATCCGGGATACCGGCGAAACGGGAGCTTCCGGGATTTCCTCGGCCGGCTCGGCGGAGGTCGCAACCGTTTTCTCGCCAGCCCCGGCGAGCAGGGACTCGATCTCGCCGACATCGAAGCCGGTGAGGTCGAGATCAAACCCGGCAGATTCCAGATCGGCCAGTTCCAGGGCAAGTAGTTCCTGATCCCAGCCGGCCCGCTCGGTCAGTTTGTTCTCCGCCAGGATGAAGGCACGCTTCTGCGTCTCGGTCAGGTGCGCGAGTTCGATGACCGGCAGTTGCGTCATCTCGAGCTTGCGCGCGGCGAGGATCCGGCCGTGGCCGGCGATGACGCCGCGTTGGCCATCGACCAGGATCGGGTTGTTGAAGCCGAACTCCCAGATGCTGGCTGCAATGCCCGCGATCTGTTCCTCGCTGTGCGTACGCGCATTGCGAACGTAAGGGATCAGCGACTCGATCGGGCGGTAGTCGATGGAAAGCTCGGGCATGGGTTCCGGAAAATGAAAAACCCGCCGACGGAAAACCGTGGGCGGGCTAGTGATATGTGCTGAGCGGGCGATTGCGAGCCCTGCATGCCTGGGTTTGCAGTCCGGCGCTAAAAAAAGCGCCGCGCTCGCGCGCCGCCGCATTGCCTTCTGGCTAGGAATGACCCGTTGCGACAGGTCGTGGCCTATACGGGCCAGAAACGACGAAGGCCACCGATCGCTCTGTGGCCCTCACGCACCCAATGCTCGCAAGACTAGTCGTAATACTAGCAAAAAAACCTCAGGATGTTGCACGCCAAAAAGTGGCCGAAATCCGTACCGTTACTCAGGATTCCGAACGGCTTCGCAAAGGTGCTCAACTTCACGCAACGTCAGTAGCGGTTGACGGCACCTCCATGTTTCTTTGCCGTCCGCAGTTGCTCGGCGACGATCTCCAGGGCCTTCTGCCAACGACGCCAGGCGGTCGTCCGGTCACAGGCAAAACGGCAACAGATCTCCTTCCATGGGTACCGTTGCGCCCGCATCCAAACGAGGTGACGCTGCTCCTCTTCGAGCCACTGCACCCACTGCATGGTCTCCAGCATCCGGTCGACCGCCGCAGGGTCGGGCGGATAGTAGCGGGGCGACGGCTCCTCGCCCAGGTTCTCCCACGGCATCCGCACGATGGTGGGCCAGCAATTGAAGTAGCCCTGCACCCGCACAGGAGGCAGGCGGTGGGCGGTACGTGCCGCTTCGATGAACCGGTCGGCTACGGTCTCGATCGTCCACTCAGCCATGGCGAGATCCATTCTCACCATAGAGGCGATCGCCGATGCGACGCAGCAGTTCACGCTCGACCCAGTCCAGCCGCCCGTCGTCGAGCGACACGACCAGGATGCCCTGGTCGCGCCAGCCGTCGCGTTTGATGGCATCGACGTCCGGGCGAGTCGGTTGCAGGCGCCCGAGGGGGCAACGATAGTGGGGGCTGGGCGCGTTCATGCCGGCACCTCCTGCGTCGCGATGGCCCACATCAGCAGCGCCAGGGCGTCGGCCTCGTTGTCATCGACGGGGCGGAAGCCTTTGGCCCGCATCGCGCTGATCATCTCGTCCTTGCCGGCGTTGCCCTTGCCGGTGGCGTGCTTCTTGATCGTACCCACCGGCACGCCCTGGTACGGGATGCCGTGGTGTTCGCACCAGGCGGTGAGCTGTGCCATGAAGCCTCCGTAGGCATGCGCCGCATCGACACCGGCGTGGCGGCGGACCTCCTCGAAGTACACCGCATCCAGACCGTCTGCCGATTGCTTGACCTCGGTGAGCCAGCGCTTGAAGCGCAGGTAGCGCATGCCGCCGCCCTCGAAGCGCTGGGGCTTGAAAGACTCCGAGCCGCTGGTGATGGAGCCGTCGCGCCCGAGCAGCGCCCAGCCGGTTCGTGTGCCGAGGTCGAGGCTCAGGATGGCCGTGCCCGGTCCCCGATTCCGACCGTCGATGCCGGGCAGGCCCCTTCGGGTCGGGGGAGAGGACACGAGGTGTTCCTCTCCCCCCGAAGGGGGGAGGGAGTTTTCGCCAACTTGGAAATCGCCGCAAACCCAGCAACCACGCGGGTTTTGCGAAGTTGGCAAGTTGGCATCGTTGCCAACTTGCCAATCTGCCGACAACTCCGTAACGCGTTGATCAGTATGGGATTCAAGTTGGCAGGCGTTTGCCAATTTGCCAACGTCTCTGAAAATCGGGGGGAAGTTGGCAACGGTTTTGCCAACTTGTCGGTACGTGTTCATGCGGGCTCCTGAGTATCATCGAGGTCGTCTTGGTAAACCCACACCTCGGGGTTCTCGACCGGCAGCGCGGCCCCCGATTGCGGGCATTTGAAGTGGGTGGGCAGCACCGGCAGTTCGCGCAGCGTCACTTCGCCGGTGTCCGGATCGGGCTCGCCTGCCGGCAGACGCAGCACCATGCCTTCGACGCACAGGTAGCCGAACTTGGTGCGGGCGGGCGGCAGGCCGTAGTCCTGCGCGTTGCGGAAGTACTTGATGTAGCCCTGGGTCGAGAGTGCGGAGAGGCGCTGGCGGATGGTGCGCTCGCCGCCGAGCCCCGCCTTGCCCTCGAAGCTTTCCGCGAACTGGTTGGCTGTGTAGCAGCGCCCCTGGGCCGCCTCGTCGAACAGGATCTGCAGGATGGCGTCGCGCTTGCGCCGCCGCTCCGAATCGAGGCGCTCGCCGTAGTCCCTCATCACCAGCCGCTCGTTGGCATCCACCTCGCGCCACTCGCCGTGGATCTTGTCCACGTGCATCGACGGGATGGCCGCGCCGTTGCGCAGCTCGAAGATCAGCTGGCGCGTGGTGCGCGTCTCGTCGGGACGAAACAGCAGCATGCCGGTGGTGTAGTAGCCCCGCAGACTGCCGGCACCCGCCAAGGCCTGGAACGGGTCCTCCTCGAACTGCTTCTTGCCGAGCTTCTTGGTGTGGTGGGCGAGGATGACTCCGGCGTCCGGGTTCACTGCCTGGCGAATGCGCTCCACCCGCTGCGACAGGAAGAACAGCATCGCGCCGTTGTCGTTCTCGCCCCCTGCGTCGCCGCCGTCGAACACATTGCGGATCGGATCGATGGCGATGATGTCGGGCGGCTCGCCGACGAAGGCGTTCGCGATCGCCGGGATCACCTGCGCCAGACCCGCGTCATCAAGCACCAGGCGCAATTGGGGGGTGGCGACGAAGTTGGCGCGTGCCGAACCCAGGCGACTGGGCGGCAGGCGTATCTCCTTCACGCGCTCGCGCAGGTAGTGGTACTGAACCTCGGCCTGCAGGTAGAACACGCGTAGCGGACGCGGCGGCGTCATGGCGAGGAAGGTCGCGCCCGCCGCCATGTGCGTGAGCCAGGCCAGCAGGAAATCGCTTTTGCCCACCTTGGGCGCGCCGCCGAAGACCAGCAGGCCGCCGGGCGTGAGCACGCGCGGTGCGACGAGATCCGGCGGCAGCGGCGAGTCGTCGTCCAGCAGCATGCCCAGGGTGAAGGTCGGGAGCACCGGCGCCGCGGCCTTGACGACCCTGCGCTCGCCGCCGCGAATGAACGCGGCGCAGTCGAAGCCTTCGGCCACGGCGTCGGCTGCATCCCACTTGTCGGGCTTGTCGGTGAGCGGCACGAGGATGGCGACCGACGCCGCGCCCGCCGTCACGCAGGCACGGGCGGCGTTCTCCGCGTAGTGCCAGCCCGGGGCGTCACGGTCCGGCCAGATGATCACGTGCTTGCCGGAGAGCGGCGTCCAGTCGGTCTTCTCTACCGGCGCCCGGGCGCCGTTCATCGCGGTGGTGGCCGCAATGCCACAGGCGATCAGCGCATCGGCGCATTTCTCGCCCTCGACCAGCACCACGTCCTGCAACTTTGAGATTGCCGGCAGGTTGTAGATCGGACGCGGATCGGGCGCCCGCCACATCCGGGCGCGCACGTCCCACGGGCGGTACTCCTTGCCGGTGGGCGGGTCGTAGCGGTAGACGCAGGCGATGAGCCGGCCGTCCGCCGTGAGGTAGTCCCACTTCGCGGTGTAAGGGCCGAGATCGTCGATCGCGGCGCTGCGGACATCCCTTGGCTTCGGCCCACGACCGATGGGTGGCGCGAGCCCGAGCCATCGGCGGATCTCGTCCGCGAGCCGGGGAAAGTCGTGCCGCGCGCAAAGGCCGCGCGAGCACGCCCACAGATCGATGACGTCACCGCCTTCGTCGGAGGCGAAGTCCTTCCACAGACCGCGCCGCTCGCCCTCGAGTTCGACCACCAGGCTCTTGCCCCGGTTGCCGTCGACGTCGCCGACATAGAATTTGCCGCTGCGGATGCGGCCCTGCGGGAACAGGTAGAGCAAGACCGCCTCCAGGCGATCGAGCAGACCCCTGCGCAGTGCATCGGTATCGGATGACGCATGCGTCTCCTGATCAGATGCGTCGTTGTAATCGAGCCAGACGATGTTTTCCGCCATCAAGCCGGTCTCCAGCAGCGGTCCTGCCACGGACACGACTTGCACTCGAAGTGGGTCGGCGTGGTGGCGTGCCGGGGCAGCAGCTCGCCGGCCTCGGTGGCGGCGATGACGCGCACGGCCCGATCCGACATGCGCTGCGCGAGCCCGCCGTCGAACGGCACGAGCTCGAACCAGATCTCCTCGCTGTCCTTGTTGATGGCGGTGAACAGCGCGGGATTGCTCACGATGCCCGGAACGGCGCTTTCCATGTAGGCCTGGTAGACGGTGATCTGGGCGGCATAGACGGGTTTCACCCGCGCTACCCCGTGCTTGACGGTCTCGCGCCAGGACCTGTCGTTCATCGTCTTGCATTCCCACAGCGCGGGGTAGGCAAGATCGATCGCGCCGGGGCCGGCGGCCAGGATGCCGTCGACATGCCCCTGGATGCGGCCGGAGGCTGCAGAGAAGCCGAACTGCCCGCCGTCGGCCTTGCGCGTGTAGAGCTCGAAGCCGGCCAGGCGCAGCCAGCGGATCGCCAGCTCCTCGAGGGCATGCCCGACCTCGAACACGCGCAGCACCCGCCCGGGTAGCTCGCGGCCGGGATCGACCGGGGCCTGGGCGTATTCGTACTGCAGGGCGCGCTCGCAGGCGACGCCGAGCCGTGACGCGCCGAGATAACGGCGCCGCGTTTGCGAGACACGTTCACGCGCCAGCGCCTCGTCGATGAAGGCGCCGATGCGTTCGTGGAACTTGGGACGGCTGTTGTAGTCGAGCATGGCCACCCCTCAGAAAGGCACGTCGTCGGGCGTGAGCTCACGCAGGTTGTCGAAGTAGGCGGTGAGCACCACGTCGACCAGTTGCAGGACCTCTGCGCGGCTATAGGCCGAGAGCGGCCGGTCCATGCCGAATGGTGGCGACGTATTCGCCGAGGTGGGGCAGCACGGCCTCCATCGCGGCCTTCTCGTTATGGGTGGGATCGATCACGATTCCGTCTCCCGCTTTCAGTCGTTGCAGATGGATGTCCATGCAGCGCATCGAGCAGAAGCGCTTGAACAGTCGCTTGCCGTCCGGCGTGCGTGGGCCGTTCCTCGGCGATACCCAGCAGAAGCCGCGTCCTTCTCGTCCGCAGATCGCGCATATCACGCCGCCCTCTGGTGCTCGTCGTTGGCCGCCAGCACCAGGCGCTGGATCGACGACTTGTTGAACTGGAACGCCAACAAGGCCGATGCCTGATAGCGGGTCATCCCTAAGTCCGCACGCATCTGCTCGGGGAGGTAGCGCAGTTGCTTGTCGGTCGGCGGCTCGTTCAACCAACGTCGGGTTTTGTGGGCGGAGTCGGCGGACTCGTGGTCGTTGAGCCAGTCGTCGGCCTTGGCCATGCACACCGTGCGCTCGCCGACGGCCAACAGGTGCGGTCTCAAGTCCTTGCCGCCTCCCACGGCATACCAACGGCCATTGAGGAAGAACACACCGCCCCAGGCATTGAAGCCGGTCGCCATCAGTGCGTCGTCGCAGCCGAACAGATCGCACCAGCGGAAGTTGGAACGTTTGAGCAGGTCGATCTCGGTCATCACGAAATCGGCTAGTGCGTCATCTTCCTCGGTGGTCTCGTTCTCCCAGACGAATCCGCAGAGTGGGCATTCGCGGCAGCCGAGCGGGACGGTTGCGTCACAGGACGGGCAGTCCTTGGTTGGCGCTTCCCCGTGATGCTGGTGCCCGTCGAGGTTGACGTCCTGCTCCAAGGAGCCGTGCATCAAGGTGGCGGTGCCGAAGTCCAGGACCACGCAGTCGGTCTTGATGACGCCGGGATGCTCGATAGGATCGATGGTGCGCAGGCCGCGCCCGATCATCTGGGTCAGCGTCGACTTGTGCGAGCTGGGTCGCAGCAGAACGACACACGACGTGGGCGTGAAGTCGTAGCCCTCCGTGAGCACGGCCACATTGACAACCACCTGTGCGGCACCGGATTCGTACTCGGCAAGGCGCGCCTTGCGCTCGGCGTCCGACAGCTCGCCGTGCACGATCACGGCAGATACCCCGGCATCGTGAAATGCCTGGCGCACGCACTCGGCATGGGCAACAGTCGAGCAGAACACGATCGTCTTGCGGTCGCCGGCCTTCTCGCGCCAATGACGGATCACAGCATCGGTGATGGGCGTCTTGTTGAGAATCGCCTCGACTTCCGTCATATCGAAGTCGGCGGCCGTGCGCCGGACGCGCGTCAGCTGCTCCTGCGCGCCGACGTCGATGACGAACGTGCGTGGCGGCACGAGGTGGCCGGACGCGATCAGCTCGCCGAGCGTGATTTGGTCCGCGACGTTACTGAAGACCTCCCGCAGCCCCTTGCCATCGCTGCGGGTAGGCGTCGCGGTCACACCGAAGATCTGAGTGCGCGGATTCTTCTCCAGCACCCGGTCGATTACACGACGGTAGGACGAAGATGCCGCGTGGTGCGCTTCGTCGATCACGAGCAGATCAATGGTCGGCATCGCAGCGAGATGGTTGTCACGCGACAGCGTTTGCACCATCGCGAACGTGGCACGTCCAGACCACGATTTATCCTTGGCATCGAACACGGAGGTGCTGACGCCAGGATTTACCCGTGCGAACTTGGTCAGGTTCTGGCCGGTCAGTTCATCGCGGTGGGCGAGGATGCAGGCTTTGGCTTCTGGCTCGGCCAACAGGCTGCCGGCCACCGCCGACAGCATGATGGTCTTGCCCGACCCGGTTGGGCCAACAGACAGGGTGTTGCCGTGTTGGGCGAGAGCCGCCAGGGAGCGCTCGACCAACATGGCTTGGCGGGGGCGAAGCATCATGGCGGCGTCCCCCTTACTGTGCCCAGCTCGGGCGACCCGGCACGGAGGCACGGCCCGTGGCCTTGGCATACGCATTCGACCCATTGGCGGCCCCTGACACCGCAGGCTTTGCGGCCCCGCCCATGAGGGCTGCGTAGTCCTTGTGGTCGGGCGTGATCGCGGACTTGATGACGCTCTTGTCCTGCCCGTTCTGGTCTTTCTCCCAGTCGACCTTGCCGAGGAACTCGATGCCGTCGAGGTCGGCAAAACCGCTGATGCGGCGCGCGTTCTGCGCGGCAGGACTGTTGTCGCCGGGGTGAACGCCGCGTGCGGAGTTCAGGATCGCCTTGATGAACGTGCGGCCCATGTTGGCCCACTCGGGGCCCTTCGGGCTGTGCAGGCCGATCAGCGACCACATCTTGCGACGGGCGAACTCGCCCTCCATCACTATGAACTCGCAGTTCAGGTACACCGAGCCGGTGTTGTCGTTGCGAGTGGTGTAGCCCCCGGTCCATCCCTGCGACGGATCATCGAAGCCGCCTGGCTTGATAGTCATGCGGACGCGCACCAGCGTGCCCTTGGGAATCAGGTCGAAAGAGGTCTGTTCGGAAGCGGAATTGAAATCGAAATAGGTCATGATCAGGACTCCTGGGTGGAAGTGGATTCGGTGTTAGGGGCAGGCGCGGCAGCTGGCGCGTGGTGCGCGAGATCGAGTCGCTCGGTGGCGGGCCTGGCAGGGCCGGCGATCTTTTCCATCAGGCGGCCGAGGTGCGGTTCCTCGATCGGATCGAGCCGCCCGGAGCGGTCCTTGGCTGGGTAACCCCATGCATTCAGCGTGTGACAGACGAAGGCGCGGTAACTGACGCCGTCATCGGCCTTCAGCTCGGCCAAGGTGACGACCTCATCGACGATGCCTGGCAGTTCCAGACCGGTCTTGGAGCCGTCGATCTGCAGCGAGAACACCCGGCGATTGAAATCGTCGAGGCGCTCGTCGAGGATGCCGACGAACCACACGTTCTTGCCGCGCGTGTGCTGTAGGTGGGTCAGCCAGCCAATCATTTCCTGGCCCATCAACCCATACGCACCCCGGCTATCGGGTTTGCCGGTCTTCTCGGAGTAGGCCTGGGGCTGGCCTTTGCACCATTGCAGGCAGAGGCGTCCGGCCACGGTTATGGAGTCGACGAACACGGTGTCGTACTTGTCGAGCACCGCCGGGGCACCGAAGCGCGCGCACACGGCATCGAAGTGAGCCTGGCTGAACGGCTGGTCGTCGCGCAGCGCCGGGTTCGGTCCGCCGATGTACACCGCGAAGTCACGGCACTCCTGCCAGGTGCGCGGGCGGATGGTGTCGCCGGCCCAGCCTTCGACGGCCAGATCTCCGGCCTCGAGATCGAAGAACAACGTGGCCGTGGGTTTCAGCGTCCAGAGCTGTGACGTCTTGCCGATGCCACTCTTGCCGACGAGCACACCTTTCACACCACGGCGCTCAGCCAGGCGCTGGTCTGCAGTAATGATGGGGAGGCTCATTTGCCGTCCTCCTCATCGCTGATGCTGGCGAACGCGTCAGCGACGGTGGTCATGCCGAGTGCGCCACGCTTGCGAGCCATCTCGTACAGGTCGCGCAGACCGCCCAGACGGCGATGGATCAGACGGGATTCCGACTCCATGCCCTGGATCGCGAATGCCAGGTCATCGATGGTGGCGTCTTCGAGGCGGCGCACGACTTCGTCAGGGCGATTGCCGTCCAGCGCCGGGATGCGGATGCTTTCCGGCAGATCACGGAGATACAGTTCTGGCCGCTTGCGCAGCAGTTCGAGCAGCGTAGGTTTGTTTTTCATGGCGATTACTCCTGAAGCAGAGCGAGACGGAAGCCCGGCTTGCCGGTCTTGAGGGTGCGCGCCGGGGCGAAGGCGCTCTTGAGCGACTCGGGCCACGCGTTGAACTTGGTTTCCGAGATCCGATAGCTGATCTCCACGTACTCGGACGGGTCGTCACCGTTGGCAGCGATGCGCTGGGTGATCTCAGCGAGCCGCTTCTGGTGCCAGTCGACTTTCTTAGGCAGATCGGCGGTGACGCGCACGCGGCCATCGTCGAAATGCACGACACCGGTATCCTTGCCGGCGGTCAGGCGCAGGGCGTGCGCGCGGTCGGCGTACTTCAGTTCCAGTGCGCGCTCGAGGTGCTCGACGATGGCGCGAGCGGCCGAGAGCAGATCGGCAGCATCGTTCTTGAGCTGGAACAACGCCTCGCTGGCGAGTGCTGCAAGATCGCCTGCCGGTGTGGCCAGGACTTCTTCGGGGGATTTGCGGATCACAGCGCACCTCCTGCATTGACGCGTTCAGAGGTGCTCTTGCGCAGGCTCTCGGCCTCGTAGGCTTCGATGTCCTCGATGCGATACGCGACGCGGCCTTGCAGCTTCAGAAATACCGGGCCGATTCCCTCGGAACGCCAGCGCTCAAGCGTGGCTTCGCTGACTCCCCAGCGCTCGGCCAGTTGGCCTTGATTCAGATGTTTGACACTCACGATGCACTCCTTCTGGTTGTTGCGAATTCGTGAGGTCAGTTTCGAAGTCGGCCTGTGCGGGCGTCTGCCGCCGCCATGTACGGGCTGATGTACGGGCGCAGCT
>JAEHJW020007844.1_pt1 | contig 13336 bp, 19 predicted proteins | sample 9271431 | NCBI WGS metagenome assembly JAEHJW02
ATCTTTACAACAATTAAATCATCGTCAAACCAATCAGCTTGGTTATCAAAATGAATGTTTATTTGGTTGTCTCTCATTAAATGTCCTTTTCCTATTGACCTCTCTTCGTCTGTTCCGTGTGGCCATTTTTCCAAATCGTATCCACCAATCTTGAAATCCCAATTATCACCAGGGATAGTGTCCGGGGTTCTTCCCGTTAATGCACCCACACGGTGTCCTGCGTTTTTTAAAAGCACAATAAGTCTCTCAAAACACTCTGGGTCTTTCGTGTAGGTATCATCTATATCAATAGATATTTTCATTGCATCTCCTTAATCCATTGGTTGCTAATCCTATCCCAGCTAAAATCTTTAGCAAACTCTCTAGCTTTCTTACTTTCCTGTTCCCATAGCTTCTCGTCATCCATTAGCTTGAACAGGTTATCGAGCCATTGTTTTTTAACCTCGTAGTCATAGATAGCATCCCCGTCTTCAGCGTGAACTTTAAAACCAGACTGTACTGTCTCGGCTAGTGCACCATAGTCAGATGTGCAGGGTACAAGACCGTCATTTTGTGCGTCTAAGGCTGTGATACAAAAAATTTCAGAAAAATAGGTCGGGTATGCCCAAATCCCGCACTTTTCCCGAATTTGCTTTAGTTCTTCCTTACCTACTCGACCATGATGGGTAATGCCCGGCTGTTTCATCTGTGCAGATACCTTTTCTTTCCAGGCTTGGCGTTCTGGATTATCGGCATACCCCTTATCGAAAAGCTCCCAACCGTAACAAATGTCGAGGGTAGCATCGGGGTACTTCTCTTTAATTTTAGGCCAAAGAGATAGGAGGATATCTAAACCCCTGTCATACGAACTTCCGTAAAATAGTTTATGATTTCTTGGTGTTTCTTTCATATATCAATTCCGTTTCCGATTACTGCTGCTTTCTCGTCTGGTAATTGCGGTATCATCTTTCTGTGGTAATTACTCTTAAAGAACACCTTATCTACCTTTGCCATTCTTTCTGGAGTAAAATCTAGTTGACTGCAAACATCATGCATATCCAAAAATATCTTCTTGGCACTTTCTACCCTGTCTAAAAAGTAGGGGTGTCTCCATAAGATAAGGATGTTAAACTTATCTTTCCAGTTTATTGTGTAATAAGGCTTATAGGTAACACCGTCTATCTCTCCCTCATCTTCTCTGGGGTCGCAATAAACTGTAACTTTATACCCTTTCCTTACCCATCGCCTAGCCAACTCAATTACTGCTGTCTCAGAGCCACCTATGCCCTTAGAAAGGCTTTTGCCTGACCATTGCTCGAAATGGGGAGAACCAAAACTAGCAAAGTAAGCAATCTCGTTGTCAGCCCAAATCCTAGGCGGTGTTATCTCGTTGGCTAAGTGGTATGCAAATGCTTCCCTCCCAAGTTCAAGCGGCAGACTCGCAAGAAGAGAGGGAAGCCTATCTAAGTGTCCGTTGTCTTTCAACCACCTTGCGTATGAGAATACCCAGTTAGCGGCATCGTTTAGAAGCCTTGCATCTTTTAAGGTCTTTAACATACCGTCATCCGGTACTCCCATTAAGGTCTGTCTTATTTCAAGCCACTTAATTGCCTCATCTAGGTTTTGTTCTCTTATTGCTAGGTTATATGAGATAGAAGCCGCCATTACCTGAACTTCTAATGGGTTGCCTATTGTAGTCCTGGTAGTAGGCGGTGGCATTTTCATTGCAACAGATAACCAGTGTTTAGCCTCGTCTAACAGGTCTAGCTCGTAATATTCCCTTGCTATTAGTAAATACTGCATGTGCCTATTGCCAAACTGCTTTGAAGCCTCAAAATATGCGTCTCTTGCATCCCTATGCCTACCTTGTAAACAATAGAGATTACCTAAATATTCACAGGCAAAGCTCCTTTCTTCAGCCCAGCCTGACTTTTGCAGGTATTGTTTCAATAAATCCTCTATTTTTGCGTAATCTTCAGGCCTTTTGAGGTCATAGAGTGTCTTTGCAATATAAAATATGGTTCTAGGGTCATCTTTGCCCTGTTTTAACTCGTCTTCTCTTTGCAGTTCAAGTAGGGTTATATTTCTTTTCAGTGCCTCTTCTGCTCTTTCGGTATTTGTTAAGTGTATCCACCTGCAAAACCTACCCTCTTTTTCAGACAAGTCCCAGTTTGCCCATTTAGGCTCGTAATTCCCGTCAATAGGTACTGCTACTTCGTGTAATCTTGATACCCACTTAAAAACATTAGGCCTTAAAAGCCTTTCCCGTAAGTGGTCGATATTTAAAGAGGTAACATTGCCTTTTGCATCAACATTAACCGAGTACCAATAGGTGAAAAATACACCGTCTGCACCTAATTTTGCTGATTTCTCGGCACAAACCTTTAATTCTTCTCCATTTACAATTACATCATCTACGTCTGCCCATGACCAATAGTCGTATTTACCCTCTTTCTGCATTTCCGAGGCTAATTTGAATGATAGATTTCTTGCTTCTGCAAAGTGAGCAAACTTGCCATTATGATAAAGTTCCGGATTGGTATCTGGCGTTGCTCTTACAAACTGGCCTCCGTGCTTTTTAATTAAGGCTTTTAATCCCTCTGTTCTACCTGTTGTACCGTTAATACACACCGCAAGCCCGTCAAAAAACGGCATAAAAGAATCTAACATCCTCGTAGCCATTGGGAGTTCACTATCATCTTTTAAAATACAAGTTAAAAGTAATTTCATAGATTAGCTTTTGTTGCCCTTACTTCAGGGATTACAGATACAAGGCGTCTCACAAACTGTCTGTCATATTTCTGATTGGGGTACACTGCGTGGATGAGTTCGTGAAGCCTTTGGGGCATTTCAAGGGTGTGCTGTATCATTGCTGAACCCTCTTTAGAAATTCCCTTTTCTTTTTCGTTAGTTTTGAAGAATTTTACCGATTGATAGAGGTCGTTTGCCGCTTGTGGATAATAGCGGACAAAAAGGTCAAATAACATTCTTAGGACTTTAAGGTCTGCTTGGGTTTGTACAAAGCCGCTTGAACCTTTTGCTGCCTCAACTATTCTGTCAACCCTTATCACCAGTTCTGCAGGAAATGGTACATAATCTACTGTTAGCATTTCCTTTACTTTTTGTTTCTCTTTTTCGTCTGCTGTCATGTCTGCTGGGGAGTTTTACAGAGACTCCCCTAAACTCTTCTTCTCGAGAGAGAAGACACAATCACTAACCTGTGAGTGCGTAACCGTATCTTTTTACAGATGCTCTTTCTGCTAAAGATTCAAGCGTTCCTTCTCCAATGTAGTAACCTCTGTCATAATCACCAGTTGCTGGTAAATCATTCCACTTTGGTTCTCTACCCTTGAGCCATGCAACTTTGTACATGTCCTCGTTGAGTAAGTAAACGTGTGTTGAACCCGTAGCATTGATAACGTCTTTATGAGGTACGATTTTTACAGTTCCAGATGCTGATTCGTAGAAAGAAATATTGTTATATATTCTATCTTGCGATTCTGCATAAGGCTGTACCCTGGTCGTGAAGGTTGTGATTTTTCTCTTGATACCCATTGGGCACAAAAGTAATTTTCCGACAAACTCTGATCCTACTGCGTCCCAAGAGTTTTGTACTATATCTTCAAGTTCAGTTGTTGACATAGATGTACCCGAGTTTCTTGCCGTAAGGTTTGTTGAAATGACTCCGTTAATACCTGTCATTCCTCTTGCCGTACCGGAAGCTCCAGATGCTCTTGTTCCGTTGAGTAATGCAAATTCGAGGTCAGATTTGAACAATGTAAGTCCGACTTTCTTTTGGAAATCAAAAGGATTTCCCGGAAGTCCGACCCTGACTGCTTGTTCTGTTCCTGAAACTTTTACTTCTCTTCGGATAATTGCAGTTATGTTATTCGACCTTGTAGGTTGAGTGTGTGTTGGTTCTGTTGCTTCAGCCCCTTCAGCTACGAATGTGACTGAGGTTGGTCTTGAAGTATTGAAAACTAACCATTCATGTAAGGTGTTATTAGCAACCGATGTTCCCAAGTTTGTTGATAAATAATTATCGCTTGTTGGGGAAACATCTTTTAAAATGCTAAGTAAATCTTCTCGCCTACTTGTATCGTCATAAGAAAACAATGCCATATTTTATAAATTCACTCCTTTCGCTACTGAGATTTTTCTTGTCTTAGTCAGTAACAGACTAGGACTTGAGAATCCCAGCCGCACGTAGTCTCTCGTCTAGCGCAGGTGTAGGTCGTAGTGGGTTCTCACTGCGGGTTTGTTTTCTAAGCTCTTCGTAGTTGGCTAATGAATCTCTGGTCTCGCCTGTTCCAGTTTCTATGGGGCCTTGCTTGCGACTTTCTTGAGTTTGTTTATAATCGGCAACTGCTTCTTCCTTAACCTTATCCAGATTGACGGGTGAAGTAGTTAATTTATATCCTTTAGAGATATTTTTTGCTACTTCTAACAAGGACTGCTTCTTGCCCTCGTACATATTTCTCAAGAGTCTGTCCCTAACTAGCTCAAAGAACTGCGGATCGAAATCTTTTGTTCCTGGTTCTAGTTGAGGGAATACCGCATGGGCCTCTTTAACCTGTTGCGTTTCCTCCATTCGTGATAGCTTCTCTTCGACATTTGCTACCCTTTGAGTAGCTTCCGCTGCCCTCTGGTTAGCAATGTTTAGAGCCTGATTCACCCCGTTAATATCGACATTTCCATCCGCATCTACAAACTGGCTTGTAATCGAATCAACTTGCTGTTGGTTCAAAAACCCATAAGAGCTTGTATCAACCAAAGGTTGCGTCTCCGTCTGTTGTGGGTGGAAAGCATCGAATACTGAAGTTCCAAAATCTGAAGCCTGGCTAGGATTGGCTTTGGCTTCCGCCTCTGCTAATCTTGCTTTGAGCTTTTCGAATTGCTGGCGTGTCCTCTCCGTGACGCCTTCTGGAAGCGTTAGGTCATCTTCAACTCCTTGTTCAACGGGAGCTTGTTTTTCCTCAACTTCTTCAGTCTGTTTTTGGTCTGAGCTAGGCATTGGCTCTGGCTGGTTTTCTTCCTTTGTTTCTACACTTTGTTCTCCAGCCGTATCGGGTGTTGAGGTAGCCTGTGCTATCCTCTCTTCGATAGTTTGCCCTTGACGGTCGTCATTCATAAAGTTATTGCACCGAATCTTAAAGCAGTCGGAGCATAGCTGCTGACTTGCTATAAGTCTAATACAGATGTGTTAGGGGTTTGCAAGTACCTTGTTGAAGCTATCCCTGGGGCTGTTGTATGGCTTTCCAGAGTTGTCCTGTTGGGTCTAACCACCCGCTTGAACAATCCTTACAGCCAATGTCTGTTGCTGTTTTTCTGTAAAACCTGTGGGTATGGTAGTTATATGGTTTTTCTTCAAAAACAGTAGTTTCTGCATTAAATAGCTCTCTGTTTTCATCAAAGTATTCTTGTTTTAATGGAGGAAGTTTGTTATCAGCCACGGTATGCCTCTTTCTGTGCGTTCTTCTTGTCAATCGTATCTTTTACGCTTTCCTGTTGTTTAACAAAACTGATAATTTCTTTAATAGCGTCTGTTTTACCCCGTTGGTAGGTATAGTCAATCATTAGCTTTTCGTTATCCTGATAGTCCTTGGGGTTAGGCCATCCCCTGTCCGCTAAATTGAGGAGGAATGGGAGGAGGTACTTGTCCCATCCCTTGGTTGCCGCCATCTCCAACAGGAAGCTCGCCTGGTCTAATAACTCCCTGTCCTGTTGAGTTAATTCCTGGTTGTCCTGCTGATTGGAAGAGTCCTTCTGCATCTCGTTCTCCTGCGTCTGTTAAGATATTAACTAATAAGTCTTTAATCTTAAACGTTTCTCCTTGCTGTAATAATAACTGTTGTACTAAGGGGTTTGCAAGTATAAGCTCGTATGCTTTAGTTCTAGCGTCTTTTTGTGCTGCGTTTGCGCCACTTGTCATACTTCTTACATCAGGCACATAATCATATACCCCCTCAAAGTCGCCTCTTTCGACATAAAGGTCTGCTTCGTCCCTGTTTTCTTTTATGTCAAGTTTAGGCGTACCAAAACCAGAATTACCCGTATCAACCGGGCTTGTTGGTACTGCCAGGTCTTGCAGTGTCTGGTTTAACATATCGGGCGAGACTGCCTCTGGGTACTGCACAACAGTATCTGCAACTTCTTGTAATGCAAAGTCTGGTATGTCCTTATCCGCTAACTGCATTTGTTCAAAACTTTGGATATTATCTTTTCCTATAATCTTTAAGACAAAGTATTTCTTGTTTGGGTCGTCAAGCAAATACTGCTTGTTGTTTGATACCCACATCATCATAATATCTTTTAGAAACTCGGATAGGTAAACTTGGTTTGACTGGTCTCTATTGTTTTGCTGCGAAGCTAAGTCTCTCACCTCGGTTGCTGTTTTGTCTGCAAACTGGCCAACCGCATTAACTCCTAAAGATTGGTCTCCCATTGCGGTATTAAACTGAGCTACTATTGCCGGGAAAGCTGAATTAAAGGTAGATATAAAAGCCGTGTTGGGGCTATGCTCTTGTATTGCGTTGATGTCGTTAGTAACCCACCTTGCACCAGGCCCGTATTCTATTGTTTCAATTCTTACAGCGCTTGGCACAACCTTAATAGGGGGTTTCATTGAAATATTAGACTGGTCAATAAAGCCAGACAACATTGCGTTTGCGGCTCTCTGAAGCGATAACACTCCCTCAACCTCTGACTCCCCGTAGATATCATCAACAAGCGGATAGTATCTTAACATTGCAAAGGGGATTTGACCATGTTTGTATGGGTTTTCTTTTTCTTCTAATATCACTCCGTACCTTGGGGCAAATACGCACATATACTCATCAGTCCACTCGGTAACAATCTCAACAACGGGGTTTGAAAGGTCTGCCTGGTCTTGGTCTAGTCCTCTGTTAGCAAACACCTGGTCTTCGTATTTAGTTGATTTCAAGTCAGAAGCAAAACTATCGCCTGTTTTTAACTTATCGCTTAAAGCTTTCACGGAATACCCTTGTTTTTCAAGGTTTTTAAGCGTTGTAAACTCCCTATATTGAAGCCACTTAGCATTTCTTACATGATTTGCCGACCAGTCTATCAATATATCTCTAGGGTCGCACACCTTTATCTCGTTACTGTTTTTCTCATTATCCCAGTAGGTATACACAAAAGAAGCGCCAAACAACCTTGCATATTGGTCAGCTTTAGCAACCTTTTCTATCATTGACCCGCCTTTTGTAGCAGCGTCCCATTGAAAGTCTAGGAGGGCATTTTGTATCTTTGCTTTTACCAAATCTCCACCCTCTCTCGGCACAAGTCTACCCTGAAGTTTGGAGTTAATAAGCCTTGCGTTTTTCTCAAGTATCGTGGTTCTAATAAAAGGTGCTGTGACCATTGAGGTATAAGGCCAGTTGACAGGCAACTTGTTCATGTATGCGTCAATAATTGCGTTCCAACCATTCTTCCTGGTTCTTCTCTTATCCATGTTCGCAGAAGCCTTGTTGTAGTGGTCTAACAAAAGGGTAAGTTTTTCGTCTGAAGATGTTTTTTTCTTTGCCATAGAGGCAGTGTATTAGAGGATATCTAGGGGTTTGCAAGTTATATCTCACCACGTCTTCTTCTTAAATCATAGCAATCATTATTGAAACAAACAGCACATACTCTCAAGCGTTCGCTTTGAGCCTCAGCATCCGGGTGTTTGTATAAATAAGGGGATAGGTCTTTGGGCTGAAGCAACCCGCAGGATTGGCAAGCCCATTCATCCTCAACGCCCACTACGCCAAACTGGGTAATCACAACTTCCCTTATTGTTCCACCATACTTTGACCAATGCCCGGTAACACCTCTTGAAATATAGTGAGACCCCTTCCAATACCCCCTTGTTGCCGACAGACTTGCAAGACTTTCGTTAGCCATATTGCTAGGCTCTAGAATACCTAGCAACATGACTTTCTAGATACGATACTTGCTAAAGTCATTTAAATTTGAGTAGTCAATTTCATTTAGCCTTAGGTCGTCGAAGAGGTAGCGTACGCTGTCAAGCGCATGATTATACATATCAATAGGCTCGTTTAAAGGCTCTCCCGTATCCTTATCTATCTTCCAGGCGTAGTTATCATATTCTTCAAGCAAGTTGATGCTTCTTTTGGTAACGCTTATCTGCTGTGCCTGAACAAACTGGATACCCTGCTTAACACTATCCTGACCCTTAATAACCGGTACAACATTAAGTCCGTACATTTTTAATTCGTCTATTGATTTAGGCTCTGCGCTGTCTGCTTTGATTAAAAGCTGAGGGTTTTTTAAGGCTTTTATTGTGTCTGCGATTTGCTTATTACTCATCCCTTTTTGATAGAGCTCTTCATCCAGGATGTACCCTCCGTTGTAGTAATAAGCTGCCACAAGTGCCGAGGGGTCGTTTGCGTAGCCAAAGTCTAAACCCCTACGTTCAAGCCTTGCTTCGTGAGGAATATCATCAATTACCTTCCAGTTGTTATATATCTTACCCTGTACTGTTTCAGGCACTAAGCCTCGTATCATGTTCCAATAATGATTAGGTTTTGTTTCTTTGTATTTTTCGTACTGTTCGACTGATTGAGGCGCAATATTGACGATGTTGTCTCGGTAGTCAGTGTTAATAAGCACGGTGTTCTCAACGCCATCTTTTAGCTCATAGTCATAAAAGCCGCTTTGCTCACTGGGTAATAGTTTCATCCATCTTTTGATTATCCAGTGGTTTTTTGCCGGTGGATTAAGAAGTAAGATTATTTTAATATCTCCCTTAACAGTTCTCAAAGAGTCATCTAATTGCATAAAGTCTTCTTCTGCTACCTCGTCTGCTTCCTCAATGATTATGCAGTTATATGAAGCTAGGGACTTTAGCTTACTTTTTTGGTCTCCACTACTCTTTTTAAACCCGACAGCGTTGATTGAGTTAGACACATACTCTAGTTTCATTATGCTATCGTTTATCTCAAGTTGGTCTAATATATTATTCTCCTCCGCCCTGTCATATATTTCACGGTAGATTGAGTTTCGTATATCGCCTAAGATAAAACGCATAATGGCACAGCGAAAATAATTAGTCGTGTCTTTCAATTTAGCCAGTGCGTATTGTGAGGCAACCGTAGATCGACCCGCACCTCTTCCTCCACAAAGAATGAAGTAGCGAATCTTTGGATTTTGAATAAAAAGCTGTTCATATACCTTGTTCACTCGTTGGTTCATATACTGAAAAAATTACTCTTTGCTAAATTTTCTCGTGCCTCTAGGGGTCGTAAGTTACTCAATGTCCAGCAGCTTTTTATTTGTTTAGCAGTGAAGTAAGAGCGTGGAATTATGTGATCTATGTGCCAATATAATCCATAATTATTCCATGTCATATTAGGGGTAAACTGTTTTTCTAGGTGTGTTTTTAAATCCCCCAAGGTATATCCAACAATATCTTCCCAGTGCCTCCCTGCTTTGTTATTCAATAAGGCTAATCTTAGTGCTCGACTTATATTAGAACTTGCTCGAAAGGCTGGATTATTACGCTTGCGTCTGTCTATAATCCTACGCTGCACCAAGCCCACACTAGATGCCTGATATTTTTTTGCATACTCTCTTCCATAAAGTATCCATTTATCTAATCTTCTATTTTCACGAGATTTATTCCTAATATACTGCTTGCCCTTTTCAGTTTGTCGCCACTTGACTGAATAAATCTTGTTAAGCACATTGTGACATTGTTTACAATACGAATGGTGTCCGTCACTACTTCTTGGCTTTTTATAAAATAAACTTATGTCTTTTATTTCAAAACACTTAATACACTTCTTGAACATATCTGGTTTATGATGTTTGATCTTCATCTTTAAAATTGACAAATGTGATTGTGTTGCCCTTGTCGCCTACGTTTATTTGAGTAAGAGAAGTAGGTTCGTTTTCCTTCATTCCATGATTAACCTTTAATAAAAAGATTGCCATCGCACTGTTTACTTCCTTGCCACCGTACATCCCGTCATTCATCAGTTGCTTCTTCTGTTTGTCTAGTACTTTTTTTATTGTGTCGGAAAACTCAGGATAAATCTTGGCCCATTCGTAAAGAGTGTCAGTCCTAACATCCAAAGCCTCTGCTAATCCCTCTACTGTTGGCAGTTCAGTCGCTTCTCTACCACAACTGGAGATATAAGCCTCTGCTAAAGGATAAATTGTTGCCGGTATATATTTTGTCGGTCTGCCTCCCACATGTTTTTGTACTTTATTCTTCATTTGCATATTTACCTATTATTTTAGCCGATGCATTCTGTCTCCTAGTTTCCATAAAAGCCTTAAATAACCGGTAAGCCATGTGATTAACGTCTACCAACCGAGCCGCCCCCTCTTGTTGACACTGGAAGCAATCCTCTAAGTGTTTAATTTTTAACCATTTTTTAAATTGTTCTTCTAGTTTCATACCCTAATTATTCAGGCGTTAAATAATCAGTCCACACCTGCCTATGTAATTTTGTTAGGTAACCTTGACACTCTGTTTCCATAATACTCGCTTCATCCCAACCAAAATACAAAACTCCACAGTTCTTACACTTAAAACCATCTACCATCGCTGGCTTGAATAATAAGTGTTTATCTCCCCACCTCTGCCGTGCTAAATTTATTAGTTGCTTCACAAGTTCTTTCATTTCTTCCCCTTGTTTGATTTGTTTGACATATTAGTTAAACCCAAAATCCACCTTTTAAAGCCATTTTTACTTGTCCCATTGTTTCAAATTTAGGTGGATGTTGATTGGGGCTTAAAATATTTAATCTTCCAAATACACCTATCCAATTATGTGTTGTTTTCTCTTTTACCTTTGGCTTTAATTGAAATGTATTATTTATCTTTTTCATAATCTTAATCAATCTTCCATTTTAAATGGCGGTAAGTTGTGTTTTCCATATAAATATTCTATTTCTGTGTTGCTATCAATAAACGTTTCGTGCTCTTTCTTTTTATTACAAAAACACCATCTATATCCAACCGATGCCAACTTTCTATATGAGTCGCTTACCCCATCAATTTTCATATTACCCCCTGGATAAAAATAGTGTCTGTGAGCTATTATCTTTTTTAATACTTTCCCTTTCTTTATTTCTCTAGTCATTCCATTTCTCCTGTCCTATAAAACCTAGCCAATTTCTTAGTTTCTTCAATTAGTGCTTCTTCTATTTCTTTTAAAGATTTAAAACTATGATGTCTGCCTCCATCAATAAAATCAAATACATAAGAATACACATCATTTAGTTGTTTTGGGTCAATGTATAAAGGGTCTGACATTTTACTATGTCCATCTCCCTCAACTGCATACTTTTGCATCCAAATACCATAAGCCATTCCCTCAAGATAGGCTACATATTCTTTTTCTGTTAGTTCTTTTCCGTTTCTTATTTCGTATTTCTTCTCTCTAGTCATAACTTGCTTATCTTTCATAAGTTATTCTCAAGCAAACTTTCCGGATCTTCAAATATAACTTTCCAACTATCATATTCGTTTGGTATTTTCTCTATCTTTCTTATTTTGTGATACCCTTGATTAAGAAAGTCCATTAACGTCATTCTTGAGCTAAATCTTCCTACTTTTAAGTTTTTATATTTCATCTCTTTTGTTTTAGGGTAGCCCAAGATTTGACTACTTGGTTCGGGATTATCACAGCAATTATCATTCCATATTGTTTCATCCATATTATGGCAAGGACAAGTGCATTTTTCTTTCTTCCTCTCTCTAGTCATATCTTGCTTAGTTTTCATAAATTATTCTCAAGCTCTAACTGTAATGGCTGTGCTTTGCCTTGTTGGTTGCTAGATACCCCCATCGCTTCTTGTAAGATATGTAGTCCTGTTTCGGGTTCTACGCAGTTTCTCAAAATTGCTCTCTTATCTATGTTGTGATATTTGCTTAAATCAAACCCCTTCCTTTCTTCTAACTTTGCGATTGTTGCGTGGTGTTCTCGGCTTTGTTTTTCAATCGTTCTTATTGGAAAGTTAGCCCAGAAATAATGCTTATTGATTATTTGTGGCTGTATAAGTGGGTCATACCAACTGACTACATTTTCAACCACATACTTTCCCTTGAAATATCCTTGCAAAAACAATATCTCTTCGTAAAGTTTCATATCAGGAAAGATTGCCTTATTTTGTTTTCGGGCTTCAACCGCTAACTCTTTTCTTATATGGGAATGACTAGGACAAGGTGGAGAACTCCAAATAAAATCGTATTGGTCATAATACTTTTCAAGAAATGAGTGTGCATCGTCTTGTATAACATTGTCTTTAGGGAAGAACTCTTTGTAAATTTCAGCTATCTGTTCGTTATTCTCAACAGCCGTAATGTCATGCTCATCCCCCCAGAGCTTTCTATTTCCCCCTATGCCTGCGTATAAATTAAGTATTTTCATATTTTTCCTTTAGAGCCTACGCATACAAAATATAATGCGTTCTAGTTTTCTACCTCTTTAATTCTCCTTTAGGTTGGGATAAAATATATCTTGTTTTAGAATAAACATTACCGCCTATTTCATTCTTTTTTAAAATCTTTAGGTCTGATAATATGAGTTTACCAAGAACCACGAATTACTTAACAAGCGATGCAAATCTTTTATAGTAATATATTTTATTTTCCAATTTGTAATTCCCCTAACACTTATATATTGCAATTCAGAGATACTAGGCACTCTACCTATCCTATGTGGTTTACCAAATATCAGTCTTTTTATTATTCTAACAATCTTCATATTACTTATTTCCTTTAGGTTGGAATAACAGGTCTAATTTTTTGCGTCTTTTACTGTTGGCAATTAGCTTAAATGCTTTACCCAAATCTTTATCATCTACGAATATTTCTACTGCGTGTTCTAACCAATCTGTATATTTGTTATAAAACTCGCTATAGACTTCATTTTTACCCTCCTGATATGCTTCTGACCTTTGTATATTTAACTCTCTTAATATTCTTTTTTCCCATTTTTCTTTTTTCCATTTCATTACGAACTTCCAATATTCTCTTTTTATATAATTAAAAGGTAATAATCCAATCTCAATCCCTAAAAACTGTGGGCTTATACCAACTATGCCATAACCTATTGGCATTTTTTCTCCCTCTCTTATTCGTTTAAATATCTTCATATTACTTATTTCCTTATCTATTGGTTGTGAGCCTAAAAATCTGCTAATATTTCTTTCCAATCAAGATTCTCTTTTTTATAGCCACTAAAATCACAATTACCACCATAATACCCATTGCTTTCATTTCTAAACTCAATATCACAAGTTCCCTTATTTGTTTTAAGCATAATACCATAAAGTTGTAAGCACCCTGGTTTATATTGTTCATCTTCTAAATATTCTTCCT